>Ga0335085_10005590_pt1 | contig 20104 bp, 15 predicted proteins | sample Lox_Sample_45_FD_206712 | JGI IMG/M metagenome (GOLD analysis project Ga0335085, IMG submission 206712) | Soil microbial communities from Loxahatchee National Wildlife Refuge, Florida, United States - Lox_Sample_4.5 | ecosystem: Environmental > Terrestrial > Soil > Wetlands | place: USA...
GACGCCGGTATGCGCCATATAGGCGAGGCTGGTCTCGACGGCGAAAACCCAGGCGCCGCCGGCTTCGGTTCCGGGGCCGCCGCGCGACAGAGCCGGGCCGGGAGCGGCGTAATGACCGTGCGCGTCGATCCAGTTCTTCGCCATGCATGCTCCGGAAAGGGGTTGCGGATCATATCCCAACCCCAGATGACGGTTCAAGAAAGCCGCCGGAGACGTTAAGCTTATCGGACAATAACGTCGGACGATCGGGGAGGCAGTGGTGACGAGATTTCGGGGAATTCTGGCCGGTATCGGCGCTTTGAGCGTTGCGTGGCTGGCGGCGGGGCCGGCCGCGGCGGCAGACGCACCCTCCTTCGCCGGCAAGACCGTCACCATGACGATCGGCTTCGGCGCCGGCGGCTCGGTCGACCTCTATGGCCGGACCCTCGGGCAATATCTCGTCCAGCACCTGCCCGGCCATCCTTCGCTGGTCGTCTTCAACCAGCTCGGCGCCGGCGGCGTGGTCGCGCTCAACAGCTGGGCGGCGAAAGCCGAGCCGAACGGGCTTTCGGTGACGCTCGTTGCGGAATCGCAGGCCGATCCCGACGCGATGAAGCGTACCCAGGCGAAATATGACACGCGGACCCTGAAATATGTCGGCGGCGAGACGGCGTACAGCCAAGGCCTCTTCGTCAACAAGGACGCCGTGGCGCAGCTGACCGACAAATCCGCCAAGCCGGTGCTCATGGGCCTGGTCGGCTCGACGCTGCGCAGCGGCAATTACGGCGTGCTGTGGGCGGTCAAATATCTCGGCTGGAACGTCAAGTGGGTGCGCGGCTATCCCAGCACCGCGGAGCTGCGCCAGGCGCTCGAGCGCGGCGAGATCGACATGTCGACCTTCGGCGCCAGCCGCGACATCAAGAGTCTTTCCGATGCGGGCAATTTCAAGCTCATGATGCAGGGCGGCACGGTGAAAGACGGCAAGCGCGTGCCGCGCGCGGCGTTCGGCGATGCGCCGATCCTCGCCGATCTCGTCAAAGGCAAGATCACCGATCCCGCGGCACAGAAGGCGTTCGACTACACCGAGAACGTCGCCCAGGTCGGCATCTGGCTCGCGCTGCCGCCGAACACGCCGGACAATATCGTCGCGACCTACGTAAAGGCATTCGACGACACACTCGCCGATCCGCAATATCGCGCCGATTTCGCCAAGATCGATCCGGACTCGCCGGTCGCCAGCAAGCAGGACATCGAGGCTCTGGTCGCCAAGCTCGCGACGGTCTCGCCCGAGACGCTCGCCTATGTTCAGGCCGAGGTCAAACGCCAGGACGTCGACCAGACCAAATAGGCCTCAGCGCGCTGCTTCGGTCTTTTCGGGGAAGAAGCGATCCATCTTCGCCTTGATGCCGTGCTTTTCCATCTCGGCGAGGAACATCGGATGGATGCGCGGATCCTGATCCGCGTATTCGATCTGATCGCCGCCTTCCTTGGTGCTGGTCGAGAACGAGACCTTCTCGCCGAGGATTTCCTGCCGCCGCGCCGAGGTGAAGGGATAGCGCAGGCTGCCGAAGCCGGTCGCGAGATAGCGCGCCGGCACTCTGCTGGTCGTGAAATGCTGGTGGAATTGCTGGTCCGCCGGCGGGAACACCACGCCATGCGTCCACTCGATGCGGATGAAGTCGCGCTGGCCTTCATGCCACATCAGCGAATAGCCGGTGCCGCCGACGCACATCACGTGATACCCGGCGCCGTGGCGATGCGCCTTCTTATAGGTGCCCGCCGGCATCTCCGAGACATGCGCGTGCATCGAGCTGTCGGAGAGGAGAAAGATGAGGCAGCCGCCGCCGGCGCCACGATCGGAGAAGTCGGGCAATTCGATCGTGCCGATATCGGGCACGAAATTCGTCTCCCAGGTGTCGTTGCCCTGGCGCAGCAGGGTCAGCACGCCTTCGCCCTCGAAATACTCCTTCTTGCCGATGCGATCCTCGAATTCGAAGCCGTTGCCGAAGACGAAACGCTCGCTGTGGAAGAGGTTGAGCATCATCGGCAGGTTGGTGGTGCTGACGAGCAGCGCGCGCTTCGAGCCGCTGCCGTTGAAATGGCGATACTCGGCATTGAGCGGAATCGCGAAAAGACTGCGCTCGCCCCATTCGAAGCTGCGCCGCTCGCCGTTGGGCAAGGTCACTTGTGTGCTGCCGTTGCCGGCGACGACATAGATCACCTCTTCAAAAAGGTGCCGCTGCGGCGCAGTCGATTGCCCCGGCGCCAGCTCGCAGAGGATCATGTTGCAGAAATCGCCGCGGCCATCCAGGTGCAGCGCCGCGGCGCGCGCGCCGAGCCGCGGCCAATCCGCCGTCTCAACCGTGTTGCAATCGATCGCCAGGCCTTCGACGACGCGCAGCCCCTCTTTCTTGAGCCACTCGAGATAGGAATCGATGCCGTAGCGGGCCTTGTCGAACGCCACCATTCTCTTCACTCCACCTTTGCAAGCTCGGGCAGCACACGCTCGCCGAAGAGCGCGACCGATTTGAGGCTTTCGGCCAGCGACATGTCGCCGAACACGAACTGCCCGACAAGATAATTCGCGTCGACCAATTCTAGCTGCGCGCGCAGTGCCTTGGCGACCGTCGCCGGCGCGCCGGCAAAAGCGAGGCCGCTCGCCTGCATGGCGGCGAAGCTCGGCGCCCAGGTCGTCTGCACCGGCTTCTGGTCGTAGCGATAGAACAGCTCGAAGAAGCTTTGATGCCAGACCGGATAGGCGCGCGCCGCCAGCGCCTCGGCCTCGCGATCGGTCTCGCCGACGACGATGAAGCGGCAGATGCCCATAAAGCGATCGCTGAACCCGCCGGCCGCGCTCGCCGCGTAGAAGCGCTTCGCCAACACCGCAGCCGGCTCAGCCTTCGCCAGTGTGACCGCATTGAAGCCGCGCGCGCCGTATTCCGCCGCGCTGTCGGGCGTGCCGACGCCGTACCAGAACGGCGGATGCGGTTGCTGGCGCGGCCGCAGCTCGATCGGCACGTTATCGAAGGTAAAATGCTTGCCCTTGAAAGTGAGCCGCTCTGCTTTGAAGGCGAGCTCGATGACCGCGAGCGTCTCCTCATAGACGCTTTGCGCCGTGTCGACGTCCTGGCCGTAGAGCATGAGCTCGATCGGCGAGCGGCCGCGGCCGATGCCGATCTCGAGCCGGCCTTGGCTCAGATGATCGAGCATCGCGATCTCTTCGGCGAGCCGCAGCGGATGATAAAGCGGCAGGAGATAGACCAGCGGACCGAAGCGCAGCCGGCGCGTGCGCTGCGCGATCGATGCCAGCAGCACGCTCGGCGACGGCGCCATGCCGAGCGGCGTCGAATGATGCTCGGCAAGGTGATAGGCGTGAAAGCCGAGCTTGTCGTAGAGCTCGGCGATGCGCAGCCTTTCCTCGTAAAGCTCGGTGATCGGCCGGCCGCCGCGATCGAGATGGTCGAAAATGCCGAATCTCAGCTTACGCACCCATACCACCCGGATTATTTGAGCCGCGCGGTCGCGGCTTTAAGCAGGCTGAGATCGGCATAGTCCTTGGCGTCGAACGTCGTCTTCACCATGCCGAGATCGTGCTGCAGCTTCACATTCGCCGTTACCGCAGCGACGTCTGGCGTCGCATCGGGGCCGCGGTAATAGCCCTTGCCCGGGATGAACAGCCACTGGGCGAACGCCCCGACCGGGCGCTTGGTCACGTTCGCAACGATCTGCAGCGCCTCCTCGCGATTCTTCGGGTCGTCGAACCAGCGGGTGGCGCGCACGTAATCCTCGATCAGATCGATCAGCACCGCGCGATGCGCGGCGATGTAATCCTTGCGCGCGGTCCAGAACGAGACCTCGAAGCGCCCAAGCGCGTCGCCGGTCGTGAAGAGCGTGCGCGTGTTGTTGGCGAAATCCGGCAGGTCCTGGAACGGATGGACGGCGACGACGAGATCGGCCTTATGCTCGGCCGCGAGCGCATACATGTTGCCGAACTCGGCCTGGATCTCGGTGAAGTCGCGGTTCACCTCCATCTTGTGCTGGCGCATCGTCTGCTTGATCGCCATGTCGGTCTCGCCGCCGAAGGCGTTGGTCGCCAGCACCTTGCCCTTGAGATCGTCGACCGTCCTGATCGGACTGTCCTTCATCACGCGGAACTCGGGACCGGACCAGCCGGGCACACCGTCCTGCACCTCGTCGGCAAGGATACGAAGATCCGTGATCCCGGCATTCCCGACGGCGATCGCGAAGGAGCTCGAGCCGAAAGGCGCGATATCGATCTCGCCGGCTTGCACCGCGTTGACTTCCAGCGACGTGCCCTGGAAATGGATCGGCTCCAGCGTGTAGCTGACGCCGTTATGGACCGCGATGCCGTCCTTCGTGAACATATAGGGCGTCAACTCCGCCGGCGTGACGATCCAGCCGATGCGGATTTTCAGCGGCTCCGCCTGCGCAGCGCCGACAAGCGCCGCTATCGTCAGCGCGCCGATGGTCATGATCCGCATCGCGGCCCCCGCGACGCCGCGTTGATTTTCTCTCACCTCGATCCCTCCCCTCGGCCGTGATGCCGGCGACGGAGTTCACCAGCGATGCGTGCGGCCATACTATGATTTCGTCGGACGATAGCCTAGTATTTCGTCGGACGATAAGCGACACCGATGCGCGGACGTCCGCCGACGGCCACGGGAGGGATGCGAATGAAGGTTTTCGTTACAGGTGTGTCCGGCTATGCCGGTTTCTATGGCGCGCTGCGCCTTGCCGCCGCCGGACACAATGTCACGGGCCTCGTCCGCCATCCCGAGCAGCCGCGACTCAACACGCTGCGCGTGCAAGAGGTGCGCCTGGTCACCGGCGATGTCGGCGACGTGGCCGGTTATCGCGACGAGCTCGCGGCGGCCGATGTCGTCATCCACACCATGCTCGACAAGCGCAAGCCGCAAGAGACCGACCGCGCGCTTTTTGCCGCGCTCGGCGCGCTGCCGGCGCGCCATCCCAAGCGGCGCTTCATCTACACCACTGGCTGCTCGATCTTCGGCAAGCTGCCGATCCTCGTCATGGACGAGACGGTCGAGCCCAACCCGGCGCATCCGCTCTCTTTCCGCCGCACGCTCGAGAAGGAGGCTCTCGCCATTCCCAATACCAGCACGGTCGTCGTGCGGCCGGGCTTCATGTATGGCCATGACGGCTACAACAGCGTCAGCGCCGATTGGTTCGCGATGGCGAAGGCGAACGAGGTGGTGTTCCGCGGCGATCAGGAGCGCGGCTGGTCGTGGATCCATATCGCCGATCTCGCCGAGGCCTATCGCCTGGCGGCGGAAGCGGACGACAGTGTCGTTGCCGGCGAGGTCTTCCATCTTGGCGACGAATTGCGGCCGCGCAGCCTCGACGTCATGCGCGCTTGCGTCGCCGCCGCGGGCTATACCGGCGAGGTGCGCTGCGAAGGCCCGGCGAAGGGCGACAACATCAGCACTTGGTTCAACCAGAACGAGTTCATGACCTCGCAGAAGGCGCGCGACCGGCTCGGCTGGCGGCCGCGGCATGCCGGTATCATCGAATGCGTCAAGCCGGTTTACGCCGCCTGGCTCGCGGCGCAGGGCGCGGCCTGATAGAATTCGCCCGCGATTTTTGAGGACTAAAAGAGGTTTCCGATGGACGACGTGAAAGTCATCGCCACCCGCTTCACCGATCGGCCGAAGACCGATCCGAACGAGCGCATCTTCAAGATCGCGGATCACATCAAGACCGGCGAGGCCTATCACCGCTCGAGCCGCCTCTATGTCGGCGACGATTTCCGCACCACGCTGATCACGCTGACGCCGGGCCAGGCGCAGGAGACGCATAAGCATCCCGAGACCAGCCACGCCTGGTTCATCGTCTCGGGCAAAGGCGAGATCGAGATGGAAGGCGGCAAGCGCGTGCCGGTCGAGCCCGGCTGGTTCAGCGTCCATCCGCGCGATTCGGTGCACGGGCTCTACAACACCGGGACCGAGAACCTCACCTACATCGCCCTTTCGGTTGGAAAATAGACCATGATGGGCCCGAACGATTTCCGGGGCGTCTATGCCATCATCCCGACGCCGTCGAAGCCCGGCGCCGAGCGCTGGGACGCGGTCGACACGGTCGATCTCGACGAGACGGCGCGCGTCATCAACAAGCTCATCGCCGACGGCGTCCACGGCCTCATCGTCCTCGGCACGACCGGCGAATGCGCGACCCTGACGCCCGGCGAATATCAAAGCTTTACCGCCTGCGTGCTGGAGACGGTGAAGAAGCGCATCCCGACTTTCATCGGCACCACCGCGCTCGGCACGCATGAGGTGGTGGCGCGCACGCGCTTCGCCCAACAGCAAGGCGCCGACGGCATCCTCCTCGGCCTGCCGATGTGGCAGCCGCTCACGATCGATATGGCAGTCGAGTATTACAAGAGCATCTCGGAAGGCTTCCCGAAGCTCTCCCTGATGGTCTACGGCAATCACCGCGCCTTCCGCTTCGCTTTCGCGCCGGAATTCTGGGGCCGCGTCGTCGATGTCGCGCCGACCTTGATCGCGGCGAAATTCTCGCGGCCCAACGTGCTGCTCGATTGCCTCAAAGTCTCGAAAGGCCGCGTGCACTACCTGCCGCATGACGGCGGCATGAGCAAATTCTACGAGCTCTCGCCGTCGACGACGACAGCGTGCTGGTCGACCGCGGCATCGATGGGGCCTGAGCCGGTGCTCGAGCAGCTGCGCGCCCTTCTTGCCCAGGACGTTGTGGCGATGAAGAAGATCGCCGCCGATCTCGCCTGGGCGCGCGAGCCGATCCAGCCGATCACCAGCGATGCCGAGCTCTTCGCGACCTACAATATCCAGGTCGAGAAGACGCGCATCGCCGATGCCGGCTATTGCAAGGCCGGGCCGCTGCGCCCGCCCTATCACGTCTGGCCGAGCGAATATCGCGAAGCATCGCGCCAGCACGCGATGCGCTGGCGCGAGCTCTGCGCCAAATACGCAAAGGCGACGGCCGCTTAAGGATCGCCGCCCGTTCGTCCTTGACACGGCCGCACCGCCGGCGGGAACATTCGTCCACGAGCGTTTGACATTCGTGGGAGGCGGTGATGGACGCGGTCGTCGACGGTTTCGTGGAACTCGAGAGCAAGCTCGCCGCGCTCGCCAACGCGCAGTTTGAATCGCCCGAATACAAGCGCATCCTCGGCCTCAAATGGACGCGCGAGCGGGCGCGCATCTACATGGTGCAGCGCTCGTATTTCGTGCTCAACCGGCGCGATTGCTGGGCCTATCTGCAGGGCTCGGTGCCTTTCGATGTGAAGCAGATCATCTGGGACCACGAAAAAGAGGAGCTGATGGGCGACGACGAGCGCGGCGTCGAGAACCATTACGCGCTCGGCATGCGCGAAGGCGCCGTCCTCGGCCTCTCGGTGGAGGATTTCACGAAAACGCCGCCGCTGCCGGGCACGGTGGCGTGCTGTTACGCCTGGATCCACATCGCCAAGGACTGGCCCTGGCTCAAGGCGCTGCCGGTTTGCGCCGCGACCGAGCTCTCGAACTCGGACGAGGTCATCAAGGGCGGCAGCTTCTCGCGCCGCGTCGCGATGAAGCTCTATGAGGATCTCGGCATCCCGCTCAAGGAGCAGCCGAACAACGCCGAGCACATCAAGGCCGATGTCGAGCACGCCAAGCTGCTGATGAAAGTCGTGCGCCGCCATGCGACCACGCCGGAGAAGCGGCAGGAAGTGCTCGACGGCGCGATCGAGACCTGGCGCATCGAGCGCGCCTTCAAGGGCATCATGGCCGATGCCATGGCTGCCTGCTCCTGAACCCGCTCGGGCTCGGCGCCGCATCGCGAAAACGCCGAAAACTTTAGCCAATTGCCGGTGAAAGCCGGCGGCGGCGAAGCCGACAGTTCAGCAATTTTTCATGGCGGACTGTCTGAATGATTGCATGCGTCGTCCCTCGCTCCGCCCGGAGCCCGCCGAGCCCGATGGCCTTCTCGATAAACGCGAGATCATCGCCGAAACGCCGGACCTGCGGATGGTCCAGCTGACGCTCTCGCCCGGCGAGACCGTGCCCTGGCACTGGCACAGCGACGCTTCGGATTACTACATCGGCCTCGAAGGCATTACCGTGGTCGAGACCCGCGCGCCGCGCCAGCGCTTCGAGCTCGCCGCGGGCCAGACCTGCCGCGTACCCCCGAAGCAAGCGCATCACGTTTCCGGCAAGGACGGCGGCTATTGCAAGGTCGCGATCCTGCAAGGCGTCGGGCGGTACGATTTCAATCCGCTGCCGCAAAATCCGCTGATTGACCGGCTCGAGAGCATGATCGCCGCGAAAAGCCGCTAGCGCTGCCTTTCCTGGTTGAGGAAGACGCAGCGCTGCGCGGATTGGCGCCGGCCCGGCGCATTAGCTATTTTCTTCCCGTGACCGGCCCAAGCGAGACTTACGACGTCATCATCGTCGGCGGCGGCAACGCCGCCTTCTGCGCCGCGCTCGCCGCGCGCGAGCAAGCCGCGCGCGTCCTCGTGCTCGACCGCGCGCCCGAGGCCGAGGCCGGCGGCAATTCGCGCTTCACCGCCGGATTGATGCGCATGGCGTACACCGGCGTCGAGGATCTCAAGCGCGTCATCCCGGAGCTGAGCGAGGCGGAGATCGCGCGCAGCGATTTCGGCACCTACACCGAAGCGCAATTCCTTGACGACATGGCGCGCGTCACCGAGTATCGCTGCGATCACGATCTCACCGAGATTCTGGTGAAGCGCAGTCTCGATACCGCGGCGTGGATGCGCGCCAAAGGCGTGCGCTTCACCGCCGCCTGGGGCCGGCAGGCCTTCAACATCGGCGGGCGGTTCAAATTTTGGGGCGGCCTCACCGTCGAGGCGGTCGGCGGCGGCGAAGGCCTCGTCGCCTCCCTCACCCAGGCCGCGCGCAACAACGGCATCGAGATCCGCTATCGGGCGCGCTGCCTCGATCTGCTCGCCGACGACGACGGCGTCAAAGGCGTCCGCGTGCGCCAGAACGGCCGGACGGTCGAGATCGGCGCGCGCGCCGTCGTTCTTGCCTGCGGCGGATTCCAGGCCGATCCCGAAGCGCGCACGCGCTATCTCGGCCCGGGCTGGGAGCTCGCCAAGGTGCGCGGCACCCGCTTCAACACCGGCGACGGCATCCGCATGGCGCTCGCGATCGGCGCAGCCGCAGTCGGCAACTGGTCCGGCTGTCATGCCGTCGCCTGGGAGCGCAACGCGCCCGATTTCGGCGACCTCGCCGTCGGCGACCAGTTCCAGAAGCATTCCTATCCCTGGGGCGTCTACATCAACGCCCTGGGCAAGCGCTTCGTCGACGAAGGCGCCGATTTCCGCAACTACACCTACGCCAAATACGGCCGCGTGATCCTGTCGCAGCCCGGCCAGTTCGCGTGGCAGATCTTCGATGCGAAGGTGAAAGCGCAGCTGCGCGACGAGTACCGCATCAAGCAGGTCACGAAACGCGTCGCGAACACGCTGGAAGAGCTCTGCGCGAGCCTCGAGGACACGGATGGCGCAGCCGCCCTCGCCGAGCTCAAACGCTATAACGCAGCGGTGCGCCAGGACATCCCGTTCGACCCGAACGTCAAGGACGGCCGCTGCACCGAAGGCCTCGCGATCCCGAAATCCAATTGGGCGAACACGCTCGATACGCCGCCTTTCGAGGCTTACGCCGTGACCTGCGGCATCACCTTCAGCTTCGGCGGCCTGAAGATCGACACCGACGCGCAGGTGATCTCATCCGACGGCGAACCCATCCCTGGCCTATTTGCGGCCGGCGAGCTGGTCGGCGGGATTTTCTGGTTCAACTATCCGGGCGGCAGCGGCCTCACCAATGGCGCCGTCTTTGGCAAGATCGCCGGCGGCTCGGCCGGACGCAGGGCGCTGACGGCTTAGCCGATCAAGCCGCCATGCCCGGAATGACCTGTTCCTTGAACAGCCGGACGCTGCGGCGAAGCCGCTCCGGATGATCGAGGTCGATGAGGAACCCGCAGGTCATCAATCCGACGCCCGCTTCGGCAAAATCGCGCATCTTGCGCGTGACGGTTTCCGGGCTGCCGGTGATCATGTCGTCGGGATTGCGCGCGATCGCCCCGCTCGGGTTCTTGGCGAAGAAGGCCTCGGCTTCCGACCGGGCTTGTTCGTCCGTCTCCGCCACATGCAGCGCCTTCCCGACCCCCGACCATTCCAGGGCGATGGCGATCGTCTCCGCGTCATGGCCGGAGGCCGCCAATGCTGCGCGATAGGCGGCCATCCGCTCGCGCGCGCTCGCGGCGTCCCTGATCGCCGTGAACACCGGCCAGCCGCGCGCGGCGGTATCGGCGATCGCGGCCGGATTGAGGGTTCCGCGTCCGAGGATGGGGCGCGGCTGGCGGAAGGACGAGGGATTGACCGGGACGTCGATCCTGCCGCGGTCGGCGCCGACGGCGAATTCGAGCGGCCCGCCCTTGCCGTCGTAGTTCCAGATGTCGACGACCGTGCGCATCCCCTGCTCGAACAGCGCGTTCCGCTCGGCGAGGTCGCGCCCGAATGCCACCAGGTCGGTGTCCTTGAATCCCGAGCCGAAAACGACGACGAGCCGGCCGGCATTGAGCTGGTCGATCAGGTTGCACGATTCGACCAGCCGCACCGGGTGATGCAGCGCCGGGTTCACCGTGGCGAGAACGAGCGTCGCCTGCGTCAGCCGCGGCGCCAGCGCGCAGGCGAACAAGAGCGAATTCTGATAGCCCTGATTCTCGTGGAGGTGATGCTCCGTCAAGGAGATCGCGCCGAAGCCGCCGGTATCCGCCTCGAGCGCGAGGTCGGTGAGGCAATTGATGAGCGCAAGCTCATTCCGCTTGTCTTGGATGCGCGTGCTGAGATGCATGCAGAACTTCATGGTCGTGCTCGCCGTCCTTTCTTCTTCGTCAATCGGAGGACAGCCGCAACCACCAGCGATGCCTCGTAGCACCGCCATTATATTGCAGAAGTACTTTTTTGCCAGGGACGGCGGGAACGCCGCGCCGGCGTCTCGATCGCGACACCGGCGCTCGGCTTCGCTTTCGGCTTACGGCAGGCGGAAGAAATCCGCCGCGTTCCGGACGGTCATCTTGTGCACCTCGGCCGCGGGCACGCCCGTGAAGTTGTGCTCCAGGACCTTATGTGATTCCGGCCAGTCGGATTCCTGGTGCGGGAAGTCGTTCGCCCAGATCAGCCGCTCGACGTTGAGGTGATGGCGGTTGTCGATGCCCGCGCGGTCGCGCTGGAATCCCCAATAGAAATATTCGTTGATCAGTTCGCTGGGCTTGCCGGGCAGCGGCTTCACGCCGTCGTAGCGCTGCGCCCAGCCGATATGGCGCTCGTAGCGCGTGTCGGCCACTTCCATGAAGTTCGGCAGCCAGCCGATCGAGTTCTCGGCAAAGAAGATGCGCAGCTTCGGAAAGCGCTCGAACACGCCCGAGAGGATGAGTTGCACCGCGTTGTAGGCGCCGTTGCGCGCGAAACGCGTCATCTGGCCGGCGAGATCGGTACGCAGATTCTTCTCGCGCTTCGGATATTCGAGCAGCTTGCCGTTGAAGCTCGTATCCGTGTCCTCGATCGCGAAGTGGATGGTGACCGGCATATCGAGATCGAGCGCCATCGCCCAGAAGCGATCGTCCTCGGCCTTGGGGATGCCGGTGCCGTTCGGGAAATTCGGGAGCTGGATGGCGGTGAAGCCAAGCTTCCGGCAATGCTGCAGCTCCGCCAGCGAATCCTCGATCGTTGTCGCCGTGATGCAGCCGACGCCGAAGATGCGGCCTTTGGCGTGCGGGTCCGAGAGATATTCCTCGGCGAACCAATCGTTCCAGCCGCGGATGATGGCCTTCTGCAGCCCCGGGTCCTTGGTCTGGAGCCACATCGCCGGCCCGGCAACGACGGCGGGGAACATGATCTCGGCATCGATGCCGTCGACGTCCTGCTCCTTGATGCGCTGCGCCGGCGAGCCGGTGCCCGGGCAGGTCTCGTATTTCTGGTCGGCCGGATACCAGTTGCTGCCGTCGCGGCCCTGGCCGCCATAGATGTCGAACGTGTTCTGCCGCGGTGGCAGGTCTTCGAACACCGTCGCGTCCGCGCCGCCCTCTAAGCGGATCGTGCGCGGCGCGCGGTCGCGGTACTTCTTGTCGACCCGATGGGTCCAACGCTCATTGGGGATTTCCAAATGCGTGTCGCCCGAAATGCATTTATAGGTCTTCGGCATGATCTTTCCTGAAGCAAGCAGCGAACGAGAAAAAGCGACGGTCCCGCCTCACCCTTGCGGAACGTAGGCCGCAGTATAGAGCTTCGACATGTCGGGCGCTGCAGGCAGAAGCTTCAGCTCGACAAACGACCGGCTGAGATTGGCGAGCGATTCCGCATCGAAGCGGCAATCCTTGGTGAACATGCCCTGGTTGATGTCGTATTGCTTGGCGACGATCTTCGGCGGGTAATGGGTGAGGCGGGATTCGATCGCCACCGTTTCGTCCTTGTGCGCGCCGATATAGCGGGTCGTCTCGAGATAGGCCGCGACATAGCGGCGGACCGTGTCGGGATGCTGCTTCATCATATCGTTCGAGGCGAAGATCACGCCGCCCGCGGTCCGGCCGATGAAATTCGACACGGGCGTCAGCACGCGGGCGATCTTGTGCTCCGCCAGATCCTCGATCTCCATCGTGCTGCCGATATTGGCGTCGATAAGATGGGCGCGGAGCGCCGCCGCGACCGCTTCCGGCTTGCCGCCGATCGCCACGGCGTTGACCGCGTCGGGCTCCCACCCCTGATGGCGCGTGAGCTCGCGCGCGAGCCAGTAGGTGAGCGACCCCTCGGCGGTGATGCCGATTTTCTTGCCTTTGAGATCGTTCAGCGACTGGACCGGCGAATCATAGGGCAGGCCGACCGAGAAATAGGGCAAGGTCGAAGCGGTTTCGCAGACGGCAAGCACCGGCGCGCCTTTGGCGATCAGCGCCATCTCGCTGCCGGCGCCGATGCCGATGCCGATGCTACCGGCGGTCATCGCCTGGATCAGCCGGCTGCCGCCGCCGAAATCCGTGATCTTCGCGTCGAGCCCGTGCTTTTCGAAGATGCCGAGCTCGATGCCGACGCTGGCGGGAAGCTCGGCATCGGCCGTCTGGTGCGATGTGCCGACAAGGAGCGCCGTCGCCGCGAAACCCGGCCGCGACAGCGGCACCGCCGCGAGCGCGCCGAGAAGAAAAGCGCCCAACGCGCCATATCTCAGGGTCGGCCGCATCGTCACCTCCCTCACGTCATTTGCATTTTCTTCTTCGCTTGCGGCGATTACAGCACCCCGCGCCTGCCGCGGTCAATGCGATCGCCGTGCGCCGGCCTAAGCGTCGGAGGCGTCTCCCGCCGCCGCGTCGGCGCCTTTGATGCGCTGCGCCAGCGAGGCCTGCAGGAAATCGTCGATGTCCCCGTCGAGCACCTTGTCGGACTGGCTGGTCTCGACGCCGGTGCGCAGGTCTTTGACCATTTGATAGGGCTGCAGCACGTATGAGCGGATCTGGTGGCCCCAGCCGATATCGCTCTTGGTCGCATTCATCGCCTCGGTCACGGCTTCGCGCTTGGCGAGCTCGAGCTCGTAGAGCCGCGCTTTCAGCATCGCCATCGCCTTGGCGCGGTTCTGATGCTGCGAGCGCTCGCTCTGCACCGCGACGACCACCGGTTGCTCCATGTCGGGCGGCTGATAGGTCATGCGCACGGCGCTGTCGGTCTTGTTGACGTGCTGGCCGCCCGCACCCGAGGAGCGATAGGTGTCGACGCGAAGATACTTATCCTCGACCGCGACCTCGATCTTGTCGTCGACGACGGGATAGACCCAGACCGAGGCAAAGCTCGTATGGCGGCGCGCATTGGCGTCGAAGGGCGAGATGCGCACCAGACGATGCACGCCGCTCTCGGTCTTGAGCCAGCCATAGGCGTTCTCGCCCGAGATGCGCACGGTCGCGGATTTGATGCCGGCGCCTTCGCCGGCGCTCTCTTCGAGCCACTCGACCTTGTAGCCGTGCTGCTCGCCCCAGCGGATATACATGCGCAGCAGCATCTCGGCCCAATCCTGCGCCTCGGTGCCGCCCGAGCCGGCATGGACTTCGAGATAGCAATCGTTGGCGTCGGCCTCGCCGGAGAGGAGGCTGTCGAGCTCGCGCGCCTTGACGTCTTTTCGCAGCGCTTCGAGACTTTTTTGCGCCTCGTCCAGCATCGCCTGATCGCCGTCGGCCTCGGCGAGCTCGGCGAGGCCGAGCGTGTCCTCGAGCGAGCGCTCGATCGCGAGATAGCCGTTGACGCCGCGATCGAGCCGCGTGCGCTCGCGCATCAGCGCTTGCGCGCGCGACGAATCATCCCACAGTTTCGGATCTTCGATGGCGGCGTTCAGCTCGGCGAGGCGGCGCGTCGCTTTATCCCAGTCAAAGATGCCTCCTCAGCAGCGTCAAGGACGACCGTATCTCGTCGACCATCGCTACTATTTCCGCACGCATCGGTAAGCTCTCTGTCAGCTCTCGGCCGTCAGCGGCAGAGAGCGCGATTTGATCGCCGATAGCTGATAGCCGAAAGCGGACGGCTAATAAAGCCCGCCGGTGCCGGTGGCCGGAACGCGCTGCTGCGGCGCATCGGCGCCATCCGGATCGGAGGTTTCGATGCCGAGGCCCGCCGCCGGCATGTTGCCGCCGATCACGACGCCCGCATTCGACGAGCTCGGCTCGGTGCCGGGCTTATAGGCTTCGAGGATCGCGTTCTTCTCGTCCGGCCGCGCGAGCGCGCCGGTGGTCGGGTTGATGCGCACCATCTCGATGCCGGGCGGGATGCGGAACGGCGTCGCCGGCTGATCGGCCAGCGCCGCTTGCATGAAATCGCGGAAGGCGGGCGCGGCCACGCTCGCGCCGGTCTCGCGCCGGCCGAGCGAATGCGGCTGATCGAAGCCGACGAACACGCCGGCAACGAGGTCGGGCGAGAAGCCCATGAACCAGGTGTCGTTGCTGTCGTTCGTCGTGCCGGTCTTGCCGGCGAGCGGCTTGCCGATGACGGCGATGCTGCGGCCGGTGCCGCGCTGGATCACGCCTTCCATCATCGAGACGACCTGATAGACGCTGCGCGGATCGTCGATCTGCGCGCGGTTGTCGGGCAGCTCCGGCGGCGCCTGGCCGCTCCAGGCGACATTCGCACAGCCGTCGCAGGCGCGGGTATCGGCGCGGAAGATGGTGACGCCGTCGCGATCCTGGACACGGTCGATGAAGCTCGGCGTGATCTTCTTGCCGCCGTTCACCAGCATCGAATAGGCGGTGGCGAGCTTCAGCGGCGTCGTCTCGCCGGCGCCGATCACGAAGGAATATTCGCGCGGCATGTGATCCATGATGCCGAATTTCTCGATCGTGTCGCCGACGGCATCGAGACCGATCGTCGCGCCGACGCGCGCCGTCACCAGGTTGAGCGATTCCTCGAGCCCGACCAGCAGCGGCACGGGGCCATAGAATTTGCGCTCGTAGTTCGCCGGGTTCCATTTCGGCAGGCCCGGCCCCTGATCGAGCACCAGCGGCGCATCGAGCACGATCGTCGAGGGCGTGAAGCCGTGATCGAGCGCGGCGAGATAGACGAAGGGCTTGATCGCCGAGCCGGTCTGGCGCATCGCCTGGGTCGCGCGATCGAACTGGCTCATCTCGTAGCTGAAGCCGCCCTCGAGCGCGAGTACGCGGCCGGTATGCGGATCCATCGCGACGAAGGCGCCGGAGACCGCCGGGATCTGCCGCAGCCCGTAGGCCGCCGCATTCGTCTTGCCGTTGCGCAAGCCCTGAGGGGTCGTTGCCGGCGCCGCGACCGGCTGCACGAGCACGACGTCGCCGGTCTCGACGACATCCGTCGTCTTCGCCGGCACCGGACCGACATTGGCGTCGGCGAGCGGCTTGCGCGCCCATTTCAGCTCGTCGAAAGGAATCTGGCCGCGGCTGCCGTCGGCGAAACCGATATCGGCGCCGGCCGGGGACGTGCCGAGCACGACGGCAAGCTGCCAGCTCATCTGATCGGCACCGGGAGGCAGCGGCATCGCTTTGAGCCGCGCCGGCCAATCGCCGCTCGCGACGTCCATGCGCGTCACCGGCCCGCGCCAGCCATGGCGCCGGTCATACGCGATCAGCGCATCGCGCAGCGCCTTGTTGGCGAGGCCTTGCAGATGCGGATCGAGGCTGGTGCGCACGGCGAGGCCCGAGGCATAGAGCCCCTTCTCGCCATAGCGCTGCAGCAGCTCGCGGCGCACCTCTTCGGTGAAATAGTCGGATTTGACGATCTCGGTCTCGTCGCGATGGTGCAGCGTGATCGGCTTCGCCTCGGCCGCCGCGCCTTGCTGCTGCGTCAGGAAGCCGGCCTCGACCATGCGATCGAGCACGTAATTGCGCCGCTCGCGCGCCGCTTCGGGATTGCGCTGCGGATTGTAGTTGTTCGGCGCTTTCGGCAGGCCGGCGAGGAACGCCGCTTCCTCCGGCGTCAGCTCGTCGAGCGATTTGTTGAAATAGTTGAGCGCCGCCGCCGCGACGCCGTATGCGCCGCCGCCGAGATAGATCTCGTTGAGATAGAGCTCGAGGATGCGATCCTTGCTGAGCGCCTGCTCCATGCGGATCGCGACCAGCGCCTCGCGCACCTTGCGCTGCACGGAGACCTCGTTGGTGAGGAGGAAGTTCTTCGCCACCTGCTGCGTGATGGTCGAGGCGCCGACCGGCCGCCGGCCGCTGCCGTAATGCAGCGCGTCGGTCACCGCCGCGCGCAGCATCGAGAGCGGATCGACGCCGGGATGTGTGTAGAAATTCTTGTCCTCGGCCGCGAGGAAGGCGTGGATCACCAGCGGCGGCATCGATTTGATCGGGATGAAGACGCGCTTCTCGGTCGCGTATTCGGCCATGAGCCGGCCGTCGCCGGCATAGACGCGCGTCACGATCGGCGGCTGATAATTGGCCAGCTGCTCGTAGTCCGGCAGGTCGCGGCCGAAATACCAGACCGCCAGGCCCGCCGTTCCAGCGCCTGCCAAGCCGGCAAGAATTACCAGCACTATCAGTATCTTAAGAAGTTTCATGTGATTGCTCCGACGACCCGACCGGCCGCACTCGCGGTGTAGGTCGAGTCGACGGGATTCCGCCCCGCCACTCCGGCACGAAGCCACCTTGCCTCTGCTTTGTGGCGCGTTTGAGGCGCCAAGCCAAGCGCTTTCCGAATTAAAAGAGGGTTAACGGGCCGATCGAGGGTCTGCCCTCAACGCAGCGGTTGTGGCAAAGCGGCGTCACTTGTATCCTTACCCTCGCGATGCCGCGCACCGCGCCCACCTGAGGGGTCGGCGCGAGAAGCGCGGATGGATTTTAACCCGAAGCCGTCCCGGCCGCCGATTCCGGCCCCCGGGGGCCGAGCGTCTAGAAAGTTCCGCCATGGCCTCTTTTTCCGCGCCGTTCGACGGACCAAGCCTCGGCACGAGCTTCGCCTCAACCAGGATAGCGCCACCCGTTCTTCGCGCGGGTGCAATCGCGCTCCTCGGAGTTCATAAGAATGGCAAAGCGCATGCTCATCGATGCGGCGCACCCGGAGGAAACCCGGGTCGTCGTATTGAATGGCCAACGTCTCGAAGAATTTGATTTCGAGACTTCCACCAAAAAGCAGATCAAGGGCAACATCTATCTCGCCAAGGTGACGCGCGTCGAGCCGTCGCTGCAGGCGGCGTTCGTCGAATACGGCGGCAATCGCCACGGCTTCCTCGCCTTCGGCGAAATCCATCCCGACTACTACCGCATCCCCGTCGCCGATCGTCAGGCGGCGCTCGATGCCGATCGCGCGGCGGAAGAAGCGGCGAACGAGCGCGAGGAAGAAAACGTCGCGGCGGGATTGCCCGTCGAGCACGGCGAGCAGCCGATCGAGCAGCCCGACGACGACCATGGCCACGCCGATCACGACCATGACCACGACCACGACCATGCCGACGTCGCGGCCGAGGCGATGAGCCAGGATCGCCTGGTCGACGAGCTGGTTCCCGATCCCGACGCGCCGAGCGACCACGATCACGACGAGCACGACGCGTCCTCTTTCTCGGAGGATCCCGAGGCGCCGGTCAGCGTCGACGTGCCAGTCGAGGAGCCGAACGACGGCGCCTCCACAGCGGAAGGCGATCTCTTCCCGCGCGACGAAAACGGCCCTGGCGATGACGCCTCCGGCGAGGGCGGCGACACTGCCGAGCTCGCGCCGGCAGCGACAGGCACAGGGATCGAGGTCGTCGCCGAGACCCCCGTCACCATCGAGACGATCGGCGGCGACGAAGACGAGATGGAAGAGACGGCGCGGCCCCGGGCGCGACATCACCGTCATTACAAAATTCAAGAGGTGATCAAGCGCCGGCAGATCATGCTGGTGCAGGTCACGAAGGAAGAGCGCGGCAACAAGGGCGCGGCGCTGACCACCTACATCTCGCTTGCCGGTCGCTACTGCGTACTGATGCCGAACACGCCGCGCGGCGGCGGCGTCTCGCGCAAGATCACCTCGATGCAGGATCGCCGCCGCTTGAAGGAGCTGATGAGCGACCTCGAAGTGCCGGACGGCATGGGCGTGATCGTCCGCACCGCCGGCAGCGAGCGCTCGAAGCCCGAGATCACGCGCGATTTCGAATATCTGATTCGCCTCTGGGACGAAATTCGCGAGCTGACGCTCAAATCGACCGCCCCTGCCCTCATCTACGAGGAGGGCAACCTCATCAAGCGCTCGATCCGCGATCTCTATGCACGCGACATCGAAGAGGTGCTGGTCGACGGCCGCGAAGGTTACGACACCGCGAAGTCGTTCATGCGCATGCTGATGCCGAGCCACAGCAAGCGCGTGAAGCTCTACAACGACCCGTCGGTGCCGCTGTTCCACCGCTTCCAGGTGGAAGGCCAGCTCGATGCGATCCATTCGCCGGTCGTGCAGCTCCGCTCCGGCGGCTACATCGTCATCAACCCGACCGAGGCGCTGGTCGCGATCGACGTCAATTCCGGGCGCTCGACGCGCGAGCGCAATATCGAGGAGACCGCGCTCAAGACCAATCTCGAGGCGGCCGAGGAAGTCGCACGGCAATTACGCCTGCGCGATCTCGCCGGGCTGATCGTCGTCGATTTCATCGACATGGAAGAGCACCGCCACAATTCCGCGGTCGAGCGCCGGCTGAAGGACGCGATGCGGCACGATCGCGCGCGCATCCAGATCGGGCGCATCAGCCCGTTCGGCTTGCTCGAGCTGTCGCGCCAGCGGCTGCGGCCGTCGCTGCTCGAAGCCTCGACCCAGCCTTGCCCGCATTGCGCCGGCACCGGCCATATCCGCTCGACCGAATCGACCGCTCTGCATCTGCTGCGCGCGATCGAGGAAGAAGGCATGCGCCGCCGCACCGCCGAGATCAAAGTCGCCGTCTCGTCGGCGGTCGCGCTTTATGTGCTCAACCAGAAGCGCGCGACGCTGCAGCAAATCGAGAGCCGCTACGGCTGCCACGTCACGGTCGACGAGGACGAGACGCTCATCCCGCCCGCCTTCCGACTCGACCGAACGCGCGCCTTCACCCCGGCCGAGCTCGCCGCGCTGCCGGTGCTGGCACCGGGACCGGTGCCGGTCGAGGAAGAGCCCGAGGCCGATGAAAGCCTCGACGAGGCCTCGATCGAAGCCGCGGAAGAGGAATTCGCCGGCAGCCCGCGGCGCGGCGATGGCGAGCCGCGCGATCCCGCTTCCTGGCTGCCGCACAACGAAGACGAGGACGACGCCGAAGGGGCCGAGGGCGGCCGCGAAGAGCATGCGGCCGGCGATGGACAGCATGGCGAAGGTCAGGGTCGCCGCCGTCGGCGGCGGCGCCGGCGCGGGCGCGGCGGCGACCGCGAGCGCGGTCCGGAGCACGGCGCCCCGGCGATGGCCGAGGGCGAGGAGATGCAAGCGGCGCCCGATGCCGCTGCGGCACCCGACATGGCCGTGAGCGAGGAAGGCGGCGACAGCGAGGCCGGCGCCCCCGAGAGCGAGGGCGGCGAGGAGATGCAGCCGGCGGAAATGCAGGACGCTGATGGCGACCACCGCCGTCGGCGGCGCGGCCGGCGCGGCGGACGCCGCCGCCGGCGCGGCCAGGGTCCGGAC
>Ga0335085_10005591_pt1 | contig 20103 bp, 13 predicted proteins | sample Lox_Sample_45_FD_206712 | JGI IMG/M metagenome (GOLD analysis project Ga0335085, IMG submission 206712) | Soil microbial communities from Loxahatchee National Wildlife Refuge, Florida, United States - Lox_Sample_4.5 | ecosystem: Environmental > Terrestrial > Soil > Wetlands | place: USA...
GTGGCAGACGCCGGATTCGCCGGTGCCGGTGGAAGTGTATCCGTCGCTGGCGTTCGACAGCCTGTTCGAGAATCGCGGCAGCCTGCGCAACATGAGCATTCTGGATCGCGTGAAGGATCGGGCGGAAGCGCTGACGCGGCAGATCAGCTCGAGCGATAAGGTGAAGCTGGACGAATACCTGACCAGCGTGCGGGAAGTGGAGAAGCGCGTGGATGGGATGCGCAAGACCAAGGACCAGGCGGACGACGCAGCCAAGCAGCGCAATAAGCCGGCTTTTATGATGGACCGTCCGGCGAATGGGCTGCCGGACGACCTGCGCGAGCATGCGCGGCTGATGTGCGACCTGATCGCGATTGCCTTCCAGACGGATAAGACGCGCGTGGCGTCGCTGCTGTTGGCACGCGACCTTTCGGCGTTGTATTATCCGTTCCTGGATGTGCGCGAAGGGCACCACGCGGCGTCGCACAACAACGCGTCGGAGGGCTACGAGCGGATCGCGCGGTTCCACCTGAGCCAGCTTGCATACCTGGCAGGCAAGCTGGATGCGATGCCGGAGGGTAACGGCACGGTGCTGGACAACTGCTGCCTGATGTTCCTGTCGAACATGTGGATCGGGCGCAAGCACGACAATACGCGTCTGCCGGTGGTGCTGGCGGGCGGTTTAGGCGGTACGCTCACGACCGGGCGCACGCTGAACTACCTGGAAGAGAGCGAAGAGAAGCGCCGCATGTGCGGGCTGTATCTTTCGCTGATGGACCGGATGGGCGTGAAGCTGGAGCGCTTCGGCGACGCGGAAGCTCGGCTGGAGCGGATCTAGACTTCGCAACGGCCCGTAGAATGGCAAGAGCGCGAACCCCTGAAGCATCTTGGCCGCGTTTCCCGGATAGTTGACTGGCATCTCGACCTGTCCAGCGGTTCTGAGAAAAAGCAGATTCCTGGGTCTTCGGTGGGCGGCGATTGCATTTTCCTGAGAGTCCGGCGCGAGTTCTCCGTATCACTTTCTCGCTAATCCAGCGCGGCCGGGCGAGTCTTGCATCCAGGAGGGTTCATGGGCCAAGACTTGCGCCACGCCTGGGCGGCGATCCTGAGCAATCCGCTGCTGGCGCTGGCGTCGGTGCTGACGCTGACGCTGGGGATCGGGTTGAATGCCGGCGTGTTCACGGTTGTCGATGGGCTACTGTTTCGCGCACGGGTGCAGAAGGACCCTGAGAGCTTCGTGCATTTGTCGCCGAGCTATCGGGGAACGGCGGGGAAGCAGGAGACGCCGTGGTCGGTTTCGACGCGGGACTACCTAACACTGGCGGCGGAAGTTCGAACCCTGTGGGACCTGGCGGGCTGGGGTATCGTGCGGGTGGCGGCGCCCCGGGAGGATCCCCAACTCGCGCTGGCGGTGACGTGCAACTTCTTCGATTTGTATGGACTCGAAAGGCCCATTTTAGGCCGCACGTTCGCGGGGCCGGAGTGCACGACGCCCGGGACGCCGCCGGAGACGGTGATCGGAGAAGAGCTGTGGCGCAGCCGATATAACGGCGATCCGGACATCGTCGGCAAGGTGGTGCGGTGGAACGGGCTTGCGGTGACGGTCGTCGGCGTCGTTCCGGCGGGGTATCCGGGGCGCCTGCGAGGGCCGGGAATCTGGTTGCCGTGGACGGTGCATGCAGCGCTGTCTCCGGGGCGGGATCTGTTTGCGGCTGACGGCGTGCGGTGGCTGACGGTGGAGGGACGGCTGGTCGGGGGCCGTACGCGGGCGGAGGCGCGGTCCGAGCTGCAGGTGATCGCGTCGCGTCTGGATCGGTTGGAGCCGGGGCGAAACACTACGATCGTGCTGACTAACGGATCGTTCGGGGAAGAGCCGGCGGTGCAGGCGGAGGTCTTCTGGATCGGGTCGCTGGTCATGGGCGGGCTGACGCTGATCCTGCTGATCGCGTGCACGAACGTGGCGATTCTACAGCTTTCCCGCGCGGTGACGCGGCAGCGGGAAATGGCGATCCGGCTGGCCATGGGGGCCGGGAAATGGCGGCTGACCCGTATGCTGCTAACGGAGACCCTTCTGATGGCATTGCTGGCGGGCGCGGCTTCTGTGGCGGTGGCATACGCAGCGCCGGGAGTGTTCGCGAAGATTCTTTCGACGCCTAGCATGCCTGTATACCCGCTCCAGCCAGACCGTGCGGTGCTCGCGTATCTCGGGGCCGCGGTGCTGCTGACGACAGGCTTTGCGGGGCTTTCGCCCGCGGCGGAATCGCTGCGGGTGAATCTGGCAGGGGCGATGAAGGCGGGCGACGGATGGTCGGGCGCTGGCGGTGCGTCGCGCCGCGGGCACGGGTTGTTGGTTGTGGTACAGGTCGCGATGTGCGTGGTGCTACTGGTTACGGCGGGGATCTTCCTGCGGGCGCAGCAGCGGGCGGCGCTGGCGGATCCGGGCTTCGAGTCGCGGCACGTGCTGCTGGTACCTGCGAATGGGAGCGCGGGTCTTATCGATTCGCTGCGGGCGGTGCCCTCGGTGGAAGCGGTGGCGGTGGGATCGGCGATGGCGGCCAATGAAGTAGGAGAGCCGGTGCCGGCGCGAGTGCCGCACGTGGGTTGGGAAGAGCGTAAGGAGGCTGAGATCACGTCAGTGTCGTCGGACTTCTTCGCGGCCCTGGGCGTTCCCCTGGTGCGGGGGCGCGTGTTCGGCGGGCCGGACGAAGTGGTGGTGTCGGAGGCGCTGGCCCGCACATTCTGGCCGGGAGAGGATCCGGTAGGAAAGTGGTTGGTTTTGACGGACGCGAGCGTGCTCGTGGCGGGAGTGGTTCGCGATTTGCGCGTGGAGCATCCGGGCGTGACGGATGCGCCGCATGTTTATCGGCGGCACGATCCGCGTACGCCACCAGACACTCTGACGGTGCGGTTCGCTGGAGCGGGAGATGCCGTGCAGACCGCGATCCGAGCCGAGTTGGAGCGTGCGGGAATCCAGACTTTCGGTCCCCCGAAAACGCTGCGCGCCCTCTTGGATGAAAGCGCCGAGCGAATGAAGACCTTGGTGTATATGGTAGAGGTGGTGGCTGCGACGGCCTTGTCTCTTGCGGTGCTGGGGATTTACGGAGTAGTCGCATTGGCGGCCCGGCGCAGGACGCGGGAGTTGGGCATCCGAATGGCGTTGGGGGCGACGAAGCGGCTGATTATCGGCGCTGTGTTGTCGTCAGGATTCCGGCCGGTGGCGTGGGGCGTCGGCATCGGATTGCCACTGGCGGCCGCCGGCGCTCGCGCGGTGGCGGCGGTGCTGCAGCGCACTCCGATTCCGATCGTGGTCAACGATATGCTCCTGTACGCCGGTGTTGTGCTGCTGTTAGCCAGCGTCGGGCTGACCGCGATGCTGGTGCCGGCTTCACGGGCATCACTGACGGATCCGATAAAGGCGCTGCGGCAGGATTGAGCGGCGGCTTCCCAGGGACGCTTGATCTGCGGATCCTCACCCGCCGCAGATCTCCGCTGACGGCCGAGGCGGCCCGCAAGGCATATTCTGGTCTGTCCGTGCGAGGTGGTTTATCAAGCCGGACGCGTCAAAGCGGTTTCGCGAAGTGGTGAACAGCGGCGCTCGCCAAGACGTGCATTGGCGATAAGGCCTCCGGCGTCCCTGATTCTGGTCGCGGCCCTGCAAGGCGGCCTTGTGCAGGCCATTGCGAATTGGCGCGCCGCATGGCTCATCGCGGCGTATCAATTCCCCAGGTCACCGCGCGCAGCGAATGCCGAAATCGAAGCGCCGCTCGTCGCGACGAAAGTTGCTGTTTTCGGCTCCGGGGAACGCAGGACCCAGCCAAATGAACCGTTGCCGGACTCCGTGGCTCGGCGGGTACGGCTCCGGACAGGCGGCATACGATCCGCCGCGCAGCGAGCCTGCGCCCGGACGCGTGATGCTGGAGTGCGGACCGCCGTCACGCACCCACTCCATGGCGTTGCCCTCCATGTCGAACAGGCCCCAGGCGTTGGGCAGTTTGCGTCCGACTGGCATAGGGCGCTCGTCGGCGTTGTTGAAATACCAAAGATACCGGTCGTCAATCTCTTCGCCCCAATAGTGAGGAGTGGTAGCCCCCGCACGAGCGGCGTATTCCCACTCGGCTTCGACCGGGACACGTGCGCCTATGAAACCGCAGTAGGCGGTAGCGTCGTTAAGGCTCATGAAGACGACCGGCTGGCGGCTCGAGAGCGAGAAACCGGGGGATCGCCACGTTCGGGCGTCTCCGGCCTTTTCCGCATCGGTGATATATCCAGTCGCTTTTACGAAGGTGCGAAACTGGCCGACCGTCACCTCGTATTTGGAAAGTTGGAATCGCTCGATGGTTACGAGTTTTTTCGGAAGCGTTTTGGAGCACGGCTGAGCCGGTTCGCATCCCATCACGAACGATCCCGCGGGAATTGCAACGAACTCGGGCGTCTGCGCAAAGGCGAGAGTGGCGGCGCTGCAAAGGAGCAATGCACGGGTCACGCCTAACCCTCCACGTGAATCTGTAGCAATCCTCCGCGTTGCTCAACGGCGTGAGCGCGCAGTGGACGGGGTTTCTCCGAGTTCGGCCATCGCAACACGCTGCCATCCAGTGCGAACCTGGCGTGTCCCCAGCAGGTGCAGTACAGATGTTTGTAGCGGTGGACGTACGTGAGCGGGCCGCCCCCGTGGGTACATTTCTGGTCCAGCGCCACGAACTGGTTCCTGGCGGGATGCGCAATCAGAATCTGGAGCTTGCGCGCGGAGTCCATCATTTTCACAGCACCGCCCGTCTGGCGGAGTTCAGGGACACGGGCCACGTCTATGACGAGCAAGTCTGGCGCGACGCGCACGGCGTCCGAAGTGATTTCCGGCAGCGTGCAGCAGTCCTGCGAAGCTCCTGCCAAGCAGACGCAGGACGTGCAGGCTGAAAGAGTGGTTGCTTGCAACCAGCGACGGCGAGTCATAGTTGGAGAATATCAGACTTTAACATCTGATAAGAGCCGCCAGCGCCGGCCGCCTTGGAGAGTGACCAGCCGGCATATCCGGAGATCGGCGGAGTGCGCAGAAGCGAGCGGGCGATTTGAGGTTCGGCCTCAGCCGTCGCAGATTTCCGAGGCGGGCGCGAGCATGGCTCCGCGGGCGCACATCTCGGCGATGGCTTGCTGGCCGTCTGCGGGCTTGAGAGTTTCGATGGCGTCGGACACCACCACCACGGGGCGGCCGGTCTCGAGCAATCCGCGCACGGCGTAATAGACGCAGATCTCCGTCACGACGCCGTAGACCACGTAGCGATCGGCGGACAAAGCTTCGAGCACCCGGCTGAGGTTGGCAGAGAGGAAGACATCGACGGTTTGCTTTTCGACGACCACTTGCTGTGCGCCGCGGATGCCGGCGAGGTCGCATTCGCGGTTCGGGACGACCACCCGCTGCTTGAGCAAGGTGCTCTCGGCTTTGCGCTGTCCCCAGGCGCCGGCGACGCAGTGGTGCGGCCAGATCTTGAATTCGGGGTCGTCTTCGGTGTGGGCATCCGTGGTGGAGATGACCGGGTGGCCGTGGTGGGCGGCAAAGTGGTTGAGGCGCGCGATGGCGGGCACGATGCGCTCGGCGCCGGGGACGTAGAGCGCGCCCGCGGGATAGAGGAAATCGAGCTGCGAATCGATATCGAGAAAGACGGTCTTCATCCGGCCAGGTTGTGGCGGGTGCGTTCGATCAGCTCGCGCAGTTCACGGCTGAGAATTACCGGCCACGGCTCCACTACTTCCAATTGTCGCAGAGGGGCGGGAAGCTGGGCGAGGGATTGCGCAGCGCGGGCGCGCGCCTGCTCGAGGGTAGGCAGCGGCTCGACCAGGCGGCCGCCCAGGATGATGGGACGCAGGAGGGCTTCGCCGCGTCCGCATTCGCCGGATCGCGCGATGACGTCACGGGCCACATCTCGGAAGATTTGCTTGGCGCCGGGAACGGAGACTTTTTCGGGGCTGAGTTTGGCGGTGAAGCGCTGGATGCCGTGGATGTCGATTTCGACCAGCTTGTAAGCGGCGCTGAGGTGAGGCGTGTCGGCCGAGGTGGAAAGCTGGGTTCCGACGCCGAACGAGTCGATGGGCGCGCCGGCGGCTACAAGGTCGCGGATCTTGTGCTCGTCGAGGTCGCCGGACGCCATGATTTTGGCGTCGGTGAGGCCGCCCTCATCGAGGATGGCGCGCACGGCGCGGGAAAGCGAGAGCAGGTCGCCGCTATCGAGGCGCACGCCCCAGAGCGGCGGCCCGAGTTCGACGACCCGGCGAGCGGCGGAGAGCGTATCATAGGTATCGAGGATCTGGGTGGTGTGCTCGCCCATGACCCGCTGCAGATGTTTGAAAGCTGACAGTTCCGAGCAGAACGACATCACCCAGGAGTGCGCGGCAGTGCCTGCCACGGGAATGCCGAATTGCCGGCCGGCCGCTGCGTTGCTGGTACTGCTGCATCCACCGATGTAGGCTGCGCGCGCGCCGAGCATGCCTGCCTCGGGGGTATGGGCGCGGCGTGTGCCAAACTCGACCACGGGGCGACCCTGCGCGGCCTCGGCCATGCGCGCGGCTTTGCTGGCGACGATGGTCTGGAAAGAGAGGGCGGAAAGCAGGTAGGTTTCCGGGATCTGGGCTTCGATGATGGGACCGCGGACGAAGACCATCGGCTCGCCCGCAAATAGCGGTGTGCCTTCCGGGACGGCGAACAGGTCGCCCGTGAAACGGAACTGCCCGAGGTACTCGAAAAAGGCCGGCGACACGCGGGCGAATTGCGGCAGGCCACGAAGATAATCGATCGCCTCGGTTGTGAATTGGAGGTTGAGCAGGTAATCGACGATTTGCGGCAGGCCGGCGGCGAGGACGAAATTTCGGTTGGGGGGCAGATGCCGGACGGTGAATTCGAAGGTCGCCCGATGCGCGCTCCGTCCGGTCTCGAAGTACCCGGCCGCCATGGTCAGTTCGTAGAGATCGGTGAGCAGGGCGTTCATGGCGGACTTACAGATTATAAGCCACAGATTATAGCCTCAGATGAACGCCGATGAACGCTGATAAAGATAGCTTATCTGCGTGCATCGGCGTCTATCTGCGGCCAATTGGCTTATTTCTTTTTAGCCGGAGCGGCAGGCGGCGCGGCTTCCTTGACCTCGGACGCGGCTTTTTGCAAGTCAGTCACGGCCTGGCCGTCCAATTCATAGATGCTCGGCTCGTTCTCGCGTTGCGCGAAATATTTGTCGCCCTGCTTGTGGATGGTCACCTTTTCCACGCGCTTGTTGTCGTTGGAGGTAACGGTGGCCTGCAACACCTGTTCACCGGCCCCCGCATCGACAAACTTGCTGGCGCTCAAGTCGCGCAGCTTGTCGATGAGGCTCTGGACGGAGGTATTGTCCATGGTCTTGGGTCCGGACATCCACTTATCGCCGCTCTTGGTGTAAGTAGCTCCGTTCACTTCGACTTTATTTGGGTCGTTGAAGCCGAAGTCGAAGAGCTTTTTGTTGCGGAAGTCGTCGAGGCCCTTGTCCACAGCATCGGCCAAATCGGCATTGACCTTGTAAATGCCTTCGACCGTGGTGCTCTTGGCGTAGACGTTTTTGTCCTTGTCCTTGCGCACCTCGATGGTCTGGGTGCCCGCAGCGTCGGTCACGGTAGCGGTGCCGACTTTGGTAGCGGCGGCGAATTCCTTGGCCGGGTCGCCGGTGGCGGTCAGATCCATTTTGGCGTCGCGGAGCTTGTCGATCAGGGAACTGACGTTGGAGCTGTCGGCGCGCAGAGGCCGCGGCTTGACGATCTGCCATTCGTTCTGTCCGCTCTTGCCGAACTCGAGGGTCTGCCCCTTCGCCTGCAACTCGACACGGGTGAGCTTGTCGGACTCGAAGCGCAGGAGGCGTTTGTCGCGGAGGTCGTTGGGGGACTTATCGACGCTGCTCTTGACGAAGCTGCCGATGGTCACGACGCGCGGATCGCCGGCGACTTTGGCGTAGGCGCCGGAGCCGGTGGGGGTGTCGTCGCCGATCAGCAACTCGGCGGTTTTGCCGTCCTTGCGCTTGATCTGTACGTCGATCGCCGGATCGGCGAGACCGTAGGACTTGAGGTCGGAGGCGTTGGGTTCGATCACCGAGTCGGCGGTGACATTGGAGAGGGTGGAGATCAGCGAGCCGGCCGCATCGGCATCGGCGGGCAGGGGCTTCGGCTGAGTAAGCTGCCACTTACCATCCTGGCGGACCAGGTCCTCGGCATCCGCGCCGGCCTTCTTGATGTGGATCTCCTGAAACTGATCGTCGGGGACCGTGAGTATCTTGATGCTGGTGTCGGTGGTCGATTTACTCGCCTGCTTCTTATTCGACCACCACACCGCGCCGCCGAGCAGCGCCAGGACCGCGACGGCGACCAGCAATCCTGTCGGCTTCATCGGTTATCTCCGCTTCCACCAGGTGGCCATTCCGAAGCCGACCACGCCCAGCGGGAAGATCACCACGCTGAGCCAGAACACCAGATTGAGCTTCTGGGCGCTGATCTCGAGCGGCCGGTCCTCGGGCGCTTTCGGACGAATGGAAATCAGGTCTTCATCGGCGGTGAGCCAGTTGATCATGTTGAGGAACAGGTCGCGGTTGCCGTTGAAACGGATGAAGCTGTTCCCGCACCAGAGCGAGCTTCCCACCACTACGAACCGTCCGGGAGTAGTTCCGTTGTAAGTACCCGCGGCGGCCAGAGTAAGTGGCCCTTTCTTGTCTTTCTTCGGATCGAGGCGCACCTGGCCGGAACTCAGGTCGTTGGTGGCGTAACTGTTATCGCCGGTGGCGAAGAGCTTTTGCACGGTGGTCTTATCGCCATTCTTAACGTCGAGGGTGCGGGCGATGGGGAAGGCGGTAGCGACGCCCTTCATCTGGTTGACGATGGGGTGCGAATCATACTCGGAAACGAGCGGCACTTCGGGACCTAGTTGAAAGATCTCGCCGATGCCGCTGGTATCGAGCGCGAGGTCCTTGTTGACCGTCACGCCCCAGCTTGCCAGCAGCGCATCGAGGGTGGTGTTCTCATCGGTCGAACCGCCGCGCAGTTGCAGAGCCGGGTCGAGCAGGAACAGGGCCTTGCCGCCGTTTTCGACGTAGCGCTTGATGGCGTCGGTCTCGGGCTGCACGTAATCGTGCTGCGGACCGGCCACGATCAGCACGGTGCAATCGGACGGCACTTCCACTTTCGGAGCGGCCGGAGGAGTTGCGGGCGCGCCGGGAGCGGGAGGCGTGGCGGGCGCAGCATCGGCGGGCTTCAGCAGCGAGATGGTGCGCGTCTTGTAGTTATTCTTCTCGAGTGCGTCCTTCACGGCGGTGTAGCCGCCGCTGGACTGCGAATCGTCGATGCCGTGCTCGCCGCTGCCGCTGACGAAGCAGGCGTTGCGTTCGCCGGATTTGAGCGAGCGAATGATGGCGCCGGTGAGTTCTTCCTCGCTGAGAGTTTTCGCCTCTTCCTTTTTGGTGCCGCTATCCACCAGCAGGCTGACGTCACGGCGGTAGCCGGCGGCCTTGGCCTGTTGCGGATGCTTTACCGGATCGATGTAGGTGACCTTCAACTTAGGCGAAAGATTCGAGTAGCGGTCCAGCAGGTCGCGGTCGCTGTAGAAGCGCTGGGACTCGGCGAAATCGTAGATCTTGAGATCGCTTTTCAGTCCACGGACGACCTTGAGGGTCTGATCGGAGAGGGTGAACTGCTTGTTGGAGGTGGAATCGTACGACTTATCGTAGCGATTGGCCAGAAAGTTGACGGCGGCCAGGACTCCGATAATTACAATAATATACACACCGGCATAAGCCGAGTACTTTGCTTGACGGGAACTTATCCATTTCGCAGCCATGTTATGCCCTCCACCGCAGAGATTCCATGGCCCGATGCGTAATAAACAGGCTGAAGAAAATCATGGAAAGATAAAACACCACGTCTTTCGTGTCGATCACCCCTTTACTGAAGTTTTCGAAATGGGTGACGATCGAGAGATAATTGATGACCTGGGCGGTCGAAGAACTGTCGAATGCCGTAAACCAGCTCAGCAGCCACAGGATGAGGCAGACAAAGAAAGTGACGCCCCCGGCGACGATCTGGTTGCGGGTGGTGGTCGAGATGAACACGCCGATAGCCAGCAGGCAGCCGCCCTGCAGGATTAATCCGAGATAGGCGACCAGCACCGGTTTCAGGTCGGGCTTGCCCCAGGCGAACAGCAGCGCCAGGTTAATCATCGACATTGCCAGCACGCAGAGATACAGCAGCATGGCGCCGAGCCACTTGCCGAGGATGATTTCGGTATCGCGCACGGGCGACGTCATCAGCAATTCGATGGTTCCGGTGCGCTTCTCCTCGGCGAAAGTGCGCATGGTGATCATGGGGATCAGGAAGAGCGCCACCGTGGAGGCCAGCCCCAGCAGCGGCTTGATGATCGCGTCGTTGACGTTCTGCGGCATCATCTGGCCCTGCATCTGGGCCATGAAGCTCATCCGCACCATATCGCGGGTGGCGGTGTAGAACACGAACCCGATCATCAGTCCGAAAAACGCCATCAGCAGATAAGCGATCGGCGAAGCGAAGTAGCTGTTCAGCTCCTTCCGGCAAACCAGAAAAACATTTCTCATTGGTTCACTCCTTCTACTACTTTTTCTTTGCTCTCCTCTTTTGGTTTGGCTTCGTCTTTCTGCTCGGCCGTGGTGAGTTGCAGGAAGATGTCTTCGAGGCTCAGGCCGACGGCGCGCAGTTCCGACAGATTCCAGCCGGCCTGCACCACCGAGCGCGCCAGGTCGGCTCGGATCGAGCGGCCCTGCAGGCTTTCCACTTCGAAGTTGATGCGGCCGTTTTTGGAATCCTTCATCAACACGCGGCTGACGCCCGAAACCTGCTCGAGGCGTTGCTGCACCTCGACCGGGTTGGGCCGTCCGTCGTGCGGTTCGACTTCGAGGGCCACGGCTTCGGAGCCGCGCAGGCGATTGGTCAGGTTGGAGACCGAATCGATGGCCACCAGCTTGCCTTGGCTGATGATGATGACGCGCTCGCAGGAGTGCTCGACCTCGGAGAGGATGTGCGTACTGAGGATGATGGTGTGCTCGCCGGCCAGGGATCGCAGCAGTTCGCGGATTTCGATGATCTGCTTGGGATCGAGACCGGAGGTGGGCTCATCGAGGATCAGAACGTCGGGGTTGTGGATGATGGCCTGCGCCAGACCGACGCGCTGGCGATAGCCTTTCGAAAGCTTGCCGATGAGCTTCTTGCGCACATCGCCGATGGCGCAGCGCTCGGTGACATCGTCCACGCGCCGGCGGATTTCGCGCGAGGAAATCCCTTTGAGCTGGCCGACGAAAATTAGGTATTCGTCGACCTCCATTTCCGGATACACGGGCGGGGTTTCCGGCAAATACCCGATGCGCTTTTTGACTTCCATCGGGTTCTCCAGCACGTCGAATCCGGCCACCGTGGCCGTACCCGAGGTGGGCGGCAGATAGCACGTGAGGACGCGCATGGTGGTGGTCTTACCGGCGCCGTTGGGCCCCAGAAAACCGACAATCTGTCCTTTTTCGACCTCGAAGGAAATGTTGTCTACGGCGACAGTACGGGCGTATCGCTTGGTCAGACCTTCCACTTTGATCATATTTTTGTTCCCAGACTTAGAGAGACGTACCCGGTGGCCATTTCGGCACAATCCGTCACGTATTGTACGCGGCAGATCCGAATACGGTTGAAATTTTATGATACGGACGGTAGGGAAGTGTTGTCAAATCAGTGCGGCAGGGGCCACATCGGGAATCTACCGGGTTACCGGGGGCGCCTCGATCTCAGGGGCTTCAAACCCATACAGGATTCGCTTCCGTCCACCTTGGGCCTGTGAAAATTCACCAGCTGGCAGAAGCGTAACCCCGACGAATGGAGATAGTTAAGGCATGGGGCCGTGCGCTCATTCGCAAGCGCTCGACGCACTTCAGATCGAGCACCAGTTCCTCGTCCACCAGAACGTCGGCGTCGTATTCAACGACACGATATCTCTTGTAGAAGACGTCGATGGATGGCTGGGCCATGGCCCGCACACCGCGTGGTTGAGTTCTCTCACGAGCGCGCGGTCACAAATTTTTTCGAGGAAGCCCGCGCCCAGGGTATTGGCGACCTCAAAAACAGCGCCCGCACTTGCTCGCCGAGAGAATCCTGGCTTTTATCGGCCCTCAACAGTGCTCATTGTGGCCCATCCTCCTGGTGCCTTTAGGCCACCGCAAGTCTCAGAAACTGGGCCGTAGATGAAGACCGATGAACGCAGACAAAATTCAGCTCCTCATGCGCAGCAACATGTAGAGGCCCGCCAGCCCAAACACCACATCCGGGGACCATGCGGCGATGGGCGGGACTAGTTGGTTCAGGTCTCCGATTTTCTCGAACAGCGTTCCGATGCCCCGGTAGGCAATTGCGATCGCGAGGCTGACACCGATGCCGGTCATCTTGCCGCGGTTGCCGACGCGGAATCCGAACGGCGCGGCGATCATCGCCATGATCATGGCGAAAAGCGGCGCGGCGAACTTCAGATGATACTGGACCTGCAGCTTGACCGTGTCGAAGCCGCGCTGCTCCAGGCCGCGGATGTAGTCGCCGAGTTGCAGGAAATTCATCTGCTTGTCCTGCACTACTTCCATGAGGAAGTAGGAGGGAGGCTCAGTTAGTTCGCGGAAGGTCCGGGCTTCGAACGGCCCCCAGGGCAGGCGTTCGGTGCCTTTGAAATCGCTGCTCCAGCCGTTTTCAAAGATCCAGGTGCCGAGCTCGGAACTCCAACGCGCGCGCTTGGCCTGGATTTGCTTTTCGAGGCGGAACGTGGAGGGCTCCAGTTCAAACACGCTGACATCGTCCATAACGCTGTCCTGCGTATCGAAATATTTGTAGTAGTAAATGCGGCCTTCATAGCCGCGAATCCACTTACAACCGGGGCATAAGTACGTCTGGGTGGTGCGGCCTTTGATGATATCGCGGAGTTTCTGCTGTCGTAAGTTAGCCGCTGGCACATAGTAGTAGTTGAAGGCAAACAGCCCGCCCGAAAGCAGAATGCTGCCGATCAGGATGGGCGCGGATAGGCGGTGCAGACTGACTCCGCAGGCGCGGAAGGCGGTCACTTCGTTCTGCTTGCTCAGCACGCCGAAATTGATCAACACCGCGACCAGCACGCTCAACGGCAGCATTTCGTAGATCTCTTCCGGGGCCAGGAAGAACAGGTACTTGAACATGGTCAAGAGCGGGATATTGCGCTGGAACATATCGCCCATCAACTCGAAGAAGTTATAGACCAGGATCATCGAGACGAAGCTGGCCAGCACCACCGCCAGGAAGAAGATGAAGTTGGTGAGGACATAGGTATCGATGATCTGGGGGAGTAGTGGAAAGCGAATGCCCCCGAAGCGCCGACCCTCGGAAGGCTTATCCATGCGTCCCTTGAGCCGCCCGGCGATACGTTCGAACCAGGCCGTCGCGGTGCCCACAAGGTCGCGGTCGCCGGGCCTCTCCATGCGAATGAGAAAAATCAGGCCGACGACGAAGAACGCCGCATCCGGCAGCCACACCGCCATGGGGATCGGCATGGGCGGCAGCGTCATGCCAAGGAGATGGAAGGGAGACCGCTTCTTGGCCAGGTTGAGAAGCGAAATGGAGCTCAGGTAATAGCCGAAGAAGGCCAGGAACACGGCATTCACGTAGCCCGCGCCTTTGCCGCCTTTGCGTGTAGCGATTCCCAATGGGATACCGACCATCGCGAGCATGATGCAGGCGAGCGGGAGGGCGAAGCGCGAATGCAACTCCACCTGAACATCGATCCAGTCCGGCCCCCGGTAGGCCACCAGCGCGCGCGTGTTCATGGCGCGGGACACCAGCTTGTTCTGTTCAGGCGGCTTGGCGTCGAGGGCTTGGTCGGAGAGCAGCATTTCGCTGTCGTGCGCCTTGCCGTCCTTGCCCATTTCGTGGGTGGCGCGGTCGTGCATGGAAAGCTGGACGCGATTGTGGTCGGGGTCGGGGATGGCCACGGCCCAGCGGGCTACGGTCACCAGCGGTCCATCGGCCTTGGCGCCCATGCCCTGGTGGCGCTGGTCGGGCGGCGTCACGTCGGCGAGGAAGACGTTGCGCCAGACGGTGGGCGTGCCGGTGCGGACGTCGCCCACATAAAGAATCATGTTGGGGAAGTCTTCGACGAACGAGCGCGGTTTGATTTCGCTGGTAACCGAGCGGCGGCCCAGCTCATATGTGATGTTGGTGGCTTCGCGCAGGCAATACGGCGACATGCGCAGCGAGGCCGCGCCCGCCAGGATCGCGCCGAGTCCGGCGAACAGCAGCACCGGCAAAATCACCTTGCGGCTGGAGACGCCCGCCGCGCGCATGGCCACGATTTCGCCATCGGAGGACATGCGGCCCAGTCCGATGAGGATTCCCACCAGGACGCCGAACGGAATGGTCTGCGGCAGCACCGGTGGGAGCGAATAGGCGAGCAGGGTCAGTACGGTTTTGGGCGAAGGACTGCCGGCGCCCAGCAGGACCTCGAAGAGCTTATCGATCTTCTGTAAAAAGATGACGAAGGTGGCGAGGCCCGTGCCCAGCAGCGAGCTGGTCAGAATCTCACGAAAAACGTACCGGCCGAGGAGCCGCACGGTCGCCTACCGAATCAACTCCGGCGCCGACACCACCGGCAGTTTCGGCAGCTCTTCTTCGATCGGGTGCATTTCGAGATCGTCGATCAGAATCGACGGCGCCACCACGCAGGCTTCGGAGTTGAAGCCGGTGGCGCCGATCAGAGCGAACGGCGCGGGATTATCCATGAAATCGAAGACGGCGCTGTCGTTGCCGACGCCCAGGATGTCCTTTAGTGACCGCACCCCGAAGTTGCGGAAGCGTAGGCCGCGCACCAGTTCTTCGCGGCCATCCGGATAAACCTTGTAGGCCACAATGGGAATGCTGACGGTATGACCGCCGGTCTGTCCGGCCGTCGTCAGTAGCCGCACGGCTTCATCGCGCGAGGCAGTGGACGGAAAATCCATCCGGCGCACCAGGATGCCGTAGGGCTTGTTGCGCGTGTTGATGAGATCGATGAGCTGCTTCTTCAAATCGGCCGGCGAAACGCCTGCCGAGGAGCTGACGAACAGGTTGCTGACACCCGGCGTGGAGGCGCCGAAGTTACCTGGCATGCGAGCGCGTCCGTTGGATCCTTCGAAGCCCTTCACCGGCTGGCGCGTGAGGAGGTAGCCTTTGAGCACGCCCTTCTGCACCAACTGCACCGGCTTCGCCGGCACGCCTTCGCGATCGATATCGTAGCTGCCGAACAGCGGACGGCCGCGCCATTCCTTCTGCGTCGGATCGTCCACCACCTCGAAGGAATCGGGCAGAACGCGCGCGCCCAGGCGGCCATCCAGTTCGCTGGGCTCGATGCCGGCGCCGCCGCGTCCGCCGCCGGTGACGGGACGGCGCGTCAGCGAAAGATTGTGCCCGAGCACTTCGGCGAAGACCTGCGCACCCGCCATGCCCTCAAACAGCACCGGACCGTTGTAATCCTCGCCCTTGGGCGCCTTGGAAAGCGCCACCACGTTCCTGGCCATCTCGGCCACACTGCGGCGCATCTCGGCCTCGGGCGGCATGCGCATCGGATCGAGCGCATGGAAGGTGACCACGTCGCGCAGGGTGCTGCCGTCCTCGGCCTGCGCGGCGGCGCGCACTCGCACGAAGACGACATTTTCCGGCTCGCGCACTTCGGTCCCTTCGGAATTCACCACCACGTATCCGCCGGCGCTGGCTTCCATCTCGACCAGCGAAGTCTTCACTTCGGGATATTCGGCGAACACCGCCGAAAGCGAGCGGACCTTATCGGCCCAGGCGTCTTCGTCTATCTCCAGCGAGTGGAACGGGTGAATCGAGTGAACGGGCTCGGCGTGGGCAAAATCGTTCAGATCGCCATTCTGCGAGAGGTTGCGCAGCGCGGCGCGCTTGCGCGAAATGGCCTCTACGGCTGATTTGTAGGCCGAATCGGTCTCGAGCCACAGGTATCGGCGCAGCACGGAGTAGGAGTTCTCGAGCGGAAATCGTTCGAGGTCGTAACGCGTGCCGCCGAATCCGCCGCCCGCGAAATTGGTGTTGTCGAACTTGTAATCACCCACGCGCACGTGGATTTCGGGCTGCCGCAAATGCTGGTGGTGTTTGCTGATCAACCCGCCGAGGCTCGCCTGCACGCTATACATATCAGCCTCGTCGATGACGTACTCGATGAAATAGGGCGCTTCCAGGTTGGCGACGGACATTTTCCGCGCGCGATCCAACTCATCGTGCATGGCACGGACCAGGGGGTCGGGCGCGGGAGTTTGGGCACTCAAGCCGACCAGCGCGGCCAATCCCGCGACGGCGCCAACTACGAGCCAGCCTCTCATTGCCCGCCTCCCTTGCCTTCCATGCCGGTGGGCTCGGGGAGCAGCGGCGGACGGTCGTTGGACTTGGCCTTCTTCTCGATCTCGATTTCCGATACCAAAATCGCGGGCGAAACGGCCGAGACCGGCACACTGCCCGATTCGGCGCCGCAGTACCCGTTGAAGACTTCCTGCTTGTCCCCGGTGGCCAGGATTTTCGAGAAGCTTGCGAGCGGCGTACCAACGATATCGGTGCCGCGCACCAGTTCGTCCGGGCGGCCGTCGGGATAGACGCGGTAGACGATCACCGGCAGCACTTTGAACGCCTGCAGGCCGGCGCGCGCGGTGGTGGTGAATCCGCCGGTGATGTCGCGGAAGTACAGGCCATACGCTTTGTTCTGGCGCTTGACTTCCTCGATAAGCATCTGGCGCAGCCGCGTTTCGGGCACCGAGTTCGAGGACTCGACAATCAGGTTGGATTGCCGCGAAACGACTTCGTAGCCGGGCTGCCGGCGTCCGTGTCCGTTGGACTTATCGAAGCCCTTGATGGGCGAGCGCGACATAAGGAAGCTCTTCAGCACGCCTTTATCGACCGCCACCAGCGGGCGCGCTTTCACGCCTTCGTCGTCGTAGTCGTACCAGCCGTTGAGGTCGATGCCGTTGATCTTGCGCCGCGTAGGATCGAAGATCACCGAAAGAAAGTCGGGCAGCACCTTCCCGTTGACGCTTTTGGTAAAGGTTTGTCCCTCATTTTCGTCCTTCTGACGGTGGCCTTCCACGCGGTGGCCAAAAATCTCATGGAAGAAAACGCCCGCCGCGCGGCCGGAGAAGATCGCCGGACCGACGAAGGGTTCGGCCTCGGGCGCTTTCAGCAGGTTGGAGACGTCGTTGGCGACACGGTCGATGGCGGCCTGCAGGACTTTGTCGTCGGGCAGTCCCGCCGCCTCCACGGCTTCGAACGTTTCGAACGAGCTGAGGTCGGTTCCGTCGGCGGCTTTGGCCGAGGCCGAGATGATCACGCGCGCAAATCCGCGGCCGTACTCCAGTCGCGACCCTTCGGTGTTGACGAAGTAGCGCGTGTCGGTCTGGCCGGAAACGGCTACGTGCGAAGTGAGGATGCTCGGATAGTTGCCAAAGCGCGCCGAAAGCTTGCGGATGCGCTCTTCCCATGCGGCCTTATCGAACTTCAACTTGGGCGGCGCGGATATCGAAACCGAAGGCGGCTCGGTCGAGAAGTCATCCGAGTTGTCCTCTTCGGCGACCTTCACCTGCGTGTTGGTTTTGATGCGGATGAGGCGTTCGGCGGCCGAGCGGTAGGCACGGTCGGTTTCGAGCCACAGCCGGCGCTTGATGGAGTTCACGCTATCTTCGAACGTCAGCGCAGACGAGGTAGATTGGCCGATGCCGCCTCCGCCACCCGCCGCGCGTACGCGATGGTAATTGTCCAGCTTGGGCGAACCGACGCGCACCGACACGTCCAGTCCGCGGCTCTTCCCGCCATCGCTCGAATCAACAGTGCCAAGCGTGCCCGAAACCGTCTGGTATTGCACCTCGGTCACTTCGTAACTGAGGAAGTACGGGGGCGGATCGGCCTTCTCCTTCATCGCGGTGAAGTTGCGATTGAGCTCCTGAGTCATGGCGTCGAGCAGCACGGGGGGCTGCGCCAGAGCCACCGGAGCCGCGGCCGCCAGGAGTGTCCAGCGAATCAGATGGGAGGGGATCAAGACTTTAGGATAGCATTGCATGTTACGCCCCAAGGGTTTCGACGGCCTTCAGGATTACCGGGTCACGCTGCGCCTCAACCTCGTCGCCTTTTTCGACGCCGAAGGATTGGTTGAAGATTTCGGTCTTCAGCCGGTTGACCACGTAGTCATGCTCGGAAAGCCAATCGGAAAGGCTCGGCTGAATGGAGCGGTCCGTGCAGAAGACTTGGAAGAGGTTGATGACTTGTGAGGTCACCTCCCAATCAGCGGTGACTCTATGGTCGCGCAGATACTCAGTTGCGAAATTGGGGAACGATCCGCTGGCCTCCAGAACAGCGCGAAGACGATTCATGGGCGCCGGGCCGACCTCGATATCGGGATGGATACCACCGCCGCCGGCAACGGTGCGTCCCTTGGTGGTGTGGAAGACGGTCTGCTCGTTGGGATGGGCCGTGGTAGCGCCCAGCGCGAAGGTGCCGCCTTCGCCGGGATGCTGCACCTCGAGCGGCTTCTGGATGGAGCGGCCGCTGGGCGTGTAGTAGAGCGCCGTGGTGAGCGCCAGGCCGGAGCCGGAGGACAGCGGATAGACGCTCTGGACGAGTCCTTTGCCATAGCTGGTGGAGCCTAAAATCGTGGCCCGGTCCTGGTCCTGCAAGGCGCCCGAGACAATCTCGGCGGCGCTGGCGGTCTTGTCGTTGATCAGCACGGCGAGTTTGAATTTGTAGGGCTTGGCCAGCGGCGGCACGGTTTCGGTTTTTTCGGGCACGTGGCGGCCGCGGACGGTGACGATGGTGGCGTTCGGATCGAGAAACAGCGATGCGGTTTCGAGCGCCGATTCGACCACGCCGCCGGGATTGTTGCGCAGATCGAGCACCAGCCCGGCCAGATGTTCGCCGCCGAGTTTTTCGATGGCGTCTCGGATCTCGAAGGCGGTCTTCTGGTCGAAACTGCCGACGCGGATATAGCCGATGCCCGCGCCGACGAAAAACGCCCGCTCCACGCTGGGCGCCTGCATATCTTCGGGCACGAGCGTGAGGTGCATCAACCGGACGGCGCCGGTGCGCCGCACGTCGAGTTGCGCGGGCCGCTGCCGCGATTGCGAAAGCAATTGCGTAAGCTGTTCTAGGTCGAGACGGCTGATCAAATACCCATTGATGGCCAGAATCTCGTCGCCCGGCACCAGGCCCGCCTTCGCCGACGGCGTGCCCGGCAGGGTCTGCAGCACGATCACTCGCCCCGGCAGAAGCGATACCACGCTGCCGAAGCCCTTCTGTGTGGACTGCTCCATTTTACGGAGCTGTTCGAACTGGTCCGGATCGAAGAAGATGGAGTGCGGATCGAGGGTGCGCAGCAGCGCCGGGATCATGCCTTGATAGAACACCGGCTCCATGCCCACCGGGTCGGCTGCATTTTGCTCGGCGGCGGCATAGGCGTCGAGCACGGTTTTCATCTGGGAGGGCAGATCGTCGGCGGCGAACAGGCGGGCGGCAGCGCTCAAGGCGAGGAGCGCCGGCAGAGCCTTAACTGAAGCGGCTAAACGAGACATCAATCGGGCCAGATTTCCTGATTATGACGTTGGACGCGGAACTGGCGGCGTGGTTTCAAATGGATTGCTCCGGCCAAATCGCGGCGATGTCGACCTGCACCGAGGAGAAATGCTTCGGCGAAAGGACGCCTTCACTCACCGACTGAACGCAGCGAAGCTGACCGTCCTGCAGATGGAACACGGCCACCGTTTTGGTGCCGGGCCGGAATACCCACACCTCGCGTACGCCCAGTGAAGCATAATCGGCTAGCTTCTCTTCAAGCATTGACGGGGTATTCGATGGCGAGACCACTTCGATCGCTAGCTGTGGCGCCGAGTGGATATATCCATCCTGCTCGACGATCGAGGCATTCTCAAAGATCGCCAGGTCCGGTACCCGGACAATCAGGGGTGAGCGCTGAACCACCAGACCGAACTGCTCCACCAGCACTGTGACCGAGCGCTCATCGACCTGGGCTTCCATCCCGCGGCGCAGGTTGCGGATGATCTGGGTGTGAATCCACTTGGGCGG
>Ga0335085_10005592_pt1 | contig 20098 bp, 17 predicted proteins | sample Lox_Sample_45_FD_206712 | JGI IMG/M metagenome (GOLD analysis project Ga0335085, IMG submission 206712) | Soil microbial communities from Loxahatchee National Wildlife Refuge, Florida, United States - Lox_Sample_4.5 | ecosystem: Environmental > Terrestrial > Soil > Wetlands | place: USA...
TCAGGGCTGCAGATTCGCCCGCTGCTGCGGCCGCACCGCCCGCCCGTGTCCGTAAGCCGCTTTTCCGGTAAGATAATCGGATTGGTTCCAGGGGCGTAGCTCAGTGGTAGAGCAGCGGCCTTTTAAGGCATCCCAAGGGCTTACCGCACTAACGCGGCACATTCCGTACTAACGCGCGACACAGCGAAAAGTCCCCATGTTTACAAGGCTTCCGTGAGGTTTGCCTCTCGCATGTCCGCGCACGCTTCCGCATCGCTGCGGAGCAATCCACAATTCCAACCGACACCACAGTAGCACTGGCTGGCGGCTCACGGTGCCTGCGCAGTCTCGGCCGCAAAAACTGAGGTAACACAGTTCCGAGGCGGAATTACCACCGGCCACCAAAAAGGCAAACCGCGCCACTCATTCTCTTCCTTGCCATTCTGCCGTAGGAGCAGGAGCACTGGGATATCAACGGCGAGCCTCCCTGCCTCGTCCGCCTGCTGCTTCGTATCCGGTGCGTCAGAAAACCTTCCTCCCTTGCGATACCGAGTCACATCGCGATCTACCGCGGTAAGGACCCACACAGTGCCTCGCCCCTTCGAGGTGTCCGCGGTCTGGGAGAAATGCTCCAGGACTGCGATTTGCGCCTTCGCCTGTTCGTCGTTAGGGTCATCAAACTCAAGGAGCTGGTAGCAGAGTTGAAGCACAGATTTCGCGTCGTGTACATCGATCTGAACCGTAGTACCAACTGAGCCGTTACAGAGAACTCGTATGCGCTTGTCGATTTCATCCAGGATTCTCCTGCCGGCTGTCTTTGCCACAGTCTGGAACTCGGTAGGGAGGACACGGCGACCCGGGCGGATTGTCATCAGGCGTGAGAACATCAATTTGTTGGGAGAACATGGGACAAGGCGATCTGCGGCGTCCCTTTGAATGAAGTACACGCCCTGTTCATGTGCGCCGCTAAGGAACGCGTCTCTGAGAGCGGCGTCGAATTCATGGATATTTCTCATCGTCTGATAGATGTGGGGCGGCGCATAGAACCGCGTGACAGGAAGGTCCTCTTGGGGCCTAGATCCATACATACGCGAATGCTGAAGGACAGTATCCTGCTGAAACCGCCTCGGGTTCCGGCCGTAATAAAAGCCGATCAGATTCGTGATGGTGATGCCCCGATCAAGAATCTGTCCCCCGATAAAAAGGTTAAACGGAGTCCTCAAGCGCAACTGCCCATCCTCATCCAGTAAAGCCTCGACCTCGCTGTCCGAGTTGACCTTCGAGATCATCACGTAGCCATTGACAAGTGCTTGTTTGACTTCACGAAGAACATCGTCAAAGGGCGGGATGGCCCCACCCGCGATATCCATGGACCGCTGCAGGTCATCATAGGCGGCGCGGGCTAAAGCGCCGAAAATCGCATGGCCCTGTTGCGCCGCCGCGACCAGTTCCTGATTGATGCGGCTCACGACCTGCTCCTGCCAATCGTGAGACTGCCGTGACGACTCAGTGTGGAAGAGGAAGCTGTACTTCTCTGCCGGCTTCGCGGCGCTGGTCTGCTGAAACCTCCGAATTGTCGCCCCCGTTATGAAGTTCATCACCGCGCGGACGAGGACAGCCGAATTCTTCTCGGTGAGTACTCTCTCGATCCGAAAACTACGTTTGTCCTCTTCTTTCAATGCATCGCGCTCTGGAACCGGCACTGGTTCGAAGAAGAAATAAGCTGGTGAAGCGGGATCGCTGCTCCGTTCGAAATAGTAGTCCCCGCCCACGTAGCCGGCATGAATTGGCAGGACGACGGTAAACGCGGGTCTCTTCGGTTTGAAAAGTGAGACTCCATTCCGAATTACCTCCTCATCAGGCTGTAGATACAAGGAATACGGGGTTGCGGTCACCTGTAGAAATCCTGAGCCTTGAGTAAGTCCCCGAACCTCGTCAACCTGTCGAGAAATGACGCCGGGGTCCACCTGCCCCTCCCGGCGGCGGAAGCTCAGGGATGCGATATCGGCCTCATCATCTATGATCAGGAGGCGCTTGTTTTGCAGTGCGGGATACTCTGTCCGAAACGCCTTCAGCAGCCGACGCAGATTGTCATCTTCCTTTTTCACAACCAGGATTAGTCTCTGATTGAGTTCGTAGGGTGTTAGCCTGTCCGGCAGGCTCATGATGTCAAAAACTTGGACGCTGTCTGCCTGGATGAACGGCTTGAAGTCTTCGCGCACCCTTCTGAGAGTCTGCTTCGCTAACGATTTTGTCCCTTTTGTTAGGATGATGGTGGCATCGTAACCACGATCGAAGGCGAGTGCGATAACGCCCAAGTAGGCTCTCGTTTTCCCGCTCTGTACTTTTCCGAGAAGGATTCCGGGCTTGCTTGAGCTGGTCTCCTGCTTAGCCAGCTTTTCGAGCGTTTCAGCGACACAGGCTCGCAATTCGTCCGAATCACCCCGTCTTGAGGCAATCTCGTCGTAGAATCCCATAAAACCCATTCCCCGAACTCCCTGGGGCCATGGCTCGTCTCCGCGCCGACGGAAACGGGCAGTACCCACCGATTGGCGGTCCCAGTTTCCTCAAGAGTATAACTGTCTGCCAACTGGAAGTCGTTATAAGCTATGCGCTCTCGCGTCCAGCGCCGGCACCCCGATTCCGGGGGGCTTGCGAGCAAGCGGACCCGGATTCTGACGCCGATGTCACAGGTGGTCATCGAAAACCCGGTGCTGAATTCTCCCTTCGTGGAGCCCTGCCGGCACTTCCGCTTTACTGACGAAGGCATTTCAGACGAAATTGCCGATGGGCGGCGCGTCAGCTCCTATTTTGTGCCCATTGCAAAGCCGCGCTCCAAGGCTGGCAAGTCGCAGATGGCGTTCGATACGGAGTGGACCCAGGAACGCATCGAAGAAAACCGATTCATCAACCAAGTCCGCGAACGCGTTGCCCGGTGGCGGCAGGGCGGCTACGTCGGAGTGACAAGGACCACAGCCGATTTGCTGGAATATTGGAAGAACCAAGACCGGGCTCGCCGGCTCTTCTTCTGCCAGGTTGAGGCGCTCGAAACTGCCATCTACATCACGGAGATCGCAGAGAAATACGGCGACGCTTGGATCGAAAATGACCTGAGAAAGGCGAACGACCAGTCCAATCCAGCGCTATTTCGTATTGCACTCAAGATGGCCACGGGCACGGGGAAGACAGTAGTCATGGCCATGCTCATCGCCTGGCACCTACTCAACAAGATCGCCAGCCCGCAGGACGCCCGCTTCGCGGACGCGTTTCTGATCGTCACGCCGGGCATCACCATCCGCGACCGCCTGAGAGTTCTTCTTCCAAGTGATCCTCAGAACTACTACAAGGACCTCGACATTGTCCCCGGCGCACTCAGGGAGCAGATGGGCCGCGCCAAGATGGTCATCACAAATTTCCATTCCTTCAAGCCACGCGAGCAAGTGTCTGCGGGCAAGGTGACGAAGCAAATTCTGCGGGCCACCTTTACCGAATCTCCGGACCAGATGGCGCGGCGCGTTTGTCGGGAACTCGGAAACAAACGCAATATTCTCGTTCTCAACGATGAGGCCCACCATTGCTACCGCCGGAAGCCGGACGGTACCGACGAGAAACTAACCGGCGACGAGCGCCGCGAGGCGGAAAAGCGTGATGAGGAGGCGCGCATCTGGATTTCCGGTCTGGAAGCTGTCCAAGCAAAAATTGGCCTTCGCGCGATCTATGACCTCTCCGCAACACCCTTCTTTCTCCGCGGCTCTGGCTACTCGGAAGGGACGCTCTTTCCGTGGGTGGTCTCGGACTTCTCTCTCATTGATGCAATTGAATCCGGCATCGTTAAGGTGCCGCGCGTGCCGGTAGCGGACGATTCCATGGTGGGCGAACAACCCACCTATCGCGACCTGTGGCTTCGGATTCGCGAGAACCTGCCGAGAAAGGGTCGCGGAACTGAGGAAATCACGGGCGACCCAAAGCTCCCGGCCGAGTTGGAAGGTGCCTTTCAGAGCCTTTACGGGAACTACGAGAAGTACTACCGGAGGTGGGAACAGAACACAGAGGCCCGTGCCCGCGGCCTCACGCCCCCAGTTTTCATTGTCGTCTGCAACAACACGAACGTCTCAAACATGGTGTTCCGTTATGTCGCCGGCTGGGACAAGAAACTGTCCGACGAGCACGAGATTCCCGTGCCCGGCAATCTCCCATTGTTCAGTAACGTCTTGGACGGAAAGTGGACCGCGCGCCCCAGCACCATCCTGGTGGACAGCGCACAGCTCGAATCCGGCGAAGGGATGAGCGACGAATTCAAGAAGATCGCCGCCCGCGAAATTGAGGAATTCAAGAACGAGTACCGTAGCCGCTTCCCCGGCAGAGACGTGGAAGCGCTCACCGGCGAAGACATTCTGAGGGAAGTGATGAACACGGTGGGGAAGCCCGGGAAGCTGGGCGAGCACATCCGCTGCGTTGTCTCGGTCTCGATGCTCACCGAGGGATGGGACGCGAACACCGTCACGCACATCCTCGGCGTGCGGGCCTTCGGAACCCAACTTCTGTGTGAGCAGGTGGTGGGCCGCGGCTTACGCAGGATGAGCTATGTGCCATCAAAGCGCATGATTGGATTTAACGGGAAGGCGGCGGAAATTGAGGCCTTTGAGACCGAATACGCCGAGGTCTACGGCGTTCCCTTCTCGTTCATCCCCAGCGCGGGATCGGCCAAAGACCCGAAGCCTGCGCCCCCTCCCACCCGCGTCCGCGCTCTCGAAGAACGCATCGCTTGCGAGATCACCTTCCCCCGCGTTACCGGCTATCGGTACGATTTGGGAGCCCAAACCCTGATCGCATCCTTCGGTGCGGAGTCCAAGCTGTCGCTCTCCACCGCCGATGTTCCCACGAAGACCGAGAATGCGCCTATTGTGGGTGTATCGAGCATCCACACCCTGGACGACCTCAAGAGCCGTCGCCTCCAGGAAGTTGCTTTCCTGCTCGCCAAGCTGGTGCTCGAAAAGTACTTTTCCGATGACGAAGGGAATCCTGAGCGGTGGCTGTTCCCCCAGCTCCTCAATATCGCCAAGTGCTGGTTGAGGGAGTGTGTCACCTGCAAGGACAACACCTTCCCCCAGATGATCCTCTTGCGGGAGAATGCTCACGACGCCGCCGACCGCATTTATCGCGCCATCGCCGCGTCTGACCCGGGCACCAAGGTGCTGATGCCCATCCTTCGCCCCTACGACACACTCGGCGCGACGCGCTTCGTCGAATTCGAGACGGGCCGCTCTACGTTTGCCACTCGCCCGGACAGGTGCCACGTCAACTACGTCGTGGCGGACACGGAGTCCTGGGAGCAGAAAATGGCTCAGGCCCTGGAAGACATGGAGGAAGTCGTCTGCTATGTGAAGAATCAAGGCCTGGATTTTTCGATCCCCTACACCTTGAACGGCGAGGAAAGAAGGTACTTCCCGGACTTCATCGTGCGCATTGGCGACGCGCGTGGCGAGCCTCTCAGCTTGATCCTGGAGGTTTCCGGTCAGCCAAAGAAGGAGAAAGAGGCAAAGGTCGCCACCGCCCGCACGCTATGGGTGCCGGCCATCAACAATCACGGCGGCTTTGGCCGCTGGGCTTTTCTCGAAATCACAGACCCTTGGGACGCGCAGAACACAATTCGTGGATTCGTAAGGGCACCGGCCTCATGAAAGGTGAGGGATGAAAAGCGGCGGCAAAAAGAACGGCAAGCGTGCGCGCGTTGAAAGCCTGAAGCACAAGGACAAGCGCACCAACATCCCGACTGAGGAGCTGCGGGACTTTGTGGCCGAGGACGAGCGCAAGCCAAAAAGCGTGAAGTTTCCCGGCTTGCTCTATGCCCGCGACCCTTCGCTTGACCCGCAGCTCGTCTGGAAGGGAAAAGACGAGCAGGACCGCCAGCCCCTCGAAGTCCCCGCAGTCCCGATTTACATCCAGGAGAAAATCCATCCCCATGCACTGATTGAGGATTTGCGCGCGGAGGCGAAAAGGAACGGGCAGGGCGAATCGCTCTCCCTTTTCGCCGATTTCAACGGCATCAAGTTCGAGGATTTGGTGGACTTTTACGCTCACAAGGACAGCGTCAACTGGTCCAACCGCATGATCCTCGGCGATTCCCTGCTGGTGATGACTTCGCTCGCCGAAAAAGAGGGCCTCAAGGGCAAAGTCCAGATGATTTATATGGACCCGCCCTACGGCATCAAATTTGGCTCGAATTGGCAGGTTTCTACGCGGAAGCGGGAGGTGCGTGACGGGAAAGTAGAGGACGCAAACCGTGAGCCAGAAGTCGTGAAGGCTTTCCGCGACACTTGGGCGCTCGGCATTCACTCCTATCTCGCCTACCTCCGAGATCGTCTCGTTGCTGGCCGTGAACTCCTGACAGAGAGCGGCAGCTTTTTCGTCCAGATCGGCGATGAAAACGTACACCTTGTCAGATCCCTTCTAGACGAGACGTTTGGAGCTGAAAATTTCATCAGCGAGATATTCTTTCGAAAGACTGGGGGTGCGCCCACGGATTATGTCGCGAACGTGGCCGACCACATCCTTTGGTACGCCAAGAATCGAGAGGTCACGAAATTCCGGGCACTCTACGACGAGCGCGTCAACCGGGACGGTATTCCCGATTCGTATCCACTTCTGGAATACGCAGATGGGAAAAGCGGTCGGATAACCGATGACATGCGACTTCTTAGGGAACTCCCCTCCGGCTCGCGCCCGTACCAATCCGTATCCCTCGAAAACGAAGGCCGTCGGTCGGGCGACCTTTGCGAACCTTTTGAGTGGCAGGGAATCTCCTATCGTCCGCGTGAGGGCGCTCATTGGAAAACGGGCCATGCGGGACTCCGCCAACTTGGCGCGATGAACCGCCTGCTCATTTCCGGTGCCTCGCTTCGCTACAAGATGTTTCTCGACGATTTCCCGGTAATGCCCCGAACAAACCTTTGGGTAGACACCATGGGAGCTTCAGATTTGGTGTATGTGGTTCAGACGAACACCAAGGTTATCGAACGCGCCCTTCTGATGACCACCGACCCAGGCGACCTGGTGCTCGACCCAACATGCGGGAGCGGCACGACGGCATACGTCGCCGAGCAATGGGGACGGCGCTGGATCACTTGCGACACTAGCCGCGTTGCCCTGGCCCTCGCCCGGACTCGCCTGATGGCTGCGCGCTATCCCTACTATGTCTTGGCGGACTCGCCGGAAGGTATCCAGAAGGAAGCGGAGGTCATCGGGCAGGTCCCAGGCAACAGCGCCAATCCGCAAAACGACATCAAGAAGGGCTTCGTATATAGGCGCGTGCCCCACATTGCCCTGAAATCCATTGCCAACAACCCGGACATCAAGGAGGGGATGACGCGGCAACAGGTCGACGCGGCCATCGCCCGCCATGCCGATACCGAACTCCTCTACGATCAGCCCTACGAAGACCCCAAGCGCATCCGCGTCACCGGCCCGTTCACTGTCGAGAGCCTCTCACCGCACCGCGTCCTTGCAACCGACGAAGAGCGCCCGGCAACCGAACGGGAGGCAGCCGAGGCAACGGGGCCGGGCCAGTTCGAGGCTATGATCATCGAAAATCTGCGCAAGGCCGGCGTGCAGAACACGATTAAGAATGAACGCCTCAAGTTCGACCGCCTGGAGCCCTATGCTGGACTTTGGGCTCACGCTGCGGGCGAATACACGGAATCCGGCAAGAGGAAGCGCGTGGCCGTCTGCATCGGGCCGGAGCATGGCACCGTTGGCCCGGATCAAGTGAAAGAAGCCGCCAAGGAAGCCGTTCAAGGCGTGGGCTTCGATCTGCTACTCGTTTGTGGCTTCGCTTTCGATCCGCATGTATCCGAAGAAGCCAAACGCTACGGAAAGCTCACTGTCCTTACAACGCGCATGAACCCGGACCTCGCCATGGGCGACGAGCTGCTTAAGAAAACCGGCGCCGGAAATCTCTTCATGATTTTCGGCGAGCCTGATATTGACATCAAGAAAGAGAAGGACGGAAAGCTAACTCTCGAAATCCGCGGCGTGGACGTGTACGACCCCACCACCGGCCAAATCCGCAGCCATTCCGCGGACGACATCGCCTGCTGGTTTGTGGACACCGACTACAACGGTGAGAGCTTTTTTGTCCGCCATGCCTATTTCACCGGCGAGGACGAGCCCTACGACAAATTGAAGCGCGCGCTGCGTGCGGAAATCGACGAGGGTGCTTGGGCCGCACTCTACTCGACCAAGAGCCGCCCCTTCGACGCTCCGAAGACAGGCAAAATCGCCGTTAAGGTCATAAACCATTACGGCGACGAAGTCCTTAAGGTATACACACTCTAACGCCGGCTGTTCCCATCGCAAGCTGCAAGGCTGCCCCCCGGGCCAGAGTTCGGGCTATCCTGGGCGGCAGGAGGAATCCACATGAAGCTCCTAACTGTGCAAGAAGCTGCTGACACTCTGGGTATAAAAGTATCTACGCTTCGAGCCTGGACGTTGCGCAGGAAGATTGAGTTTGTCAAAGTTGGACGCTTGGTGCGAATCCGGCAGGAAGTCATCGACGAATTGATCGCCAAGAACACGATTCCCGAACGTCCGTTGACGTATCGTTGAAGCTCACAAGCCAATCCCAGGTTCCAACTAGTCGCTGCGTGGAAATCATCTGATTTGTGGACGGTCTGACCGCGGCCCTAAGTACCTGTGATTCCAGCGCCGCTCGGCCCGCTATTCGCGAGGGTTTTATGGACAAGGCTGCGGGAGTAACCCAACTCGGCGGCAATGTCCCGGACAGAGCGCCCCTGGGCGCGCAGGCGGGCGATTCTGGCGACATCCACGGCCATTCGGGGCCTTCCCAAGCGTTTCCCTTTTGCCCGTGCGTTCCGCAGACCTGCCCGGACACGTTCGGCGATGAGGCCCCGCTCCAGCTCTGCGACCGCGCCCAGAACCGTGAATACCATCTTGCCCGTGGGGGTGCTGGTGTCGATCTGCTCGCTGAGACTGACGAAGGCGACGCCGAGTGCCCCAAAGGTTTCGAGCGCCCGCAGTAGGTGAGAGACGGAGCGAGCGAACCGATCAAACTTCCAGACCGCCACGGCGTCGAATTGGCGATGGTGGGCATCGGCCATGAGCCGGTTTAGCTCGGGCCGGGAATCCTTCGTGCCGCTGACCCCGGCGTCCACGTACTCGCCGGCGATCTGCCAGCCGCGCCGGGCGCAATACTCGCGCAACTCCCGTAGCTGCATATCCGGCGTCTGGCCGTGCCCGATGGTGCTGACTCTGGCGTAGATTGCGGTTCTCATGGGTGGCGTCTCCCGCTCAGACGGCGAGCAATTCGGTTTCGAGGAACATCAGGGCATCGCGTACGTTGTTCGCCGAATCCTTCACGATTCGCGCGAAGTTAGGTGCCGGTGCGCCGCTTGCCTCGCGTTGCCAGATGGACTCCAGCAGCCGAGCGGCATCGGGTGCCAGCCCGTAGCTCGAAAACTCGATCTGCCGGGTGCGGGACAGGAATCGCGGCTCCAGGCCATCCGTCGCGTTACAGGTGAATACGAATATGGTTTGGGGCGGGAATGCGGTAGCGTCCAGTTTTGAGAGAAAGTTTAGCTGCGCCGCGCTCGACATCCGGTCTGCCTCGTCCACGAGGACAAGGTGGAATCCGCCGGACGCGGGAACATACCAGCACAGCCGGATGGCATCCTCGACGTTCGCAAGGTTGCATTGCTGGGACGGGATAGCGTGCAATTCCGCGCGGAGGGTTTCGGCCAGCGCGAGGGCCATGGTGGTCTTACCCGTACCCGGAGGCCCGACAAACAGCCACGCGGAGGGGTAGGGACTCGCCGCAAACTTGGACAGAATCCGCTTGGGCCTGTCCAATCCGGCGAAATCACCGATGGCACGCGGACGGTACTTCTCCGCGAGAGGCATTGGGAAGGGTAGGGAGGGGTTCATGCTCCCCTCCCGTCCGCTCGCGTCGCGCCGAGAATGTAGTCGGCTGCCTTCTGTGCGGCAGAGGCCGCAGTCACCACCATACGCGCGTCAGACTTGAGCACTCGCAGCCACGATTGCAGATAGGCTGCGGAGTTTTCGAGAGTCTGCGGCGCGATACCGGCCACCCCGCAGAGCATTGCCGCGCCGATCTCCGCGACTAACTCCTCTTTCGAGTACGTCTCACTCCCGAAGTGCTCCAGCCTCTCGATACCCTCGCGTCCTACCCGCGACGCATGGCCAGTGCTGTGCGTTAGCTCGTGGAAGAGTGTTGAGTAGTAGGACGTGGCGGAATCGAACGAGCCGCGCGCGGGCATCCCTACCGAGTCGGTAGATGGCCTGTACCACGCGCGGAAGTCTTGCTCGAATCGGGGTGGATTCGGCATCGCGGAGACTATCCGCTCGCATTCCTCGATTGGATTGACGGTGCGCGAGGGCTGGGGAGACTTGATTCCCTCGCATTGCTCGACGTTAAAAACAGTATAGTAGCGAAGTAGCGCGGACGTTTTCTCGACGGTTTCGCCGTCTGGCGTCTCCGTCTCGTGCTTGTCCAGTTTCCAGAAAACTACCTTTGTGCCGTGCTCCCCGCGCCGGACGTGGCCCCCTAATTCGGTTGCCTGCTTGTACGTCAGCCAGTAGGGAGAACCGTAGCCACGGATGGCCAGCAACAGGACGTTGATGCCGCGATAGCCTCTCTTGCTGACTAGCTTCGCGGGGTGTGCGACGTTCCACGGTTTGCGCCATGGCGCGACGCCTTGCTCTAACTGCCGGATGATCTGCTCGGTGACTATCTGATAGACGGAAGAGTGTTGCGGTAGAATCGCGTTAGCTTGCATCGGAGTCTAACCCTCCTATGTGAGTTAGGGCTGCCGGACGGTTCGCGCCGTCTGTCAGCCCGCTTTCGTTCTACTTCGTTTTCTCCTTGCCTAATCCAGCGTCCACGTAGAGCCGAATCAATTGTGCTGCTTTCAGGCCTTTGCGTTTCGCGATGGCCTGTAGCCTCTTGATCTGCTCGTGTGTCAGCCAGATTGTAGTGCGCTTCAGCATGGCGCGAGTATACACAGACGCCATACAATGTCAATAACGCATTTTCATTGCCACTCGAATTTGTGAGAGATTTGCTGCGAATCCGCGGCGGATTTGCTGCTGATCTGCGAGACGGTCAGCGCGTCGCCGGGCGCGTACTCCTATGGTGCGATGCGAGTCCGAGTCGCGCGCCGGGGCACACGATCCAAGCAGCCGCGAAGTGCTTCCAGTATGCGGACGCGTCCTTCGCGCAGACAACTTTCGCAGCGCTTGGTTATTGACGCACCAAGCGGAGCCGTACCATCCCGCAATTCACAAACCATAGTGCTGTCGAATCCATGCAGTGAGTATTTCGGTGCCAATCTTTGTCCCCACTTTCACGCCGCCCGATAGGACTTTCGAGGCGTTCTCCCTCACCCATTCTCCGACCTTGCCTCCTGGCTGCTTGCCGTCGGTTTCCATCGCGCTGGTGAGGGCTTCTAATTCGGGCTTTGCCAGCCCCGCTTTGCCCAGAACCGCATTTAGAGCCTCCCTGTCTCCGACCGCAATGACATTCTGCCCTTGTCCCGATGCGTCCACGGTCGCTTGACCAAACGCGACGGTTGTGTTGCCGCCAGTGTTCTGAAAAATGATGCTCTGAATCTTGGTCTCACTTGCGCTCGACTCTATCTTGCGAAGGTTGTTATATGAGGTTCCAAGTTCATCTTTGATTTGCAGTGCCATGTTCAACGTCCTGTTGCGAATTGTGTCCAACATTTCTGTGATAGCGCTCACAGGTATCTCTTGCCAAGCAGCGTGGCAAATAAACCCTCCCTCCATCAGCTTATCCTGGTAGTAGACGACCATGTTTGGGTCCCAATTGAATATGAGGAGGTGGCTGGAGGTGTCGGCGTTTTTGACTTTGACAACGTCTGCATACGCGCTGACCGACTGGGCCAAATAAACTCTTTCAGCAAATTCTCGATGTTTCTTCTCGAGAACAGCGGATGGAATCAGGTGCCGGTTGTACTGGGCATGAAGCGGTCCGATAAAATTACCCTTTGCCAGTGCGGGAATGATTCTGTATTCAGGCACATCCCTCCCAGATTTGTATCCATTAAGCTCTTGGTTAGCCCACGCCTTGAGTTGGTCGTTCTTCAGCTCATGCCCAAGCAAGAGACACTTCCTCAAAATGTTCGGTAGCGGTTGGCTCCCATCGATGGCGAGAGTGATGATGTCGTCGAGGAGTGCGGACATTTTCTACTTCACAGGCATTTCGCGCAGTTTGCTATCAGGCAGGATTTCGTACCGCTTGTACCAGGGAGCGTCGTAGAAATCCCGAATGAAGAGATACTTGAACCCATTCCTAGCTCGGAGGAGAACCTGCGCGTCAGCCTGCTGTTCGGCCTCCTCAGCGGTCAGATAGTGCCAAGGGTCGGAGGGGCTAAGCGTGGTAGCGTCGAATTTGAACTTCTTCTTCGGATCCGGCTCAGCCTCGTCCCAAGCCCCATACCGCTCCTTCACAATCCAGCATTTCCCCGAGTTCGGGACATCAGGCATCTGCTGGCAGTAGATCGTGTAGAGTTCCGAGACGTTTTCTTCCGGCTCGGGAGTCCGGTAGATCGTCTGCGGCACTGAGACTTTCATCCCGAATAGTGTACCTTAAGCTAATCTGAGAAGCCCTCTTCCCCCACACACCCAACCAGGCACAGCGAGTCGGCGGGCGTCGTTCCGGTCCAGCAGAGTACAATCCTCCCGGGTACTGAGAATGGTATTTGACCCGCGAGCAATCCAGATTCAGGTTGACGGTTCCTGCTACGGCAATCCGGGCGGCCAATCGGGGTGTGCAGCATTGGTTCGCTATCCAGAACACTTGGGGAGGCCAGATGAGCAGATTGTTGATTACGGCTGCGGGGAAAGCACCAGCCAACGCATGGAACTCATGCCCTGCATAAAAGCACTTGAATGGGTGCGCGAACGCAAACCGTGGCTGGATGTGACGCGGGTTCAAATCATCAGCGACTCTACCTACGTGACGAACGGGATAGCCTCTGCGCCCCATTGGAAGAAGAGCGGTTGGCGCAACCGGGATGGAAAGCCGATTTTCAACCATGACCTTTGGGGCGATCTGCTGGCCGCCCGCGCCAAGGCCGGGATACATGTAGATTTTGTGTATCAGAAGGGTAAGAAGTCCCCCGAAGGGAAAGCGATTGACGCGTTTGCAAAGGCCGCAGCAAAACGCGGCGGCATGGACAAAGACCGTGGCTACCGCCCGGGCGCGTTCTGCCGTTCGATGGTCAAAGGCGGCGTCGCTCTTCCCTATGCCGCAAATGGACAGATTGCAGTCATTCGGCCCTATGCGAAAAAGCCCGTGGTCAAGGGTGAGGAGAGAGTGAGCTTCAACCTGTTCGATGAAGCGACGCAGAGCTTCAACTCTAAGTTCTACGCCTTCGCAAAATCCATGATGGCGTTTGACCTGCACCGTTGGCGCGGATGGAAGGTGCAATTTAACGCCGAACCGAAGTATCCCCAAATTGTGGCTATGATCGGGGAAGTGCCGCTTCCGAGGCCCCAGTCCGCCCGCGAGAGGTTCACCTAACCACCAGTACCGCGACAAGGTCCAGTCTGCCCAGGGAATTGGCGGGGGCGGCGACTCGGGCGCTATACGGTCCGTCTTGCTGCGAACTGTGTAGAATAATTGCATGCCTTGGAAACAACTAGACGAACCAACGGACGACGAGATGCGCGGATTTGACCTGCAGTACCGTGGCAAAGCGCGATTCCTTGTCGACGAGAATACAGGCATTGAAGTGGCGACGATGTTGCAACGTTATGGGTACAACGCCCAATTCGTCGCGGACCTCGGTCTTCTCGGGCGAAGCGATGAAGACGTATTCGCAGCGGCATGGAAAGACAGACGTGTCGTCATAACGCACGATGCTGATTTCCTGGACAACAACCGATTTCCGCCCCATAGAAATCCGGGGGTCGTCTTGGTTCGTCCTGGCTCACAGGGCCATGATGATGACGGGCTCCTCCGATGCTTGGCAAAGGCCGTTATTCTGGCGGGCAAAAACGCGGCATGGTTCAAGGGCAAGAAGCTTGATTTTTCCTCTGACGAGGCGCTGGCTATCACTTCACAACGCGGGCGCGCTCGGTACTTGTGGAAGAAACATGGAATGCCGCTGATCTGGGAAGACTGACCTTACAACGCACGCCAGAGACCCCAATGCAGCCGTGGTGAGATTGTGTGATGGTGGTCGTCGCCGGGTCAGCAGGGCTGAGATTAGCAAGGAGAATGCGATGGAATTGGTGGAAAGGTTCGGCGAAATGTGGGCAAGAAACGACAAGAACATTGAAGAGGTACCGGGCAGCAGTGATGGCGGACTCGGGGTATACATCCTCTATGATGGCTCGACCCCGGTCTACATCGGAAAGGGGAAGATTCGAAGCCGGCTCAGAGACGCAGATACAAGCGGACGCAGAGGAAATGCTTGGGACCATTTCAGTTGGTATGTCATCAAGGAGAAGGGTCTTATTCACGACGTGGAGGTTCTCATGCTCAGAATGTTGCCGCCTTATCTCAGGCGGCTCACACGCCAGAGCGGGCATTTCAGGGGAGTTCATTCCACCGATCAGAAACGCGCCAACAGAACCGCGAAGTATATCGACCGCGCGAAGCTGATGAAAACTGGCAAGTGATTGCTTTGGCGTCGTGCACAGCCGCGCCTACCAACCCCATTTTCCCACGCACCTAGCCGGGGACAGCTGGAGTTTGGCCATGCGCGGCGTGCAGAGCGCGGACAACTTTCGCTGTGCCCGGTTATTGACAGCTAAAGCGCAATTCATGAAGCAGCCTTGGAATGGCGCTTCGCCAAGACGGTGGATAACTCCACCCTGAGAGGTGGCGCAGTTGCTTCGTCGCAGCTAACGGATTAAGAATAAATGATGGCAAGTGAGAAGGCCGATTGGAAAGACCTCACACCGGAACCGCTGGTCGGCGCGGTTACCCATATTCGTGAACGTTTCGAAGAAGAAGAATTCGCACTCGACTACGTAACCCAGCAACAGTGCTTCAAAGAGCTGCATCTGGCTACTCCTCCCGATATCGCCCCGGCCGTATTTAAGAAATATATGGATTATTACAAACTAGGCCTCAATGAAGTGATTGGAAGGCAATTTCGAGAGCTTCTTCAGATCGGGCTCGCGAACGCAGAGCTGGCGGACCAAAATCCCGTCGATTGGGCGAAATCACATCTGGAGCATTTGATTTCCGAAATGCCCGACAGAGTAATTTCATGGATCAAGCATGTTTGCGACCAGCCGCCCGCCTCGGGGGGAGATACCCCCGTAGACGTGGAAGAATTCATTCATTGGCGTTCTTGGCGTGCACCCAAACTGATTCAAATGCAGCCTTCAGGCAACACTCCGTACGACCAGGCAACCGCATGGTCGCGGGCAGACCAAGAAAAAACCGAACACACTCTCAACGGCTTGTCAAAGCGATTTAACATGTCTCTCGTGTTCCACCTGAACAGAATCGCTGGCGATGCTTACGTGCAACTCGCGAAAGAAGGCCGGCGTATACGGCCGCCGTCGACACAGTCCTCATCCAAAGAGAAAACAACCGGCGACAGTCAGGAAGGGAGTGGTGATTCCCCCGTCGCCTTCATTTCCTACTCTTGGGACTCCGAGCCCCACAAGCAGTGGGTCCTTGAGTTAGCATCCAGACTGCGGGCGGAGGGTGGAGTGCGAATAGTCCTGGATCGCTGGGACCTGCCTCGCGGTGGTGACAAGACAGTGTTCATGGAAAGGGCGGTTGCCAACAGCAAATTTGTGGTTCTCGTTTGCACACCGAGCTACGCGGAGCGAGCGAATTACCGCACGGGTGGCGTCGGATACGAGGCAACGATCATTACCGCGGAGCTAGCGGAGAACATCAACCAAGGTAAATTTATTCCAGTTTTGCGGGATGGGGACTGGAAGTCATCCCTGCCCGTATGGATTAAGAGTAAGTTCGGGGTCGATTTGCGCAACAACCCATACTCTGAAGACGAATATGGCGACTTGGTTCGAACACTTCATCAAGAGCCGCTCAAGGCGCCGCCGATCGGACCAAAACCGGCCTTCGCGCACTCCGCACCTATCCGGGAGCCAAATCGTGCGTTGACTCAGGCGCCAGTGCGTTTCTTCAACTTCAGCGGAACTCCAGGGCCGCTCATAATCTCAGGAAAGCAACATTGGATGAAAGGCCCATTCTTTGACTTATGGGGCATGGCGACCGTTGTAAATTACACTCCGACGCCGGTGAAAATCACTCCCATCCGGCTGGTCCTCGAAGGCAAAGAACGAGCCGACACGCAAGTCTTCTTCCGACTGAAGTCCGATGTGCGGTACAGATTTGAGAGGATCAGCCTCGTGGGCAACCATAAAGACGACTACGAGCTGCATTTCATTTTCAAGGATGACAATTGTCCGCAATCGGTCTCGGGCGAACTCATTATTCAAACTGATGAGGGCGATGAACCTTTCGCAGTGAGCGTGAAGTTCCCTTAGCCGGCACTGGTTCTTCAGCAGCATCAACAAGCTCTAGGCAGAGGTGCCCCGTGAAACGCATCTTTGTTCCGACCGAGAGTGGTAGCGACTGGCAAAGACTGCTGGCCAAACCGAAGCTCCATTGGAAGAGAGGGGCATCGGCGATGACCGCCGCGGCGGCTTGGGAGGACGCGGAGGGCGCCCTACCTCAGGAAATTGTAACCGTCCTTGATTCATCGGGTGACGAGGCGCTGGAGGGCCTCAAACTCCTTGCCGCGATTCCCGAGTGGGAAGTGAGCCTAGAGGGTGGTGACACCGCATCGCAGACCGATATCCTGGCCCTGGCAAGCAACGATAAGGGCTTGTCCGTTATCGCTGTCGAAGCAAAAGTCAATGAGGACTTTGGTCCATTGCTGAAGGAAAAGCGCGCGGAGCCATCAGCGGGCCAAGTTAATCGGCTCAACTACCTGCACTCCCTGCTCGGTGTCCCGCATTTCGATGATCTGATCCGCTATCAGCTTCTGCATCGAGCCGCTTCGGCCGTACTCACCGCCCGTGAGTTCCATGCCGGAGCGGCCGTGATGCTCGTCCACTCGTTCGGCGACAAACCGAATCTGCGAGCCGATTTCGATGCATTCTGCAACGCGCTCGGCGCGAAACAGCTATCAACCGGAGTGCACGTCGCGCCTGAGTTCACCAGTCCGCGCCTTTTCGTGGCTTGGTGTTGCGGGAATCGCAAATACCTCGATGCCGAGCTGCCTAGGGCCTTCGAGTGAAGAGTCTCCACGTGGTCGTTCCAAAGCAGACCGTCATCTTGCTGTCTGGAATACCCGCAACGGGAAAGAGCGAGTTCGCCCGTCATCTGGCTCGCGAACACGGTTTCGCACACTATGACCTGGAGCGCTACCCGCGCGGCTGGCCCCACCCAGAATTGATGGACCTGTGGACGAAGGACCGCGCGGATTTCGTTACGCGAGTTCGCCAACTTCACGATCGAATCGCCCTGGACTGGGGCTTCCCTGTCTCTTGCCTCTCTTGGGTCCAGGAGCTACAGGCTCAGGGCGTGCGACTGGTTTGGTTCGACGGCGACGTTTGCCGAGCAAGGGAGGCATTTTTGCAGCGTGGTGGAATCGACCCGGCGAACTTCGACAATCAGGTCAAGAACATCCAGCGAGCCGCATACCCGGCCGCCCTCAAATGTTTGGTCATCTCGACCCTGTCCGCCAGCGGAGTCTTCCTGGACCCACACCAGATTGAGAGCATGATCTTCCACTGAAAGCACATCTTAAAACGGATCTGGTTGTCCGAGCTAACGGCGACTCCAGTTACATCCGAAGGTTTCGGGCCCGCTCTCACGCGCCCATAGCCGACATGAATTCCTTCACAACTTCGACTCGCAGGCACTCGAACAGGTTTAGTCTCGGGTAGTAAGTCTGAATTATCCCTCCCAGCCGGATATTCGGTCTCCAAATTCCTTGTGGATTGTTCTGCCACCATACTGCTGCTCCGCTGAATCCACCAGGATGAAGTTCCTTGCAACCATATCCTACAAGGAAGAATCTCGCGGGATCAGAGTCCGGTAGCTTCGCGGGGGGTTCCACTTGGTTCCAGTCGAAGCACGCACATGCAGCCTTAGAACCAGGGCCAACAATCCCTCCTGCGCTTCCAGGATATCCACAATAGACAACCGTCCTATCCTCGGGTGGCGTTGTCGATTCATCTAGAAATTCAAACGGTACCGCGTACACTTCTCGAAATTGGTCGGGATGGAGCTCGATCGCGGCTAAGTCCGCCTCCCCATAAACGTGCAATCGGCTTGCCGGGAAACGCCTGCTTGGCGTGACGCCTGCCGATGCCCGGTTTAGGTATGAATCCCGGCGCAAAGCACCCTCCGTCTTCGGAAAGAACCTCAGTTCTTCGACAGGGGTGTCGCTAACTACGTGCGCAGCGGTCAGCACGTAAATCCGACCAGCAACTAACACCAGCGTACCCGTTCCAATTCCTTGCTCCGGGTTACCCTTGTCCCGGGCTACTATCCCGACAGTGTGGCTGGAAATCCTCTCTTCCAGCGCTTCTGCCGCTGCCTTGGTTTGGTCAAGCGGTACGCTTGTGGGGTCGGGAGGCATTCTCCTCTCCATCGGCCCATTATCTGAAAGCGCGTGAGAGTCCGCAAACCAGAGCGCTCCCGTCTAAACAGCCCTCACCTCGACTCCCGCGGGGGCCGTTCCTACTTACGCCCTTCAAACCCCATCTCCCCAGGCAACCGGCTGGGCACAGTGAGGCGGCGGGCGGTTGCCATTTATTCGCGGGGGAAATTCGAATTTATTTCGAATATTCCACCGCGGCCCTAACCGCTTCAGTTTCAACGTGGAATGCCCCCGACAAAGGCGACTGTTGGTGGGCGCGCTCACCCCGAAATGTGGGCGGAAAGGGTTGAGTCGAGAAATGCGCGCGGCACAATAGAGGTATGGGATTTGCTCCAGGCGTTCACTACCCCCACCCGCCGCGCGGCAAGGCCCGCCACCCCTACCGAGTGACCGCCCCAGCGCTGACGGCGCGTCGGCGAAACCTCCGGCTAGCAAAGTCCAAGGGGAGGGCCAACCGCCTGCGCTCGGAGCGGGAGAGCCGAATCATCAAGTTGCTGATCTGGCTGTCCTGCTTCCCGGAGCTTGCAGGGGGCAGCCCGAGTCCCTCACAGCGAGCCCTCGCTCGGCAGCTTGGCGTCTGGCCCTCCTACGTCTGCAAGGTGGCGAGGCAGGCCCACGCGGCCGGATGGGAGGCGCTCGTGGCGGAGGGACGGCCTGTTACCCGCGACCATTTGGCCGAGGCGCGGCGATCCATTGCCAACTTGAGGGAGATCGAGCCGGGCCTGCTGGCACCGCCACGCCGTCCATACAGGGCTGATGGCCGCGCTGGGATGTCGCACGCGCAGCTTGCCATGCCCGGCAGCCTCTCACGGACGACAGCCGAGGAGAACACCGGGCAGGCGCGACGCGAGGACGAGGAGTGGAAGAGGGGACATCTGCCATGGGCGTGCACAGTCGCACCCGGGGGCGGGGCCACTGATGACGCCGGCGCTCTGTCGTCGCGCCACATTCGCTTGGCACACACCGACTCGCTCAAAACACAGAGGGCTACCGTTCTTCCAAACGAAAATTATGAGAGGCAGTGACACCCTCGGTGTCAGCAATGGTGAGGATGCAGTCAATGGCGGCGAATGCCTGGACTGATTTCCTGTCGCCCTCGGGAACGAATGTCACGAAAAAACCCAGTTTGCCACGACTACTCATCTTTTCTGCTTCGACCGTAATGTGGCCATCTATTCCTAGGCCCTGCCCGGAGAGTAGATAGACCGAACGCCTGCCCGAAACGTCTTGGGGATACGAAGGTCTAAGTTCCGGGAAATGCTTGTCCGTGCCCTTAATCTCCAGCCCAAAGTTATTTACGTTCGATGTCCTGTTCCCCTTGTTTTCTATGACCAAGTCCAACTCGACGTAAATTTTGTTGGGCGCAGCGAGCGCGGGCTCTTTGACTACAATGTACGTGGAAGGGCCACGAGGATGAATGATGAGTTGAGCGCGTCTCGCTCCCAACGCTGCGAGGC
>Ga0335085_10005593_pt1 | contig 20097 bp, 17 predicted proteins | sample Lox_Sample_45_FD_206712 | JGI IMG/M metagenome (GOLD analysis project Ga0335085, IMG submission 206712) | Soil microbial communities from Loxahatchee National Wildlife Refuge, Florida, United States - Lox_Sample_4.5 | ecosystem: Environmental > Terrestrial > Soil > Wetlands | place: USA...
TGACGCTGAAACGTATGTAGGCTTCGGGGGAGACCGTGATAGACCGTGCCCTGCCAATTGGCCTCCGGCAGTGGACGGCGCTGCGCATTCGAGATCGAGACGAGAGGAAGATCGTGGTACTCGCGAAAAAGCGTCTCAACATCGTGAAGGTGGATCTGCCCGTGGAGTGTTGTCACGTTCGCGCACGGCAGGCGCCGGATCAGGGGAAAGTGGATGTAGTCGCAGTGAAAATGGATGATGTCGAACCGGCGCGGGTCCCGAAAGACCATCTCCAGCATGCGCACGTGCTGCGGCAACGTTTCCCGGACCTCGGGATCCCTCCACAGCGACATTGGGCAGGCCGCCTCCAGCCGGGCCGAAGTTTGGGAATCCCCGCTGGCGAAAAGGGTCACGTCATGCCCGAGGTTGACGAGTTCCTCTGTGAGCCAGGAAACAACTCGCTCCGTGCCGCCGTAGAGCTGCGGAGGAACGCTTTCGTAGAGCGGCGCGACCTGGGCGATCTTCAGTGGCCGCCTCGGCAGCACCTTGGGCGTTGTGAGGAAATCAGACGGCACGGTCCTGTACCTGTTTGCTGTGGTTGCGAACGCGCACGGACGGCAACCCGCGGCGGCTCTTCTGGAAGTAACAGATTTCCACGAGTGTCGGCCAGAGCTGAATCGACGCCTGGATGACATCTACCACGTCGCCCACTATTCGCAGCAGGTTCTGATGGAAGAAGTCCGGTTCGAAGCCATAGAAAGCCTTGTCCAGGTTATTAGCGAATTGGCGGAGCGACTGCGCCCGGTCGGGATTCGACGCGGTCTTTGCCGCTTCCACGGCCCGGCGGTGCAGCGAGGTGATCTTTTCGAGCGTGGCCTGGGCATCTTCCGCCGTCACTTCGCCGTCGTAGTCGAAAGCAATGCCAAGGTCATCGAGCCGCGTAACACTGGCCTTGATCTTGCGCTTGAGCAAATTGGCGACTTCTTCGTTGAAGATCTCGGCCGCTGGGGGGTTGCGCATGTAGTTGCTCTTCGTGTGGTTCTGCGCGGCATCCACATGCGCGGCGACGATGCCGGTCTGCTGCACCCATAGACGGTAAATGTAATCTTCGAAGCGCAGGCGCGTGGGGAAGAACGGAGGCAGGCCGTAGGTGTTGTCGTACCCCGCCACGCCGCAGTCCATGCGCCAGTTCTTGTTCGTGATGACCGGGCGGAAGTTCTCCAGCACGTAGAACTCATTTAGGTGATCGAGATCGGTCTGATCTTCGTCATCCAGAAACATCTCAACGAAATCGATGGCGTCGATGTCGTTGGTACCGCTGCGGAAGGTTTGGGCGATCTTGACCTGAGCATCGGCTGCGACTGCGCCGCGTTGTAGGAGAAGCGAGTTCTCGCGCGCGAAGCCCTTGGTAGCGTTCGTCTCCAGATCCATGGCCGTGTCGACCAGCAAATCGCCCTGCTCGTAGTTCTCGGGAACATCGCCGGCACGTTTGCCGACCACGTCGAGGAACGCGCCGACGATATCGAAAGACTTTCTCGAAAACCCGTTTACGCCGGCGCGGTGAAGGCGGCCCCGGCTGACTTCGTCGGGGCCAAGCGACTCCGGGCTGTTTTCAAGCAATGCGAACGGCCGCATGTCATCGTCCGAGCTGATCATGTAGCCGCCCAGCGTGTACATCAGCGTGAAGTTCCGGTTTCCGCCGTAGCTCGGTCGAAACAGGTTCTTCACGAGGGCCCACAGGCGCTCGTCGCGAAGCCGGCTGTTGAGGTATGCCAGGAACTGCTCCTTCTCACGCGGGCCGACATAGAGCACGTCGAGATACGTTCTGGTCTGCTCCAGCAGTGGGAAGTACTTTTCCTGGTTCACAGGAGACGAATCGTCGAACACGAGGATTTGCGGAGAGTGGCCATTGCGCCAGAAGTGTTCGTCGTAGGCTTCGATCGTTTCCCCGACCTCGCGAAGGCGATGAGTGGGGATTACGAAATAGACATCTTTATTAGACATTGCGAATTCTATGCTCCCTGATCCTGGGGCCCGAGCCGCGGCAGATGGGGTGTGGGTGGCTGCCGCGGCGCCGGGTCGCGCCGCCTGTCGAGCAATACCGACGGCGCGAACTGTGGAAGCTATTTGCGCGGAAACTGAGCGTCGAGGGCAAGGTTCAGCTTCAGAACATTAACGCGAGCCTCGCCGAGGAAGCCGAGATCCGCGCCTTGCGTGTACTGAGCAACCAGCGAGTTGATCCGGTCCAAACCGGCACCCCGGGCGCGGGCGACCCGAACGGCTTGGGCTCGGGCGGAATCGGGACTGATGTCCGGGTCCAATCCGCTTGCCGAGGTGGTCAGGAGATCCGACGGAATCGGCCCCTGATAATCCGGGTTCTCTTTGCGGAACTGATCAACGGACGCCTTCACGCGGTCGATCAGCTTCTGGTTGGTGGGGCCGAATTGTGAACCGTTGGAGGCAGTGGCGTCGTACCCCTTATCGCCGGCGGCGGAGGGCCGCGGGTGAAAATATTCGGGCCGGGTGAAGTTCTGCGCAATCAGCTCCGATCCGATCACTTTATCGCCGCTTTTGATGAGGCTGCCGTCCGCCTGCTTCGGAAATGCAACGTGGCTGATTCCCGTCATGGCGAGGGGGTAGATCACCCCCAGTAAAACGGTGAAGAAGATTTTGATTCTGAGTCCGGGCAATATCTGTTCCCACATACGAATCTCCTTTACGCGAGGTGCAGCGCCACCAGGATCTGGTCAATCAGCCAGATTCCCGGGAACGGCGCGATGATGCCGCCGATGCCATAGATCAGCAGGTTGCGGCGCAGCAGGCTGGCCGCATCCAGCGGACGGTACTTGACTCCTCGCAGTGCCAGCGGCACGAGCGCGATGATGATGAGCGCGTTAAAAATGACGGCCGCCAGGACAGCGCTCTGCGGCGTGTGCAAACCCATAATATTGAGCTTGCCCAGGGCCGGGTAGGTAGCCATGAACATCGCCGGGATAATGGCGAAGTACTTGGCGACGTCGTTCGCGATGGAAAAGGTGGTCAGCGCGCCACGCGTGATGAGCAACTGTTTGCCAATAGCGACCACTTCAATGAGCTTCGTTGGGTTGCTGTCCAGATCCACCATGTTGCCGGCCTCTTTGGCAGCCATGGTGCCGGTGTTCATCGCCAGGCCAACGTCGGCTTGGGCGAGCGCCGGAGCGTCATTCGTGCCATCACCCGTCATGGCGACGAGGCGGCCGGCAGTCTGTTCCTTCTTGATGTATTCGAGCTTGTCCTTAGGCGTCGCCTGCGCGAGAAAGTCGTCCACGCCCGCTTCCGCGGCAATTGCAGCCGCCGTGAGCGGGTTATCGCCGGTAATCATGACGCTGCGGATTCCCATCTTGCGCAACTGTGCGATGCGCTCCCGCATGCCACCCTTGACGATGTCCTTGAGGTGAATGATGCCGAGCAGGCGCTGGCCATCCACGACCGCCAGAGGCGTTCCGCCGCCGCGCGAGATGCGGTCGCTGAGGTCGCGGATCTCATTGTTGACCGTTCCGCCACATTCCCCCGCGAACTGACAGATCGCTTCCGTGGCGCCCTTGCGGAGACGCCTGCCCTGCATATCCACGCCGCTCATTCGCGTGTAGGCCGAGAACGCAATAAACGTGGCTTCGCCTTCGGGGATGTGCCGGCCGCGCAAGCCGTACTTCTCCTTAGCCAGGATGACGACGGAGCGGCCCTCAGGCGTCTCGTCGGCCAGGCTCGAAAGTTGCGCCGCATCGGCAAGGTCTTCCTGGCTGACGCCGTTGACCGGGATGAACTCGACAGCTTGACGATTGCCGAGCGTGATGGTCCCGGTTTTGTCCAGCAGGAGAGAATTGACGTCGCCAGCGGCCTCGACCGCCTTGCCGCTCATCGCGAGCACGTTGTGCTGCATCACCCGGTCCATGCCGGCAATTCCAATGGCTGAAAGCAGGCCGCCGATCGTCGTCGGGATCAAGCAAACCAGTAGCGAAACCAAGACGGCTACGCTCGGCACCGCGCCCGCGCCTACTTGCTTCACGCTGAACACGGAGTACGGCTGCAGCGTAATGACAGCAAGAAGGAAGATCAACGTCAGTCCGGCAATTAGGATATTCAGAGCAATTTCGTTCGGCGTCTTCTGTCTTTGTGCGCCTTCAACCAATGCAATCATCCGATCCAGAAATGTCTCGCCGGGGTTCGATGTGATCTTCACCTTGATCTGGTCAGACAGCACCTTGGTGCCGCCTGTGACGGCGCTTCGGTCGCCGCCAGACTCGCGGATCACGGGCGCGCTTTCGCCGGTGATGACCGATTCGTCGATCGTGGCGATGCCGTCGATTACCTCACCGTCACCCGGAATGACATCGCCGGCCTCTACCATAACCACATCGCCTGCGCGGAGCGCGGAGCTCGGCGCCTGCTCGATGTTTCCCGCGAGGGTAAACCGCTTGGCAATGGTATCGGTCTTGGTCTTGCGCAGGGTGTCGGCCTGAGCTTTGCCGCGCGCCTCGGCCATCGCTTCCGCGAAGTTGGCGAACAGCACGGTGAACCAGAGCCATACCGAGATCTGGATGGTGAACCCGAGGCCTCCGGCGCCGGTGAACGCGTCGCGAATCAGGAACAGCGTCGTGAGCGCGGCCCCGACTTCGACTACGAACATGACGGGATTCTTCAGGAGCGTCACGGGATTCAATTTCGCGAAAGACGCCCGCACGGCCCGCCGTACAATCTCGGGGTCGAACAGAGGCCGCGAACGCGCCAGCTTCTTGGGCAGCAACGACGTCGGATCTTCGGGCGGAACCTGTGGGGAGACCTGCGGATCGGTAGTGGCAGTAGCGGGCATGGTTAACTCCAGACTCCAACCAGCGGCAACGCAATCGAGAACAGCTTGCCGCTGTGCATCAGGTAGTGCTCGACGATCGGACCAAGCGAGAGCGCCGGGAAGTACGTCAGTGCCCCGACGATGATCACCGTTCCGACCAGCAGTCCGACGAAGAGGGGGCCATGGGTCGGGAACGTGCCGGACGTCTCCGGGACCTTCTTCTTGGCCGCCAGACTGCCGGCAGCCGCGAGCAGCGGAATCAGGAACAGGAAGCGGCCGATGAACATCGCCAGGCCGAGAGTCAGGTCATACCACGGTGTGTTGGCGGTGAGTCCGGCAAAGGCGCTGCCGTTGTTGCCGGTGGCGCTGGCAAAAGCGTAGAGGATTTCGCTCAGGCCATGCGGGCCGTTGTTGGTGAGGTTCGCGATCGCCGCGCCCGGTGGGTTCCAATAGCCCTTGGCCGGGAAGGTGATCACAGAGCTGATTGCACTGAAAACCAGCACGCTGAACGCCGCCGCAAGCACGGCGAGCATGGCCATCTTCACTTCTTTCTGCTCAATCTTCTTGCCGAGATACTCAGGTGTGCGCCCCACCATCAGGCCGGCGATGAAGACGGCCAGGATGCAGTAGAGCAGGATGCCGTACAAGCCCGCACCGACTCCGCCGAAAATCACCTCGCCGGTCATCATATTGAACAGCGGCACCAGTCCGCCGAGAGGTGTGTAGCTGTCGTGCCAGGCATTGATGGCGCCGCAACTCGCGTCCGTGGTGACGGTCGTATACAGTGCGGAGGCGGCGATGCCGTTGCGAACTTCCTTCCCTTCCATGTTGCCGCCCGGCTGCCCCGAGGTCGCCGCAGTCTGAAGGCCGAGCTTCGCCAATATTGGGTTTCCGCCCTGTTCGGCGTGGTAACAGACCGCCACTCCAATCAGAAACATGACGGAAAACGCTGCAAGAATCGCCCACCCCTGCCGCGTATCGCCGATCATCTTTCCGAACGTATACGTGAGCGCACCGGGGATGAGGAAGATCAGGAACATCGAGATCAGATTGGTGAATGGCGTGGGATTTTCGAAGGGATGCGCAGCGTTGGCATTAAAGAATCCGCCGCCGTTGGTGCCGAGCTGTTTGATGACTTCCTGGGAAGCGACCGGGCCCTGGGCGATTGTCTGCTGGACGCCCTCGACAGTTGTCACCTGCGTGTAGCCGCTGAAGTTCTGGATGACACCTTGCGAGACCAGGACCAGGCCAAACACGATCGCGAGAGGAATCAGCACGTAGACAGTGGCGCGCGTCATGTCCACCCAGAAGTTGCCGATGGTCCGGCGTTCCTGGCGCGCAAAGCCGCGGATCAAGGCCACGGCAATTGCGATTCCGGCCGCCGCCGAAGCGAAGTTCTGCACCGCGAGGCCCGCCATTTGAACCAGGTAACTCAGCGTCGATTCCCCGCTGTAGGCCTGCCAGTTCGTGTTCGTGATGAAGCTGACCGCCGTGTTGAATGCCAGATCCGGCGGCACCTGCGCTGTCCCGAATCGTTGCGGGTTCAAGGGTAGGAAACCTTGAAGACGCTGCAGCGCATAGAGCACGATGAAGCCAAAGAACGTGAAGCTGAGCAGCGCGGCAGTATATTGTGTCCACCGCTGCTCGACGTCCTCTCGAATCCCGGAGACTCTGTACGTCAGCACCTCCAGCCACCGCAGCGCGGGGTGCAGGAACGTGCGCTGGCCTTCGAAGACCCGGGCCATGTAGGCGCCGAGCGGCTTGGCGCAGATGAGGATCAGCCCCAGGAAGACCGCAATTTGAAGTACTCCTACGCTCGTCATGGTTCTCTCCTCAGAACATCTCCGGACGCAATAACGCGTACAGCAGATAAACGAACAGGCCTAGCGAGGCTATGGCTGCAATGATGTAATCCATGAACTTTCTCCTGCCGTGCGTCTCAGAGCCTGTCACACGCCTTTGTGAAGCCCCAACAGGCTAGGAGGAATGCACAGGCAATCGCGATGTAGAACAGATCCAGCATTGACGTTTACTCCGATTCCGTAAAGATCACTTCGTGACCCGCATGGCGCAATTGCCTCGCCAGGCGCTTTTCCCGAGTCGGCCAGAAGCGCCGAGGACCACCGATGACGACCACCGAGTGCGTCTTCAGAACGTCCTGGAGCGTATCCAGAGCGTCGCGGCAGAGGTAGATCCGGATGACCGTTTCTACCGGGCTCTCCGCGGCGATCAGATGAAAGCGTCTCTCGTTCCAGTCGAGCAGCACGGGCGGACTTTCGAGCGGCAGAGGATATGGAACGACTTGTGGTACCACCAGCGTGATGCGCCCGCCGAGGCTGCTCGCCAAGTTTCCGGCCTTCCGTAGTGCCGCTAGAGTCGCCTCAACCGATGTGAAAACCACCGTGATATTCAGCCGCTGGTCATAGTCCGTTTGCTCGGGAGCCGACGGCAGCCCCGGCGCGCGCTTCAGTTGTTTTTCGAGTGCGAGCAAAATGTCTCTCCGCCCATCCACCGAATCGAGGATAACGGGTCGGGCCTAAAGAAGTCATAGAGAAACCATGAAGATTCCATGAAGGGGCCTAAGTACACTGAAGTGTTGAAGTATTCGCCATATACTTTCTTAGTAGCAAGCTGTTCCTCAGGCCAAGGCGATTAAGGCCACATCCTATGACAAGAAGCCACGCATAGGTAGATTTTGCATCACATGGGCGCGCGGGTGAATTACAAGCTGACCGATACCCTAGCCTTCAATTACTGGATCACCAATGGCACTCAACAGACCGAATCGTTCAACGGCTCCCGCGACCAGCTATTCGGTTTCAATGTTTCACCGCACAAGAGCATCGCATGGACAATCAATTACTACCTGGGCCGGGAACACCCGGACTACGTCCTGCTTCCCAGTTCCACCGACCCGTCTTTGCCAACACTTCAGGGGATCCCGTTCGCGCCGATTCCGAACCCACCCAAGGGCAAGCTGCACATTTTCGACTCCTACGCGACCTGGACGGCAACGGCCAAGCTGACACACTGGCGCTGGAGGGTGACTACGTGCTCGAGCGGCTATATCTGACGTCACCCGCCGCCGCGGACGACTGGCGGCGCCGCATACCTCCGCTACCATCTTTCCCCACGCTGGGCGATTGCTGGAAGATCGAATATCTGTCCGACTGTGGCGGCCTGTTCACCGGCACCACCCAAGCCGTTAAGTAGGCAACACTTACGTTTGACCAGAAAATCGCAGACGGGTTCCTCCTCCGCCAGGAATGGTGGCGTGACTGGTCGAATCATCCCTACTTCCTCACCGACACACTGGGAGTTTACGATCCCGCCGGATTCCGAGTTATGCAACTCGCCGATCGCATCCGAAGCCTTCTCCGAAGGAAATCCCAACCTCTCCAGAAGTTCCCTTAACGCCCAATCGGTGCGCAGCATTCGCCCTGCTCCGGTGGGCTTCATCGGGATCACCAGGTACCCGCCGCCATTCAACCGGAGGATCCTAACTCGTTTCAGGGTGGACGCTGGATCCATTCACTGCGCCTCCACGGTGCCGTTGAAACGGTAGCCGATCCATGGCTCGGTGGTCACGTAACGGGGGTGGTCGGGCGTCGGCTCGATTTTCTTCCGCAGCGTTTTGACGAAGGCCCGAAGGTAGTCCACCTGATCTCCGTAGTCCGGCCCCCAGACCGACTGAAGTAGCTCGCGATGCGACACCACCTCATTGGCATGGTGGATCAGATAACGCAGGAGGTCCAATTCCTTCGGGGTGAGGTGCTTCGCTACGCCCGACAGTGTGACCGTGCGGCCCACAAAATCGATGCGCAATTCACCAACACGGAGGCGTGAGGGTGACGATGGCGACAGTGGAACGCGGCGCAGCGCCGCTCGAATCCGGGCCAGAAGCTCGGGCGTGCTGAAGGGCTTCGTGATGAAGTCGTCGGCACCGGCGTCGAGCGCCTCAACCTTGTCCGCCTCCGTATCGTGAACGGTAAGCATGATGATCGCGGTGCTGGAATCCGAACGAATGGTCCGGCACGTCGCGAGGCCTCCTATGCCCGGCATGTTGATGTCCAGCAGAACCAGGTCCGGCCGGAAGTCGCGCACCTTCCCGAGCGCCTCCTCGCCAGTCTTGGCATCGTCGATTTCGTAACCCACACCCGTCAGGGTCGTACGCATGATCCGCCGGATCCGCGGCTCGTCATCAACTACTAAGATTTTTCCCGAACCCATGTGGTCACCTCTACCGGCTTCAATTCCGCCAGGCCGGCAGGCAGGCTGATCAGGAACGTCGTCTCGCCGGGGTCACTGCTCACGCTCAACTCGCCGTTGTGTGCACGCACGATGTTCAGAGCGATACTAAGGCCCAGGCCCGAACCCGGAATTTGGCGCTCCACGGACGGACTGCGGTAGAGCCGGTCGAAGATCCGGCTTTGTTCGTTTGGTGGGATTCCGTCGCCATGATCGGTAACCGCGAGTCTCACCAAGTCTCCGGCACTGTTGATCCGCACCGTGACAGGCTTCCTGGTCGGCGAGTACTTCAGAGCATTGTCCAGCAACTGCTTGACCGCTAACTTGAGCAGGCGGTGATCGACAGGGATTCGGGGTAGCTCTTGGTCACAGACGATGTCGACGGGGCGGTCGTCTATGTAACAACGCATCGAGGCGATCACCTCCCGGACCATCTGGACCAGGTCGGCCGGCTCTGCCTCCAGCCGGATGGCCGTGCCGTCCAGTCGGCCCATCTCTACGGCGTCGTTGATAAGCTCTTTCAGGTGATGCGCTTCTTCATCGGCGATCTTGAGCAATTCCAGCCGGCTCGCGGGATCGTCGTGGCTCTCCGGATTCAGGAGCGCCGTCGTGACTGCAATCACAGATGTGAGCGGCGTCTTGAATTCATGCGCCATCGCGTCCAGCAGAGTGGTTCGAAGCTTTTCGCTCTGGCGTGCGGCGTCGATCTGCGCGGTGAGTTCCTGCGCTCGCGCCTGCTCCAGGCCGATCGCGATTAGATTCCCGATTCCCTGGCAGACGGCATCCGCTATCGGCCTCCCCTGCAACGCCAGCGCGGCGATTGGCCGTGTCCCCAGTGTCACAGCCGTTATCGTACGGTCGCGTTCCACATCCGCGTACGCCGTGCCGTGCAGCGCGGATTCACGGAGTTGATCTTCGAGGCCATCAAAGTCGGCCGGGCCGGCGCGATAGAACTCCTCGGCCCGGCGATCATACAGTACGACTGCCGTGAAGTCGAAGACTTCAGCCAGCTTCCGCACCAGTTGCCGCGCAAATCCCTCGCTCTTGTCGATCAGGAGAATCGCCCTGCTAAACGTATATAAGCGCTCGAGGTCCTGCTGCCGTCCTACGGCGTCGGACGCGCGCCGCCTGGCTTCTGTCGAAAGGTGGCTCGCCACGACGGCAGTAGTCAGAAAGCTGAACAGTGCCACCCAGTTTTGCGGATCGGCGATCGTCAGTTGACCGATCGGGGGCAGGAAGTAGAAGTTGTACATGAGAGTGGCCACGACCGAGGCCACGACTGCTTCGAAGAACCCCCACCCAGTGGCGATAACCAGCACCAGGAGGAGGTACAGGAATCCCGCCGTGGTGGCGTTTACGGGCACAGCTTTGGAGGCGACCCAGGTAACGAGGGCCACTCCTGCCACAGAGAAGGAGAGCCGAATTGCTCGCCACATATGAGCAAATACTATTCCGGCCTGCTGCCGGATTCGTAAACCTACCTTCATAGTGTGCGCCGCGAGTCATAAAAAAGGCATAAAAGCCTAAGAGGAAACCACTTCGCCGTTCAGAGCAGGGCAGGCCGGCCGTCCCTTGTCTCTGCTCCTGTAGGCTCGTTCAACATAAGCTGGTCCTTTTCGGCATCATAGGTGAAGATCTCGGCGTACCGCCCCCAATTGAGGGCGGTTTCGATCTGCTGCCGGACTTCGTCGTCCGAGAGCCGCTCCTGGAGCAGGTCGCGGAAAAACTCCATAGGCATCCGGCCATCCGACTTCTTCCGCAAGGTACTCTCCATCTGTTGCAGCAGCGTCGCGCTGTCCAGTACGGCGTTCCGGAACAATATCTTCCGCGTGTTGATATCGGATGGGCATAGAATGCGCGAAGTTCCTCCTCGCAGTTTGCTTGTTTCCTGCGGCATTGGGCCGCCTGCGCCCGGCATCATTTGGAGAGAGCATAGAACTCCTCCGGCGTTCGGGCGTGTCCCCGGAGGCGCTTCCACTCACGGCTGTTTCGCGGCACCGCGATCTGAGAGACTGCCGAATCCGGCAAGCGCGTCTCCTGAAGAGCCAGCAGGGCTGACTGGGCAAACAGAGCGGCAGCCGTGAAGGACACCGTGATGCGGTACTGCTTCATGCCCATAGTTTCCCACCCGCCGATAAAAGAGGCATAAAAGGCGCTGGGCGGGTGACAGAACCGATTCAGAACTCGCCAGGAGAAGGTGCCGGCGAATCGGGGTCAGAAGGATTTCGGAAGCGGTAACCCACCCACGGCTCCGTCAGGATGTACTGGGGCCGGGAGGAATCATCCTCGATCTTCTTTCGCAAGCTGCGAACATACGAGCGCAGATATTCCACCTCGTTGCCATATTCCGGCCCCCAGACGGCCTGCAACAACTGGACGTGCGTGACAGGCGCACCCAGGTGACGGAAGAAAAATGCCATCAGCTCGAACTCCGTGGGAGCAAGATGAAGTTCGGTGCCGCTTTTCTTTAGAATCCGATGCTCCAGGTGGATCTCAAGATCCCCGGCGCGTAGAATGCTGGGCGACGGCGTGGAACGGACCCGCATCCGCCGGAGCACAGCCCGCATCCTGGCGAGCAACTCGCGGAACCGATACGGCTTGGTGACGAAATCGTCCGCGCCGGCTTCCAGGGCCCGAACCTTATCGTCCTCCGAATCGCGCACGGTCACCATTACGATGCCCACTTCGGCAGCGAGCGCCCGCAGCCGTTTGCACGTCTCAATCCCGCTGATCCCGGGCATGTTGATATCCAGGAGCACCAAGTCGCACTGATTGCGCGAGAACGCGCTGACGGCTTCATCCCCGTTGCGGGCTTCCTCCACCGCAAAGCCGCTAGCTGTCAGAGATGTGTGCAACGCGCGGCGCAAGGCCGGCTCGTCATCGACGATCAGGATTTTATCCATCGGTCTCGTCCTCCGGCGCCACCGGAATGCTTAACCGGAATGCCACCCCGCCCGCTGCACGATCCGAATGGTCCAATTCCAAAGTCCCTCCGTGGGCCAGAGCGATTTTTCGCGCCACATACAGACCCAGGCCGGTGCCGGAGGCGAGTTGACGCCCCTCGGATCCACGATAGAAGCGCTCGAAGATCAGCCGGTACTCGGTCGGGCTGATCGGCTGTCCAGCATTCCAGACAACCACATCGACGCACTTGGGTAGGGATTCGATGCTGATTCGGACGGGCAAATCGCGCGCCGAGTATTTGCATGCGTTATCGACCAATTGGCTCAGAGCGAGCTGCAGCAGGTCCGGGTCGGCCGCAATCTCCGGAAGCGGCTGTTCACCGACCGACAACGAAAACTCGCGATCTGGGGACCGCCGTGCGTAGCGCCCCAGAACACCGTTGACCAGATCCACGATATTGGCATGCTCCAGTCGGGGCCGTACTTCCTCCACGTCCAGCCTGGCTAGACGGAGCAGCCTGGAACTCAGGCGGCTGAGGCGTTCCGCCTCATTCTCCACGATCTCTGCCAACTCCATCTCCGCATCACCCAAGTGTCCGGTCTCGCGGAGGCCACCTGCCGCGGTGAGGATGGCGGCCAGTGGCGTTTTGAACTCATGAGCCAGCGCATCCAATATCGCCGATCGCAAAGTTTCGACGCGAGCTTCCGCGGCGGCGTTGGCGGCTTCTCGCGCGGCTTGCCCGCGCTGGAGTGCGCCGCCCGCCAACGCAGCTACCGGCCCGGCCAATGCCTCAAGATCCGGGAGGCCCAGAAATCCGATCGCCCCAGTTGTCTTGCCGCCCGCCCGGAAACACCGGAGCGCAATCGCCGACTCCGGCTCATTGACGTCCTTTCCCATGATGAAGGCGTCGCGGGTCTTCTCACTCAGAAGACTGGCCTTACCGACTACGTACATCTGAGCATTACTTCCATCGAAGATGCATGCCGCGTCGAGATGAAGCACGTTCTGAAGCGTCTCCAGGATCTTGGCTTGATCGGTTCGCAGGGGATCGAGTGCGAGCAGCGTCTGGGCCAGGCCGTAAAGCCGCTCAAGGTTCTCGTGTTCGCGTTTCGCAGCCTTGGCGCCCTCCCGCGCTTTCGAGGCTAGGCGCGTCGTCAACATGGATATCGTCAGGAAACCGATCAGCGCCGCGACATCCACCGGATTGGTGACATTCAATGTAAATCGCGGCTCGATGAAAAAGTAGTCCAGGCAGGCAACGGCCAATAGGGAGAGGACAGTGGCAACGCTAATCGCGCAATCCAGGCAGTTCAGGGCGATCGCGACGAGATAGGCACATCCGGTTATCGCCGGATGCGCCTGGAGTTTATAGGCGGCTGCCGTGAGCAGGAGGACCACTACGCAGCCCCTCAGCAGCGGAATGGGTATGTCCCGGCACACCGCCGCGCGTTGTGCTAGTGCCATATCGGTCTTGGGCGCACCGTCTTCATTGTAGGCGCGTCTAAGGGGCACGAAGCACGCAGCACAACCCACCTCCTGCACTCATTCCTTCCAGAACGGGCCGGATGCGCCGCCCTTTTTGATCGTGATACTACCGCGGCCGATTCGCAGCCGGACTCGCCGCGGCTCCGCTTCGCTGTGGAGAGCGAAACGCCACCCGAACGGCAGCCGCGGGCCGGAACCTCCGGTGAAATCGGATGTGATATTGCCAAGCCTGGTTCTGGCGTCGATCGCATACGAACCGTTATCCGTCAGCGTAACGATCATGTCACCGGTGTGAGCGAGCACCTCGATATCGCCGGCAACGCCATCGACCGAGATGTAACCGTGGTCGTGTTGCACAAGCAGCCGCGTGTTGCGAGGCACCCGCACGGTGCAATCGGTCGTGATACCACGCTTCGATTTCGGCAGTAACAGGACCGTCCGCACGAGCCCTTTCCCCCGCGGCAGGTACGTCGAGATCGTCAACGTACTGCTAGACGGCTCTTCCGCAACGACTTTCACCGCCTCGGCCCGTGATGCCGCGCGCGGCTGCTGACTCGGCTTGTAAAACTTGTCGGTGGACTTCGTAACCGCAAGTTCAACCTCGGGCTCATCCCAACCTTCGACAGTCAAGTAGCCGTAGGAATGTTCGATCCGGACGGTGCCTCCAGGGGCGAACCTCACACGTTGCACACTCGTGCTTTCGACTGGCGCTTTCGGACCCGGCTGGGCAGCGAGCGGCATCACTCCAGTAACAGCAGCCAACAGGGCCGCACTAATTCTCAGGATCATTCTCCGTTCCTCTGTGCCCGGGCCGTCCTCACCATCTGCAGATACCGCCGCGCCAGTTCTCGAACCTGTTCTTCCCGCATTTCGGGCAGCGATTCCGGGTTGATCAACTCCGCGCCAATCCCGAGTGCGGCGGCGCCCGCCAGAATAAAACTGGCAGCGGTCTGCTGGTTGACTCCGCCTGTTGCAATCAGGGGGATTTGCGGAAACGGCAGCTTGAGCGCGCGAATATAGGCGGGGCCGCCCATCGTTCCGCAGGGGAAGACCTTGACAAAATCGGCGCCGGTCTTCCACGCTGCTATGATCTCGCTCGGCGTGATTGCACCGGGAAACGCCACAACACCGGCCTTCAATGCGCACTCGACCACCTCGGGCACCAGCCCCGTGCTCGTCAGAAACATGGCCCCCGCATCGAGCGCGCGGCGTGCCGTGTCAACGTCTAGAACGGTTCCGGCCCCGACCACCATTTCCGGAAAGTCCCCCCGCAAGCGCGAAATGACGCCAAGCGCGTCCGGCACCGTCATCGTGACCTCGGCGATCGGAATGCCGGCCCGCCAGACCGCCTCAGCGGCAAAGCGGGCACGCTCGGCGGTAGACACGCGAATGCCCGGAATAATGCCAGTCTCCTCAATCCGCGCGCGAACCGTTGTCTTGTCCACTACAGTAACTCCCGGGTCCCAACCGCCTGACGCAGTTGCTCCACGGCGGTCAGGAATGCGGCCACCGCCTGGCGGTATGCCAGTTGCGTTGCACGATAGCTTCGTTCCGCATCCAGGAAATCGAGCATTGCCAGCGCGCCGCGACGATACGCGTACTCGCTGATTTCACGGCTCTTCCGGGCAACCTCCAGGTAGGTCGATTGGTACAGTTCGGCGATCCGCGCGCTTTCCCGCATCGCTTCGTACGCATCCTTCACGTCCGTGAACACCTGACCGCTGGCCGACTTCTGCTGCTCCTCCGACTGCCGGATGGCGAGACGAGTCTGCGCGATATTGCCTTGATTCCTGTCGAAGACCGCGAGGGGAATACTAAAAGACCACGTGGCCGTGCTCAGCCCGCCCGTGTGCGAGTAGTTGAAAGCAACTGTCGGATCCTGCTTGCCGTTTGCCTTGGCAAGCGCGTATTGCGTCTGAGCGGCAGCGATCCCGAGCGTCGCCGCGCGCAGGTCGGGCCGAATTCGTAGAGCCTTCTCCTGCAGCTCTTCGAGCCCGACCGCCAGTGGTCGATATTCAAAATCCCCCACAATGTCATATCCCGCGGGCACCGACTCATAACCCAGTTGCTGTCGAAGGTCGGAGAGCGCCTGAGCCTTATTGAGCATCGCCTGCTGCACATCGGTCTCGAACTGCATCAGTTGGAGCTTGAGTTTCAGGTAGTCGTTCTCGCTCATGCTCCCGTCTTTGCGGCGGATTTCGCTGATGTCGACCGTCTGCTGAAAGCTCTTCAAATCCTGCTCCGCCAGTTCCAAAGTGGACTGGGCGAGCTCAGCATTGATGAAGAGTGAGGCAACCTGGAACGTCACGCCGCGTTCGTTGTCGGCCACGGTCGCGCGCGATACGGCGGTCGTGGCTCTTGCCGCTTCCAGCCGCCGTTGGCGCTTGTACCCCCGCTCGATCAGGTAGCTGAGCCCGATATCACCTTCGGTGGACGCCTGTAAATATTCTGCGATGCTCTGGCCTTCCGGGTGAGAAAACAACGGCAGGTACTCCCAATCCGTGAAGAAAGTCGGATTCGGCCGCAGGTTGGCCGTGACCTCGGCCGCCTGGTTCTGCTGGATCGTTGTTCGTGCGGCCTGCAGCGTATGGTTGTGCTGTAGGGCCAGGCGAATGGCATCATCCAGAGTGATTCGGACCGGCGCTTGAGCCGGCACGGGTGCCGCACACCAAAGGCATAAGATGCCGGTAATGGAGTGTATGAGGAATCGTTTCATCTATGCGCCTTGGAACCCAGGCTCCGGTTCCGGAAGCTGGTCGCCATCCCGGGCGATCCAGACGTAGAACGTGGGCAGGAGAACAATACTGAGCAGGAGGTCGGAAATCAGGCCGCCGACGATGACAATCGCGAACGGGCGCTGCGAATCCGATCCGATGCCGTGGGAAAGGGCGGCTGGCAGCAGCCCGAGCGTTGCGACCAGCATGGTCATCATGATGGGCCGAAGCCGGAGGACTGCGCCTTCCACTGCGGCATCCACGACCGAATGGCCGCGGGCACGAAGCTGGTTGATGTATTCCAGCATGATCACGCCGGTCTGCACCGAGACGCCGAAAAGGGCTAGCATGCCGACACCGGACGAGACGCTCAGGTACGTGCCGGTGACCAGGAGAGCCAGCAAGCCACCGATCCGCGCCAACCCCACGTTCAGGAGAATCAGCAGTGACCACTTGTAAGACCGGAACATCGTGTAAAGGATGACAAAGATCACTAGAATCGTAAGGGGCACGATCAACGCCAGGCGCGCCTCGGCGCGCTTCTGGCTCTCGTACTCCCCCGACCAACCGATGCGGTACCCGTTCGGCAACTTGACCTTTTGGTTGATGGCCCGGATCGCCTCTTCCACCGTGGTGCCTAGGTCCCGTCCGCGGACGCTGAATGTTACCGCCACATACCGGGTGTTGCCCTCGCGATAAATGTCGTAGGCGCCATCTTTGATTTCGACCTTCGTCAATTGCGCGAGAGAGACCCGCTCGCCGGTAGGCGAGACCAGGCGGATGTTCTCAATGGCCCTCTGCGTACTGCGGTACGGCGCCTGGTAGCGCACGACGACGTCGTATCGCTGCTCGCCGATCAGCAACTGGCTCACGGCGTTGCCGCCGACGGCTGTTTGCACGGCGTCCTGTATATCCGATACGTTGATACCGAATCGCGCCGCCTGGCGCCGGTCAATCGCCAGGTCCAGATTCGGCTGGCCGAAATCGCGCAGGAGCTTAACATCGCGCATCCCCGGAATGCCGGACATTACCGCGGTCACTTGCTCGCCCTTCTCTTCCAGGAGCTTCAGGTCGCTTCCGAAAATCTTGAGCGCAAGTGCTCCCTTCGTTCCGGTGAGCGTCTCGCCGACATTGTCTTCAATCGGCTGCGAGAAGTTCCAGATCGCGCCCGGGTACTGCTGGAGCGCGCGGTTCATCGCGGCGACCAGCTCCTCTTTATTCCGGTGAAAAACCGGCCGCCACTCCTCGTGCGGCTTCAGGTCGATGAAGTATTCCGTATTCGAGAAGCCGCCCGTATCCGTTCCGTCGTCCGGCCGCCCGACCTCCGAAACCACGGTCTTCACCTCCGGAAACGATGCGAAAAGATAGCGGCAATTGTTTGCAAACTTCTCACCTTCCGTCAGGCTGGTGCTGTTCGCCAGTGTTCCGCGAGCCCAGATCGCACCTTCGTCGAGGTGTGGAAGGAACTCCGATCCTATGACTCCGCTGAACCCGAGATACAGAGTGCCACCCAGCGACACGAGGGCCACACCCGCGACCACCCACCGATGGTGAACCGCCCATCGCAGCCGGCGACGGTATTGCTCGGTCAGAAACTCCATCACCAGATTCCGACGCTCCCGAACCCCTTTGCGGAAGAACGTCGCTGCCAATACCGGCGCAACCAGAATGGAGAACGTCATCGCACCGAACAGGGCGAATGCGACCGTCCACGCCATCGGCCGGAACAGGCGGCCCTCGACGCGCTGCAGCGTAAAAATCGGCAGGTACGCAGTGATGATGATGGCAATGGCGTAAAACACGGGCCGCTGCACTTCGTGGCAGGCCTCCCGGATGATCTCGCCGGTGGTCCGCGGCGCCGCGCCAAGGCTCTGATGCCGTGTCCGGCTGAGGTGGCGGATGATGTTCTCCACCATCACGACCGCCCCGTCCACAACCATTCCAAAGTCGAGTGCACCGAGGGAGAGGAGGTTTGCCGGGATGTGTCTCAAATCCAGCCAGATCGATGCAAACAGTAGCGAGAACGGAATCGTCAGCGCCACGATGACCGCTGCCCGCACATTCAGGAGGAAAAGGAACAGAATGACACTTACCAGGATCATGCCTTCGGTCAGGTTGTGCATCACAGTGTGCAGGGTGAAATGAAGAAGGTCGCTGCGGTCCAGCATCGGCACGACCTTTACACCAGGCGGGAGAATCCCATTATTGAGTTCGTCTACTTTCTTGTGAATGGCGTCCAGCGTCGGCTGCTCTTCGGCTCCTTTGCGCATCAGCACCGCACCCTGAATCACGTCCGGCTCGTCCACAATACGGCCGTCCTCCAAGTGGTTAGCGCGTGCCATGTGGCCGAGACGGATCTTGGGGCCCTGCGTGACATCGGCGATGTCCCTCACCCGCAGCGCCGTTCCGGTCTGAGTTTTCAGCACCGTCTGCTCGATGTCGTGAATGTTGCTAAACAACCCCAGCGCCCGGACGTTCATCTGCTGCATGCCGACTTCGACAAAACTGCCGCCCGCGTTGTTGTTGTTATTCGCAAGCTGCTGCTCAACCTGTCCGATGCTCAGTCCGTAGGAGACCAGCTTGCTCGGATCGACACGCACCTGGTATTCGCGAACCGTGCCGCCGAAGTCGGATACGTCCACCACGTTGGGCACGGACTTGAACTGCTTCAGCAGGACCCAATCCTCAAGTGCGCGCAGCTCCATCAGGTCGTAGCGGGGGTTCGTGCTGCGCAGCGTGTACCAGTAGATCTGACCGGTGGTGCTCCAATCGGTGCCGATCTGTGGCTGGAGGTTCTGGTTCGCGGGAAGGTTTACCTGCGTCAGGCGTTCCAACACCTTCTGACGGTTCCAGTCGTTTACGGAGCTGTCGTCGAAAATCATGATGATGAAGGACAGTCCAAAGATCGATTCCGACCGCAGATACGTCATGTGAGGCATGCCCGACATCTGCATCTCGATCGGAATCGTGACCTGCTGCTCCACCTCTTCCGCCGAGCGGCCCGGCCACTGCGTGATGACCGTGACGTAGTTGTCCGCGATATCGGGATACGCCTCGACCGGCAGGTTGTGAAACGAGATGGCGCCCCAGCCGATCAGGAGAGTGGCCAGCGCCAGGACTACGAACTTGTTGTTGAGCGCAAAATCGACGAGTGCGCGGATCATGGAATAAGCACCTGTTGGCCGGACGGCGGCTATTGGGCCAGCACGTGGTCCAGAATCAGCGCGTTTGTGACCACCTGCTGTCCGGGCTGAAGTCCGGACCGGATCTCCTGCAGGCTCGTGTCGTCCGCCAGGAGGTCTCCCCCCGCCACCTCGACGCGACGAAACTTCTTGCCGCCCTCGGGTACGAACACGAAATCCCGGTCGTGCATGCGCAGCACCGCGGAAGCAGGCACTACGGTGTGCATTTCGCTGGTCTGGCCGTGGAAGGTTGCCCGCACGAACATTCCGAACCGCATGAATCCGGGATTCTGCACCTCGATCCGGACTTTGGCCGTGCGGATGTTCGGATCGAGCATCGCACCAATGTTACTCACTCGGCCGGTAAACACGCGGCCCGGATAGGCGTTGAGACTGATCTCGGCGGTATCGCCGATGTGGACTCCCGCCAGGTCGTTCTCGTACACGTCGCACACCACCCAGACGGTCGAGAGGTCCGAGATCGTAAACGGGCTCGGCGTGTTGAACGCTTGAATCGCGCCCGAATTCGTTACCTGCTGATCCGTGATCACGCCCGCAACGGGAGCGAAGATATCCACCATTCCGGCAGGCTTATTGGGATCGTTACCGAGTAGCCGCAGATGCTCGGAGGTGGTATCCAGCGCTACCTTGGCCTTGTCCTCTGCATCCTGCGCTACTTCGAGATCGTTCAGCGCGATGGCGCCGTGCTCGTACAGGTCCTTCGCCCTCACGTACTGGTTCCGGGCGAGGATCTCAT
>Ga0335085_10005594_pt1 | contig 20096 bp, 15 predicted proteins | sample Lox_Sample_45_FD_206712 | JGI IMG/M metagenome (GOLD analysis project Ga0335085, IMG submission 206712) | Soil microbial communities from Loxahatchee National Wildlife Refuge, Florida, United States - Lox_Sample_4.5 | ecosystem: Environmental > Terrestrial > Soil > Wetlands | place: USA...
CCGATACGCCGCACGTGGGCCGCATCACGAGCGTCCGTGGAGAGGTTCTGCTCCTTTGCCTCGCGCAGGAGCGCCTCGAGGAAGAAGGGGTTGCCGCCGGTGGCGTCGCGGCAGGCCGCCGCGAAGTCGTGCGCCACCTTCCTGCCGAGCCTGCGCTCGCAGAGCATCGCCGCGGCCTCGATGCTCAGCGGTTCCGGCCGCAGCCTGGTGGTCTCAGGGCCGGTGGCCAGCCGAGCCAGGTCGACCGTGACCTGCTCCCCGCTGCGGGTGGAGGCGAGCACGGCCAGGGGAAGGCCATCCAGGCGGGTGGCCAGGTAGTTGAAGAATCGCAGCGATTCCGTGTCGGACCAGTGCAGGTCGTCGACGGAGAGGGCCACGGGACCCTCGTCGGCCAGATTGCTGAGCAGCCAGTACAGGCCGTGCAACATGCGGAACGAGCTATCGCCCCAGAGCGCGGGTTGCGGGGCGCCGGTCGGGGCGAACAGCGGCTTCGACAAGGCCGCGGCGCCCTCGAACAGACGCTTACGATCCGCGTCAGAGGTCCTCGCGACCGCGGGCTCCAGCAGCTGCCGCACGCAGCCGAAGGCAAAATCGCGCTCCAGCTCGCTGGCCCGCGCTCGAAGACAGGTGAAGCCCGCTGCGGCGGCGGTCTGGCAGGCCACCCTGAGCAGGCTCGTCTTACCGAGCCCGGCAGAGGCTTCGATGAGCACGACCTGGCCTTGGCCCTGTCGCGCCTCGGTCAGCGCGCTGCCGAGCTCCGCAAGCTCACGCTGGCGCTCCAGAAGCGGCGCCGGCGTCTCGATTGCCACAGCTCGTCTCCGCCCTTGGATACCGCCGAGCCATCCTATCCGGTGAGCCTGTCGCCTTCAGAGAGGCAACCGCGCTGGTCACAGCCCCGGCGGAGGGTTGGGGCGGCGGGCCCGCCTGGTCTGGTCGCCGCCGGAGTGCTGATCGCCGCGTCCGCCCACGCTGGCCACGGCGTGACCGCGCCGGCGGGGGTACTAACCGCCCACGTCCGCACCGCCCTGACCGCCGGCAGCGTGCTGCTCGCGCTCTGCCTGATCGCGGCACTCACGCTCATCCTGCCGACCGACCTGGCGGAGCGACGCCGCGACCCCGGACGTCCGGCCTGCCGGCCCCGGCCGAGAGGGTGCTAGCCGCGGTAGGACGGATTGACCGATCGCATCGGCTCCGGTGGGGGGGCTCTGTCAGTACCTGGAAGAGGCCGTCCGTCACCGGCCGGCCTACGACATGGCCGTCGGCGCCGTCCGGGTCGGCGGCGTCATCAGCCGGGTCGGTGTCCCCCAGTACGAGGAGGCACCGGTCGGGTTCGCCAGCCTCTTCGGCAAGAACATCACCCTCACCGGTGGCCCCGCCCCGGTCCGCGCCTACATCGAGGAACTGCTGCCCGAGGTGCTCGACGGCCGGCTCGAACCCGGCAAGGTCTTCGACCACACGGTATCCCTCGACGACGTGGCCACCGGGTATCAGGCGATGGACGACCGTGAATCGATCAAGGTCCTGGTGACCCCATGACCAGTTGGTCACAGGACGACCTGGACCGGCTCGGCGGCGCTGGCGAGATCGAAGTGAGCTCGGTGCGCAGCGACGGTTCACTGTCGCGGCCGCGTACGGTCTGGATCGTCCGCGTAGGCGACCAGTTGTACCTGCGGTCGGATCGCGCCGAGCAGCCGCGCCACGACCGGGTTCGGGTCGTCGGGAACACCCGCGGCGACTACCGTGAGCAGCAAGAGCCCGGCCTGCGTTTCGCAGGGGTCAGCTGACCTTGGTGGCATCCGTTCTGCCAGCTGCCACCAGAGCCCAGCCGGGTCGCCGAGCAGGCTGCGGCCGAGGGATGTGGCCAGGAGCTTTCCGTGGTGCTTGCGCAGCAGGCCCATTTTCGTCGCCGATTCACGCAGGTGCAGCACGGGCAGGGTCTGCACCTCCCGGTTGCCCTTGCCGATCCATTCCTCGTCCAGGTTCAGCGCGGCCATGACGGCCTCGACCTGGGAGGGCGGGCCATCTAGCCCCGGTACCGGCGGCGGGGCCGGGGGCGGTTTCACTACGATGGGTAGTGTGTCCGCCGATGCCGCCCCCGAGCCCGGAGCTTCCGGGCCTGCTTCCCCACCCCGCCGCGCCACGAACCGGATCGCCGGGTACCGGGTCGCCGTAGCGCGGATCACGGCGAACCCGGTCGCGGGGACGGTGCTGCGGCCGACGCCGGCCTCGATGCGGGGCCTCGCGCTGGCCGCGGTGATCGCCAACGCGGTCATCATGTCAACCGGCGAGGCGGTGCGGCTCAGCAAGTCGGGGCTCGGCTGCCCGGACTGGCCCAACTGCACGGCGCGCAGCCTGGTCGCGGCGAGCACGGCCGGCCAGTCCACCCTGAACACCTGGATCGAGTTCGGCAACCGCCTGCTGAACATTCCCCTCGTCCTCGTCGCCGGCCTCGCGTTCATCGCCGCGTGGCAGTACCGGCCGCCGGGCAGCGGCCGGCGGCGGCGCGACCTGGTGTGGCTGGCGGCGGCGCTGCCGGGCGGGGTGATCGGGCAGGCCGTGGTGGGCGGGATCGTCGTGCTGACCAAGCTGAATCCGGCCTGGGTGGCGGTGCACTTCCTGCTCTCGACCGCGATCCTGGGCGCGGCAGTCACGCTGCACGTGCACTGCGGGGAGGGCCGCGGGCCGACCACCCTGGTAGTCCGCCGCGAGCTCCGGCTGATGGGCGCGGTCCTTGTCCCGGTGGTCGCCCTGATGTTCGCGGCCGGAACCGTGGTCACCGGTACCGGGCCGCTGGCCGGGAGCGCCGCAGCGCCGCGCTTCCACCTGCCGTTCATCGGCGTCACCCAGTTCCACGCGGACATCGGCTGGCTGATGGGCGGGCTGTCCTTCGCGCTGATTCTCGGCCTGTCGGTGTCGGGCGCCCCGCGGCGGGCCGTTCGGCGGGGCTGGACGCTCGGCGCGCTGATCCTGGCGCAGGGGGCGATCGGGTACGCGCAGTACTTCAGCGGCCTGCCCGCAGGCCTGGTCTGGGTGCACGTCACGGTCGCGGTGGTGATCTGGATCGTGGTGATCCGGCTGTTCCTCGCCCTGCGTGACCGGGGCCCCGTCGGGACGCTCCCGGCCAGCGGCCCTGTCCCCGCCGCGGCAGCCACCGCGGCGGAACCCACCCCGGCGGCAGCCGCCGCCGAGCCGCGCCCCGGAACTAGCGCTCGCGTCCCTGGGGCATGAACGGGTGCGGCATCGGTGCCCGGTGCGATGACGGCCGGGTGAATCCCGACGGACCGGACCCGGCCCACGGGGTCGGCGGCGGGGCCGGGCGGCGGCGCAGGAACGCCGAGCGTGCCACCTGCATCAGGCCGAGCAGGGCCTGCTGACGCTCGGCCACCTCGCCGCGGCCGAGGACACCCCGGCTGGCCTTACGGTGCAGCAGGGCCAGCTCCGTCGCCGCGAGCTGGTAGTTCCCCATCGCCGACGCGGCGGGCAGGCCGCCGGTCGCCAGCGCCCAGTTGCGGGCGAGCCGCCGTTCCTTCAGCGAGCTGAGCATCTGGATGTCGTGCAGGGTGACCAGCCCGGTCGGCTCGTAACCGGGCAGGTAATGCTTGATCTGGGCGACGATGCGGCGGCGGTCCGCGATGATCACGGCCCACAGGATGCCGAGCAGGCAGAGCAGGATCAGGTACGCGACGACCGTCCCGCCGAGCCCGGCAATGCTGAGCCCGTTCCACATGGCATGCAGGCATATGGCGGCGATCCAGCCCAGCGGCAGCGCCCAGCCGGCGTGCCGGTGCGAGGCCGCGTAGGCGGCGCCGATCCCGGTCATCGAGGTGAAGGTGGGGTGCAGGAACGGCGACAGCACGCCGCGCAGCACGAACGTGTAGCCGAGCAGCGATGCGCCGCCGTGCACCGGGTTGACGAGCGCGTTGATGTAGTAGCCGATGTTCTCGGTCATCGCGAAGCCGAGCCCGACCATCGCGGCGTAGACGATGCCGTCGGTCGGCCCGTCGAGCTCCTGGCGGCGCCAGCGGACCAGCCAGACGAGGAAAAGGCCCTTGAGGGTCTCCTCCACGATCGGCGCGCCCGCGGTGGCCGAGATGTACTGCCCGGCGGAGGCGCCCAGCGCGGGCTGGGTGATGAACTCCAGCCCGGCCGTGTTGATGAGCGCGGCGAAGAGGGCCGCGATGCCGGCGCCCCACAGGAAGCCGAAGATCAGGTTGATCCGCGGCTCGGGTTCCAGGCGGTCGATGAAAAGGACCGCCGCCACCAGCAGCGGAACCGGCGCGAGCGCGAGCGGCAGCGCGATGAAGAACGGCGTGGTGCTGTGCCCGGACGCCACGCTCTCGCCCAGCTCGATGCCGAACACGATGAGCACGCACAGCGCGGCCAGCACGATCCCGATGATGACCCCGACCGGGGCCCGGCCGGGCGGCCTGCCGTCGATGACCGCCCTCGGATCGAAGACGGGTACGGGCGTCTTCATGAGGGCCGAGCCTACCGGGAACGGCCCGGGTAAACCCGCTGGGCACGGTCACGGGGCCGCCCAGGAGAATCGACCGGTGAGCGCCGAACGGCCCCCCGGCGAGGACCCTCACGCCGAACGGCCCCCGGATCGCGCCCGCGACAACGGCGTGGCCGCGCGCCGGGACGCCCGGGACCGCCGCGCTGACCGCGCACACCGTCGCCCCGAACCTGGCGCGCCCGGGGCCCTCCGCTGAGCCGGCCCGTGAACGGCGGGTGTCGGCCCGGTCAAAACCTCGCTATGGCGGGCCGCCGGGACCCCTCGCGCTCGGCCTGGCGCGGCCCGCGGGATAGGCTCGATCCTGGTCATAGCCCCCGGGTTCCGCCGGGGGGCTTTTTGGCTGCCCGAAGAAGGGTAGGTGGGGCCTGCGCGGCCCGGCATCACGGCAGCGCCCGTGAGCGCCGCGAGCGCAGCCTTCATCAGCAGAGAGGAGCCGTGACCAGACAGTGAGTAGCCAGCCGACAAAGGTGAGTAGCCCGCCGACGAACAAGCTCGAGTGGTCCGATCTGGACGAGCGCACCGTGAACCTGATCCGGGTCCTGGCCATGGACGCGGTGGAGAACGAGGGATCGGGGCACCCCGGCACGGCGATGAGCCTCGCCCCGGCCGCGTACCTGCTGTTCCAGCGGATTCTCCGGCACGACCCCGCCGACCCGGCGTGGACCGGGCGGGACCGTTTCGTGCTGTCCTGCGGGCACTCCAGCCTGACCCTGTACATCCAGCTCTACCTGTCCGGTTACGGGCTGAGCCTGGAGGACCTCAAGCAGTACCGGTCGTGGGGCAGCATCACCCCCGGCCACCCGGAGCACGGGCTGACGGCCGGGGTAGAGACGACGACCGGCCCGCTCGGGCAGGGCCTGTCGAACGCCGTGGGCATGGCGATGGCCGCCCGGCGCGAGCGCGGCCTGTTCGACCCCGACGGCGCGCCGGGCGAGAGCCCGTTCGACCACCACGTGTACGTGTTCGCCTCAGACGGCGACATCGAGGAGGGCATCACGCACGAGTCCTCCTCGCTGGCCGCCCACCAGGAACTCGGCAACCTGATCCTGCTCTACGACGACAACCACATCTCCATCGAGGACGACACGCAGATCGCCAAGTCCGAGGACGTCGCGGCGCGGTACGAGGCCTACGGGTGGCACGTGCAGCGGATCGACTGGCGGCACGAGGACGGCAGCTACACCGAGGACGTCCAGGCTCTCTACGACGCGCTGATCGCGGCCAGGAACGAGACCGGGCGGCCGTCCATGATCTCGCTGCGCACGATCATCGCCTGGCCCGCCCCGAACGCGCAGAACACCGGTGAGGCGCATGGCGCGGCGCTGGGCGCCGAGGAGGTCGCGGCGACCAAGGAGGTGCTGGGCTTCGACCCAGCCATCTCCTTCCCGGACGCGCCCGATCTGGTCGCGCACGCGCGCGGCGTCATCGAGCGGGGCAAGGCGGCGCACGCCCAGTGGGACGAGGCCTTCGCCGCGTGGGCCAAGGCCGACGCCACCCGCAAGGAACTGTTCGACCGGCTGGCCCAGCGCAAGCTGCCCAGCGGCTGGGACGATGCGCTGCCGGTGTTCCCGCCGGACGCCAAGGGCATGGCCACCCGGAGGGCCACCGGGGCGGTGCTCAGCGCGCTCGCCCCGGTCCTGCCGGAGCTGTGGGGCGGGTCCGCCGACCTGGCCGGCAGCAACAACACCACCATGAAGGGCGAGCCGTCCTTCATCCCGCACGAGCACGAGACCAAGATGTTCCCCGGCAACAAGTACGGCCGCACGCTGCACTTCGGCATCCGGGAGCACGCCATGGGCGCGATCCTCAACGGCATCGCGCTGCACGGGGGAACACGGCCCTACGGCGGCACGTTCCTGGTCTTCAGCGACTACATGCGGCCCGCGGTGCGGCTTGCGGCGCTGATGAAGCTGCCGGTGACGTACGTGTGGACGCACGACTCGATCGGGCTCGGCGAGGACGGCCCGACGCACCAGCCGGTGGAGCACCTGTGGGCATTGCGCGCCATCCCGGACCTGGAGGTGGTCCGGCCCGGCGACGCGAACGAGACGGCCGTGGCCTGGAAGACCATCCTGGAACGGGACAGCCACCCGTCCGCGCTGTGCCTGAGCAGGCAGAACATGCCGGTGCTGGACCGCAGCGCGGGGCTGGCGAGCGCGGCGGGTGTCGCCCGGGGCGGGTACGTGCTGGCCGAGGCCGACGGCGACCCGAAGGTGATCCTCATCGCCACCGGCAGCGAGGTGCAGATCGCGCTGGCCGCGCGGGACGAGCTGCAGGCGGCCGGGACGCCGGCCCGCGTGGTGTCCATGCCCTGCGTGGAATGGTTCGCCGAGCAGCAGCCCGCCTACCGGGAAGAGGTTCTGCCGAGCCGGATCCGGGCACGGGTCTCGGTAGAAGCAGGCGTCACGCTCGGCTGGCGGGAGTACGTCGGTGACCTGGGTGAATCCGTCGGGGTGGAGCACTTCGGCGCCTCCGCCCCGTACCAGCGGTTGTACGCGGAATTCGGGCTCACGTCCGAGCGGGTCGCCGCCGTGGCGCGCACGGTCCTCGAGCGGGTCAGCGCGCCGTGAGGATGATCCTCGGGGGGAACGAGAGTTCGCCTCATGAGGGTGAACGACGCAGGGGAAGGAAAGAAGGGCCATGACCTCCCAGTCAGAAGACGTTCTCGCCCAGCTGTCCGCCGAGGGGGTGGCGGTCTGGCTCGACGACATCAGCCGTGACCGCCTCCGCACCGGGAACCTGGAAGCGCTCATGCGCGACGACCACGTGGTCGGCGTGACGTCGAACCCGACGATTTTCGCGAACGCGCTGAGCAAGGGGCAGGCGTACGACAGCCAGTCCCACGACCTGGCGGTCCGGAAGGTCTCGGTCGACGAGGCCGTCCGCGCCCTCACCAGCTACGACATCCGCTGGGCGGCCGACGTGCTGCGTCCCGCCTACGACGAGAGCGGCGGCAAGGACGGCCGGGTCTCCCTCGAGGTGGACCCCCGGCTGGCCCGGGACACCGAGGCGACGGTCGCCGAGGCGCGCGCGCTGTGGTGGCTGGTCGACCGGCCGAACATGTTCATCAAGATCCCGGCCACGCTGGAGGGCCTGCCGGCCATCACGCAGGCGGTCTCCGAGGGCATCAGCGTGAACGTGACGCTGATCTTCTCGCTGGAGCGGTATAACGCGGTCATCGACGCCTACATGGCCGGCCTGGAGAAGGCGGCCGACGCCGGGCGCGACCTGTCCGGCATCGGCTCGGTCGCGTCGTTCTTCGTCAGCCGGGTCGACACCGAGGTGGACAAGCGGCTGGACAAGCTCGGCACGGACGAGGCCAAGGCGCTGCGCGGCAAGGCCGCCATCGCCAACGCGCGGCTGGCCTACGAGCTGTACGAGCAGCGGATCGCCACGCCGCGGTGGGAGGCGCTCAAGGCCCGGGGCGCGCAGGTGCAGCGGCCGCTGTGGGCGTCGACGAGCACCAAGGACCCGTCGTTCCCCGACACCATGTACGTGGTGGAGCTGGTGGCGCCGGACACGGTGAACACGATGCCGGAGCCGACCATCCACGCCACGGCCGATCACGGCCAGCTGCGCGGTGACACGATCCACGGCACCTACGACGAGTCCCGCACGGTCATCGCGGACCTGGAAGATCTGGGCGTGTCCTACGACGACGTGGTCACGGTGCTGGAGGATGAGGGGGTGGCGAAGTTCGCCGCCTCCTGGAATGAGCTCCTCGAGACGGTCAAGGCCCAGCTCGCGGAGCAGTGATCAGCGCATGACAGCGGACGGCGGCAGGCCGCGGCACGCCGCCGTCCGGCGGCACGGTAACGGAGGAACGAGACAATCGTGACCGAGTCAGTGACGTCAGCCCAGGGCAGCCGCGGGCCCGCGTCGGCCAATCCCGCGGCCATCCCGGACCTGCCGGTGCTGGAGAACCCGCTGCGGGATCCGCGCGACCGGCGCATTCCCCGGGTGGCCGGGCCGTGTGTGCTGGTCATGTTCGGCGTGACCGGCGACCTGGCGCGCAAGAAGCTGCTCCCCGCCATCTACGACCTGGCCAACCGCGGCCTGCTCCCGCCGGGTTTCTCCCTGGTCGGCTTCGCCCGGCGGGACTGGGAGGACGAGGACTTCGCCCAGCTCACCTACGAGGCGGTCAAGCAGCACGCCCGGACCCCGTTCCGGGACACGGTCTGGCAGCAGGTCAGCGAGGGCATCCGGTTCGTGCAGGGCGAGTTCAATGACGACGCCGCGTTCGACAACCTGGCCGAGACGGTCCGCGGCCTGGACACCGAGCGCAGCACCGGCGGGAACTACGCCTTCTACCTGTCGATCCCGCCCAAGGCGTTCCCGGTCGTCGTCAAGCAGCTCAGGCGGTCCCAGCTGTCCGACCCGGACAGCTACGTCCCGCGAAAGGGGCGGGCGGAGTGGGCGGACCGCCGCCCCTGGCGCCGGGTCGTCATCGAGAAGCCGTTCGGCCATGACCTGAAGAGCGCGCGCGAGCTGAACGACACCCTGAACGAGGTCTTCCCGCCCGAGTCGGTGTTCCGCATCGACCACTACCTGGGCAAGGAAACCGTCCAGAACATCCTGGCGCTGCGCTTCGCCAACACGATGTACGAGCCGATCTGGAACCGCGGGTACGTCGACCACGTGCAGATTACGATGGCCGAGGACATCGGCATCGGCGGCCGGGCCGGCTACTACGACGGGATCGGCGCCGCCCGCGACGTGATCCAGAACCACCTCCTGCAGCTGCTGGCGCTGACCGCGATGGAGGAGCCGGTCGCCTTCGACGCCGACTCGCTGCGGGCGGAGAAGGAGAAGGCGCTGTCGGCCATCCGGCTGCCGTCGGACCTGGCCACCGGCACCGCGCGCGGCCAGTACGCCGCGGGCTGGCAGGGCGGTGAGGAGGTGCGCGGTTACCTGGAGGAAGACGGGATCTCCCCCGACTCCCGGACCGAGACCTACGCCGCGGTGCGGCTGGGCGTGGACACCCGGCGGTGGGCCGGCGTGCCGTTCTACCTGCGGGCCGGCAAGCGGCTGCCGCGCCGGATGACGGAGCTCGCGCTGATCTTCCAGCGCGCGCCGCACCTGCCGTTCTCCGCCACCGACACCAAGGAACTCGGCCAGAACGCGCTGGTGATCCGGGTCCAGCCGGACGAGGGCGTGACCGTCCGGTTCGGCTCCAAGGTACCCGGCTCGGCCATGGAGGTCCGCGACGTGAACATGGACTTCGCCTACGGGGAGTCCTTCACCGAATCCAGCCCCGAGGCGTATGAGCGGCTGCTGCTGGATGTGCTCATCGGCGACCCGCCGCTGTTCCCCCGGCAGGAGGAGGTCGAGCTGTCGTGGCGCATCCTCGACCCGATCGAGGGATTCTGGGCCGAGTACACCAAGCCGGACCAGTACCCGGCGGGCAGCTCCGGGCCCGCCTCCGCGGACGCGCTGATGGCCCGCGACGGCCGCGCCTGGCGGCGGCTCTAGCAGCGCGCTGGTGGGACCGGAGCCGGCGGGACCCGAGCCGATAAGAGGGGCACGACGATGACGATCGACCTGACGGACACCAGCACGGGCGCGATCTACGAGGCCATGACCGAGGCGCGGCGCCGTCTCGGCGGTGCCGCGCTGGGCATGGTGCTCACGCTGATCGTGGAGACCAGCGAGGCCGCGCAGTACGACGCGATGCGCGCCGCGAACCAGGCGGCACGCGAGCATCCCTGCCGCGTGCTCGGTGTGATCACCCGGCGCCCGAACGCCGAGTCACGCCTGGACGCGGAGATCCGGGTCGGCGAGACGGGCCCCGGTGAGACGATCCTGCTGCGGATGTACGGCCCGGTCGGGCAGCATGCCGACTCCGTGCTGGCGCCGCTGCTGGTGCCGGACGTGCCCGTGGTGACCTGGTGGCCCGGGCAGGCGCCGGAGGTGCCGTCGAGCAGCCCGCTCGGGGTTCTGGCCCAGCGCCGGGTGACCGACTCCGCGTCGGGGGAAAGGGTCCAGGGCGTCCTGGCCGGGCTGGCCGAGGCCTACAAGCCCGGCGACAGCGACTTCAGCTGGACCCGGCTCACCCCGTGGCGCACGCTGCTCGCGGCCACGTTCGACGTGCCGCACCCGGCCGTGATGCAGGCCGAGGTGCTCGCCGAGCGGGACAACCCGAGCGGTGACATGCTCGCGGCCTGGCTGTCCCTGCGGCTGGGCATCCCGGCGCAGCGCGGCGTATCCGGGGGCCCGGGCATCACCGACGTCCGGTTCGAGACCAATAACGGCCAGATCGCCATCTCCCGCCACGACGGCCGGACCGCCACGCTGTCCAAGACCGGCGAGCCGGACCGGCGGGTCGCCCTGCACCGCCGCGACCAGGCCGAACTGCTCGCCGAGGAACTGCGCCGGCTCGACCCCGACGACGTCTACGCGGAGTCCCTGGCCTGGCTGTTCAGCGAGGGGCGGACCGACGACGACCGGGAGCCCGACACGTTCAGGCTGGCCGGCCCGGCCACCCCGGGGCAGGCGGCTGCCCCCGAGCAGGAGCGCCTCGCCGCGGCGGTCGAGCAGAACGCGCCGGAGCCAGGGGTGGTCGACGCGGCCGCCACGGCGGCCATGAACGCCAATGAGGGCGAGACGGGCGCCGACGCCGAGCAGGAGATCGCGGGCCCATGAGCGCTCCGGAGGTCATCGTCCACCGGGACGCCCCGCTGCTGGCCAAGGCGGTCGCGGCGCGGCTGGTCACCCGGCTGGTGGACGCGGTCGCGGCCCGCGACGGCGCCTCGCTGGTGCTCACCGGCGGCGGGATCGGCACCGCCGTGCTCGCCGAGCTCGCGGCCGCCCCGGCCCGCGACGCGGTGGACTGGCGGCACGTGGACATCTGGTGGGGGGACGAGCGGTTCCAGCCGTCCGGGGACCCGGAGCGGAACGAGACCGGTGCGCGCGCCGCCCTGCTCGATCACGTCGACGTCGATCCGGCCCGGGTCCACCCCATGCCGCCGTCCGACGGCCCGGACGGCGGCGACCCCGAGGCGGCGGCCGCCCGCTACGCGGCGTGGCTGCGCGAGGCGACCACGCCCGAAGATCACGGCCCGGTGCCCTCGTTCGACGTCCTGCTGCTGGGCATCGGCCCGGAGGGCCACATCGCGTCGCTGTTCCCGGGCATGCCGGCGCTGTACGACGACCGGCCGGTGGTCGCGGTGCGCGGCGCGCCGAAGCCGCCGCCGACGCGGCTGTCGCTGACGCTGCCGTCGATCAACGGCGCCCGGGAGATCTGGATCCTGGCCGCCGGCCGGGAGAAGGCCGGCGCGGTCGCGCTGGCCCTGTCCGACGCCGGCCCGGTGCAGGTCCCGGCGGCGGGCGCGCGCGGGCGGCAGCGCACGCTGTTCCTGCTCGACGCGGAGGCGGCCGGGCAGGTGCCGTGCGAGATCGGCCGCCCCGCGGCGCACTGAGCACCCGCCCGCTGGCTAGTCCGCGGCCGCTGGCTAGTCCGCGGCCGTCCGGGCCTGCGGCGGCTCCGTGGCGGCCGGAGCCTGCGGCGGCTCCGTGGCGGCCGGCCGGGCGGCCTTCCGCGAGCTGCGGGGCTCCCGGGACAGGGCCAGCCCGGCGGCGAGGCAGGCCATCGGCACGGCCGTGAGCACGTACCGGTAGCTGAAGCCGGCCGTCATCGGCGGCAGGACGATGAGCACCGCGGCGACGGCCCACGGCAGCAGGGCCAGGCCGCCCCAGCGCCGCCAGCGCGCGATGATCCCCGCCGCGCCGAGCAGCAGGATGACCCCCAGCATCGTGCCCCGCAGGTAGAAGACCTTCTGGTAGGCCTGGATGATGCTGGAGAACGGCTTGGTGACCGTGGGCTGGCCCAGGCTCGGGCCGGCGTAACGCAGCAGCGCGGACTTGTCCTGCGGGTAGTACATCACCCACCACAGGGTCTTGTCGGCCGTCACCGGCGCGACCACCGGCTCGAACTGGAAGGACGGCCCGGAGCCGGTCAGATCCGACTGGGTGCGGTTCCAGGTGAACGTGTGCAGGGTGTCTTTCAGCACGGCCCTGGCGTACGCCAGCGGCTGGGACTCGATGGCGTCCCGGGCGAACTGGCCCGCCATTTTGTTGGCGGCCGGCGAGAACTGGTTCCCGTGGCTGAACTTGTACAGCGGCGTGTCGATCGACCACAGGTATGCCTGCGAGGTGGGCCGCTGCGCGGGCGGCGTCGGGTCGCACAGGACCTTCAGGTCGGCCGGCAACCTCATCTGGGAGCACTCGGCGAAGGTGCTCACCCGGCTGTAGAGGAAGCTGCCGCTGGAGGTGTCCAGGGCGTACTGCCCGAAAAAGCCGTGGTACCAGACCATGTAGCCGGCGATCGGCAGCACGCCCGCCGCCAGCAGCACCGCCGTGCGCTTCCAGTCCACCCGCCGCAGCAGCAGCCCGGCCACCAGGACGATCAGCAGAGGCTCCCCCACCGACCGGACGATGCCGGCGTAACCGATCATCAGCCCCGCGGCCGCGCACAGCAGGACCGGCGGCCGGTCGAACCAGCACAGCGCGGCCAGCGCCACGGTGACGAGGAAGATGAACAGCACGTCGGACATGACCATGTGCTCGATCTGCATCTCGTACACGTCGAAGAGCACGGGCAGGGCGGGCAGCGTCGCCCCCCACCACGGCAGCCCGCGCCGCCGCAGCACCGCGTAGATGGCGGCGCCCATGGCCAGGCCCATGAGCGCCTGCAGGGCCGCGATCAGGGTCAGGTTGTGGAAGGGCAGCAGGATGTACAGGAAGAGCGGATAACCGTCCGAACGGACGATATCGGGAGCCTTCGCGACCGCATCGGCGATGTAGTTGTAGGAGTCGCTGTACCACAGGATGGGCGGGTAGCCCAGGATGACCACGCAGCGCAGGGCCGCCGCGACCGCGAGCACGATGAGGAAGGGCCAGTGCGCGCCCAGCAGCGGGAGGACCCCGCGCCGGGCGCGTTCGGCAGTTTCCCGGGCTGTTTCCTGTGCTTCTTCCTGGGCCGTGGCCGGGCCGGCCGGTGCGCCCCCGGCAGGTGCGTTCTGCGAAGCTGTGCCCGCCGACGTGCCCGCGCCGCCCGCGCGTTCGCCTTTAGCGGTTACATCAGCCAACAGGTCTCCCGAATTCCTCGCCACTGCGCTGCGCGACGTCGTACCGCACGCCATCCCCGCAGGCCCCGGGCCGTGGTCGGTCCAAACCCCGACCGTACTAGATTTCACGGCTGGCAGCCGCCGCACGTTCGATTCTCCCGGATCGCGCAGCGAAATCCGGGACATTGCCGCCGGGCGTGGCGTCAGATGATGTCGTCCGCGCGCCGGGACGGGCCGGGCCGGCGATCCCGCGGCGGGTGCGGGTGCCGGCGCCGCCAGCCGACCATCCGCACCGACAGCAGGCACAGCAGGACGATGGGGATGACCACGGCGGACGCGTGCGCGGCGGCCGCGACGACCAGCCAGACCAGGGCGATCGGCAGCAGCGGGATGAACGGCGGCCGCTGGGACCGGTAATGCAGCGGCGCGTCGACCAGCTCCGGCTTCGGCGCGGGCAGCTTAAGGTCGGCGCCCAGGGTGGGGTCGGCGGGCAGATCGGACGTCAGCTCGCGCAGGTCACCCCAGGTCCTGGCCGCGTACGCGGCGGTCGTCCGCTCGTCGAATTCGTCCAGGTTCAGGCGGCCGGCCGTGTAGGCATCCCGGAGCACCTCCACGGCGCTTTCCCGGTCGTAGTCGGAAGCGCGAATTACGCCGTCAGATGTCATATCCGGGCCTTCCCGTGGCCTAGCCCTGGTAACAGTTCAGCATACTCGCTGCGCGGGGAGGCCGTTGGCTAGGATCGCGCCATGCCACCCGTTGCGCGGTTCCGCGCGTCCGAGGGACATCTCGTCATCTGCGGCGACGACAAGCTCACCTACCGCGTCGCCCAGGAGCTCACGACGCGGTTCCGCGAGCGCGTGACGGTCATCCTGCCGTCCAAGCGGCGTGCGCACGGGCCGGACATCGACCGGCTGCCCGGCGTGCGGGTCATCGAGCGGGACGAGCTGTCCAGCCAGGCGTTCGCCGACGCCCAGCTCAGCTCCGCCCGCGCGCTGGCCCTGCTGCGCCAGGACGATGTGGGCAACTTTCACGCGGCGCTGCGCGCGCGGGAGCTCAACCCCGACATCCGGCTCGTGCTCGCGGTCTTCAGCCCGGGCCTGGGTGATCAGGTGCGGGCGTTCTTCCCGGACTGCGCGGTCCTGGTGGGCACGGCGATGTCCGCGCCCTCCTTCGCCGCGGCCGCTTTAGGGGAGCCCGCCCCCAGCCACGTCCGCGTGTCCGGGCGCACCCTGTACGTGGCCCGGCGCGAGGACGCCGACCCGGGCCAGGTGCTCTGCGGGCTGGCCGCCTCCAGCGGTTCCGCCTCGCCGCGGCTGCTGCCCCGCGATGAGCAGGACGCCGATCTGGTCCTGGCCGTCGCCAACGGGACGCCGCGCGACCCGCTGGTCCGCCGGCGCAACCCGGTCAATGCCGCGGTGCGGATGCTGCGCGGGCTGGTCTGGCACCGGCTCGGCCTGGGCTTCGGGTGCCTGCTCGCCGTGCTCGCCGCCGGTTTCGCGCTGCTGGTGACCGGCGCCGGGTACGCCTGGCCGAACGCGCTGTACCTGACCATGCTGGACTCGGCCGGCGCGGCCCTCACCAACCCGGCGCTCGGCGGCCCCGAGAAGGTCGCGCAGTTCATGCTCACGTTCGACGGCATGATCTTCGTGCCGTTCGTGACCGCCCTGATCGTCGGGGCCCGGCTGACCGGCTCGATCCGGGAGAAGCGGCCGTCGGCCAGCGGGCACGTGATCGTGGTCGGGCTCGGCCGGGTCGGCATGCGGGTGGTGGGCCAGCTCCACGACCTGGGCATCGAGGTGGTGGGCATCGACCGCGACCCCGAGGCGGCCGGGGTGGCGTTCGCCCGACGCCTGGGCGTGCACGTCGTCGTCGGGGAGATCCACCGCGAGGAGACGCTGCGCGCGGCGAACCTGCGGACCAGCATCGCCCTGGTATCGGTGACCAGCAGCGACGAGGTCAACCTGGAGGCGGCCCTGCACGCCCGGGCGCTGCGCGCCGACCTGCGCATCGTGCTCCGGCTGTACGACGACGATCTGGCCGAGCGGGTCCAGAAGATGATCGGCAACACCGTCTCGCGCAGCGTCTCCTACCTGGCGGCCCCGGCGTTCGCCGCCGCCATGCTCGAGCACCAGGTGCTGCGGACCATCCCGGTCGGGCGGCACGTCCTGCTCGTCGCGGACGTCCACGTGGAGGCCGACACCGAGCTGGCCAACAAGCCGGTCCAGGAGGCGGAGCGGCCCGGCGAGACGCACGTGCTCGCCGTGCGCCGCCGCGGCACGGACCTGTTCGACTGGTCACTGGACCGGAATTACCTGCTCAAGCCGCAGGACCGGCTGCTCGTGCTGGCCACCCGGGAAGGCCTGGGCCAGACGCTGGCCAGAAACCGGAAGCCCGCTCCCTTAACCGCTTAACGGCAACGGCCGGAAGAGGTGCCACCAGGTATCGCGAACCGCCGTGTCGAGCGTTACGCTCACTGCAGGTCTCCAACCTGGTTCTGCGGACCAGGTGTCAACGAGAAAAGGACGGTTTAACGAGAATAGGGACACAGCATGGCTGTCTCCCGGTCGACGTGAGCAGGCCATGCCTTCCTTCACAGGAGGATCACCGTGAGCGTCAACGACGATCGCATCACTGCGGCAGGCGAACGCGCTCCGGCGGTTCAGACCGCCGCCGCAGCCGCGTCACCCATCGCCGACCCGGCCCCCCTCGGCCTGGCCGCCTTCGCCCTCACCACTTTTCTGCTATCCGCCTTCAACGCGGGCTGGATGACACGCGCGACCGGAGACGCCTGGCTCGGTTATGCCCTTGCCTACGGCGGCGTCGCCCAGTTGCTCGCCGGCATGTGGGAATTCCGCAACAAGAATGTCTTCGGCGCGACCGCCTTCGCGTCTTATGGCGGCTTCTGGATCGGCCTCGCACTCTGGTCCCTCCTGGTGGCGCCGAAGGCGGTCTTCCCACTGGCCGCCACCCACGACCTCGGGTGGATCGTGCTCGCGTTCGCCATCTTCAATACGTACATGCTGCTGATGGCCACGCAGGTCAACGTGGCCGTGTTCGGGGTGTTCCTCACCCTCGAGGTCACCGAGATCGTCCTGTTCAGCGGCTTCTTTACCGGCAACACGGACACGATCAAGGCCGGCGGTTACCTTGGCGTCCTCACCGCGCTCGTGGCCTGGTATACCTCGGCCGCCGGCGTGGCCAACGGGCAGACGGGCCGGCTCAGCCTGCCGGTCGGCAAGCCCCTCATCAACTAACCCGTTCGGCCAGGCCAGCGGCCCCGGAGACAGATCTCCGGGGCCGCTGGCATATCCGGGCCAGGCTGGCCGCGTCCCTCCCGGCCGTGCCGATCCCCGGCCCCCGCCACGCTGATACCGCGGGGCCCCCGCCGGGCCGATACCGTAGGCGGGACAGTTTCCGCCCGCGGCGCGAGGGAGGCAGCAGGGGGTGGACCAGGACGAGCAGCGGGCGCACCAGGCCGGGGAACTGAGCGCGCAGGTGACCCGGGTCAAGGAGAAGACCCGGCCGTGGAAGGAGACGATCGCGCTCGTCCTCGCGATCGCCGCGGCCCAGGTGTCGTCGACCGCGGCCTCGGCCAAGGTGTCGCAGAACGCGGCGTCGATCTTCCAGGGGCTGCCGCGGGTGTACATCTACGTCGTCCAGTACGCGCTGGCCGTCGTCTTCGGCGCGCTGGCGATCGTCGCGGTGCTCGGCATCGCGGCCAAGGCCCGGGCCTTCTTCGAGCCGCGGGTCGGGTCGGCGCACGCGGCGGTGATCCGCTACGCGCTGCTGCTGGTGGGCCTCATCGGCACCCTGCTCATCACGCTGCAGCTGTTCGGGGTCCCCGTCGGCCAGCTCGTGGTGGGCACCGCGCTCACCAGCGTGCTGCTCGGGATCGCGGCGCAGCAGTCGCTGTCGAATATCTTCGCCGGGATGGTGCTGCTGCTGTCCCGGCCGTTCCGGGTCGGCGACCCGATCCAGCTCCGCGCCGGGGCGCTCGGCGGCGAGCTGCAGGGCGTCGTCACCGAGATCGGCATCACCTACATCCGGCTGGACACCGGTGACACCGTCCTGTCGGTGCCGAACGCACAGGTCCTCGCGGCCGCGGTCGGCCCCATCCCGAGCCAGCCGGCGGAACCCGCGCCGCCGCCCGTCCCCGGCAGCGACAACCCGGCCACCCGTCCCCCCGGTACCGGCGCCCACGTCTGAGGCCGTGCTGGCAACAGCCGGTGTAGCCGCGCGCTGCTCCGCGTTGCCGCTCACGGATCCAGCATAGATGCGTAGCATATGTAGTTGCGAAGATTTGTTATTGCAACTTATTCGCAGCGCTTCTACAGTCGTTAGCGACGCACCCGAGGGGAAGGCGGCGCATACATGGCGGCAGTAGCACTGCGCATCCAGCGGATCCGCAACGGCCTGACTCCGGGCGAGTGGGCCCGGGCCGGCGCGATGGCGGTGACGATCATCGGGCTGAACGTGCTGGGCTGGGTGATGCTGGCCGCCGCGGTCGGCGGGCACTACCACATTACCGGCAAGGAGATCTTCGGGTTCGGGACCGGGATCCTGGCCTACACCCTGGGCATGCGGCACGCGTTCGACGCCGACCACATCGCCGCGATCGATAACACCACCCGCAAGCTCGTCCAGGACGGCAAGCGGCCGCTGTCGGTCGGGTTCTTTTTCTCCCTCGGGCATTCCACCATCGTGTTCGCGCTGGCGCTGCTGCTGAACTTCGGCATCCGCGCCCTGGACAGCCAGGTGAAGAATGACAGCTCCGGGCTGCACACCTACACCGGGATCATCGGCACCACCGTCTCGGGCGTCTTCCTCTACCTCATCGCCCTGCTGAACCTCGTCGTCCTGGTCGCGATCGCCAGGGTGTTCCGGGAGATGCGCAAGGGCAGCTATAGCGACGAGGAGCTGGAGAAGCAGCTCGATAACCGCGGGCTGATGAACCGCGTCTTCGGCGGCTACGCCAAGCGGATCGACAGCCCGTGGAAGATGTACCCGGTCGGCGTGCTGTTCGGTCTCGGGTTCGACACCGCCACCGAAGTCGCGCTGCTCGTCCTGGCCGGTACCGCGGTGGTGTCCGGGCTGCCGTTCTACGCCATCTTGTCGCTGCCGGTACTGTTCGCCGCCGGGATGTGCCTGCTCGACACGCTCGACGGCTGCTTCATGAATTTCGCCTACGACTGGGCGTTCGCCCGCCCCGTCCGCAAGGTCTTCTACAACCTGACCATCACCGGCCTGTCCGTGTTCGTCGCGTTCTTCATCGGCACCGTCGAGATCCTCGGCCTGATCGGCCAGGAGTACAACCTCAGCGGCGGCTTCTGGACGTTCATGGGCAACTTCGACATCAACAAAGCCGGCTTCGTCATCGTCGGCGTCTTCATCCTCACCTGGGCCGTCGCCCTCGCCGTCTGGCACTTCGGCCACATCGAGCAAAAATGGGACAACCGCCAGGCGGTCACGGCAGAAACACCCGAGTAGCGGTCACTTGCCGCCCCCGCCCCCGGCCATGGCGGGTGCTGCTTCTTCGGTGCCTGCCCTTTCCTAGCGCGGTCGACTCGCTGGGCCGGTACGAGCGGCTCGCCGTAACCCGCGAACGGCGCGTACCAGGCCGACGGCGCAAGGGTCGCCGGCGAGTGAGCCACGCGGGGGGCTCGGGGGGTCGTCCCCCCCGGCCAGCAGCCGAAAGGCCCAGCGGCCGCAAGCAATGCTTGCCGGCACACTGGGCCCAAGGCCTTGACGGTCGGTGCGGAGGTCGCCTCCTCGGCGAGTGGCACAACGCGGCTCCAGCCGGACGGTATTCCGCGAAGGCTATTGTGGATGCGGCCCGGGGCACTCAGCCGCACCGACCGAATACTAAGAACGCGGTCCCCCGCTCCACTGTTCCCGCCCGGGCGATCTTTTCCCCGATTTCTCGGCGCCGTCCGCGGGAAGAGTCCGGCGCCGTCCCCCGGATCGGTCCGGCGCCGTCCGCGGGAAAAGTCCGGTGCCGTCCCCCGGATCGGTCCGGCGCCGTCCGCGGGAAAAGTCCGGTGCCGTCCCCCGGATCGGTCCGGCGCCGTCCGCGGGATGGGTCAGGAACGGCTGCGGGGCGCCCGTAGTTCCGGGCGGTCCGGCGGCGGCCCGTAAGGGTGCGAACTGGTCCGCGCGTCGTCCGGGTAGCCGGGCTCGCGGCTGCCGTCCGGGTACACCGACTGGAACGGGTCGTCGGCGTACCGCGGGCCCCGGGCCTCCCCGGGATATGAACCGGGCTCGTCCCGGTAGGACGGCAGGTACTGCTCGTCCCGGTCCCGGTAGGAGAGCGGCCTCTCGGCGCGGTAGCCGCCCGACCCCAGCGGGTCGTCCTGGTAGGACGGGGCCGCATAGGAGGGGGCGCTGTCGCGCTGGCCGGGCAGGGACTCCTCGCGGTAGCCGCCGGCCCCGAGGGAGTCCTCGCGGTAGCCGCCGGCCCCGAGCGGGTCGTCCCGGTAGGACGGCGGCGGGTTGCTGTCGCGGTAGACGGGCGGCCC
>Ga0335085_10005595_pt1 | contig 20095 bp, 15 predicted proteins | sample Lox_Sample_45_FD_206712 | JGI IMG/M metagenome (GOLD analysis project Ga0335085, IMG submission 206712) | Soil microbial communities from Loxahatchee National Wildlife Refuge, Florida, United States - Lox_Sample_4.5 | ecosystem: Environmental > Terrestrial > Soil > Wetlands | place: USA...
CGTACGTGAGTGTTATGCCCGCAGCCTTATTGAGCATAGTGGTTCCCAGATCGTTCGCCGACGAGGTACCGCTTCCCCCTACAGTAACAACGCCGGGGGGGTTCTTCTTGGCATAATCAACGAAGTCTTTCAGGGTCCTAAAAGGGCTGTCATTCCGGACCATCAGGACATTCGGTGTGCTTTCGAACATATAGATTTGCTTGAGGTCCAGGGTCTTGTACCCGGCATCGCCCATCTCCAGAGGCTGGAGGACAGTGTGGGGAAGGTTGTGCCCGGCGATCGTGTAGCCGTCTGGCTTGGTCTGGACTAAATCCGCCCAGCACAGGGCTCCCCCCCCGCCGATCTTGTATTGGATGACCACATCCACGCCTAAATACTTCTTCAGGGCTTGTTCCTGGATCCGGGCGGTGATATCCGATTCTCCGCCGGGATTGAAACAGATGTTGTAGGTAATACGCTTGTTGGGATATTCCGCCGCGTTAGCCGCGCCGGCCCATACCATTACAAAAGTGGCAAAGAGAACGATAAAACCGATGACCATTTTTCTCATAGCTTTCCTCCTGTCTTGAAAAGGGTTGACGGTTTTAATATCTCCGATGCGCTCCGTGGTGTTATTCCGATTTAGTAAAATCATGGGTTGGCGCCGTCGAACGTATCAATCCGATTCCTCTATAGCCACTTCAGGCGCTTTGGAGCGGACCTGAATCCAGATCCCACGGCCAATGGAGAGGAAGGCAAGCGCCATGAACACGGCCGAGATGGGACGGGTGAAGAAGATGAGGGGAGACCCCCGCGAGATGAGCAGTGACTGTCCTAGAGACGTCTCCATCATCTGCGCAATGACGGTCGCCAACACCATGGGGGCGACGGGGAATCCAAGCTTCCGCATGAAGTACCCGATCACCCCGAAGATGAGCATGATCCACACGTCGAACGCAAGGAACCGGATGCTGTATGTACCGAGCACGGAGAAGAAGACGATCAGAGGCCCCAGGATATAGAAAGGGATGACGCAAATTTTGGCCCACATCCCTACAAGTGGGAGATTAAGGACCAACAGCATGACATTGCCGATGTACATGCTGGCAATGACCGCCCAGACAAATTCAGGATTCTGCTTGAAGAGCATCGGCCCGGGCTGAAGGCCGTACATCATCAGCCCTCCGAGCAGGACCGCCATCGAGGGCGCCGTGGGAAGCCCGAACGAGAAGAGAGGAACGAATCCGGCGGTGGAGGTCGCGTTGTTCGCCCCCTCAGGGGCGGCAACACCCTCTATCGCCCCGTGGCCAAATCGCTCGGGATGCTTCGATACCCGCTTCTCGAGATCGTAAGCCACAAACGTCGTGACCGAAGGGGTGACCCCGGGAAGGAGCCCCAGGAAGAAACCGACACCTGTGCAGCGAAGCATTGTCCCCAAGCATTGCTTTATATCGGCCCAGGTCGGCATCCAGCTGCCGATCTTCTGACTGATAGTGGTGATTCTCTGCTCCACATTGATCATCACCTCGCTGATCGCGAAGAGCCCCACAATCACGCTGATGAAATCGATCCCGGCCAAAAGTTTCGGGGATCCGAAGGTCAGCCGGGTGGCTCCGGTGAGAGGGTCCTGACCAATCAAAGAGGTCATGAGCCCGAGGGCCATGGAGATGACCCCCTTGAGAAGGGCGCGACCGGAAAGGCTAATGATCAGGGTCAACGCCATGAACATCAGGGCAAAATACTCCGGCGGGCCGAAAACGACGGCGAAATTAGCCAGGAGCGGGGCAAAGAAGGTCAGGCCGACAAGACCGAGCGTTCCCGCGAAAAAAGAGGAGATGGCGGAGATGGCCAACGCGGGACCGGCTTTCCCCTGCTTGGCCATTTCATAGCCGTCTATGCAAGTCGGCACGGAGGAAGCCTCCCCGGGGATGTTGACGACGATCGCGGTCGTCGATCCCCCGTACATGGCGCCGTAGTAGATGGCAGCCATCATGATAATCGCCGAAGTCGGGGGAAGCACGGTGGTCATGGGCAGCAGGATCGCGATCCCGGAGGCAGGACCGATGCCGGGGAGCACCCCGACCAGAGTCCCGATGAAACAGCCCACCAGCGCCCAGAGAAGATTCTGCAAAGAAAAGGCGGTCACAAACCCTTGGAAAAGAAAGCCCCAGGAAAAACCCATACAGTCCTCCTAACCTTCAAACAAGAAACCCTCTGGGAAAGAGAGCCCCAGCAGACGGATGAACACGTAGTACGAGACGATCCCGAAGATCAGGCCGATCACTATCGCTGTGACCCATTTCGACCGTTTCAGATACCAGATGGAAAAGGTGACGTACAGAAACGTGCTGAGGGGCAGCCCGAGCGGATTAATCAGGACGATGTAAAATGCCAAGAAGATGAGATTGACCAGAATGATCTTTACCCCTTCGCGGTCCGGCCAGTTGATCTTGGGATCCTCTCCCCGGAAACGCCAGGATTTGACGGCAAGTCCGATACCGCAAAAAAATATGAGAAAACCGATGGCAGAGGGAATGGTGCGAGGGGAAAGGGCCCTTTGCACCCCCACCCTGATCATCGACGATGCATACAAAATGAAAAGCCCGAGCAATGCAAGGAAGCAACCCACTGCTATGTCGACCGGTCTTAGTGTCTTCACAACCACCTCCGAATATACTAGGTCTTCAGGAGTGGCTACCACTCCATCAGCAGCCGTCCAATTTCTCCATATTCCTGGCGAACCTCACCTTATAAGACTTAAGCTTATATCGCAATTAGGCCATGCTGTCAAAAAAAACTTTTCTCTCGGGGTTGAATAGGATTTTCGGGCTCGTTAATCAACGAATTGTGGCTGTAGTGCTAAATGCCGGGATTGGTTATTTTTGAAAATCGCTCCACATTGAAGTTCATCTTCTCTGCGAGGGTGATCAGATTGGGAGAGAAGAGCTTTGGGGTCCCGTTCTCCCACCAACATTTCTCCAGATCCCCGACACATTCTCCCAGGATCTGGCTCATGACATTCTGAGCTTCCTCCAAGGACATTTCCAAATCCCACTTTTTTGCAAGGTCGAGGAGTTTGAGCACTTCCTCAGCCAGCTCCGACTGGCGGGGGAGATCGGAGCCCTTGTTTTCTTGAAGGGCATTCATTCTGCCGATCAGGAACTCATTCAAGGCCAGAAGAGATTTCTCCTTTCTCAGTCGATACCCATGCTCCTTCGCCTCTTGAACGATCTCATCAATCTTTCCTCTTTCGATCGTCACCTTAAAATCCCTGACCAGTTCCCCGACCTCCTGAAATAAACGATGGCTGAGCGTCACCTCTGCAGCCACGCGAATCTCGAACGGGATCTCTAATCCCTCTCTGGACAGAGCCTCGACAGCCTGCTTCGTCCTGTCGAAAAGGCCCGCATAAACCTGGCAGTGCTCATCAAATTCCTTCTGGATGAGTTTCTGAAGGATCGCCTGTCTTTCCTCTTTAAAGGTATCTTTAATCGTGAAAATACGATTCCCGAGGAGGGAAGTGAGAACTTTCGTCCTTTCTTGTTCAACAATTCCAAGGCTCTCTCGTGCTTTCTCTTTAAGAGTACTGAAATCGAGTCCTTCTTTCTTTTCCAGGACCCAGGTCCGAAAAACCTCCTTCTTGGAGGGAATCAACCCAAAGAAAAATTCCTTGGGCTCTGGAATGATTCCCGAGGTGATCCTCACCTGGCCTATGACCAACCAATTCTCTTCTTTCTCCATTTTTTCATAATGAATCTTCTCCACCCGGTAGGAAAAGATGCTCTTCTCTCCGTCCCCGCCATCCAACAGGGAGGTGATGGCAAAGTGGTTCACTACTTTTTCAGGCGTGACCCATTTCGATTTTACAAAACGCTTGTAGACTTGATCGCCCCTTCCCATTTGAGGAACATTGCTTCTGGCCTCGAACAAATGTTGGACAAATGTCTTCTCAAGTTCTTCTCCTGTCCAGTTTGCGGCCAGCTGGATGGCCCGGGATGCATGTTGGAGGACGATGATCGTTTCGATCCCTGCCAGGTCGTTGAAAAACCAGCCGCAACTCGTATACATCTGTAAGAGGTGCCGCTGCATTTCCAGGAGCTTGAGCCCTTGGAGCCTGCCCTTTTCATCAAGGCCCTTGACCCCATATTGTTCGAAAAAATTCTTGACCCTCTCGGGAGACTGATTGAGGATCACTTCGATATACCCATTTCTCGCCTGCCACACATCCTGAAATATCCTTTCCCCTTCTCTCTCGAAGAGCTGGCTGAGCTCATCCCGCAAGAAATCCAGAGCCTCCCGCAGAGGTTTTCTCCATTCCTGATTCCATCCGGGTTCTCCTCCGGTGCTGCACCCACAATTCTCTTTCCATCTCCCCACACCATGGGCGCAACTCCAGGACGTTCCCTCTCCCTTCGGCCCCTCATCAATCTCCACCTCGTGGACAGGAGGAAATCGCTTCAAAAAAGCCCCGTAATTGATCAGCTCAAAGCCCCTTGCCGGAAACCCTTTGTCCAACGAATAGGCCAGGGCCATCTCTCCAAATTTCATGTGGTGCCCATAGGTCTCACCGTCCGTCGCGATGTGAATCAATTGAGGTTCTTCCTTCGACTCCTGGTAGAACCGGGTGAATCGATCGCAGAGCGCATTCCCGTCCTTCAACAGCTCCCCGAAGGCAATCTCTTTCGAGAGGGTCCCGTTGTAAAAAAAGATGTCAATGAACTGATCTAAGATCTTTTTGCCGGAAGCATTTTTTATAAAACACCGGTAGGGCCGCGTCGTGTCGACCCGGCCCTGGGAAAGGTCCGCCCACTTTTTCCCTCCAAAGGGCCTTGCCCTCGACGCCTGAATAGGACTGAGGATGAGATAGCGCATTCCGTGCTTGGCCAATGCCCGGAGCGTGGCGTGGTTGGCCGCTGTTTCAGGAAGCCAAAGGGCCTCGGGCTTGCGATGAAACCGTTTTTCAAAATCGGCCATTCCCCAGAGGACCTCTGTTTCTTTATCCCTGTCATTGGCCAAAGGCATGATGATGTGGTTATAAACTTGCGCAATCGCATTTCCGTGGCCAAATCGCTTCAGACCTTCCCTGTCCGCCTCGAGGATCTTCTCATAGACCGAAGGAAACCGCCGCTCCAGCCAGGGGAGGAGCGTAGGGCCAAAATTGAAGCTGATCGACGAGTAATTATTGATGATCTCTAAGATCTTGCCTCTTCCATCCAGGACCCGGGCATGCGCATTGGGCCGGTAACACTCCAAGGCGATCCTCTCATTCCAGTCATGGAAGGGATGGGCGCTTTCTTCGGTTTCAATGATTTCGAGCCACGGGTTCTCCCGGGGAGGCTGGTAGAAATGACCGTGAATGGCGATAAAGGCGTCTTTCATCTTCGGGGTTTCTGTGAGGATCTGATTTTCATTGCATTATCTTACATAACGCCGCCAATTTCAAAGCAATTCTTGACGGAAGCATCCCCAATCTCGTCAAAATAGAAGAGGAAGACAGGACTTAATCTCATCACAGAAAAAAAGGCGCCTACCATTTTTCACCTTCTCCTTGTAAAAAATTAATCGAATTGCTAAAGCAGATTGAATTGAAGAAAAAGGTTGGCTTATGAAGCAGAGAGTAAGAAAGTATGAAGAAGAGTCCCCAATAGAATTTCTTCTGTTGAGAGAACGGCTGGGAATGGGGAGATATCGTAAGCGTTCAAGAAGGGACGAGGAGAAAAGAAAGATCCTTATGGAACTTTGGTTGAAAAAGATTGAAGAAAAGGAGAAGGACGACTTCATCCCGGTAGGTTATCGAAGAAGAAAGGTTAAAATTATGTTATTTGTTTAACGCCATCGCCTGTCCCCCCACTTGAAGTTCCCACCAATTTTTCAGGTATGAATTTTTCCGCAGGTTACAACGGGAAATGACAGGCGACCTGATGGGCTTCGCCGATATCTTTCAACTGCGGCTCGCTGGAAGGAGCAGTACAAATCTCCGGCTTCCCCTTGAACTCATAGACCGGGCAGCGCGGTGCAAAGCGGCAGCCGGCGGCGGGTCGTTCGAAATCGAAGACGCCCCATTGACCTGCTGGGCCGCTCCTTGACCTCTGGGCGGCCTCCCTGCTCTGCTTTTCGGCCAGGGAAGACCAGAGAATATGGGTGTAGGGATGGCTCGCTCTACTCGCAATGCGGTCGGAAAGGCCGATCTCCACGATCTTTCCCAAGTACATGACGGCCACCTTGTGGCTGACGAGCTCTACCACCCGAAGGTCGTGGGAGATGAAGAGATAGGAGAGACCGAGTCTCATCTGAAGGTCCCGAAGCAGATTCACCACCTGCGCCTGGATGGAAACGTCGAGGGCACTCGTGGGTTCGTCAGCGACAATAAACTTGGCTCCGACCGATAGCACGCGCGCTACACCGACCCTCCGCTTTTCGCCGCCGGAGAGCTCGTGGGGAAAGTTGGACAGCTTGCTCTTTTTGAGATTCACCTGTTCGAGCAACTCGCTGATACGCTTCTCCACCTCGGCATCGCTCATCGGGTGATGGACGGTGATCGCTTCGGAGAGAATATCGCGGATGCGCATCTTGGGATTGAGGGCTGCGTCCAGATCCTGGAAAATCATCTGCATCTGACTCCGGAGCTGCCTGAGTTCATGGGTCGGAACGCGGGTGATGTCCTTTCCGTCAAAGATAATCTGACCGGAGGTCGGTTTTTCAAGCCTCAAGACCGTCCGGCCGATGGTTGTCTTGCCGCAGCCGGACTCACCGACCAGTCCCATTGTCTCATTCTCTTTGAGGTAGAAGCTTACCCCGTCCACCGCAGGGATGAACGGCTGCCGGTCCTTGAAGGAGGAGAAGAGTCCTTTCCCATAGGTAAAATGTTTTTTGAGGTCTGTGACCTCGAGAATCGTCTTCGGCATAAGTCCTCTAACAGACTCCTGGAAAAGTCATCTTTCCCAGGTTGCTCAAAAAGGGCCAGATGTAAGACCCCCGAAATCCTGAGGAGTGAGGCGTACTTGGCTGTACGCTGCAACGAGCCTGCCCGTGCTTGACACGGGGAAGGATGAGGGGTGTCGTTGCGACGAATAAGGAGCAACTCTTGGCACGCCGCCGAGACGGTGAGGCGGCTGGATAACGCAGCAGATGGCCATTTTTCAGCAACCTGCTAATCGAAATACAACCAGCACCTTACCTTGTGTCCCCGTCCGACCTCTCGAAGATCGGGCTCATGGCGTGCGCATTTCTCGCGAATCTTCTCCGTCACCCGGTTGCATCGGCCGTAGAACCGACACCCTGCAGGGATATTGATCGTGTCGAGCACATCTCCCTCAATGGCCTGGAGGTATCCCTTCTCTTTGATGTTCTGCGCGCTCGGAATGGACGCCAGGAGTGCCGCCGTATAAGGATGTTTTGACTCCAACCCTGCTGACAGGATCGCTTTTGCCGGTCCGTAATCGCATACGGTGCCGCCGTACATCACGGCAACCCTGTCGGAGAGACGGGAGATGATACTGATATCATGGCTGATCAGCATGATGGTGATGCTGAGTTCGGACTTGAGTTCGGCGAGGAGGTCCACGATCTTCGACTGGATTGTGGCGTCGAGACCCGTCGTCGGCTCGTCTGCGATCAGGAGCGACGGCTCGCAGGCCAGGGCCATGGCGATCATCGCCCGCTGACACATGCCGCCCGAGAGGCCGTAAGGATAATTGTCGAACCGGAGGCGGGGGGAGTCCATCTTCACCCGGTCCAGCCAGGCGAAAGCACGCTCCCTGGCCGTCGGCTCGTTTTTTGCGGCAGTGTGGAGCTGGATCGCCTCCGTAATCTGTTTTCCCACGGGCGCGAAGGGATTGAGGCAGGACTTAGGGTTCTGGAAGATCATGGCAATCTCCCTGCCGCGCAGGTTTTTCATTGTGCGGTCCGTGTTTCGTTCCCACCCCAGGAGATCCTTGCTGACGTCCATGATCTTGCCGTCCCTCGTCGTGAGCTTCACGAACTCTTCCAGGCCCTGAAGCAGATCCTGCTGGCTCCGGTCCGATCTAAACCCGATTTTTCCGCTGATCACTCCAGGTCCGGCACTGATCAGTCCCATGACCGAAAGGGCAGTGATACTTTTACCGCTGCCGCTTTCGCCGACAACACCGAGCGTCTCCCCTTTCGCAATTTCCAAGCTGACCCCGTCCACGGAGCGAATGAAGGCCTGCCTGCTGCGGGAGTAGAAGTAGGTGCGGAGGTCCTCGACCTTCAGGAGCGGCGTCGTGGTCATGTGTGCCTCTTGCCTTCCAGGATGTTATTCAGCCCATCACCGAGCACGTGAAAACCGAGGATCGTGAACAGGATCGCGAGCGCCGGAGCGGTGGATGGCCAGAACTTCCCCTGCATGAAGTAGTTGGCACCCGACTGGACCATGTTCCCCCACGAGGGGGTAGGCTCCTGCACCCCGAAGCCGAGGTAGCTGAGCGATGTCTCCATCAGGATGGCTTCAGCCATGCTGAGCGTCGCCTGGATGATGAGAAGCGACCTGCAGTTGTGCCAGAGGATGTGCTTCAGGATGATGGTGCTCGTGGGTAAACCCAGGGCAACGTCAGCTTCGATGAAATTCTTCTGCTTCAAAAACTGGATCTTGCCCTTGATGAGCGACGTGACGACGGGAACACTCGTGAAACCAACGACCCCCATGACGTAGTAGATATCGGGCTTGAAGGCCGCGATCACAAGCAGGATGAGCACGAGGCGCGGGAAGGAATCGATCAGGTTGGTGAAATAGGTAATGCCTGCGTCGAATTTACCACCTCGATAGCCGGCAGTCACGCCGAGCATCGTCCCGAAGAAAAGCGCAATAAAGATCGCCAGCAGGCCGGGCAGGAAGTAGGCCTGGATGCCTACGATCAGCCGCGACAGCATGTCCCGACCCATAAAGTCAGTGCCCAGGAGGTGGCCTTCCGTCCCTGGTCGCGCCATCATGAGCCCAAGGTCGATCTCCTGCGGATCCCGGGGCAAGAGGTTGAACGAGCCGAGGAGGTAAGACACCACGACGAGTGTGACGATGAGCACTCCGTAGCCGACATAAGCCAAATCGACCGCATCCGCTTTTTTCCAGAATGGCTGGTCCGAGAGTTCGCTGATCTCACCGGCCATTTGAGAATAATGTTTCATACTCATCCTGGGTCTTTCTTATCGCGCAGGCGTCAGAGACGCAGACTTAGAACTCGGAGAGTGCCCACTCGTTTTTGATTCATTTATCTCAGATTCCGAATTCCGCAATCCGCACTCCGCACTCAAGTTATTCCTTCGAGGCTCTCGGATTCACGAAGACATAGACCACGCTCTGGAACAGGCTGCCCATGCGCACGAGGATTGCGGCGACGATCGCAATACCCATGATCACCGGATAGTCACGGTCCTGCGCTGCCTGCCACGCCATCCTACCCATACCAGGCCAGTTAAACACCTGCTCGACGATGACGGCGCCGCCGAGGATGAAGGGGATTTTGGAGGCAACGATCTCCGTCACGGGAATGAGCACGCCTTCCTTGAACGAATGTTTCCAGACGGAAGCACCCTTGGCCCGGGCCGTGCGGATGTAATCCTCGGCCATCACCCTGCCCATCTCCTGGCGAAGAAATCGGATGACCTCGCTGATCGTTCCGTTCCCCACTCCCAGCACCAGGATCGGCAGAAGTTGGAAGAGCCAGCGATATTTCTGCCCCCCGCTCGAGAACCCGAAGGCGAGGGGAAAAAGACCGAGCTTATGCGTAAAGAAATAGATGACGATGTACCCGAGCCAGAACACCGGCAGGGCGGAGAGGATGTAGGAGAACATGGTCAGGGGCCACGAGATCTTGTCGGTTCCCCGGACCGCGGAATAGAGGGCGATGGGGACTGCGATTAAAAGGGTGATGATGAGCGACCCGATCGTCAGGAGGAGGGTGTTGAACCCAACACGAAGCACTTCCGGGAGGACCGGCAAACCCATCCGGATCGACGTGCCGAAGTTGCCCGTCAGCATGCCGGCGAGCCAGGACAGGTACTGCATGTACCATGACCTGGAGGCGCCCATGGCTTCACGCGTCCCCTCCCTGACTTCTGCTGTCGAAAGCTGCCCCTCGAGGAGCACGCTGAAGGGGTCTCCGGGTGACGCAAAGAGGATGATGAAGACCACGAAGCTCACACCCAGAAGCAGAAGCGCCGTGATCATTAGCTCTCTGGATAGCACCCGTGCAATGGGCCGGACCGTCGAAAGCTTCATGGTTATGTGTGGGGGCAACGGTTACGATGCTCGTTCCGTCAAATAGTCACATCTTGTCAACGGTCTCATAATAATGACGATATTGTTTTATAAAATCCCTCCTCACCTCCCTTTTCCAAAGGGAGGAATAGTACCCCTCTTTGGCAAAGAGGGGCAAGGGGAGATTTTAATGCATGTCAATTCAATTTTGATACTCTTAATTTGTGTCGTTACGTTACCGTTTCACTTTCGATGATGCCGGCTTCGTTATCGATCGCCGATTTTCCCAAATTTAAAATTCCTAATTTTTCTATTTCTGGTCTTTCTCCTCGACGAACCAATCATCCGCGTATGAGAAAAACTTGTAGGGATGGATGGCCACACGCCTCACCTTCTTGTGGTAGGCCCCGTAGTTGGTGAGCGTCCAGAGGAAGGTGTAGGGGGTCTCCTCCGCCAGGATCGCATGGAGCTTGCGATTGATCGTCCGTCGCTTCTCGTGGTCGAGCGTCAGCTTGCTCTCGTTGATCAACCCGTCCACTTCCGGGTTGGAGTATCCGCCGAAATTGTTTTTCCAGGGACCGATCTCGCCAGAATGGAAAAGCGACGAGATGTCCGCTGAATCGTCAAAGACCCAGATGGCGAAAATGATGTCGAAGTCGTGCTCGAAGAAGACGTCTTCCTTCCAGGCTTGCCACTCCTTGAACTCCACTTTGATGTCCGCACCGACGTTCTTAAGATAGTTCTTGAAGGAAAGCACCACACGCTTCACCGCTTCGCTCTCCTTTTCGATCGGGACTTTTAGTGTCAGCGCCAGCCGTTTGCCGTCCTTCTGCATGAACCCATCCGCGCCGCGGCTGAAACCTGCCTCCTGCAGGAGGTTTCTTGCCTTTTCGGGGTCAAACGGCACAGGCTGCACATCGAGGTTATAAGCCCAGCTCCCGGGTGCAAAAGGTCCGGAGATAATCGTCCCCTGGCCGTTGAAGAACGAGTCGAGCATCTCCTGCCGGTTTACGGCGTGGGTAAAGGCTTTGCGCACGCGCTTATCCACCAGAAGGGGACTCCGGATGTTATACCCGAAGAACGAGTACGAAAGCGCGTTGTACGGCTGGAGGATGAAGCGTTTGTCGCCCTGAATCTCGGGGATGTCCCGCGGGTTGACAAGGACGATCATATCGATCGCATTGAACATCAGCGCCTGGGTCATGATGTTTTGGTCTGCAAAGGGTTTGGCAACGAACTTGTCGAGGTGCGGTCTCCCTTTGAAGTAGTTTTCGTTCGCAGCGAGGACGACCTCCCGCTCGGCCGTGATGTTCTTCAAGAGATAGGGGCCGGTGCCGATGGGGTTTCGCACGAATGGATCTTCCCGGGTGAGGTAGAGAGGGTTACTCGGTCCATGTTTCGGAATCACCTTGAAGCTGAACTTGGCCAAGGCGTTCAGGATCGGTCGTTTCAGTGTGAACTTGACGGTATAATCGTCCACCTTCTCGGCCGTGCTGATAAACTCATAACGCACCTTGAGGGGGGTAATGGTCCTCGGATGCATCATAATTTTATAGGTGAAGATCACATCCTCCGCCGTAAACGGCTTGGGCTCTTCACCTTCTTTCGGATGCCACATCACATCTTTCCGTAGAAAGAAGGTATAGGTTCGGCTATCAGCAGAGATGTCCCATCTTTCTGCAAGCTCCGGGACGATCTCCTGCTTCTCGTTGATCCCAACCAAGCCGTTGAAGATGAGTTCCGTGAGCCGCAGTGAGATCATCTCGTTGCTCGTGATGGGGTCGAGGGTCGCCGGCCTGCCGTATTCCCCGTAATTCAGGCTGCCCCCGTCCGGCCTGTTGTCCTTCTTCCGGCCTGCCTCGGCGGGAGTGAACGCCGTGAGAGCGGCGGCCACCATCAGAAGTAGAATGACCAGATTCCGTTTCATAATGACCTCCTCATCAAAATTCAAAATGCCGAATGCGGATTGAGTAAAAATCAGGGGTCTGATTTGGATCTTTCCGCAGTACAAGCCCCTGTGATGCGCGGTTAATTGATCTTCACGTCTCCTGCGCTCTTGTGCTCGATGGCGTAAACGCCCTGTATCGCCTCCTGGATCTGGCGTACTTCGGGGAAGTGCTTGCTCATTTCGAAATAGATCTCAAGGGCTTCGGAAAATTTTTTGGTGCGGTAGTACGCATCCGCAAGACTCACGAGCATCGCGGGGTCGTTCGATTCAATCTTATTCTTATTGCTTTTGTCGCGTCCCGCTTCCAGGTACGAGACGGCCCTGGTATCCTCCAGCCTGGAGAGAAGGTACTTGCCGATGGCAATGTTCAGCGAGGACAGGTTCTTGCTTTCCCCTGCCTCGACCAGGGTGGTGGCTTTCTGGAGTGCTCTCGGACACTCCACTTTCGCCCGGCTGCATGCAAAAAGGACCTCCGCGATCAGGTCCCGGTCTTCGGGTTGTTTCGCCATCAGCTCATCCCAAACGGCCATGGCATCCGTCGGATGGTTTCTCGAGCAAAGGTTGGTCCCCTGCCACACCCGGATACGGTCCTTGTACTGCTGCGGCATCTGCGCCGCGGCCGTGAAGGATGCGATGACCTTTGAAGACTGTTCAATCGAGCCGAACATCGCGTACGCTTGGCCGAGGTAGAACTCTGCTGCGTCCTTGACCTTCGGGTCCCCGGCGGCCTTTTCCAGATAAGCGACACTCGCCCGGCCATAGAGCGTTGCCATGTCGTTCAGCACGGAAAGATCGTAGAAATGGATCACCTTGGACTTCCCCAGGACCTCCCGGTACGAAAAGGCTTTGAGGTCCGAACGTTCGAGTAAATCCACGCCTTTCTCAATCGGACCCGATCCGCGGGCATAGAGAGCAACAAGGTTCTTTACCATCCGTGGTGAAAGGGATTTCTCCGACCTCTTCACCTCTGCGAAGATAGCTTCTGCATTAACCGACGGGTCCTTGTCCTTCATGCCGGCCTTGCTGTAGGCAGCGGAGAGTTCGGCCTTTACTTCGAGGTCAGACGCATCGATGCCTTTCCAGATTTCGGTTCCCTCGGAGGCTTCGTTGTTCTGGAAGTAGCCGAGTCCAAGGCAGACTTGAGCGATCGCCCGGTACCGCGGCTCCACTCCATTGCGCTGTGAAAATTTCTTCAGCTGGGCTGGTGCGGCGCCCGGCTTGCCCGATTCGACCAGCGCTTCACCCAGGTAGAGGTCTACGAAGCGGCTCCGGTCTTCGCCCTGGGCTGCCGACAGCTTCTTCAGGTAGTCCAACGATGCCGCAACTCCTGCCTGGTAGAGCTCGCGGTGGAGCATGGCGTTCTTGAAATAGATCATGCCGAGGGCAAGGTTTGCGCTCCCCTTCTTGCCCGACTCGACGAAAGTGCTCTCCGCGCGGAGCATCCTTGCCGCCTCATCGTAATGCCGTTTTTCGTACAACTTCATCGCACGAGTCACCGCGTCGTCAGCGGCAAAGACCTGTGCCGTCGCCATGAGAAGGATCGACGATAGAAAGAACGCGAGACGTCTCATCCTTAAAGCCGTGTCACCCCTACAAACGTAATAAAGAGCTTTGCCGTTGCTTCTCTTCGTCAATCTTTCAGCCTCATCACGAAGACCTGGTCCCACTGGTCAACCTGGGCACGGAAGGCGATCGTCCCGTCCGCAGAACATGTAATGTCATGATTCATTTTAGTTTCGGTCTTGAGAGGAACGATCGTCTTCTGTTGGAGATCCGCGACATAGACCGGGTTATATTCCTGTCGGTCATTCTTCACGAAGACGATCCGGCTGCTGCCCGGCATCCACGAGGGTCCCACCTCCACGTCCGGAATAACATCCGTTGCCACGATCTTGGCAACGAGTCCCTCCCCCTCGGTGGGGTCCGACCCGTCTGCGGCGATCACAACGATCGACCATATTTTGGGATCGCCGTCGGGGTTGTAGTTCGAATAGAAGGCGATCTTCTTCCCGTCGGGAGACCAGATGGGCCGAAGATCGTCGTAGGGCCACGTCGTGAGCCTCTTTTGCGACTCCATCGGTTTTGACACATCGCTGATCATGAGGATGTTGTGGTTCTCGTTGCCGCCGTGCATCATGACGAGCCGCTTGCCATCGGGAGACCAGCGGGGATAAAGATAGGCCTCGCCTCCCTGCGTCAGCCGCGTCAGCCTGCGGGTCTTGAGGTCCAGGAGATAGATGTCGCCGTTGCCCGTGCGGCCGGAGACGAGGACGAGGCGGTCGGATACAGGAGACCAATCCGCCTGTCCGTCCTTTTCCTTGTGGTCGGTCAGCCGGAGAGGGGCCTTGACCCCCAGGTCCTGAAGGTAAATATCGTAGTTGCCTTCCCCGCCGTTGCTCATGTAGACGAACCGGCATTGATCGGGCGCCCAGGTGATTCCCGCGTTGTAACTCGTCTCCTCGGACACCCCGGGGAAGAAGAACTTTGTCTCCTTGTTCCCGTCGGAAAGCATGAAATAAACGGTCTGAATCGGCGTCCCATCCGGAAGCGTAATGCGAATCTCCTTCTTGTCGCCGACGCTCCGCTCGAAGGCGATGAATGCCCCGCGGGGAGACCAGGCGGGGTTCGAATCGTTTCTCCCCGATTCGATCTTGACCAGAGGCCGGACGAACAAGGGTTCCATCAGTTCAGGCTTCTGGTCCGTCATTGTAGGGGCCGATGGAAGTTCATCGGCCCTTCCTGCGCACGCGACGAACGACAGAATAAGTAGAAACCACCCCAGAGCCCTGTAATCCCTCTTCGCCTTCATCCAACCCTCCTCCAGAGGGTATTACAGATTTTTGATCTGATCCCAGTATTTCTGAGCACCCTCTTTCGTCTTCTCAAAGGCGCCATTTCCCTCGAGCTTTCTGGGGAAGAAATCGAAGTACTCCCGCCACGCGAGGTTGGCGTTGTTCAGGAGGTTGTTCTTCCGGGTAATCAGATAGAGTTTGTGGTAAGAGAGGGCCGTATAGTAATAGGTGTCATGCACGGCCTCGTCATACTGCACGTTCGGGAAAAACCGCGTGTTCTGCTTCGCGATCTGCAGATTCTGGATCGCCTTGGCGAAATTCTGCGCAGCCGCCTCCTTGTCGTTCTGCACGAGGACGTTCCCCTTCTCGTAATACGCATGCCCCAGGTTCATGAAGGCCACTGAAAACTGTTTGTAGATAAGCTGCTGGTTCTCGGGCAAAGAGAGCACGTTCTCGAATTCCCTGGTGGCGGCGTCGTAGTCGCCCTTCTCATCGAGGTAAATCTGCGCCAGGCGGTGGTGGGCCTCGGAGTAGTCCGGGTGTCCCTTCTCGGTGCTTTTGTACGCCTGGATCGCTCCGTCGATATCGCCCTTCTCCCGGGCCCGCTGGCCGATCTTGAGGAAGTCTTTGGCCAGGACGATCTTTCGGTCGCCCGTTCGGTCCTCCTCTTTCTTTGAGAACTCCACCACCTCTTCCCAGTCGCGGAAATCTCCGCCCGCAGTGACCTTGACCGTATGGAAACCCAGGGTCACCGGCTTCCCGTCCAGGATCGGCGTCTGTCCGATCTTGTCGCCGTCCACGAAGACACCGGCCGAGGACGGCTCGGAGTCGACCTTGAATGTCGCATTATTGACGGCGAGCACAAATTCCTTGATGTCCTTGCTCTTCTCGATCTTCAGCTTCTCGGTCACCTGTTGGTATCCGTGCCGGTACAGCATCAGCGTAAAACTTTTGTTGAGACGAACGGGCACCTCGGCCTTGCCATCCGCTCCTGTCGATCCGAGCCACTCGTCGTTCACGTAGATATTGACGGCTCCAAGGGGCGACACATCCGGCGGCAAGCCGCCTTTGGCCGAGAGGATGAACGTGTTGCGGCCGGCCTCTTCTTCGCCTTCGTGATAGATGCGACGAACCACACGATCGCCGACCGTGATTTTTTCATCTTTCTTCAGGTCCTCCACCTCAGTCCACGAAGCGCTCTCTTCGGCTTTCTTGACCCTGAGCCTTCCGGTCTCGCGGTAGCCTGAAACCTTGCCCGTTTCCGCGAACCGGGGGGTCATGAGTGTAAAGTCCATTCCCTTGGTAATGCGGTACCCCGATTTGCCGAGGTTAATCCGGTACCGTTCGCCTTCGGAGGAAACCACGGTGCCTTCGAAGGGAAAATGCTCGAGCACGGCGTTGGCGGTCTCTTTCGCTGCACTGTTAAGGTCGCCGGCTCCCTTTGCCCGGGCGATCTGGCTCAGAATGAGCTTACCGCCCGAGGCATAGAATTTCGTCTCGATTAAGAAACCCTTCTCGTCCTTGGCAACGCTTCCGACAATGATCATGTCTACCGTCTTCCTGAGGGGCGTGTCGACCCACCCCTTTGCGGTGATTTTTTCAATACTCAATTTTGCTTGCTTTATCTCTGTCTGGAGCGTTTGGGATGGCACCTCGCGGAAGCAAGGGTACTTAAAAAGCTGCGCGGCCATCGATGTCTCGGTTTGGCTCAGCACCTCTTTGAGATCCACACTCGGTGTGTTGCTCACGAACCGGTAGATCCCGGCGCGAATCGGTCTGGGAGTGGTGGGGTAGAAATAACGCTGGAGAGAAACCTCACCCCCCAGAACAACCGAAGTCCTCCAGGTCTCGGGAATGTAGCCGGGAGCCGACAGCGTCAGGGACACCTTCTTGCCCGTCTCGCCGCCATAGGTGTAAGTCAGGGAGCCCTTGGCATCGGTCTTACCCACTTCCTTATCGTTGATGTTCACCGCGATACCCGGGATGCCGCTCGATTGGCCGTACTCCTCCATGAGCGTGCTGATCGTAACCACCACACGCTTGCTGAGCGCGGCGACGAGCTTCTCGCCGGGCTCCAGCTTGCCGGTCTTGCGCCATGTCGCATACCCCGATTTGGTCACGGTGAGGTCTGCGCCCGACTTTGGAAGCGTCTTATACTCGTACACGAACACTCCCTGCGCGTCCGTCTTGCCCACCTCTTTTCCCGCCGCCCTGACGATGGCGTCCGCAACCGGCGCACCTTTTTCGGTGGCCGTGACCGTCACATACCGTGTGGCGGCAAGGTCGGCATCGAAGGCATACACGTCTACCGTGTCCGACTTGGGCAGCTTCATGACGAACTTACCCTTCCACGGCTGGATTCGGTATCCCGTCATCTCTTTGGACACGACGATCTCAACCTCGACACCCGGTTTCCTTTTTATGATCTTTGAAAAAATGCCATCCGGGCCGGTGAAACCCTGCTCCTCGTTATCCACCGTCACCCTGGCCTGAGTTATCGGCTCGCCATCCAGGCGGGCCTTTACCTTCAGTTCCAGATTCTTGCCCGAACAGGAAAAGAGCGAACATGCCGCAAACATCACAAGAACGATTTTTATCGCACGCTTCATCATAAGGCGCCTCCTGAAAGAGCTGCTTCTTGAGAACTGGAGTAGCTACGACTTCCTTGTAAGAACCCTGATTTTTTTGATCTGCTTACATCGTGGGCGGCTGGATATTCACCTCTCCCGGGTTGACAATCTTATCTTCGTCTGATCTGGAACCTTCAATGGACTTGCGGTTCCCCTCAGGGATCTTTTTAAGCTTGAATTCCACTTTCCTCGAGCTGAACTTCTTGATCTTGACGGTCTGGGTCTCTGTCATGTAGCCGATTCTGTTCGCTTCCACTTTATACACTCCCGGGATGATGTAATCCTTGCCCGACTTGAACTTCCCCTCTCCGTCCGAGACGGTGGCTCCGGACGCCTTCTCCAGGGTTGTCGTCGTGTTAATCATGTTCACCACGGTCCCTTGTGGACTTTCCTTAGCAGGCGGAATCGGCTGCAGGTTTGGGTCCAGAAGCTGGACCGTACCATAGATCTTCGGCGAGCAAGCCCCTACGGCGAGCACCAACACGGCAAACAGAATGGTCTTTGCGTAATTCATATCCCCTTCCTCCTAGAGTATGAGATTGGTTCCGGTGAAAAGCAGATATGTTCCATTAAGGTGCAGTCTAATGGAATCAACGGGGCTAAAATACTGCATTTTTTGTGCCATTCCATCTCTTGCCCCTTCGTAGATAAGTATACGTAATTATTGAGCCATATGAGAGTGATCCGGATGAGCTCATGAGTCTGAGGGAAGGTAAGGACGGTTTTTGTCAATTTTCTTGCAATTTTGTCCCAACGCCACGTCGTTCAGGCTTGTTACGATTGAGCCCTCAAGGGCGGGAGAAGCGTTGTCTTCACTGCTTTATGCTGAGGCTTGATTCGGTCGTCAGAGGAAAGGTCGGCATTTCACGGGCGGGCTTGGGAGAGGTCGGGTTTCATTTATTCCCCTTTAACCCTCTTTTTCGGAGATGAAGGATCAATCCCCCATCCTCGATCAGTTCCTGCATAAACGGCGGGATGGGTTTTGCAAAATACTTTTTCTGCTGCGTCAGGTCGAAGATTTCCCCTGTCGTCAGATCCACCTGAACCCGATCTCCATCCTGTATCTCTTTCGATGCCTCAACGGACTCGAGAAGGGGAAGTCCCTGGTTAAATCCATTCCGGTAGAAAATGCGCGCGAAGCTCTGTGCAATGACGCAGGAGATCCCCGCTGTTTTCAAAGCCAGGGGCGCGTGCTCCCGGGAGGAACCGCAGCCGAAATTCCTTAAGGCCACAAGAATGTCTCCTTTCTTGACCTCCCGGACAAATTCGGGTCGCTCTTCTTCCATCGCATGTTTGGCCAGTTCTCCGGGATCTGTCTGATTGAGATAACGGGCGGGGATGATCGCATCGGTGTCAACATCGGATCCGAATTTCCAAACTTTTCCTTCGAGTTTCATCGTTTTTAAATAAGGGTTCAGGGGTTCGAGGATTCGAGGGGTCAAGTTCTTTCTACATTCCACTCGGACCCCGGCCCCCTTGACCGCTATGCCCCTTTCTTCATCACTTCATCAGGATGACAGATTCTCCCTTTGACTGCGCTTGCGGCGGCCACGGCAGGGCTTGCGAGATAGACTTCGCTCTGAGCATGGCCCATCCTCCCTCGAAAATTACGATTCGTGGTTGCCAACGCCCTCTCCCCTCCTGCTAGGACGCCCATATAGCCGCCGAGGCAGGGGCCACAGGTAGGTGGACTGATGACAGCGCCTGCCGACAGAAATATTTCAAAAAGACCCTCCTTCAGAGCCTGACGGTAGACCTCTTGCGTGGCAGGAATGACGATCAGTCGCAACGAAGAAGCGATCTTTTTCCCTTTCAAAATTCTGGCCGCCACCCGAAGGTCTTCGAAACGGCCATTGGTGCAGGAGCCGATGACCACCTGATCGATCCCGACCTTTCCGATCTTTTTTACATCTTTGCTGTTGGAAGGAATATGAGGCAGGGAAACCTGAGGCTCAATTTTTGAGGCATCATACTCATGCACTTTCTTGTAGGTTGCATCCGATTCACTATGGTAGAGCTTGTAAGGCCTCGTTGCCCTGTTTTTGACGTACTGGAGGACTATTGAGTCGGGATCAAAAATGCCGGATTTTCCTCCAGCTTCAATCGCCATATTGGCCATGGTAAACCGGGACTCCATCGGCAGTTTTCCGATTGTCTCTCCGGTGAATTCCATGGCCTGGTAGAGGGCGCCATCGACGCCGATCTGTCCGATCGTGAAGAGAATCAGATCTTTCCCCGAGACCCACGGGTTCAGCTTTCCATAAAAGATGAACTTGACGCTCTCCGGAACCTTGAACCAAAGTCTTCCGGTGGCCATCACCGCCGCCAGGTCCGTGCTGCCGACACCGGTGGAAAAGGCCCCGAGGGCACCATAGGTGCAGGTATGACTGTCCGCCCCGATGACCACATCCCCCGGCAGGACCAACCCTTTCTCTGGGAGCAGGGCATGCTCGATGCCGCATTCTCCAACCTCAAAATAGTGGGTGAGATGATGGGTCTTTGCAAAATTTCTGAGGACCTTACATTGTTCCGC
>Ga0335085_10005596_pt1 | contig 20092 bp, 18 predicted proteins | sample Lox_Sample_45_FD_206712 | JGI IMG/M metagenome (GOLD analysis project Ga0335085, IMG submission 206712) | Soil microbial communities from Loxahatchee National Wildlife Refuge, Florida, United States - Lox_Sample_4.5 | ecosystem: Environmental > Terrestrial > Soil > Wetlands | place: USA...
TTCTGCTATCGGGTGGGAATGGATTACGTGTCGTGCTCGCCGTATCGGGTGCCGATTGCGAGACTGGCGGCGGCACAGGCGGCGATATCGGGCGGGAAGGCGATTGCAAATCGGACAGCTTAGCTGTGTCCTTCACGCTTTTGGCGGCCCCGATTTTATTTTTTTGCGCCGGCCACGACCTGGGCGTGGTTGATCACCGCTACTAACGAGACGCCGCCGATTGTGTTTCCGGCGAAGACCGGCAGCGCGTAGTGGGAGATGTACGTCGTCCATGGGACGACGCCGGTGGTGACGAGGAAGAGTACTTCGATTGAGCCCGCGATGATGTGGGTGAAACTGCCAAGCGCGACGAAGTAAGTCACGATCACGATCAGCGCGATGTGCCCGCTGTCGGTTGCCGCGAGCATCCAGACGAGCATGGCGATGAGCCAGCCGGCAAAAATGCCGCGGAGCAACGCCTCTTCAGGTGTGACGGATATGGTTTCGCGGCCGATCTCGGCGAATACGCTCTGCGTGGCGGGAGCGAAAACGTGAGTGTTGCCCAGCACCCAGGCGACGATGTGGGCGCCCGCCAGATTCGCCGTCAGGACAATGCTCCAAAGGCGAAGCATCCGCAGCGCTGAAGTCCAGCTGCGGCGGGCGAGCACCGGCAGCACGGCGGTCAGAGTGTTTTCTGTATACAGCTGCTGGCGGCCGAGAATGACGATCAGGAAGCCAAACGAGTAGCCGAGTTTCGAAATGATCGGCCGCCAGGGCGCGTCGGGCAGATAGCGGCGCAGAAACCCTTCGCCGATGAGGGAGAAACCCATGGAAAGTCCCGCGGCGAGGCCCGAGGTGGCGAGCGCCGAGGCGGGGCGTTCGAATTCGGTGTCGCCGTCGCGGCGCACCGCTTCGTGAACCACATGCGCCCGGACCGAAGTGCGCTCTTCGACTTGTTCGGCTTCCCGCTCCGTGAGTTCGGGTACAACCGCGGGTTCTTCGATCTGGGCGGGATCCGGCATCAGCCCGGGCAGAGCAATTGGGGAGCCGTTCGGCGATTTCGAATGCGCGGCCTGCGCTTCCTCAGATGCGGTAACGGTCGTCTGGTTCTTTGAGCGCGATGGAGCCGGAACCGCGGCAGGGTCGCGGACGGAGCTTAGCCATGACCATAGCGGTGAAATCGCCGTCTTCGTCGCGCCGCTCGTCCGTGAACAGGGTGCGGGGCAACTGCCTCACCCGATCTTTGATGGCAGCAAGTCTGTGCGCCAGACGATCGACTATGTCCGTCATGGATATTTATTCTACTCCCCGCCGCGGCCGGAGGCGCTGAGATGGTAGAGGGCGTCGACGTCGGCTTTAAAATTTTCCAGAACCTGCCTGCGGCGGACTTTCATCGTGGCGGTTACTTCGCCGTGTTCGATCGTGAACTCCCGATAGAGAATTTTGAAGCGCTTGACCTGCTCGAAGGGAGCGAGCTGTTTATTGGCGCGGGCGACGATCCGGTGCATTTCGGCAAGCACCTCAGGAGATTCGTGCAGGGGAATGCCCGGGTCGTTGGATCCGCGGATCGATTCGCCGACGGGCGGGTGGATGGTGAACAGAGCCACCAGGTGCGGAAGACCGTCCCCGATCAGAACCACCTGGCTGACCAGTGGCTCGAGTTTGAAGAGAGCTTCTACGCGCGAGGGGAAGATCTTTTTGCCGTTCGAGGAGACGATCAGTTCCTTCTTGCGGCCGGTTATGAAGATGTAGCCATCCGAATCGATGGTCCCGACGTCGCCGGTATGCAGCCAGCCGTCGCGGATGACCTCGGCGGTGGCGGCGGGATCATTGAAATAGCCGCGGGAAAGAGCGGCGCTGCGAATGAGGAGTTCGCCTTCGTCGCCGATTCTGAATTCGACGCCCGGCAGAGCCTTGCCGATGCTGCCCGGGTGCGGAGAATCGATGGGATTGAGAGCCGCCACGCCGCCTTCAGTGAGGCCGTAGCCTTCGACCAGAGGCATGCCGATGGCTTCGTAGAATTCGGCAAGATCGGCCCCCAGCGGGGCCGCGCCGGAGGCAGCAACTTTGAGGCGGCCGCCGAAGCGCTCGCGGATTTTGCTGAAGATGGCGCGATGGGCCAGATTGAGCGGGACACGAATGCGGAGCGGAACTTTTTTACCCGCGCGTTTGTATTTGGCCGCGGCGAGGCCGAGCCCGAGAGCGCCGAAGAAGGCCTTTTGGGCGATTGCGGGTTTCTTCAGAATTTCCGCGCGAATGCTGGTGTAGACACGCTCCCACACGCGAGGGGGCGCGAGGAAAAAAGTGGGGCGCACGGCTTTGATTTCGGGCTGAAGCTTGTGCAGGCTTTCGGCGAACGAGACCGGCGTGGCGGTGAGGATGGGAAGGATTTCGACGACGACGCGCTGAGCGATGTGAGCCGAGGGCAGGAACGCGATGGTGATGTCGTCGGGCGTGAGCGGGAGCACGGCAGGGCCCATCATGATGTTGGCCATGACAGCGCCATGGGTTGTCATCACCATTTTCGGTTCGCCGGTGGCGCCGGAAGTGAGGTAGAGGATGGCGTTGTCTTCGGGATTTAAATCGACCGGACGGACGCCGGCTTCGCGGCCAAGTTCGCGTAGTGCGGCGAGAGAAATTGCGCCTTCGGCTTCACCGGTCAGGAGAATGAAATGGGCGACGGGCGCGTCTTTGAGCTTCGCGTAGGTTTTGGCGTCTTCGACGAAGAGGGCTTTGGCGCCGGCCAGCGCAATGGTGCGCCTGAGGTCTTCGGCGGGATAGCTGGGGTAGACGGCGGCGGCGACCGAGGCGTTCATGAGGATGCCCTGGTCGGCGAGGTAAAATTCGGCGCGGGTTTCCGAGCAGAGCGCGATGTGATCGCCTTTGCCAAGGCCGAGCGAGCGGAGACCGGCGGCGATTTCTTCGGCGGCCTCGAGGTATTCCCGCCAGGTCCAGGTGTGGACGTCGTGTCCATGAGGCTGGCGCAGCGCGAGGCGGTGGCCATGCCTGGCCGCGGTGTCGCGGAGGAGATCGGGGATGGTCTGGATGGTGGAGGTTGCTAAGGACATTTGGGACGCTCCGCGCCTGGCAGAAGCCCGGCAGCAGTCTGAAAGCCTGGCCCCACTAAGTTTTCGGCCGCAGTGGGGATTTGCTCGCGGGCCAGTTCGGCGACACGCTCCTGCAGAATTTCGTTGAGCCGGCCTCGGTCGTGCAAGGTCAAGCCCGTTGTATCGATCGGCTCGCCAATATTGACTTCGACCTCGGCCGGACGAAGCAGACCGGAACCCATCGGCAGCACGCTGCGCATGTTGACGATACCAACCGGAACCACCGGTACGCCGGCTTTGATCGCAATGTAGGCGGCGCCTTCTTTAAAGGGGCGCATGGCGGACTGGCTGCGGCCGCCTTCGGGGAAGAGCAGCACGGAAACGCCGCGCGCGCGGATGAGCTTTGCCCCTTCAGACATGGATTTGAGGGAAGCACGGGCGTCGCCACGAATGACCGGCAGGTGACCGGCGCGCTTCAGGTGCCAGCCAAGCAGAGGGATGGAGAACAGGCCTTTCTTGGCGAAGAATCGGATTTCGAGCGGAAGGGCAGTGTACAGCGCCGGGATATCCATGAAGCTGGAATGGTTCGATACCACGACGCAGCTGGCATGCGGATCGAGTTTTTCCGCGCCGCGGATGGTGGTGCGGACGAAACTCACGGCGAGGAGCATGCGTCCCCAACGGCGGGCGATGCGATGCTGGGTGCGGCCATTGGGATCCCAGAAGGAGCAGATGTATGAGAGCGCACCCATCGCGATGGTCAGAATGATGACGGCCGGATCGGAGATCAGGATGGAGCGGAGCTTCCACACGGTCTGGGAGTTGGTGAAGCCTCTATTATCGCCGGTGGCAGTTTTGTAGACTATCGGGTTAGGAGCCATAATGCAGAAATCAGTCACGATGCTGTTCGCCGGCGCCATCCTGCTTGCCGGAAGCAACCTGTATGCCCAGAAGGGCGATGCCGCCAAAGGCAAGGAAGTGTTCGACCAGTGCAGCGTCTGTCATAACGCCGACAGCACCGATGCGAAGATCGGGCCCGGGCTGAAGGGGCTGTTCAAGAAAGACAAGATGTCGACGGCGGACAAGAAGCCGACCGATGCCAATATTCTGCAGAAAATCAACGAAGGCGGCAACGGCATGCCGCCGTACAAAGATGTGCTGTCGGATACGGATAAAGCCAATCTGATCGCTTATCTGAAGACGCTGTGAAATCGCCGCTGTGGCGCGATCGGCTATCAGGAATCAGCCTGAATAATCAGGATCAGCCTTTTTGGTTGGCGATTTCGATTGCCTTCTTCAGGATCTGATCGTCCGCGGCCGGGCCGCTGCCGGCGATGGCCGGACCGGATTTCGGCGCGCCGGTAATTCCGGGATTCGGCGCGGCCGGTTCGGCGTCATCGTCATCGACATCCGAGCCGCCCGCGTCGGCGTCGGCGACCAGCGTTTCGGGCGTGACACCGTTATCCTGAATCGATTTGCCGTCGGGTGAGTAATATTTCGCGACGGAGAGAATAATCGCGCTGCCATCATCCATGCGGATGGCGTTCATGACGGAGGCGTCGCCATAGGTGTGCTCGCCGACCAGAGAGGCGCGTTTGTCGGCCTGCAAAGCAGCGGCAGCCAGCTCTGCCGCGGCGGCGGTTCCGCGATTCGTCAGCACGACCAGCGGGAGACTGGTGATGTCCTTATTGGGAACGGCATTGAAATCGTGGCGCGGCGATTTCTGACCCTGGGAGTAAGTGATGAGGCCTTTGTCGAGGAATAGATTGGCGAGCTCTACGCCGTCCTCAGGTGAACCGGTGGCGGAGTAGCGCAGGTCGAGAATCAGTTTCTTCGCGCCCTGCTTCTGGAGGTCAGAAATGGCGCCGGAGACTTCTTTGAGCCGGCCATAGCCCATCGCGGCAATCTTGATGTAGCCGATATTCTCAGGAAGCATCTTCGATTCGACAGCCGGCAATGTGACGACAGACCGGGTCAGATCAAGCTTCTGCGGCTCGGGCTTGCGGCGCAGGACCGAGAGATCGATGGTGGAACCCGGCTGGCCCTTCAGCAGGAGATTGGCGTAGGCGAGCGGCATGTCGCGGGTGGCGATGCCCTTGATCGATTCGATCATGTCGCCGGTGGTCAGGCCGGCTTTTGAGGCGGGCGAACCGGGCACGACCGATACCACGGTGATGTAGCCGAATTTTTTGGCCAGCACCATGCCGAGATCGCCCTTGTAGGTGTCGAAGTTCTTCAGGTATTCCTTGTACTGCTCGGCATTGAGATAGCTGGCGTAAGGGTCGATGGATTCGAGCAGGCCGTTGAGGGCGCCGAGGGTGACGCTCGACATGTCGGGTTCTTCGACATATTCGCTTTTGATGCGGGAGAGAACCTCGGAATAGACCGCCAAATGCTTGTAGACGCTGTCGGAAGAAACCGATTCGTCGGCCGGAGCTCCTTTGCTGACAACACCTCCGAACAGCAGGAGAGCCACCATACAGGTGGACGACAAGACGACGACAAATTTGGTACGGCTATTCATATATAAGTTCCGACGCAGGCCGCAGAGAGCCTGTTTCGATTATATGACCCGGAGCGCGTGCGCCGGCGACGGCTGACCGTTTTCCGTTATCCGCGCTTTCCAGGATCCGAACCGGAGCGACAGGATCGCCGGGGTTACAGTAGACTGAATCACCCGATATGTCGCGAATGCTCGATGAGATTCGCCAGCAGCCGGAAACGCTGGCGCGGACGCTGGCGTCGGAACTGCGCCGAACCGAAAAGTTCCGGGCCATGATCCAGCGGCGGAAGATGCGGCTGGCGGTTCTGGTGGCGCGGGGAACATCGGACAACGCGGCGCAGTTCGGGAGGTATCTGATCGAAATCACCACCGGGATTCCGGTATCGCTGGCGGCACCGTCGGTGCTTACGGTTTATGAAGCGCGGATGAACTACAAAGACGCGCTGGTGGTCGGTTTGTCGCAATCGGGGGAGTCGAGCGACACCAACAAGGTGCTGGAGCAGGCACGGAAGGCAGGCGCGGTCACGGTGGGGATCACCAACGATCCGCGCAGCACGCTGGCGGGGATCGCGGAGCACGTTTTTCTGGTGAGAGCGGGGCGCGAGAAGAGCGTGGCCGCCACGAAAACGTACACGGGCCAGCTGATGGTGCTGTATCTTATCGCGTACGCGCTGGGGGCGAAGATCCGGATCGCCGATCTGGAGGATGTCGCCGATTTCGTGGCGAGCGCGCTGACGCTTCAGCCCGAGGTGGCGGCGATGGCCGAGCGGTACCGGTTTATGCATCATGCGGCGGTGGTGGGGCGCGGGCTGAATTATGCCAATTCGCTCGAGTTCGCGCTGAAGATGAAAGAGACATCGTACGTGGTGGCGGAGGGATTTTCATCGGCGGATTTTCTGCACGGGCCCATCGCAATGGTTGAGCCGAGTTTTCCGGCGTTTCTGTTCACGCCGTCAGGGCCGGCGTGGGCATCGATGGAGGAGATGCTGCGCAGGCTGCAGGGGCTCAAGGCGGAAACGGTCGTGATCACGGACCGGCGAAATCCGGCGGCGGCCAATCTGGCGTCGCGCGTGATCTCGATTCCGGCGCGCATTCCGGAGTTGTATACGCCGATTCCGTACATCGTGCCGGCGCAGCTCTTCGCGGCGGCGCTGGCGGCGGAGAAAAATCTGGATGCGGACCGGCCGCGGGGGCTGGGGAAAATCACGAAAAACCTTTGAGCCACAGGCGGCAGCGATAAACGCAGATAATTAAGCTTGCGGCTGAATCGGTTCAACGAGCGGATGACGCGGGGCGGAATGTTGTTTCTGCTGGCGCTGCTGGCGACCGGCGCGAGCGCATTTCTCACCGGGAACAATTTGCTGTTTCTGATTTTTTCGGCGATGCTGGCGTTGCTGCTGGTGTCGAGCTTTCTGAGCCGGCTGGTGCTGGCGGGGCTCGAGATCGAGCTGCTGCTGCCGGAACATGTTTTCGCGCGCATGCCAATGGCGGCGCGGGTGCGCGTTCGGAATCTGAAGCGGCTGACGCCCTCGTTCTCGATTGAACTGACGGGGCTGCAGGACCCGGTTTACTTTCCGGTGATTCCGGGACGCGAGACGATCGAAGCCGCGGGACTGATTGTGTTTCCGCAGCGGGGGCGGCACCGCGAGAATGTGTTTGTCATTGCGACGCGGTTTCCGTTTGGATTTCTGCGCAAGAGCACGACCGTAGCATTGCGGCGCGAAACGATCGTTTATCCGGCGATTGAACGGAGACAGAGCGCGGAGATGCTGCTGGATTCGATCGGAGGCGAAATAGAGACGCAGGTGCGGGGCGAAGGCCGCGATTTCTACCGCATCCGCCGGCACGAGCCGCAGGACAGCGCAAGACACGTGGACTGGAAGAGCAGCGCGCATACCGGCGCTCTGCAGGTGCGCGAGTTTACGCGGGAGCGCGAACGGGCAATCGAGATTTTCTTCGACCGTCGGGCGGGGACAGGAAGCCAGCATCCGTTTGAGGAGTTAGTTTTGGACTGCGCGTTTGTGATTTCGGAACTGGCGGAGCGGGACGCGCGGATCTGGATGCGTTCGCAGAGATTCGCGAAGGCTGTGCCTGACGAAGGCGACGTTTACGATTTAATGCGGTTTCTGGCGCTGGCGGAGCCGCTGGTGGTGGGAGAATTCCGGGGCGATGTGGATGAGGCAGCGGACCCGCACAATCCGAGGCTCGTTTTCAGCTTAGCTGCGAATGAACGCGCATGACCGCGAACTAATACCAGGTCATGGTTTCGATGCCGGCGCCCGCCTGGAATCGCTTCAGCTCTTTTCCTTCCTTCATGTCGATGACCGAGACGGAGCCGTCGCCGTGATTGCCGACGATCATGGTGCGGTTGTCGGGCGCGAAGCCCATACCCATGGGCGCTTTGCCGATGGGGACGACGAACTGTCTCCCGTGCGGATCGTCGGCCCTGAGGATGTTCAGGAGCTGGGCGTTGTTGTCCGTCACGATGTATTCGCCGTTCGGTGAATAGCGGACGCGCGAGGCGGCGCGTTTGTTTTGATCCAGAGTGATGTCGTCGATGATTTTGTCGGTGGCAGTGTCGATCACGTGGAGGACCGGGTCGGTGTAATCGAGCGCGACAACGCGCTTGCCGTCGGGCGAGGCGGAGATGCCTTCGGTGCCGTTGGGGACGGAGATGTGTGCGGCGGTCTTGCGCGCTTTGAGATCGATCACGGTGATGAAGGGGCGATCGTTCTTGTTTACGGCATAGGCTTTGGTGGCGTCGGGAAGGACGGCGACCCAGTGGCTGGTGCCTTCGGTGTCGATGGCGTCTTCGATTTTTTTCGTCTTCGGATCGATGATGAGGAGCTTGCGCGAGGCGTCGCAGGTGACGTAGAGAGTGCCGGCGGAGTCGGTTTGAATGCCATGCGGCGCGACATAAGGCGATACGTCGATGACGCCGGTCTGCATGCGGGTCGTGAGATCGATGATGGCGATGGTGTGCTCGGGATTGGGATTGCGACCATAGACGCCGGCGCCGTAGATGGGGACGTAGGCGGTTTTGTGGTCGGGCGAGAGGGCGATATCGTGCGGGTTGACGGCGACTTCGATGCTGGAGATTTCGGTCCAGGATTTGGGATCGTAGAAACGGATGTGATGGCCGACTTTGTCGATGAGGACGAGGCCGGTCGTGCCCGTGGGATTGTTGGGGTCGAGCCTGGCCGAAAACAGGGCCGCGGGGAGCAGAGTTGCGGTGAGAGTGATGGCGGCGAGAACGCGTCGGATCAACATGCGGCTATGATATCGCCGATTCCCGACGGTTGGCGCCGGGCAGAAACCCGGCGGCAGGCTCGAAAGCGTGGCTCCGCTAAGTGGGTTTACTTCAGCATGGGTTTGATGCCGTCGGGGAGCGGGTAGCGGTCGGTGTTGAGGATCATCGAAACCATGTTGTAGTAACCCGTGGTGGCGATGAGATCGACGACGCCGCGCTCGGTGAACCTGTCGACCGCTGCTTTAAATGTTGCATCGCTGACGTGGTGAGTGGTCAGGAGTTCCTGGCAGAAGCTATAGACGACGGCTTCGTCGGAATCCATCGGTGAAGGCCGCGTGCCAGAGGCGAGGCTGTCGATCAGGGGCTGTTCGAGGCCGTATTTCAGGCCGTCGCGCCGGTGGGCGTACCACTCGTATTGGGAGGTCCAGAAGCGGGCGGTGATGAGGATGGCGAATTCGTTCAGTTTGCGCGGAATCGAGGAGTGAAAGCGCATTTGCGCGCCGAATTTCTGGATTTGATCGCCGACTTCGGGGTCGCGCAGGAGCACGTTGAAGGGGCCGGTCGTTGTGCCGCGTTCGCCCGAGAGGAGATTGTTGATCATCGTTTTCTGCGCGGGCGTCATTTCTTCCCATTTGATGGGCCTGAAGCGGTCGCCGCGGAGGACGAGGTTGGGCGGGGCGGAGGTTTGGGCGAGAGCGCCAAGAGCGATCAGGAGAGCGAGAACGGTTCTCTTCATGGCGGTGGATCATATCACGAAGAGGGCGTTCAGCTATCAGCTAAGGAAGGCCGCTCTTCTTTTGGCTGGGAGCTGATGGTTGACAGCTGAGCGCCGGATTATTCCACGCGCCAGGTGCGGCCGTCGCGTTTGATGAGTTCGTCGGCTTCCTTCGGGCCCCAGGAACCGGCGGCATAGTTGGGGAAGCTGCGCGGCGGGAGCGCCTTCCAGACGTCGAGGATGGGCTCGACGACGCTCCAGCCGGCTTCCACCATGTCGGCGCGCTGGAAGAGTGTGGCGTCGCCGATCATGCCGTCGTAGAGGAGACGCTCGTAGCCGGTGCTGGGCTCGGCGCCGAAATAGTCCGTGTATTTGAAATCCATTTTCACGTCGCCGATGTTGACGTGCGCGCCGGGAATTTTTGCGCCGAAACTGAGCGAGATGCCTTCGTCGGGCTGAATGTGAATCACCAGCATGTTCGGCGTGAGTTTTTCGACAGGCGTGTCGCGGAACAGGACGAGGGGAGCGCGCCGGAACTGAATCATGATTTCCGTGGCGCGGCGCGCCATGCGCTTTCCGGTGCGGATGTAAAAGGGTACGCCGGCCCAGCGCCAGCTGTCGAGCTGAAGCCTGAGCGCGACAAAAGTCTCGACGTTGGACTGGGGGTCGACCAGGTGCTCGCTGCGATAGCCGGGAACGTGCTGGCCATCGATGGCGCCCTCGCCATACTGGCCGCGCACGGCGCGCGAGAGAACGTCCTCGGGCTGCATGGGCTGGATGGCGTGAAGCACCTTCGACTGCTCATCCCGCACGGCGTCGGCCTGAAAGGAAATGGGCGGTTCCATGGACGTCAGCGAGACGAGCTGCAGCAGGTGGTTGGGGATCATATCGCGCAGACAGCCGGCGTGTTCGTAATAGCCGCCGCGGCGCTCGACGCCGAGGTTTTCCGAGACGGTGATCTGTACGTGGTCGATATAGCGCCGATTCCAGACCGGTTCGAAGATGCCGTTGGCGAAGCGGAAAACGAGGATGTTCTGGACGGTTTCCTTGCCGAGATAGTGATCGATGCGAAAGGTCTGGCGTTCGTCGAGCACCTGGGCAATCTCGCGATTGAGAGCTTTGGCGGATTCGAGATCGCTGCCGAAGGGTTTTTCGAAAATTACGCGACGCCAGGAACCGCTCTCTTCATGCGTGAGGCCCTGTTCGCCGAGCTGGCGCACGATTTGCGAAATAAACTGCGGAAGAGTGGCGAGGTAGTAAAGAACGTTGCCCTGGGTGTGGTGCAGCTTTTCGAGTTCGGTGACTTTGTCTTTGAGGCGAACGAAATCGGCCGCATTGGCGAAGTCGCCAACCATGTAGGAAGTATGGTCGGCAATCCAGTCGCAGAGAGCGCAGCCGGGCGGAGCACCGGCGTACTGGCGAATGTCTTCGCGGACGCGCTTGCGAAAATCTTCTTCGGCGATTTCATCCTTTGCAAAGCCGAGCACCGCGAATTGCTGGGGGAGCAGGTGCGTGCGCGCAAGGTTGTAGAGCGCGGGAAGGAGCATGCGGGTGGTGAGGTCGCCCGATGCGCCGAAGATGACCATGATGCAACGATCGGCCACGCGGCCCTGATCGCTGCTGCCATCGGAGCGCGCTGCGTCCGGGGAATTGGTTTCCGCCATGGTCCTAGTTTCGCAGGGGATGGAAGACGGAACGTTCAGCTCAAGCCGGCGGGTGGGATTCAGGAAGGGGGTTTGGGGTTGTCAGAGGATTTTTAAAAGAGGAACTGCGTTGGTAGGGTTTTTTCCCGCCGTGCCTGAGCTGTGTCCTTACAGTTCACGGCTCACTGGGAAGCAAGTCTCTTGCCAAAACGAAACTGCCTTAAAAGAACCCTATTTGGGCGTTTTTGTGTGCCATTGCGGACGAAGCGCGTTTCATGGTGAAACTTTGTGTCTGAAAGAGATGCACGGAGCGGACGATGAAACACCGATTCTCCGTTCCACGACAGTTGTGCGGCTACTTTTCCGCCGGAAGACTGGCAGGAAGACTGGACTCGCCGGGTACTACACCTTTTTTGGCATCTATCAAAGAGACGTGATTGGCTTCAAGGGTGGCGCCGATCGTCTGATCGAGGTTGATGCGCGCACTTTGATAGGAGACCCGCGCCGCCAGTTCATTCGACTGCGCCGTGGTGAGATCGCGCTGCTCGACGATCACGTTATAAGGGGTCGACGCGCCCAGCGTAAACTTCTTCTGCTCGGAATCGAGGAGCTGCTCCTGAAGAATGCGGCTCTGGACAGCAGCGTCGTAACGCGCCCGCGCCTGGCGCAAAGCCACCACCGAGTTGGTGACATCCACCTGCGCCTGGTTCATATCCCTGGCGGTGGTCAACTGCTGTTGTCGGAGCGAGAGCTGATCTATGGCGTAGTCGGCCTGAGCCTGGCGGTCGCGGAGCTGAACAGAAGTGAAAACGCCGACACTCTCACTGGGGAAATCCTGGCGGAACACCTGGCCGAGAGCCGTTCCGATGCTGCCCTTGAAATAAGGATCGGACGTAAACGAGAAGCCGGGGAAAAGAGTAACCAGCTTGGGCGTGCCGGCGAGACCGGCCGTGCTGCGGTTCACATTGACTCCGGCAGAGGGCCGAAGTCCGTTGATGGTTCCAAGGGCGGAGACTTCGGCGGAGGCGATATTGTCGCGTTCGACGATGAGATCGCTGCGATTGGCGAGCGCAGTCCTGACGAGATCCTTGACCGGAGGTATGTCGTCGCTGGCCGGGATCACAAGCTCATCGACCGGAATGATTTCCACGTCGCGGATCAGCGGGTTGCCGAGGCCGGTGCGGCTGATCAGATTCTTGAGCTGCAGCTGCTGCTGTTCGATGGCGGCGCGGGAGTTGACCAGAGCCAGCTGGTTGGAGGCGACCTGGTTCTGGGCGGTGGTGACGTCGAGCTGAGCGAGGGCGCCGAGCTCCAGGCGGCGTTTACTTTCATCGAGGAAGCGCTGTGAGGCGTCGAGGGTGCTCTGTTTAGCCTTCAGGTCCTCGTAATCGGCGACCAAAGAGTAGTAAGAGTTGAGCACGTTGACAACGACCGTCGACACCTGCGTCTTGAAGTTGAGATCAGAATCGGCAAGATTCATCTTGGCGACGGTAATGTTGCGCTGGTTGAGTTTAATGCCCAGACCCTGCAGGAGGTTTTGCTGAAGGCTGAAAGAAAGCGCGGGCGCGACCGAGGGATTCAGTACGTCGAGCGGCGCGTTTTCGTTGACGTAGTGGTCGTTGTAGCCGATGTTGATGGTGCCGCCGGTGACCAGCCCCTGCTGATAGGTTCCGGAAAAGGAGCGGAGGCCTTGGATCAGGTTGGATGTTTCGCTGAGGCCGGTGAAGGGCTGCGGGTTGCTGCGGTGGCTGAAGGCGTTGGATTCCTGGAATGTGGGATCGAACGTTGGCGTGACCGGGCCAACCTGCGCGACGGTGGAGTTGGCGCCGTTTGTACCGTTCGATCCGCCGCGGCTGCCGGGTACGGTAACGCCGGCTGCTGCCTGACTGCCGAGCACGCCCTGTCCGTTCTGCACGGAGGAAGCCTGAGACTGACCGCTGGGAACTCCGGGCAGAGTGCCGCCGGCTTCGGAGCGTTCGAGATTCCAGGCCGTGATCGGGATGTTGTAACGGGCGTTTTCGATGTCGATGTTGTTTTCGAGAGCCAGAGCGATGGCATCGTGGACGCTCAGGTAGAGTTTGCCGGCGCGAATCAGCACCGTCATGCGGCCGGAATCGCTGAGATGAGCGGGCGGTACAGTAACCGCGGTGTAAGGCCGCCAAAGGATCGGGTCGGTGGGACGGACGGGTTCGATGGCGGTGATTCCGGCGCCAGCGGGTTGCTGAGCCCAGACGGTAGCGGCTGCAAGAAGACAACTGATCAGGGCGCGCGCGGTTTTCATTGCCTCGCTCCCGTGCCCTGAGCCGGCGGGGTGCTGGGGGCCGCGCCGACACGACCGGCCATGGCTTCGGTCATGGAGATATGGTTGACATCCAGAGTGCGGCCAAGCGCCTGATCGAGGGCGATGCGGGCGTGGCTGTAATTCGCCATGGCCTGAGCTTCGGAACTCTGGGAGCTTGAAAGATCGCGCTGGTCCTGCTCGACCTGATAGGGCGTGCCGGCGCCAAGTTCGTACTTGCGCTGATCGGCGTCGAACGTAGCCTGGGAAAGAATGCGCGCCTGCACTGCGGCTTCGTAACGGCTGCGCGCCTGCTGCATGCCGATCACGGCGTTCTGAACATCGACGCGCACCTGATTGACCTGCTTCTGCAGATTCAGTTGGTGCTGGCGAATTTCGAGAAGGCTGGCGGCGTAATCGGCCTGGGCTGCCCGGTTCCGCAAAGGTATGTTCAGCGAGAGACCGGCGGAGTAGTTCGGATAATCGCGGTCGAAAATCTGCGAGAGCATGTTGGGATAGCCGCCGACGAAGACGCCGGGAGGAGGCGGAGTGGTCGGAGAAAGCCCGAGATAGTTGACTGAACCGGTCAGGCCGTTATTTGTGAGTTCGCCAAACACCTGCAGGGTCGGCTTGAGGGAGCTCTTGATACCGACGAGGTTCAGGTTGTCGCTGTCCAGATTGATTTTTGCCTGCTCGATTTCGAGGCGATTATTCAGCGCTTCGGTAACCAGATCGTTCACCGGCGCGAGATTGTCGTTCGGCGGGATCGTCATCGTATCGAGAGGGATGATGTGCACGTCGGCGAGATCCGACGTGGCGATGCCCTGGCGGCTGAGGGCATTTTTCAGGATGGTTTCCTGCTGCAGAAGATTGGTCTGCGAGATAACGAGGTCCTGACGGGCGGAGAAAAGCTGCGACTGCGCGCGCGTCACTTCGATCTCGGCCAGCGTGCCGATACGGACCTGGTCCTGATTGTTTTTCAGTAACTGTTCGGCGGTGGCGACCTCCTGCTGTTTGGCCTTCACGTCCTGGTTGAAGCTGACAAGATCCCAGTAGAGATTGAGCACGGCGGTGACCGTGGTGATGACCTGTTGTTTGAACTGCAGGTCGGTGGCCTTCATGTTGTTTTTTTGGACCCGGATATTGCGCTCGTTGACGGCGCGTCCGAAGCCATTCAGAAGGTTCTGGGTGACGGTGAGGTCGATATCGCCCCCGGTGAAGGGATTCAGGCTGTACTGGCGGCTGTTGGATTTGTTGTATGTACTCGCGTACGTGAGGGTGGCGCTGGTTCCGGTGGGCCAGTTCTGCTGGTAATACGTCGTGAGGCTGCGGGTGTTGGTGATGAGGGTGTTGGTGTTGGTGAGCGACGTAAGACTCTGCGGCGAAGTGGAGTGCTGGAAATTGGCGAAGGCGACGACGTTAGGGTCGAACGACTGCACCTGCGGACCGAGCTGAGTAATGATGCCGCCGCCGGCGCTGACACCCGCGCCGCCTCCGGTGGAAGGAGCGCCGTTGGTGTTCACGGTGACACCGCTCAGGCTGACGCTGACCGGACCGGCCGAGATATTCTGACCAACGTTACGCAGCAGGCCGCCGCCCTGGGCACGGCGCAGCAGTTCGCGAGCGAGCAAAGGGCCATAGCGCTGCACTTCGATGTCGATGTTGTTTTCCAGAGCGAGGGCGACGACGTCCTGCGAGGAAAGGTAGAGATTACCGGCCCGAATCAGCGAGTCGAAGCGGGAGGTGTTGGCGAGATTGATGGGAGGGACCGGGCGCGTGCGATACGGCCGAGTCAGCCAGCCAAGTCCGCTCTTCGGGGGGTCGATGCGAACGGCCGACTGGGCGGCGAGGGGAGGGGTCGCGCCGACGAGAATCGCCAAGAGCGGTGCAAGACTGCGGACTAAGGCTTTTGTCATGAGAAAAATGTTTCCAAGCAGGAGAATACGTGCGCGAACGGTGAGCGGTTCGCGTTAATCGCGCGCAAAGGACCTGCGCCCCGCGTACGTTTTGACGCCCTGAGCTTTAATTTCCAATGGTATAGTAGCCGTTTGTGACGCCGCAAGCGGAACGTGTTCTGGACCTGTTTAAAAAGACAGGCGCATACCTGCAGGGACATTTCCGGCTCACGAGCGGGCTGCACAGTTCGGGTTATCTCCAGTCAGCGCTGGTGCTGCAGTATCCGAAGCATGCGGAACAACTGGGCCGCAGGCTGGCGGAAGAACTCTTTCCTTTGACGAAGCAGTCGCGCATTGGTTCCGTGGTTTCGCCGGCGCTGGGCGGATTGATTGTGGGGCACGAAGTGGCGCGCGCGATGGGAGTGCGTTTTCTGTTCACCGAGCGCGATGCCGAGCGGAAGATGTCGCTGCGGCGCGGGTTCACGATCGGGCCCGGCGAGAAGGTGGTGGTGATCGAAGATGTGATCACGACCGGCGGCAGCACGAAAGAAGTGATCGAAGTAGTGGGCGCGCTCGGCGGTGAGGCAGTCGCAGCGGGATCGATTATCGATCGCAGCGGCGGCGCGGTGGACCTGGGAATTCCGCGCGTGGCGCTGGAGACGCTGAACGTACCGGTGTGGGAGCCAGGGAAGTGTCCTTTGTGCGCGAAGGGCGAACCTGTGACGAAGCCCGGATCGCGGCCGGTTTGAGCGCACAGGCCGAGGGGTCCGGTGTGCGCGAATCAGAGATGAGCCGGCGCATCCGCATTACGATTGCCTTCGACGGAACCGACTTCTGCGGGTGGCAGGTGCAGCCGGGACTTCCGACCATTCAGGGAGCACTCGAAGAAATCGTCGGCGGGCTGGAAGGGAAGCACGTGCATGTGGAGGGCTCGGGGCGCACGGATGCGGGAGTGCACGCGCGCGCACAGGTGGCGGCATTCACGATTGCGAACCCGATTCCGGTGGAGAATCTGATCCGCGCGGTGAATCGCCTGTTGCCGGCGTCGATACGCGTACTGGACGCAGCGGAAGCGCCGGGCGGGTTTCATCCACGCTTCGATGCGGTGGCGAAGACATATCAGTACACGATGCATCGGACAGCGATTTGTTCGCCGTTCGAGTGGAGATATGTGCACCACTACCCGTATCCGCTGGATGAGGACGCGATGATTCGGGCGGCGGAATTGTTCAGGGGAGAGCACGATTTCACGGCGTTTGCGGCTTCGGACGATCGGGATGAGGAAGGGAAGTCGAAGGTTCGGACGATTTTTCGTTCGGAGATGGAGAGGGTTGGAGAGCGGTTGATTTATTCCGTGCGAGGAAGCGGATTTCTGAAGCACATGGTGCGGAATATTGTGGGGACGCTGATTGAGGTGGGACGGGGGAATCTGGGTTGCGCCGGGATTGAGGCGCTCCTTCAGCCGGGTGAGGGGCGGAAGGGCGGGCCGACAGCGCCGGCGAAAGGATTGACGATGGAGTCAGTTGAGTATGACGATGCGCCGGACACAAGCCCGGCGGCAGACTCGAAAGCCTCGCCCCATTAATTTACTCCGGAGGCTTCTCGCCGGGTTTTAGCAGTGTCGGCGGTTTGCGGCGCGGTTTGGTTTGGTCGTCCGATTTAGCGACATCCGTGGTTGCGCCCGGTTCGGCGGGTTTTCCTTTGCGATCTTCCGCGGCAACTGCATCCTCGGCCTCTTTCTTCGCCTTTTGGTCTTCGGCGCTGAGTTTGGCGCCGCGCGCGGTGGGATCCTGAGAAGCCAGATCCATGCTGTCGTTGGTGCCCTCGATGGCTTCGGTCAGGGCAACGTTGTAAAGATCGACGTCGGAAAGGTTGCGATCTTTGATCTGCTGCAGCTGGGCGACAAAGCGCTTCTCGGCGGTTTTGACGGCTGCGGTGCCCTCGGCGATATCAACGCCGCGCTGCAGGGCATCGTCAGAAACGGTGTCGATGGCATCAATGATGCCGGCGTAATCTTCGAGCAGCTCGCGCGCTTCGGCGGACCGGCCTTTTTTCTCTTTTGTGAGAAGGCGCTGAAGCTGGTCCATGCGCTGACGCGCAAAAAGAATGTACAGTTTGAGGCGGTCGTTCGGAAGCTGCGCTTCGCGGACCTTTTCGATTTCGTCTTCAGTGAGGAAATCTTTGCCGGCGAAGGCCGGAACCGCGCCGGCGAAAGTGGCGCAGAGCAGGAAGAGAATCGTCCAGCGTCTCATCGTTTTCTCCCCATGATGCCCTCAAACCAGGCATCGTGCATCGTCTGAACTTTGGATATTAAGTCGCGGAGGGCGCCTCTTTCGGAAACATCCATCCTCTGTTCCAGATCGCCGAGGCGTATGAGCAGATCGCGCGAGTGCATCTCGGCATATTTGTAAGGGCCGGGATTGCGACCGGGCGTTTTGCCGCTGATGTTGAAAGCCTGCTGTGCGGCATCGAGACTGTCTTCGATCTCTTTCAGCTGAGCGGCGAAGCGCGGCATGTCGCCCTGAGCATAGGCGGTTTCGGCGTTCTTTTCGGCGACCCCGGCGTAATCGATGGCGGCTTTGGCGCGATGGTCGGGATTCGGCTCCGCCCGGACTGCATTGAGCGACGGCGGCAGAGGGGCGGCGAGCAGGATCAGGGTGAGCAGCAGAGTCGTCATCGTGGCTTCAATGCCTGAGTTCATTCTCGATGATACGGATTCTTTGCCGCGCCTGGAATTCCTGGTCAGGCATTTTGCCGGCGTCGGAAGCGAGGAACCGGCGGTAGGCTTCGAGAGCGGGCTGGGGCTGCTTCAGTTTTTCGAGGGAAATGGCGCGGTAGAAGTAATCGCCCGGACCCTCCTGACCGAGCGCACGGACGTGATCGAGCGCGGCGAGGCCCGCCGCGTAGTCTTCACTGACGATGAGGACAGCGGCGAGCTCGTTCCAGGCCTTGACGGAATCGGGCCGAATCTTCGCGGCGGCGGAAAACTGGGTGGCCGCAGCGACGAATTGGCGACGATCGCGGAGCTCGCGGCCGAGATCCATACGAACATCGTAATTGCCGGGCTCAGAGGAAGCAGCCAGCTGCAGCTGTTCGAGGACTTTCCCGGGTTGCTTATTCAGCTTGTAGGCGTCCGCGAGAGCGAGCCGATTGGCGACGGTTGGCGATTGTTTGACGGCCAGTTCGAGATCGGGGATCGCAGCGGCGCTATCGCTGCCTGCGGCCTGCAGCCGGGCGATGCGGTCGCGGGCCGCCGAATTGTCGGGGAACTCTTTGTAAATGGCCACCGCCTGCGGAATCATTTTGGCTTTTTCATATGCGGCGGCGAGCGAAAGCAGTTCGTCTTTGTAGCGGGCATCGATGGCCGCGGCATCGTGGAAAAAACGATCGGCCTGCGCCAGATCGTTGGTCTGGAGGAGCGCCTGGGCGTAGAGGAGGTTGGGATGGCCTTCTGTGGGCCGAAGTTCAGCAGCTTCTTTCAGCACAGGAAGAGCTTCCGCCGGCTTATTGGTGCGCAGAAGCAGCGTGCCGAGATTCACGTCCGCCTGGTAGAGTCCGGGCTTGAGCTGGAGAGTTCGGCGGAGTTCCTGGATGGCTTCGTCATCCTTCTGCTCCAGGCTCAGCGCGAGAGCGAGGTTGAAATGGGCGGTGAAGTTGTCCGGATCTTTCCGGACAGCTTCGCGCAGGAGTGGTTCGGCGACAGCAGGCTGATTGGCGTCGAGGGCCTTCACGCCATCGGCGAGAGAATCCTGCTGGGGCGCAAAAAGGAGCAGTGCGGCGAGGGCGTACGGCAACGCCATAGCTTCATTTTAGGATGGGGGGATTACGGGCTATGGCGGGTCAGCGGGCCATCGCCATACTGGCGCTCATCGCGCCGATGCCGGCGATGAGGAGAACGAACATGAGGCCGAGGCGCAATTTCACCGAAAAGTCCGCGCCGCTGAATTCGCGCCAGAGCAACAGACCGCACAAAGCGGCGACGAGGATCGCGCTTTGCTGAATCGCATAGCTTAACGGGGCACCGGGAAGAGATGCGCCCTCCAGGCGGCTGCGAACCAGAATTGCGATCAGCCCGGCGTACCAGACGATCCCGCCGAGCAAACCCATGACGTGACGCCGCAGTGAGGCGCGGAAATACTCGGCTATTTCGATGGGCTTGCCCTGCACCGGCAGATTCATGAAGAACAGGTTGTAGACAAACGTCGAGAAGACAATTCCAATCGCAAAAATGAAGCCGCTCGAGTATGGGCCGAGGCCGTTATCGCCAGCCGCGCCGAGCTGAAGCAGCGGGTAAAACGAACCCAATAGAAATCCGCCGGCAAGGCTGAGGAAGACGCCCTTCAGACCCGGCTTCCGGCGGCGCGGCTTAACGGGAACGCCCTCGGCCTGAGCTTTTTCGGCCTGCGCTTTCGCTCGGAGCGCCGACCAGGTTTTGAACGCCAGGACATCAAAAACAATGGCGGCGGCGACTGCCGCGGCGCCAATAAGCAACAGGGAGACATTACCGCCAGGATTGAGAAACCAGTTCCAGAGAGCGGCGATGATGAGGCCAAATCCCATGCCTGCCGGGAAAGCGACGCTCATTCCGGAGATGGAGACACCGGCGAGCAGCAGCATATTCCCGAGGTTGAAAATCACACCGCCGCCGAAGGCGAAAACATCCTGGCGCTTACCGGCCAGCTGCAGATCGTCGCGGAACGAAAATCCGTCAAAACCGAGGCTGCCGAGAGTCAGCGCGATGATGGTGGCGGCAAGAAACGCGCCCACGGCGAAATCGAAATA
>Ga0335085_10005597_pt1 | contig 20092 bp, 20 predicted proteins | sample Lox_Sample_45_FD_206712 | JGI IMG/M metagenome (GOLD analysis project Ga0335085, IMG submission 206712) | Soil microbial communities from Loxahatchee National Wildlife Refuge, Florida, United States - Lox_Sample_4.5 | ecosystem: Environmental > Terrestrial > Soil > Wetlands | place: USA...
TGAGCGGACACGATATCAAGTCGCCAGAACGAGAAGTCGGTAAAGCCGGCGTAAAGCTCGGATTTTGGATGGCGGGCGAGAAACCGGCGGCGCAGCCGAGGTTCACGAGCATCCTGACGCGCGACAAACACAAATCTGCCGAGCACAGTCAGACGCGGATAAGCGAGTGGGTCGCCACGGCCAACCGATGCTAAGAGCAGCGATGCGCGGCCGTCGTTTTCAAGATTTGCGGTATGGGTCGAAAGCCTTGAAACCAAAATTAACGGCGAGCCGTCGACATCGGTGGCGACGTTAACCAAGGATGCAAATGGGTATCCGGTATTGCGGTCGATGGTCGCGAGCGCGCCTGCTCGTGTGGTCCGCAACAGCGATTTGGCGACTCCCCTCGCATCAAACTCCGCTGCCGGAGCGTTTTCCGGCAGCCGGTTCGGCATAAAGCCTGGCAGGGGCGCTGCGTCGTCAGCTTCGGCCACTTCTAAGCTTCTCCGGCTTCCAGGCGTGCCACAGCAATTGCCTCGATTCTGCCTTGTCTCGTCACACTTCCGCCCCTACATGGGTTTTCAAAGGCTTACGGGGCCGGGGCAAAGTAATGCTTGCGGCCGACTCATGTTAGAAGGCCGCTATGCCGACAATCGCTCTGGTCGATGACGACCGCAATATCCTGACCTCGGTGTCGATCGCACTTGAGGCCGAGGGATATCGGATCACGACCTATACCGACGGCGCCTCTGCTCTCGACGGCTTTAAAAGTGCCCCGCCGGACCTTGCCATTCTCGACATCAAGATGCCGCGCATGGACGGGATGGAAACCCTGCGCCGGCTGCGGCAGAAATCCGACCTGCCGGTCATTTTTCTCACCTCGAAGGATGAGGAAATCGACGAACTGTTCGGCCTGAAAATGGGGGCCGACGATTTCATTCGCAAACCGTTTTCGCAGCGGCTCCTGGTCGAACGGGTCAAAGCGGTCCTGCGCCGCGTTTCGCCGAAGGATGGCGCCGCGCCGAAGGAAGCCGACAGCAAGGTTCTGGAGCGCGGATTGCTGCGCATGGACCCGGAACGTCATACCTGCACCTGGAAGAACGAGCCGGTGACGCTCACCGTCACTGAATTTCTGATCCTTCACGCCCTGGCCAGCCGGCCCGGAGTGGTGAAAAGCCGCAACGCGCTGATGGATGCGGCCTACGATGATCAGGTCTACGTAGACGACCGTACCATCGACAGCCACATCAAGCGGTTGCGCAAAAAGTTCAAAGCAAGCGATACCGAATTCGATATGATCGAGACGCTGTACGGCGTTGGTTATCGCTTTAAGGAGTAGGCGCGGCATTTGCGCACCGGCCATGGGCTGCTGAACTAGACCCGTGGCCCACAGACTCCTACCTGACTGGGCGGCTGACGTGCGGTACTAATAGCGTCCGGCTCCAACCATTGGGTGGGAGTTGATCGGAACCCCGGCAGACGACGTGCTTGATCGAACCGTGGAAATCGTAGGGGCCGAGAAGAAGGCCCCACAATCGACTCCGGTCGAAAGCCAAATCGAGACTGAGGGTCTCGATGAGGTTTCCGTGCTCGTCCGGCCGCGGGGCCTCGCCAGGGTAGGCCATTGGCTGCAGCGCGCCTGGCAGTTCTTCGTCACGCAGACTTTCTCGAGCCTGACGCGTCGCATCGTCTTTCTCAACGTCGCAGGCCTGCTGGCGCTGTCCATCGGCATTACCTTTCTTTCGCAGTTCCGCGCCGGACTGATCGATGCAAGAATCCAGAGCCTGCTGGTTCAAGGGCAAATCATCGCCGGCGCGATTGCCGCCTCGGCGACGGTCGAGACCGATTCATCAATCACCATCGATCCGGACAAGCTGATTGAACTGCATCCCGGCGAAAGCTATGGCCCGTCCGAGGACGCGCTCTACGGGATCAATTTTCCGATCAATCCGGAGCGCGTCGCCCCGGTACTGCGACGGCTGGTTTCACCGACAAAAACCCGCGCGCGAATCTACGACCGCGACGGTGTGCTCCTGGTCGATAGCCGTAACCTGTTCGGACGCGGCGATGTGTTGCGCTTCGACTTGCCGGCGCCAAACGCTGAGAAGCCGAGTTTTTTTGAACGGGCTTTCATCGGCGTCCGGCAATGGCTTGGACGCGGCGACCTGCCGCTTTATCGGGAACTCGCTGCCGGAAATGGACGCGGCTATCCCGAGGTCGCACAAGCCCTGAACGGCCAGAACGCGAGCATGGTGCGTATCAACGACCGCGGCGACGTGATCGTGTCGGTCGCGGTTCCGGTGCAGCGCTTCCGTGCCGTTCGCGGCGCGCTGATGCTGTCGACTCAAGGTGCCGATATCGACGACATGGTGGAGGCGGAAAGGCTTGCCATCCTCAAGGTCTTCATTGTTGCCGCCGGCGTCATGGTCGTGCTCTCGATCTTGCTCGCCGGCACGATTGCCGAGCCGGTGCGACGCCTCGCCGATGCCGCTGAAAGCGTGCGCCGCCGGATCCGGTCGCGAGTGGAGATCCCGGATTTTACGCGACGCCGCGATGAGATCGGACATCTCTCGGGCACGCTGCGCGACATGACCAGCGCGCTCTATAGCCGCATCGAAGCGATCGAGAGCTTTGCCGCGGATGTTGCACACGAACTGAAAAATCCGCTGACGTCGCTGCGGTCAGCGGTCGAGACATTGCCCATTGCCAAGACCGAAGAGAGCCGCGGGCGATTGCTCGCCATCATTCAGCACGACGTCAAACGGCTCGATCGCCTGATCTCCGATATTTCCGACGCCAGCCGTCTGGATGCCGAACTGCAGCGTCAGGAGACGGCGCCGGTTGATGTTGCGAAGCTCCTCAACACCGTGGTCGCAGTTGCGAACGAAGTGAAGCGTGACGATGGCGTCCGCGTCACGCTTCGTTTTGAGGGCGGTGGTGCGCGCGCATTCCAGGTGCCGGGTCACGATTCCCGTCTGGGCCAGGTCGTCGACAATCTGATCGAGAATGCGCGCTCCTTCTCACCGGCCGGAGGCACCGTGCGTGTCACCTGCCGGCGGCTGAAGAGTCATGTCGAAATTTACGTCGACGATGACGGCCCGGGCGTGCGGCCGGATGCGTTCGAGAAAGTGTTTGAACGTTTCTACACCGATCGTCCGCAGCAGGGCTTCGGGCAAAACTCCGGCCTTGGGCTTTCGATTTCCAAACAAATTGTGGACGCGCACGGCGGCGCCATCTGGGTCGAGAATAGAACCGGCACGCCGGACGCCGAAGGCGCTGCGACTATCGCCGGTGCGCGCTTTATCGTGCGTCTGCCGGCAATGTGATGGCCACTTCAGCGACCGTGCACGCCTCGGCCGTGCTGGTTGGCTCGCGCGCCGTGTTGATCCGCGGACCTTCGGCAGCCGGGAAGTCGCAGCTTGCGCTCGAGCTTCTCGAAGCGGCACGCACCGGCGTCCTGCGTTTTGCCAGACTTGTCGCCGATGATCGGGTCCATCTCGAAGCGGTCGGCGGACGATTGCTGGCGCGCCCCCCCGAGGCGCTTGCCGGCCTGATCGAGGTACGCGGGATCGGACTTCTGCGCGTCGCGCACGAACCCCGTGCGGTCATCGGGATGGTGGTGGATCTCGCCGCGGCGGACGCCGGAAGATTGCCCTCGGCCGACCAGAGACGAACGGAGATTGACGGTATTATGTTACCACGTTTGCCGGTCGCTGCCGACTTCGCAGCTCTACCGGCCGTGCTGGCGCAACTCAATTCGGCCGGGACTGCTTGGATTTAGCGGCGAGGCAGCTTGATTGGAGATTGCTTAACCCTAACGCCGTTAGACTCCGATAGGGCCGCTTTTTGTCATGGACCGGGCGAGTCCCGATCCCCGGCGGCATCATTAATCTGAATTCGACTTTGCGCTACCGCAATGCAGCAGCCGCCAGATTCCGCCGAAAATGCCTCTTGCGCTTGGGCTTCGGATGGTCAAGATGAGCACCCTTTCGTGCGGTGCAACCGGGACGCGCCCGCGGGGTGTTCCATGATTGGTCTTGTGCTTGTCACCCACGGGCGGCTGGCTGTCGAGTTCCGCGCGGCCCTGGAGCACGTGGTAGGGCCGCAAGACCAGATTGAAGCGGTCACCATCGGCCCTGACGACGACGTCGAGGAGCGCCGCAAGGACATCATTGAAGCCGTCAAGCGCGTCGACAGCGGCGACGGCGTTGCCATTCTGACCGACATGTTCGGCGGTACGCCGTCGAATCTTGCCATCTCTGTCATGAGCCGGCCCAAAGTCGAAGTCCTCGCCGGCATCAATTTGCCCATGCTGGTCAAGCTCGCCAAGGTTCGCGACGAATGTCCGCTCGCGGAGGCGGTCGCCGCCGCCCAGGACGCTGGACGAAAATACGTGACCATCGCCAGCCGCGTGCTGAGCGGAAAATGAGCGTACCTGCCCAACGCAACGACGAAACCATACCGGCCGAACAGGCGTTTCGCGACGGCGCTGTCGTCCGCAAACTCTGCATCTGCAATCGCAAGGGGCTGCATGCCCGCGCCTCGGCGAAGTTCGTGCGGACGGTCGAAAAATTCGATGCCGACGTCCGCGTGATGCGCGGCAGTGAGACCGTCGGCGGCACTTCGATCATGGGCCTGATGATGCTCGCAGCCTCGCCCGGCACTTCGATCACCGTCGAAGCAACGGGCCGAGAAGCGGCCGAAGTTGTCGATGCTTTGACAACACTCATCGACACGCGCTTTGGCGAAGACGATTGATCAAACGATTTTCAGCAAACAGCCGAGGGAGAAGCTAATGGCTGCCGACCAAACTACTCCGGTTGCATCGACTGCCCCGCCGACGCCTGGCGCGCCACGTGAACGACAGCCGGCGACGATCCGGTACGTCGATCGTCCGGACGTCTCCGAGACGTTCGCCGACTCGGTCAGCGGTCTCATCTTTGACGGCCAATCGCTGCGGATTGAATTTGCGGTCACGCGTCTTGACGAGGTCAAGCCGAATATGCCGATCACCGGACGCCGTTATCCGGCGTGTCGCCTCGTGCTTCCGCCGGCCGCCGCTGCGGAACTCATCAACCGCATGCAACAGATCGGGGCGGCGCTGACGCAGGCTGGCGTGACGAGAGCCACACCGCGCCCTGGTGAAACGCCGCCGAAGGATTAATCGTCAGCGCGCCTTGCTATGAATTGGCGCTCGAATACCGTTTGCGGCGGCGGCTTTGAGGTCGGCGACGAATTTTCGATACGCCGCGTGCCGCTCGTCTTCATCCGGGATGCGGAGGAGAGCCGCGGGATGAACGGTGACAACCAGCCTCGTGCCATCTGCCAGTGCAAGGGGCTTGCCGCGCACTTTGCTGATGGTGACAGTGCGCCCGGTCAGGCTGCGGGCCGCAGTCACGCCGAGCGCGACAATCGTTGACGGCTTCACCAGGCTGCGCTCGAAATCGAGCCAAATCTTGCAGCGTTCGATCTCATAATTGTTCGGGCGCTTGTGCAGCCGGCGTTTGCCGCGCATCTCATGCTTGAAATGCTTCACGGCGCCGGTGACGAAGGTTTGTTGCCGCGCTATTCCCGCGTCTTGCAGCGCCTGATCGAGAATTCGGCCCGCCGGCCCAACGAACGGCTTGCCGGCGAGATCCTCTTTGTCGCCTGGCTGTTCGCCCACCAACATCAAATCGGCGCCGCTTGGGCCCTCTCCCGGCACTGCTTGGGTGGCGTCGCGATAGAGTGGACAGCGCGTGCACTCCTGCTCGGCGCGAGTGAGATCGCGGAGTGACTTGATTGGACCTTGTGTCTCCGCTTTCATGTCCGCGCCTTATCACTCAGAATGGAATCGTTACTCCCACCCTTGGTATCACTGTAACGATCCAGCCGAGCACCAGGTTCTCTGTTTTGTCGGGGCGGATCGGCGGATCGTCTTTGGTCCCGGTCGAGGGCAGTAGCCTGATGGCGTGCATCATCAAGAACATGCAGACGCCCCAGCTCGAAACCCATCGCGAGTAATCGTAAGCGACGATGAAAATCACAACATAGCCGGCCGATATTCCCGCCAACGCAGCAATGCAGAGCGTTCGGAGCGACTGCGTCGGCAGCGCGAGGATCATGGATTTAAGATACCGCGCGACCGGAATGTGAAGTGCGATCAACACCGCGTAAACCGGTAACCGGATCATCGTGATTCCCGCGTGATCCCAGGTGGATCTGATCTCGTCCGGGATGGTCGAATACCACATCCAGGTGTTTTGCGGGTCGAGCTGGACTGAAGCCCGAGCCTTTAGATAGGCCAAAAATGTTTCCCGCGGAACCGGCACGCGGCCGAAAAACGCCGTGGCCACGAAAATCGCTGAAACCAGAACAATGAGAGCCAGGCCGTAGATGACCTTTGCGGTTGAAAGGCCCGGCACCAGACCATAGCGCACCAGGACGATGAAGCCGATCGTCGGCAAGTACAGAAGAAAATGAAGATTGTGCATCAAGACCAGACCGACACAGCCAGCAGCAATGAGCAGCGGATAGAGCGGCCCGACCGGGATCAGAAACGCGACGAGCGCCCAAAGGCAGCCGAAAATGTCAAAGTGGCCGAGCGAAATCGCAAAGTTCTTGAAGAAAAAAGGCGATCCGAACACAAAGGCCAGCAGCGGAAGATTTTTCTCGCTAAATCCGAACACTCTCCGGAACACGGCGATGAAGAGGATAAAAGTTACGATCCAGGCGGCGATCGCAATCGCGTGGAGCCACCAAAATGGAACGACGTTGGTAAACCCGGACACGATCGCGCCAACAAGAGCGCGCCTCGTGAAACCGAAGTGATACGTGACCAGAAGTTGCATGTAGGAGGCGAGCCGCGGCGAATCGATAATGACCGTGTAGAGAATCCCGGATACCGCGATGACGAAATCGATCGCGAGCATCCACCGCCATTGCCCGGTCGGCGCCTTGTATTGCAAACGAAGCTTCACTGAAAAAAGCTCTTCCCCGAAAACTCTTCCTCGAAAAACCCTTGCCCAATTCCACAATGGCCCAGCTTCTATCCGTAGGCTCCTGCCCAAAGCACACGGTTTAGAGCTTAACGTTCGCTCGCCGCTCGACTTGAACAGCCTTCATTGAGGGTAATCAAGCGCCGAAGGTGAGCGCTAATTGTCGCCCCACCGACACGGACCGCCATTCGTCGCATGAACTTCCGCGCGCGGACGAAGATGACGAAGATAATGAGTACCAGTGCTTATCCCATGGTCAGCGTTTGAGGATAGACATAAAGCTATCTTTATGTCTTTAGTGCCGCGCGCCGAAGGGTGGCTGCGAGCAAGAGCCCAGCCGCTAACTTCCCAGAATGCACAACGACGATCAGACCATTGCCAAGGAGTATCATGAGCACCGCGACCAATACTAAAGCTTCGCACGCCGATTATGTCATCAAGGACCTTGGCCTCGCCGAATGGGGTCAGAAAGAACTTTCCATAGCCGAAACCGAGATGCCCGGCTTGATGGCAACGCGCGATGAATACGGGCCGGAACAACCGTTGCGCGGCGCGCGCATCGCGGGTTCGCTGCACATGACCATTCAGACCGCCGTACTGATCGATACGCTCAAGGCGCTCGGCGCCGACGTGCGCTGGGCCTCCTGCAACATCTACTCGACACAGGACCACGCCGCCGCAGCCGTCGCCGCCAGCGGGACGCCGGTTTTCGCGGTCAAGGGCGAGTCGCTGCACGATTACTGGGAATACACCCACCGCATTTTCGAATGGTCCGACGGCGGCGCCCCGAACATGATCCTCGATGATGGTGGCGACGCCACATTGCTGATGCATCTCGGCTCGCAGGCGGAATTGACTCCGACCGTACTTCACCATCCCAACAACGAGGAGGAGGAAGTGCTGTTCGCCGCGATCAAGGAGCGGCTGGTCAAAAAGCCGGGCTGGTACAGCAAGACCGCCAAGGAAATTCGCGGCGTGAGCGAAGAGACGACGACCGGCGTGCATCGTCTTTATCAGATGGAAAAGGAGGGCAAGCTCCTGTTCCCCGCGATCAACGTCAACGACAGCGTCACCAAATCGAAGTTCGACAATCTCTACGGCTGTCGCGAGTCGCTGGTCGACGGCATCCGTCGCGGCACCGACGTGATGATGGCCGGCAAGGTGGCGATGGTGGCGGGCTTCGGCGACGTCGGCAAAGGCTCGGCAGCGTCACTGCGTCAGGCCGGCTGCCGGGTCCTGGTTTCGGAAATCGATCCGATCTGCGCACTGCAGGCGGCGATGGAAGGCTACGAAGTCGTAACCATGGAGGAAGCCGCACCGCGCGCGGATATCTTCTGCACCGCCACTGGCAATGTCGACGTCATCACCATCGAGCACATGCGGCAGATGAAGCATCGCGCCATCGTCTGCAACATCGGCCACTTTGACAGCGAGATTCAGGTGGCGGCGTTGAAGAACCTCAAATGGCAAAACATCAAGCCGCAGGTCGATGAAATCGAGTTCCCGGACGGCAAGCGTATTATTCTTTTGTCCGAGGGGCGGCTGGTCAATCTCGGCAATGCCATGGGCCATCCGAGCTTCGTGATGTCATCGTCATTCACCAATCAGACGCTGGCCCAGATCGAGCTGTGGACCAATCAGGGCAAGTATCAGAAGAAGGTGTACACACTGCCGAAGCAGCTCGACGAGAAAGTCGCGCGGCTGCATCTTGACAAGATCGGCGTGAAGCTCACCAAGCTCTCCAACAAACAGTCGACCTATATCGGTCTCCCGATCGAAGGGCCGTTCAAGACCGATCATTACCGCTACTGAGACGTCTCCGTGGTGCGCGCCGGCGCGGAAGCCGGCGCCACCGCGGTGATCTCAAAATTCATCGGCTTGCCTGAGACGCCCAGGAAGCGGCGCGTGAACGAAGCGTTCGCCGCGTGCCCGCCGGCGGCCGCAAGCGCCGCGCCGGTTTTCCGGCAGGGCGCGTCGGTGCTCAGGCAGATAACGACCAGCCCGTGTACGCTAATCGCCGCCTGGCCGTCGGCCGACATTGGGTCGGTCGCCAAAGGGCGCGCCGCGGGCAAATAGAACGGCAGCCCCGCGGTGATCTTCGGAGTGCCCCAGAACAGCTGCACCGGCTCCCCGGCGAGCCGATCCGCGAGTTCGGCGACCTGCCGAAAATGCGCCCGATATTGGTCCTCGCCCCGCATCAGCCTGGCGTAAGCGACAACCGGAGAGACAACGATAGCAGCCAGGGTCACCGCAAGCGCAACGAGACCGGCCCGCGCCACGGTGCGTTCATCGATAATGATGTCGCGCGAAGCGTAGAGGATAACGGGCAGCAGAGCCCAGTTCGGATAGGTCCAGTCCGCAGTCAGCCGGTAAGGAAGGGCGAGATTGACCACCGCCGGCAGCACCAGTGGGACCAAAAATAGCAAAAAAGCTTGCCGGCGATCGTCGCCGGGCGGCCACGCCATTTCGGCGAGCGCTGCCCGGCTTGGCCGAAGCGCCGCGAGAAATAAAATCGGCACGATCGCGTAGGCCACTGCGTTGATGAGATAACGCACCGAGCGCAGCAGAGCCGCGCCGAATGACTGGCTGACCACGACGGTATCGCGCATGAATGTGTAACTCGTGCCGCCACGCTCACTGACAAACCACCAGGCGTGAGGCGCAATGACGATCGCAGCCCCGAGCGCCATGACGTAGGGCGCGGGCGAGCGCCAGAAGCGCCGCGTCCCCGGGCCGACAACTGACGCGACCGCCATGCCGGCAAGCAGAAACAGCGCCCAGTACTTGCCGAAAACCGTCAGGCTCGCGAACGCGCCAGCCAGAAAAGCATCCACGACACCAAGGCCGCGCCGAGCCCGCAGGTAGAACAGCAGCGCCGCCGCCCAGAACGGAATCATCACGGTGTTGGCATTCAGGATCGCCGTCTTGATGTCGTAGAATGGAATCAGAATCAGAGCGACAAGCCCCAGCAAAGCGCGATTTTTGTCGAGATGATCGCGCAACAGGCGCCAGGTAATGGCGAGACCGGCGGCAACGACCATCACATTCAAAAGATCGGCCGCCCAATCCTGACGTGGAAACACCGCGAACCATAAAATAAACAGCCACGCCGTCATCGGCGGATGCTTGTAACCGAACGCGAAGTGATGCGCCCAAAGCGCGGCCTCGCTCCAATCGGGATGCAGATCGACCGACGCCAAAGAGACGACATCAAAGACCATCCACAGCGCGACAAACGCCGAGAGGGCGCACGCCACGATGGCGCCTTCGGCATGTTCGGCGATGAAACAGCGGCCCGGTTGGCCAAGCCGGTCGATCAAGCCGGCGAACCCTGAATGTGTCCGGTCGGGGAGTTCGCGCCCGGCACTCGACATGATCTCTCTCGACGAACGGCCATTTTTGGCCGACCTAAGAAGGATGGCGGAGGTTCGTTCCGAAACTGGTCGTTCCAAGACTTGCGAAAGCTACTAGCGTGGGCCTGCGGATAGAGCAATAAAGGCGCCGAAATCGGAGCGGATGGATTTGTCTCAGTCGGCAACAAGTGACCTGCCTACGGCAAGCGCGACTGCCGCGCGCACGGAACCGGCCGCGAGCATAGGCAAGGCGCCGGAACTGAGCATTGTCGTGCCCACCTTCAATGAGCGGGCCAACGTTCCAATCCTGGTCGAGCGGCTTTCACGTCTTCTCGTCGCGTGCGACTGGGAGATCATCTTTGTCGACGACAATTCTCCCGACGGCACTGCCGCCGCCGCCCGCGCCATCGGCGAGACTGACAGCCGGGTGCGCTGCATTCGCCGCATCGGCCGCCGCGGTCTTGCCGGCGCGTGTCTCGAAGGCATGCTGTCGAGCCAGGCGCGCTACGTCGCGGTAATGGATGCCGACCTGCAGCATGACGAAAGCCTGCTCGTTGGCATGCTCGATTGTTTGCGCGACGGGCGTGCGGATCTCGCGATTGCCAGCCGCTATCTCTACGGCGGCTCCGCTGCAGGCCTCTCGAAACAACGTTCACGCGTCAGCAGAGCGTCGAACACGCTGGTGCGTCTGCTGCTCGGGATTGATCTCACCGATCCGATGAGCGGCCATTTCATGATCCGGCGCGACGTGTTCGAAACGCTCGCCCCTTCGCTTTCCTCGCAGGGCTTCAAGATCCTGCTCGACATCCTGGCTACCGGGCGCGGCCGGCTGCGGACCGTCGAACTGCCAACCACGTTTCGCGAGCGGCAGCACGGCGAGAGCAAACTCGATTCAAAGATTGCGCTCGATTTTGCCGCGCTGGTGACCGCGAAGCTTACCAAGGACGCTGTCTCCGCGCGCTTTCTGTTGTTCTGCCTGGTCGGCGTGACCGGCATCGCCGTGCATCTGACCCTGCTGAGCAGCCTGATCGCGGCCACGCTGTCATTCGGCGCGGCGCAGGCGCTCGCCACCGTCGGCGCCATTGCCTGGAATTTCGTGCTCAACAATCTGTTCACCTACCGCGACCAGCGCCTCACCGGCTGGCGCTTCGTCACCGGGCTCATTTGGTTTCAGGTGATCTGCGCCATCGGCGCCATTTCCAACGTTGGCATCGCCACCTGGATCTACGACTACGACAACGTGTGGTGGATCGCCGGCCTCGGCGGGGCAATGATCGGCACGGTCTGGAACTTCGTGGTCAGCGCCGCCTTCGTCTGGCGGCAGCGGTGACGAACATCCGCCCCCGTACGCAGTACGGGGGGCGGCTGAAGAGCTTGTCTTGCCGCTGTGGAACGCGAGTGTTATCTGCGACGCATGACCTCGGTCCCCATCGAAAACATCCGCAATTTCTCGATTATCGCCCATATCGACCACGGCAAATCGACGCTCGCCGACCGGCTGATCCAGCTTACCGGCGGACTCGAAGCGCGCGAGATGGTCGATCAGGTGCTCGATTCGATGGACATCGAGCGTGAGCGCGGCATCACCATCAAGGCCCAGACCGTGCGGCTCAAATACCGTGCCCGTAACGGCAAGGATTACGTGCTCAACCTGATCGACACGCCCGGCCACGTCGATTTTGCCTATGAGGTGAACCGCTCGCTCGCCGCCTGCGAGGGTTCGCTGCTGGTGGTCGATGCGAGCCAGGGGGTCGAGGCCCAGACGCTCGCCAATGTCTACCAGGCGCTCGACAACAACCATGAGATCGTGCCGGTGCTCAACAAGGTCGACCTGCCGGCCGCGGAGCCCGACAAGGTCAAACAGCAGATCGAGGACGTGATCGGGCTCGACGCTTCCGACGCGATCCTGATCTCGGCCAAGACCGGGCTGAACGTGCCCGAGGTGCTGGAGGCGATCGTTCACCGTCTGCCGCCGCCCAAGGGTGACGCCTCAGCGCCGCTCAAGGCATTGCTCGTTGACAGCTGGTACGACGCCTATCTTGGCGTGGTCGTGCTGTTCCGCGTCGTCGATGGTGTGCTGAAAAAGGGCCAGCGCATCCGCATGATGGGGACCGACGCCGCCTATGAAGTCGATCGCGTCGGCGTCTTCACCCCCAAGCGCGTCGAACTTGGCGAACTCGGCCCCGGCGAGATCGGTTTTCTCACCGCCTCGATCAAGGAAGTAGCCGACACCCGCGTCGGCGACACCATCACCGACGACAAGAAGCCGGTGGCCGAGCCGTTGCCCGGTTTTCGCCCTGCCATCCCGGTCGTGTTCTGCGGCCTGTTCCCGGTCGACGCGGCGGATTTCGAGGCTCTACGCGCCGCGATGGGCAAGCTTCGCCTCAATGACGCGAGCTTCAGCTACGAGATGGAGACCTCCGCAGCGCTCGGCTTTGGTTTCCGCTGCGGCTTTCTCGGACTGCTCCATCTGGAGATCATCCAGGAGCGGCTCGAGCGCGAGTTCAATCTCAACCTGATCGCGACCGCGCCGTCGGTGATCTACAAGATCAAACTGAAGAATGGCGAGCAGCTGGAGATTCACAATCCGGTCGACATGCCGGATCCGAACCATATCGAGGAAATGCAGGAGCCGTGGATCGAGGCGACCATTTTGACTCCCGACGAATATCTCGGCGCAGTGCTGAAGCTCTGTCAGGACCGCCGCGGCGATCAAAAAGAGCTCACCTATGTCGGCAACCGCGCCATGGTGAAATACAATCTGCCGCTGAACGAAGTGGTGTTCGATTTTTACGACCGCCTGAAGTCGGTCTCGCGCGGCTACGCCTCGTTCGACTATCACCTCACCGACTACAAGCCGGCCGATCTGGTCAAGCTGCAGATGCTGGTCAACGGCGAACCGGTCGATGCGCTGGCGATGCTGGTACACCGCACCCGCGCCGAGAGCCGCGGCCGCGCCATGGCGGAGAAGCTGAAAGAGCTCATCCCCCCGCACATGTTCCAGGTGCCGATCCAGGCCGCCATCGGCGGCAAAATCATCGCCCGCGAAACCGTGCGTGCGTTCAGGAAGGACGTGACCGCGAAGTGTTACGGCGGCGACGTGACGCGCAAGCGCAAGCTCTTAGAGAAGCAGAAAGAAGGCAAAAAGCGCATGCGTCAGTTCGGCAAGGTCGACATCCCGCAGGAAGCCTTCATCGCCGCGCTGAAGGTCGATGTGTGACGCACTCGTGTGTGGAAGCTGCTGGCCGCGCGTTATGCCAAAATGAGCTTACCGGTATCTATGCCCTTCGCGGTGATGAGTTCTGGGACATTGACCTCATTGATCGAGGCCGCCTCGACCGCCAACTGGCCCTGTTTGAACGCGGACTTAAGGGACTGGCCTGAGGCAATAGCGGCATAGAATTTGGCGGCGAAAGCCGTCGCGGCTACATCACTAATTGAGTCATTCATCACCACAAGCGCCTTCGCCGGCGGCAATAAAACCTTCCGGGCACCAGCCGTTTCGCAGGCATTCAATACGACCACTTCGGGAGGCGAATCTAAAGATGCAAATGCTTTCCCGAGCATTTCGAAGGTGACGACTTTCCCCCGAGGACGCTGAACTTTGGCGTGATCGACGAGAATACCGCCACTGTAGCCGTGGCCCGAGAAATGGATAACACGCGGCGCGTGGTCATTTAATCCACTGATGAGGGAGTCGAGGTCCGCCGCAGGAGATTGATGGATTCTCACGTTGTCTCGCAACTTTGAACCCCTGACGGCTTCAAGCACCTGACGCATTTCGACGTCCACACGAAGGGCGCTGTTTTTGTCTGGGTTGGCCATCAAATACAGGACGTTGAGGGGCTTCTTCTTATTTAGCACTCGTCGCGTGACGATCGGACGTCTGATCGGCACCCCCCGGACAACGGGATGTCGCTTCGTCGGGATGCTATTTGCAAACTTGCTGTCGTCGGCAGCCCTGATGATCCGGTCTTTAAGGTGCCTGACTTCGGGGTCTTTGCGATAGAGGTACCTGCTCTTGTCATCGACTGAGCCATCGTTTTCGATTCGTTCAATCAGATGCTTGTTCGCGAGATATTCGATTTCGTTCTGCGCCTGTTGCGCATCCTTGGCCGGAATACCCGCCGCTCTCATCATCTGTTTTTTGGAGCGAGACTTTGAAACGCGACCGTAGACTTCATTGAACAGCTTGCGCCGAATCTTCGCAGTTCCAAGGTCCTTAGCCCAGCGTTGAATGTTTTCTTCGTGGTTGCCGGACATGTCGACAACCGAGGTTCTGATGGGCGTCATATCAAGATTTCCTCGGGTTCACTTTCGGCATCATTCGGCTGATGGTCGGCTGGCTCACGCCCAAGACCTGTGCGAGCTCAGCTTGCGAGTAACCCTTGTCGAAGAGCTCGAGCATTTTCAGCTTGCGCAACATTTCCAGCTCTTTGAGAATTGCGTTGACTTGTTCCTCGGTCATCTTTCCTCCATCTCCGCACCGTTGCGTCGCGCTGCGACCTTAGCGATCTCCAAAGCGAAGCCCTTCGGAAACATGCGGCTGAGGGTTGCGTCGCTCACGCCGAGAGCAGTAGCAACGTGTTTTTGTTGACAGCCCAATGCCAAGGCCTGCAGGATGAGAAGCATTTTTACCGAGTGCATTTCCTCCGCGAGCGACTCCGTTGAGATGGTCTCCATGATGGTCATTTCTCCTTCGTCGGTTTTCGTCCTTTAGAAAGTACGACGTTCACGTGGTTGGCCGTCGTCCCGAGGATCTCTGCTATTAAAGTCGGGCGCAGACCCGCCTTGGACAAAAACGAGATTTTGTCCTTTGAAGACTCCATGGATGCGGTGAGGGCGGCGGCCTGGAGTTTTATGAGGATATCGAGCTGCCCAGAGATGTCGTCTCTCATGGTGTCAGCCCGACTTCCTGCTAGATTTCGGCGCCGGCGTGTTTAGCTGATATTGGTGAAGTGGAAGCTGGTCCGCACCGATACGGACAACGACACCTGCCTCGATCCACTTGGCGATAGACCGGCTCAGATTCCCGGGGTCCAGCTTGGCCTTCTTGCCGATTTCGCTTTGCGGTGTTTCGCCATCGCAAAGATTGTAGGCGAGAACCTGTTTGTCGCTCCCAGCGGTGGGCGCGACGATCTTGTAGAGGGTCTCGGGCGGAAAAGCCGTGCGGCCGACTGTTGCCAAGATTCCCTTTAGAAGCGCGTCAGTTGTATGCATTCAACCCTCCTTTGAATAGGGCCTTACAGATATGAGGCACGATTACTGCGTTTCAAGGGGCGATCTATTCACGTACGATGATAGCTAATCGACTGAAGGTTGAGTGGCATAAGAATATATTGATAATACTAGCATAATTGACAGGGCGTTGTAATTCATTAGCTCATCAAGTGAATAAACAACGCCACAAACGGCTGCTGCCGGATGCGAGTAACGCTGCGATTCGTCGATTTGCACGGACCAAAAATCTAGGCACCTCGCCCATCTGTCTTCACGGGCTGAGTTGCCGTCGAATGGCCCAAACGTCACGAGCTCGATCCTTCTTATTGACTTTATCCGTTGTATAGGATATATTTCCTAGCTTAAGCTCGCTCGCTTAAAGGGTCGTGATCTCGAGACACGCCTGATCGCGGAGCGAGTGCGGTTCCTGCGGGCGGAGCTTGTGACTCCGCTCCCGGGCGGTCCGGGCATCATCCCCTCCGGCACGACGACCGGAGCGCAAGGTGCCTTGCTTAAGCGGCAACGACGGCGCGGGTAACGCCCGCATCCTCTCGCTCGCGCGAAGCGTGGCCTGGACTGAGTTGCGGCGTTCGCTCGCTGCGACAAGCGCCGCGGCGCGAGCGCCGGAAGGCGAGCGGGCGCCGATACAGCCCGCTTCCGCGCCCGGCATCGGCGGACGGTGACGTTTGCCCGATGCAGTGCGGATCGTGGATGGCATGCGCCTTTCGGCGCTCCGCCTCCCTTTTTTTCGTGTTGGTTGTTTCGTGATGTTGGTGGCAAAACTCGGATGCGGAAGCATCGCGAGAACGCATTTTTTTCTCATCCTGAGGTGCTCAGCGCGTAGCGACGAGCCTCGAAGGATGATCGCCGGTGCGCCTTCCCTTACTGGGGGGCCGAATAGCGCTCAGCCTCTTGCTTCGCGGCTGTGCTGCCGCGCATCCTCTCGGTCAAAGGAGTCCCTCGGTTGCTGAATCTCGCCGACGCGCTGTCGAGCCACGCCCGCAATATTGCGGACGAAGCCGCCATCGTCGAAGGGCGGCAGACGCTGAACTATGGCGCGCTGCAGGAGCGGGTTTTGAAGATCGCGACGTATTTTTCGGCAAAGGCGCTCCCGCCGCACGCCATCGTCGGCGTCGCCTTGCGCGATACCGGCCTGCATCTGAGCATTCTTTACGGACTGGCGCGGGCAGGGTTTGTGATCTTGCCGATGGATTGTCGTTGGACCGCTGTCGAAAAGGAGCGCGTCGCGCGGCATTTTGGCGCGAGCCTCACGCTCTGTGAGTGGGGCGATACGCTGGCGCCGGATATCGTTACTGAAACTATTGATGACAATTGGCTCACGAACGTCGAAAGGCTGCCGGCGACGCGCAGCTTTCCGTCGAGCGGCGACACGCCGTTGCTGCTGTCGCTCTCCTCAGGCACCACCGGGCACCCCAAGGGCCCGCTGATTGCGCACAAGCACTTTTTCCGCCGCTTCATGACGCATTGGATCAATCTCGGCTTGAACGGGCGGCAACGGTTCATATCGGCGACGCCGCTTTATTTCGGCGGTGGGCGCACGTTTGCGATGTCGGTTCTGTTCAGCGGCGGAACAGTGATCATGCATCCGCCGCCCTATCAGCCGCTCGATCTGATCGCTGCCGTGGAAGAAACCAACGCTACCAGCCTGTTTCTGGTGCCGACGACGTTGCGGCGCTTGCTGGAGCGGAGCGACGCCGAGCTTGCGCCGCTGCGCAAACTTGATTTGCTGATTTCGAGCGGCGCGCCACTGACGCCGGCGGAGCGGCGCGACATCAAACTGCGGCTGTGCCGCAATTTCTTCGAGTATTACGCCTCCACGGAAGGCGGCGGCATCTCGCTGCTTTGTCCCGAGGATCACGCCCATTATCTCGACTCGGTCGGGCGGCCGATATTTTCAGTCGAAGTGGAAGTGGTGGATGACGCCGGCGAGGCGGTGCCGGCCGGCGAAGTCGGGCTGCTGCGCTATCGCGGTCCGGGCGTCGCCGAAGGCTATTACCGGGACGAGGAAGCCTCGCGCGAAGCGTTTCGCGACGGCTGGTTTTATCCGGGCGATCTCGCTGCCCGCAACGAGCACGGCTACATCTTTCTGCGCGGCCGCCGCAAGGACATGATCCTGCGCGGCGGCGTCAACATCTATCCGGCGGAGATCGAGGCCACGCTGATGCTTCATCCAGCGGTTGCCGAGGCCGCGGTGCTCGGTATTCCTTCGGTGGAATTCGGCGAAGAGGTGGCCGCTTTCGTGCAATTGCGTAACGCGACCGAAACGGCCGCGTTGCGCCAATGGTGTGAGGGTAAGCTCGCGGCATACAAACGGCCCAAGGTCATCAAGGTGGTTGAAGCGATGCCGCGCAACAGCGCCGGCAAGGTCAGCAAAAACGAGCTGTTGGCTCTCTTGCCGGTGGAGGCGTAATGCTGCCGCCGCAAACAGCGCGCGCTGCTCGTCATCGATACGGCGTGGATTGCTGCGCGCCATAAAAATCGTGTGTATTGTTGCCGGCGGCGTCACCTCGATGTGTCTTGATGGATCTTGGGAGCATGACTTTGTCCACGCAATTTCCGGTTTCGCGAATAGATCGACGGCAGGCGCTGCAGGGCGCCGCAGGTCTTGGATTGGCGCTGGCGACTGCTTCGCTTGGCGCGAGAACAACGGCCGCGGCGGAAAAGATGGTCTATCTGACGCCGTTTGGCTTTCTCATGGGCTTTGCGGAGACGATGTACGCAGAGACCGGCGGCTTCTTCGCCAAGCATGACCTGGACGTCGAGATCCGCGGCGGACGCGGCTCGGCCATGGCGGTCCAGCAGATCGCCGCCGGCAACGTTCTGGTATCACGCACCGGCGGCACCGACATGATCAAGGCGGTGGCGAAGGATCCGAACATCATCGCCTTTGCCGAGGTTTTTCAGCGCGACATCTTTTTCGTCATCAGCGCCGCGGACAAGCCGTTGACCGAACCGCAGCAATTCGCCGGCAAGACCATTGGTGTCGTTTCCGTCGGCGGCGCCACCGAAAACATTCTCAATATGATACTGGCGAAAGAGGGCATCGCTCCCGACAGCGTCAAGCGGCAGCCGACCGGCGAGGGCCCCGGCCCGTTCGAGTTCATCGGCCAGGGCCGCATCGATGCCTACATCGCGACCTACTCGACCGTAGCGCAGCTAAAGGCCGCCAAAAGGCCGTTTGTCGCCTGGAGTGTCGATAAGGTCGCGCCCTCCCCCGGCCAGGTCTACATCGCATCGAAACAATCGATTGCCGAGCGGCCGCAGGAATTGGCGAATTTCCTGCGCGGCGTCTATGACGCGCTCGGCGTCATGATCGCCGCGAAAGACTTAAAGCCGATCATTGAGTCGATGGACGGGAAATACCAGATCGTCGAACGCAGCAAGCCGGACGGCGGCGAAAATATCCTGGCCTTGACCATCGACGCCTTTCGTCCGGTCTATCGGGACAAACTTGCCTCCAACCCCGCCAGCTGGACGTCGGCCTACGATCTCATGGTCAAAGCCAAGATCATCGAGCCAATGACGGGTGCGACGTTCTACACCGACGCCATTTGCAAGCGGGCTTTTGGTTGACACGCGGCTTGCGCCACAGCGAGAGCGATCCCATCGAACATGCATTCGTTCGATATCTTCAGCATCGGTCATTCCAATATTGCCGCCGATCGTTTTGTGGCCCTGCTGCGCGATGCCAAAGTGAATGCCGTCGCCGATGTGCGGTCGGCGCCAAGTTCGCGGCGATTTCCGTGGTTCTCCAAACAGAATCTGGAAGCACGTCTCACCGGTGATGGCATTACCTACATGGCGATGGGCAATTCGCTCGGTGGCCGCCCGCGTGACGACGGCCTCTACCGCGACGGAATTGCTGACTACGACGCCATGGCTGCGCAACCACACTATCAAACCGGCCTCGGTCAACTGATCGATAACGCGGGGCGTTCGCGGGTCTGCTTGATGTGCGCGGAGCGCGAGCCGCTCGATTGCCACCGCTGTCTGCTGGTAGCACGCGGCCTCGCCGAGCGCGGCCTTGCCATCGGCCATATCCTGCATGACGGAACCATCGAGCCGCACGCGACGACCGAGCGACGGCTGCTGTCGTGGCACGGCGAGGACTGCGACCTGTTCACGTCTGGACAGCGCGAGCTAATCGCGGCAGCGTATCGTCACCGGGCGCGCGTTGTCGCGTTTCGGCAAAAAGTTCCAGTACCGGACGCCGCCGCGGAGAATGGATGATGCGCATTTCGCTTCGCCCGATCCTGGTCGTTTTGCTTGCCGGGGCAGGTCCGGCGCTGGCGCAGGACGCCGGCACGCTGGACAAAAAGCCGCTGCCGCCGCTCGAACATCCCGACGCGCCGTCGACGCCGGCGAAGGAGCTGTTCGGACGCGAAACCACGCCGGCGCCGCTCGCCGCAAGATCGATTGGCGGATATGCGAAGGGCTGTCTCGCCGGCGCGCTTGCGTTGCCGATCAACGGCCCGACCTGGCAGGTGATGCGGCTGTCGCGCGACCGCTATTGGGGCCATCCGCGCCTGATCGCTTTTCTCG
>Ga0335085_10005598_pt1 | contig 20091 bp, 4 predicted proteins | sample Lox_Sample_45_FD_206712 | JGI IMG/M metagenome (GOLD analysis project Ga0335085, IMG submission 206712) | Soil microbial communities from Loxahatchee National Wildlife Refuge, Florida, United States - Lox_Sample_4.5 | ecosystem: Environmental > Terrestrial > Soil > Wetlands | place: USA: Florida...
TCGGCGTCGACTACGTCATGCTCGAGCTCGATGGCACGCCCAACAAGGGACACTTGGGCGCCAACGCGATCCTCGCCGTCTCGCTCGCGGTGGCGCGCGCGGCCGCGGAGGACGCCGGCCTTCCATTGTACCGCTATCTCGGCGGCCCGCTGGCGCACGTCCTGCCGGTCCCGATGATGAACATCGTCAACGGCGGCGCCCACGCCGCCAATACGGTGGATTGTCAGGAGTTCATGGTCGTCCCGATCGGCGCCGACACGTTTCCCGAAGGGCTGCGCATCGGCGTGGAAGTCTTCCACGCCCTCAAGAAGGTCCTTGCCAAACGGGGGTTGGCGACCGCCGTCGGGGATGAAGGGGGCTTCGCGCCCAATCTCCCGAACGATGAAGCGGCCTTGGAAGCGATCATGGCCGCCATCGAGGAAGCGGGATACGACGCCGGGAAGGACGTGGCGATCGCGCTCGATCCCGCCGCCTCCGAGTTCTACCAGGACGGCGTATACACCTTCAAGAAGAGCGGGGCCGGCCGGAAGTCCTCGGACGAGATGATCGCGCTCTACAAGAGCTGGATCGACCGCTACCCGATCGTGTCGATCGAGGACGGTCTCGCCGAGGACGATTGGGCGGGGTGGGCCCAGATGACGGAGACGCTGGCTGCCCGCGTACAGCTCGTGGGGGATGACCTCTTCTGCACCAATGTCGACCGGCTGGCGCGGGGCATCGAGGAGGGAGTGGCCAACGCCATTCTCATCAAGGTGAACCAGATCGGCACGCTCACCGAGACCCTGCAGTGCATCGAGCTGGCGCGCAGCAACGGGTACGGCACCGTGATCTCGCATCGCTCGGGCGAGACCGAGGACACGTTCATCGCCGATCTCGCGGTGGGGAGCGGCTCCGGTCAGATCAAGACCGGGAGCGGCTCGCGCACCGACCGGATCGCCAAGTACAATCAGCTGTTGCGAATCCACGAGGCGTTGGGTGACGTCGCGCACTACCCCGGCCGGGATCTGTACGGACTGTGACCCGGACTCAGGTTGCGGGACTCGTCGCCGCCCTTGGGTTGGCCGTGGTCGCGTTCACCGCCGGGGAATATTCCACGCTCGATTGGTGGAAGGTCCGGCAACGGCTCGCCGACGAACGGCAGGCGCTCCAGGAGCTGCGGCGCCAGCTTGATTCGTTGGCGCGGGTGACGCGGCTGATCGAGAGTGACCCGGCGACCCAGGAGCGGGTGGCGCGGGAAGAGTTCGGGATGATTCGGGATGGGGAACTGCTCTATCGGATGGTGCCGAAACCTTGAGGCTCGTCGATTTGCTGCCTCACCTGAACGCGTAGCCCACACCAAACACCACCCGCTGCACCGTTTCCTTCCACACGTCGCCGGTGAGGCGGGCTTGCTCGACGGAGTAGCCGAGCCGGCCCCACAGCGGGAGTCGGTGACTGTGATAGGTGAGGCCACCCTGTCCTCCTACGCCCGACCCGAACGACTGGGCTGCATTCACGCTGCCGCCCAACGCCGTCCATAGCTCGAAGTAGGTGGAGAGGGTCGGGCTGAGGAGCGCGCCTTCGGCGCGGAGCCGGGCCTCGAAGAGTGCCCAGCGTTGCGTTCCGGCGTTGGCGGTGTACGCCCACGCATGGGGGCCCAGCTTCAGCTCGAGCCACGGCAGGATCTTCCCGCCGACGAGCGCGTACCCCTCGACGACGTCGCGCGAGGCCGTGCCGGTCGAGTCGGGCTGCAACGACCCTTGCCAGTACCCGAGATAGAGGGCGAACCGGCGCCACCCGACCGAGCCGTCGCCGCCGAAGCTCCACCCGGACAAGCTCTGGCTTGTCGTGCCGATCGCCGTGTGCGTCCACCAGCCGACCGCGCTCGGTTCCACGGCCAGGTGAACGGTGTGTTGGGCCGCGAGAGAAGCCGGGGACACCAGCAGCAGCCGGATCAGCAGACGCCCGCAGCGATTCACGGCAGGCCGCCGATCACTGATGGCGCCCCGGCGTGCAGGTTCAACCGCACCTGACGCTTGAGATCGGCATTTTGCCGCGCGATCGACGCGTGCTCGGTGCTCCAGCGATCTCGCACGGCCTGGTTCGCGGCGATGTTGTCGGGGAGTGGCCGGCCCGGACGCTGCACGAAGAATCCGACGATGGAGGCTACGGCGATGCCGCCGGCCACGACGGCTTTGGGCCCGGATGGACCCACGCCGTTTGCCACGAGCGAGGGGAGCACCAGGACGCCGGCCGTCACGAGCCCGCCGCGCAGCAGGCTCTTGGTGCCCGCATTCCCCGTTACATGCTCGGGCAAGAACAGCGAATCCGGTGGAGCCGCGGGGAGGGGGAGGGTGTCGCGCCGCAGCAACCGGAAACCGATCCGGATCCGCAGGACGCGCTGCCCCTGGCCGGCGACGCTCGGAAGTGAGGTGACGGTCAACCGGTAGCTCCCGGTGTCTCCCACGATTCCGACGGTGTCGGTGCCGTCCCAGCGCACATCCAGGCTGTCCGAAATCGGCCCGGAGTAGAGGGTCCGCACCGTGTACCCGTCCTCCCGATTCAGCGTAACGGTGATCTGATGGAACGAGCTGGCGAACAAGTGAACCGGATAGCGATCGCTGCCGAGGTTCAGGGAGGTGTCGGCCGCGTACTCCGCCACGACGACCTTCGTGGCCTCCCGGGCAAAGTCGAAGACGTTGGTGACTTCCGGGGGGAAGATCAGCGGGTCTGGCCGGAACCGCGGGTTGAACGCCACCAGGCGACGGAACACCGCGAAGGCTGAATCCCGACGTCCCCGGAACAGATCGCTCGCCCCGAGATAGACGAACGCGCGGGCTCGCTCGGTGCCCGCGAGGGTATCGGCGCTGCCGTGAAGGGCGAAGGCGCGGCGGAGCATTCCGGCCGCCGCGGCGTAGTCGAGGTTCTGATAGGCCTTCACACCCTGGGCGACGTATTGCGCGGCGGTCTGCCCGGATAATGGCGACACGGCGGCGAGCACCGTGGCCGCGGCGCCGAGCAGGCGGCCCCGCCTTCTCACGGCTTCAGCTCTCGCAGGACGATGTCAGTGAGGCGGAGCACCTCGCCGGGTCTGACAGTGACCGTCCGCTCCCACGGTTCGAATCCATCGCGCGTGACGCTGATTCGGTGCGTGCCAGGGGTCACCTGAAGGTCGGCCTTCGGCGTGTTGCCGAGCGACTGACCGTCGAGCGACAGCTCGCCCCAGGGGTTCGCATTGATGAACAGCCGGGCTGGCCGCTGCGGCGTGGCCACCAGTGGCGGAGGCGTCGGACGCCGCACGATGGTGGTCTCCACGGGCGCTCGCGACGGAGGCGGTTCCACCGGTGCCGCGTGCGGGGCAGCCGACGGTCCCACCGCGGGGGGCGCAGAATCGAGCGGAAAGGAGGAGGTCTGCGTCGTCGCCGGGCCAGCAGACGGTGACCCAGGGGACGTCCACCACCACAGGAGGGTCCCTAGGGCAGCGACGAGGAGAATCCCGGCTGCGATCCGGGGGGTCCGTCGAGGGGGCCGCGGCGGCGGGAGCCGATCGCGTGGCAACACGCCTTCCGGCTCGCCCTCGGGCATCATCAGGGGGCCGGTGACCGGCGTCGTTGTTCGCCCGGGGCTTGGCGTCACGCGTGGCGGAGGCAGCGCCGGCGTCGCGGTGCCGGCGGGCGTGAAGCGGGAAGTCCCGACACCGGCGAGCGCGGTTGAGAAGTCGAGGATCGTAGGGAACCGCTCCGCCGCCTTCTTGCTCAGCGCGCGGCCCACGGCCAGCGTCACATGCGGGGGAACCCCCGAGCGCACGTCTGCGAGACGTGGCGGCGGTGTGGTGAGGTGAGCCCGGGCGATCTCCTCCACGGTGTCCCCGCTGAACGGCTGCCGGCCCGCCAGGCAGGCATAGATCAGGATGGCCAGGGAATACTGATCGGACGCGGGTCCGAACAAGGGCGACGTGCCGAACCGTTCGGGCGCGACGTGACCGTAGCTCTCCTCGATGGACGCGTCGGGCTTGCGGGGAGGGAGCGGACCGAACGCGGTGTGCATGCCGAAGTCGGCGACCCGGACCCACCCGTCGGCGTCGACCAGGACGTTGGAGAGCTTCAAGCTGCCGTGCAGGACGCCGCGGCGATGCCCGTAGTCGAGGGCGCTGGCCACCTGTTCCACGAGCCGGAGGCAGGCGCGCAGCTCCATCGGCCCCGCCGCGCGGAGCACCTCGCCGAGCGAGCGGCTCTGGCAGTGCTCCATCGTATACCAGAGGCAGGTGTCCGTGACCCCGAAGTGAAACACGGGGACGATATGCGGATGGTCCAGTGCGGCGGCGAGAGCCGACTCCGAGCGGAACCGGTCGATCACGTCGGGGCCGTACTGGGGCGTCAGTGGCAGCACCTTAAGCGCCGCCAGTCGGCCGGACACGAGGTCGCGTGCCAGGTAGACGCTCGAGATGGCGCCCCGCCGCAACACTCCTTCGATCCGGAACTGGCGGTCGAGCGAGCGGACGGCGGGGTCTTCGAGGTCGTTCCACTGCGGGGTATCGACCAGCACACCGGCGGTGGGCGAATAGCCGCACACCACGCATTCCTGCGTGGCTTCGGAGATTTCTCCGACGGAGCAGCGGGGGCAGATCATCGGGAGCCGGGCGCCTGGGCTTTCACAGTATACACCAGTCCCCGGGGCCGGGAAATCATCATTGGAACATGACGGTTGCGGTTTGCGAGATCGCCACGCCGTTCACGGTGGCCGACACGACGGAGGTTTCGGCGCCGGCCGCCTTCACATAGCCTGTCGCCACGCCGTTGCTGTCCGTTGATCCCGGCTGCTGGTAGGTGTCGGTCCCATCCGAACTGATCGTGACGGATGCTCCGCTGATGGGGTTGCCCGCGCGGTCCAGCGCGGTCACCGTGACGGTTGACGAATCGCTGGCGGCCGTGATCGGCGAGGTCGCCACGACCGTAGACTGCGACGCCGAGACGTTGCCGGGGTTCACGGTGGCGCTGAAGCCAACCGGAGAGCCGGTGAGACCCGCAACCGTGGCCGTCGCGGTGGCGCTTCCGGCTGTCGTGCCGAGCGCGCGCGTGGCGGAGGCGATCCCGCTCGCGTTGGTCGTCGAGCTCGGGGTAATCGAGCCCCCGCCCCCGGTCACGGCCCAGGTCACCGTCGTGCCCGAGACCGGATTCCCGTTGCGGTCGGTCACGAGCACAGTGTACGCCGTGGCGAGTGTCGCGCCGATCGTATCGGTCTGTGCGTTGCCGCCGCTGAGAGCGATCGTCTTGGCGTGGCCGGCGGTCGCCGTGGCGGTGAAGGCCACGGGGGAGCCCGTGAGCCCGGTGACGGTGGCCGTGGCGGTCTGGGCATTAGCGCCCAGGGTAGTGCCCAGCACGCGGGTCGCACTGGCGATGCCGCTCGCGTTGGTGGTCGAGCTGGGGGTGATCGACCCAGCGCCGCCCGTCACCGCCCAGGTCACGACCGTGCCGGAGACCGGGTTCCCGTTGCGGTCAGTCACGAGCACAGTGTAAGCCGTGGCGAGCGTGGCGCCGATCGTATCGGTCTGCGCATTGCCAGCCGACAATGCCATCGTCTTTGCGTTGCCCACCGTAGCGGTGGCGGTGAAGGTGACCGGCGAACCGGTGAGGCCCGTGACCGTTGCGGTGGCGGTTTGCGCGTTAGCGCCGAGCGTAGAGCCGAGCACGCGGGTCGCCGAGGCAATGCCGCTCGCGTTGGTCGTCGAACTCGGCGTGATCGACCCGCCGCCCCCGGTCACCGCCCAGGTCACGACCGTGCCGGAGACCGGATCCCCGTTGCGGTCGGTCACCAATACCGTGTATGGGGTCGCGAGCGTGGCGCCGATCGTATCGGTCTGCGCATTGCCGGCCGACAACGCAATGGTCTTGGCGTTGCCCGCGATGGCCGTGGCGGTGAACGTCACCGGAGAACCCGTCAACCCCGTGACCGTGGCGGTCGCGGTCTGCGCATTGGCGCCGGTCGTAGTACCGAGAACGCGGGTCGCCGAGGCAATGCCGCTCGCGTTGGTCGTCGAACTCGGCGTGATCGACCCGCCACCCCCGGTCGCCGCCCAGGTCACGGTCACATTCTGGACCGGATTGGCGAGGCGATCCGTGACCAGCACGCTATAGGCTGTGGCGAGGGTGGCGCCGATCGTATCGGTCTGCGCGTTGCCCGCCGATAGGGCGATCGTCTTCGCGTTGCCGACGGTGGCCGTGGCGGTGAAGGCGACCGGGGAGCCCGTGAGCCCCGTGACGGTGGCGGTCGCTGTCTGCGCATTGGCGCCCAGCGTGTTGCCCAGCACCCGCGTGGCACTGGCGATGCCGCTGGCGTTGGTGATGGACGACGGAGTGATCGAACCGCCCCCACCGGTCACCGCCCACGTGACCGTGGTACCCGAGACCGGGTTCCCGCCAGCGTCGGTGACGAGCACGCTATAGGCCGTGCCGAGCGTAGCGCCGATCGTGTCGGTCTGCGCATTGCCCGCCGACAAGGCGATGGTCTTGGCGTTACCCGCAGTGGCGGTGGCGGTGAACGCCACGGGGGAACCAGTCAACCCGGTGACCGTGGCGGTGGCCGTCTGTGCGTTGGCCCCAAGCGTGGTTCCCAGAACCCGCGTGGCCGAGGCGATGCCGCTCGCATTAGTCGTGGATGATGGCGTGATTGACCCGCCGCCCCCCGTCGCGGCCCAGGTGACGGTCACGTTGGCGACCGGGTTCGCCAAGCGGTCCGTCACCAGGACGGTGTAGGGGGTGGCGAGGGTAGCCCCGACGGTATCGGTTTGGGCGTTCCCCGCGTTGAGGGCGATCGTCTTGGCGTTGCCCGCCTTTGCCGTGGCGGTGAACGCAATCGGGGAGCCGGTGAGCCCGGTGACCGTGGCGCTCGCCGTCTGGGCGTTGGCCCCAAGGGTCGTGCCCAGCACCCGCGTGGCGCTTGCTATGCCACTGGCATTGGTGGTGGATGAAGGGGTGATCGAGCCGCCTCCACCGGTCGTCGCCCACGTCACGGTCGTGCCGGAGACGGGATTGCTGCCCCGATCAGTGACGAGCACGGTGTAGGCCGTGGCGAGCGTCGCGCTAATCGTGTCGGACTGGGCGTTTCCGCCGTTCAGGGCGATCGTCGCGGCATGGCCCGCGGTGGCGGTCGCCGTGAATGCCACAGGCGAGCCAGTGAGACCGGTGACCGTTGCTGACGCGCCCTGGGGCCCTGCGGTCGTCCCCAGCACCCGCGTGGCTGACGCGATGCCGCTGGCATTGGTGACCGAGCTGGGGGTGATGGACCCGCCACCCGACGCTGTCCAGGTGACCGTTACACCGGCGACCGGGTTGCTCACCGCATCCGTGACGAGGACGGTGTAGGCTGTGGCGAGCGTAGCGCCGATGGTGTCGGTCTGCGCGTTGCCGCCGGCGAGGCCGATCGTCTTGGCGCTACCGGCGGTCGCCGTGGCGGTGAAGGTGACCGGCGAGCCGGTGAGTCCCGTGACCGCAGCGGTGGCGGTCTGCGCATTGGCGCCGGTCGTAGTACCGAGGACCCGGGTCGCGCTGGCGATGCCGCTGGCGTTGGTCGTCGAACTCGGCGTGATCGACCCGCCGCCTCCAGTCACGGCCCAGGTGACGGTCACGTTGGCAACCGGGTTCGCCAAACGGTCGGTCACCAGGACGGTGTAAGGTGTGGCCAGGGTGGCCCCGACCGTATCGGTTTGGGCGTTACCGCCGCTGAGCGCGATGGTCTTCGCGTTGCCGACGGTGGCGGTGGCGGTGAAGCTGACCGGGGAGCCCGTGAGCCCTGTGACCGTAGCGGTCGCGGTCTGGGCGCTGGCACCGAGCGTGCTGCCCAGCACCCGCGTGGCACTCGCAAGGCCACTCGCGTTAGTCGTCGAGCTCGGCGTGATCGATCCGCCGCCCCCGGTCGCCGCCCAGGTCACGGTCACATTCTGGACCGGATTGGCGAGGCGATCCGTGACCAGCACGCTATAGGCTGTGGCGAGGGTGGCCCCGATCGTATCGGTTTGGGCGTTGCCCGCCGACAAGGCGATCGTCTTGGCGTTGCCGACGGTGGCCGTGGCGGTAAACGTCACCGGAGAGCCCGTGAGTCCAGTGACGGTGGCGGTGGCGGTCTGCGCATTGGCGCCCAGCGTATTGCCCAGCACCCGCGTGGCACTGGCGATGCCGCTGGCATTGGTGATGGACGACGGAGTGATCGAACCACCCCCACCGGTCGCCGCCCACGTGACGGTGATACCCGCAACTGGGTTCCCGCCACCATCGGTGACGAGCACGCTATAGGCCGTGCCGAGCGTGGCGCCGATCGTATCGGTCTGGGCGTTGCCCGCCGACAGGACAATGGTCTTGGCGTTGCCCGCGGTGGCGGTGGCGGTGAACGTCACCGGAGAACCGGTGAGGCCTGTGACCGTGGCGGTCGCGGTCTGGGCGTTGGCGCCGAGCGTCGTGCCGAGGACCCGCGTGGCCGAGGCGATGCCGCTCGCACTGGTCGTGGATGATGGCGTGATCGAGCCACCGCCCCCCGTTACGGCCCAGGTGACCGTCACATTCGCCACGGGGTTGGCCAGCCGATCGGTGACCAGCACGGTGTAGGAGATAGCCAGGGTCGCCCCTGCCGTATCGGTTTGGGCGTTCCCCGCGTTGAGGGCGATCGTCTTGGCGTTGCCCACCGTCGCGGTGGCGGCGAAGGCGACTGGGGACCCCGTGAGCCCGGTGACCGTGGCGCTCGCCGTCTGGGCGTTGGTCCCGAGGGTTGTGCCCAGCACCCGCGTGGCACTTGCAATACCACTGGCATTGGTAGCGGAGGACGGGGTGATCGAGCCGCCGCCCCCGGTCACGGCCCACGTCACCGTCGTGCCGGAGACCGGATTCCCGTTGCGATCGGTGACCAGAACGGCATAGGCCGTGGTGAGTGTGGCGCCGATCGTATCGGTCTGCGCGTTGCCCGCCGACAACGCGATCGTCTTCGCGTTGCCGACGGTGGCCGTGGCGGTGAACGTCACGGGAGAACCAGTGAGTCCCGTCACCGTAGCAGTCGCGATCTGGGCGTTGGCGCCGAGCGTGGTGCCGAGGACCCGGGTGGCCGAGGCGATGCCGCTCGCATTGGTCGTGGATGATGGCGTGATCGACCCGCCGCCCCCGGTCACGGCCCAGGTGACGGTCACGTTCTGAACTGGATTAGCGAGGCGATCCGTGACGAGAACCGTGTAGGCCGTGACGAGGGTAGCGCCGATCGTGTCGGTCTGGGTGTTACCACCCGACAGCGCGATCGTCTTCGCCGCTCCGACGGTGGCCGTGGCGGTGAAGGCCACGGGGGAGCCGGTGAGCCCGGTCACCGTAGCGGTCGCGGTCTGAGCATTGGCGCCGAGCGTGGTCCCGAGCACGCGCGTGGCGGAGGCGATGCCACTAGCGTTGGTCGTCGAGCTCGGCGTGATCGAGCCGCCGCCCCCGGTCACGGCCCAGGTGACGGTGGTCCCGGAAACTGGATTCCCGAGGCGGTCGGTGACGAGCACGGTGTAGGCGGTGGGGAGGGTCGCACCGATCGTATCCGTCTGGGTGTTGCCACCGTTCAAGGCAATGGTCTTCGCGTTGCCGGCGGTCGCGGTAGCGGTGAAAACCACCGGGGAGCCTGTGAGCCCGGTGACGGTGGCCGTCGCGGTTTGCGCGTTGGCGCCGAGCGTGCTCCCCAGCACCCGCGTCGCGGTGGCGATCCCGCTCGCGTTGGTGACGGACGACGGAGTAATCGAGCCGCCGCCGCCGGTCGCCGCCCAGGTGACGGTGGTCCCGGAAACCGGATTGCCGAGGCGGTCGGTCACGAGGACCGTGTAGGCCGTGGCGAGCGTGGCCCCGATCGTGTCCGTCTGCGTGTTCCCGGCACTGAGGGCGATGGTCTTCGCGTTGCCCGCGGTCGCCGTGGCGGTGAAGGCCACGGGGGAGCCCGTGAGCCCGGTGACCGTGGCCGTGGCCGTCTGCGCGTTGGCGCCCAGCGTCGGGCCGAGTACGCGCGTCACGCTGGCGATCCCGCTTGCGTTGGTGGTCGAGCTCGGCGTGATCGACCCGCCGCCGCCGGTGACGGCCCAAGTGACGGTGGTGCCGGCCACGGGGTTCGCGGCCCGATCCGTGACGAGCACGGTGTACGCCGTGGCGAGGGTTGCGCCGATCGTATCGGTCTGCGCGTTGCCTCCGTTGAGAGCGATGGTCGCCGCGTGGCCGGCGTTCACGGTGGCCCCGAACGCGACCGGGGAGCCGGTGAGCCCGGTGACAGTGGCCGACGCGGTGGCGCTGCCGGGCGTGGTGCCGAGCACCCGAGTCGCACTCGCGATCCCACTCGCGTTGGTGGTCGAGCTCGGCGTGATCGACCCGCCGCCGCCGGTCACCGCCCAGGTCACCGTGGTGCCCAAGACGGGGTTGCCGCTCCGGTCGGTGACCAGGACGGCGTAGGCTGTGCCGAGCGACGCCCCGATCGTATCAGTCTGAGCATCGCCGCTGTTCAAGGCCATGATCGCGGCGTGGCCGGTCGTGACGGTGGCGGTAAACGCGACCGGGGAGCCGGTGAGCCCGGCGACGGTGGCCGAGGCGCTGGCGCTGCCGGGCGTCGTCCCGAGCATTCGGGTCGCACTCGCAATCCCACTCGCGTTGGTGGTGGAAGACGGCGTGATCGACCCGCCGCCGGTGGTGACGGCCCAGGTGACCGTGGTGCCCGAGACGGGGTTGCCGCCGCGATCGGTGACGAGGACCGCATAGGCGGTGGCCAGTGTGGCGCCGATCGTGTCGGTCTGGGCATTGCCCGCGTTGAGCGCGATCGTCGTGGCGTGACCCGCGGTCACCGTGGCGGTGAAGGCGACTGGAGACCCACTGAGTCCCGCGACCGTGGCCGAGGCGGTGGCGCTCCCGGCGGTCGTGCCGAGCACACGGCTCGCCGTGGCGATGCCGCTGACACTAGTCACCGAGCTCGGCGTGATCGAGCCACCGCCCCCCGTCACGGCCCAGGTCACCGTGGTGCCCGAAACGGGGTTGCCACTGCGGTCGGTTACGAGGACGGCATAGGCCGTAGCGAGCGTGGCGCCGATGGTGTCGGTCTGCGCGTTGCCCGCATTGAGGGCGATCGTCGCTGCATGTCCGGTGGTCGCGGTGGCCGTGAAAGTCACGGGAGACCCCGTGAGTCCGGTGACGCTGGCCGTCGCCGTGGCGCTGCCTGGTGCCGTGCCGAGCACTCGGGTTGCCGTGGCGACCCCGCTGGCGTTGGTCACCGAGCTCGGCGTGATCGACCCGCCGCCGCCGGTCACGGCCCAGGTCACCGTGGTGCCGGAGACGGGATTGCCGCTACGATCGGTCACCAGGACTGTGTAGGGCGTGGCGAGCGTCGCCCCGATGGTGTCGGTCTGCGCGTTGCCGGCGTCGAGGGCAATGGTGGCGGCGTGACCGGCGTTCACGGTGGCGGTGAACGCGACCGGGGAGCCGGTGAGCCCGGTGACGGCGGCCGAGGCGGTGGCGCTACCGGGTGTCGTGCCGAGCACCCGGGTGGCACTGGCGATTCCGCTCGCATTGGTGGTCGAGGATGGCGTGATCGACCCACCGCCGCCGGTCACGGCCCAGGTCACGACGGTGCCGGAGACCGAATTCCCGTTGCGATCGGTTACCACCACCGTGTAGAGCGTGGCGAGCGTCGCCCCGATGGTGTCGGTCTGGGTGTTACCACCGGATAGCGCGATGGTCTTCGCCGTCCCAGCGGTGGCCGTGGCGGTGAAGCCGACTGGAGAACCGGTGAGCCCGGTGACGGTGGCGGAGGCCGTTTGCGCGTTGGCGCCGAGCGTCGTGCCCAGCACCCGCGTTGCCGTGGCGATGCCACTCGCGTTGGTGGTCGAGCTGGGGGTGATCGACCCGCCGCCCCCGGTCACCGCCCAGGTCACGATAGTACCGGCGACCGGATCCCCGTTGCGGTCGGTGACCAGGACCGTGTAGGGCGAGGTGAGTGTGGCCCCGATAGTGTCGGTCTGGGCGTTGCCCGCGTTGAGGGCGATGGTGGCCGCGTGTCCGGCCGTCGCGGTCGCCGTGAAGCCGACAGGCGAGCCGGTCAGGCCCGCCACGGTCGCGCTCGCGGTCTGGCTGCCGAGCGTCGTGCCGAGCACCCGGGTGGCGCTGGCGATCCCGCTGGCGTTGGTGGTGGAGGACGGGGTGATCGACCCGCCGCCGCCGGTCACGGCCCAGGTCACGACCGTGCCGGAGACCGGATTCGCATTGCGGTCGGTGACGAGCACGGTGTACGCCGTGGCGAGGGTCGCCCCGATCGTATCGGTTTGCGCGTTGCCCGCGCTGAGGGCGATGGTCGCCGCGTGGCCGACGGTTGCAGTGGCGCTGAATACGATCGGGGAGCCGGTGAGCCCGGTGACCGCGGCGGTGGCGGTCTGGAGGTTGGCGCCGAGCGTCGTGCCGAGCACCCGGGTGGCGCTGGCGATTCCGCTCGCGTTGGTGGTCGAGGATGGTGTGATCGACCCACCGCCGCCGGTCACGGCCCAGGTCACGACCGTGCCCGCGACCGGATTTCCATTGCGATCGGTTACGAGCACGGCGTAGGGCGTGGCGAGCGTGGCGCCGATCGTGTCGGTCTGGGCATTGCCGCTGGACAAGGCGATAGTCTTGGCGTCGCCGGCCGTGGCCGTCGCGGTGAAGGCGACTGGCGAACCGGTGAGTCCGGTGACGGCCGCCGTCGCGGTCTGCGCATTGGCGCCGAGCGTCGTGCCGAGCACGCGGGTGGCGGTGGCGATGCCACTCGCATTGGTCGTCGAGGACGGCGTGATCGACCCGCCCCCGCCGGTCACCGCCCAGGTAACCGTCACGTTGGAGACCGGGTTACCGAGACGGTCGGTGACGAGCACCGTGTACGCGGTAGCGAGTGTCGCGCCGATGGTGTCGGTCTGGGCGTTGCCCGCGTTGAGGGCGATAGTTGCCGCGTGTCCGAACGTCGCGGTCGCCGTGAAGCCGACGGGGGAGCCGGTCAGGCCCGTCCCGGTCGCGCTCGCCGTCTGGCTGCCGAGGGCCGCGCCGAGGACCCGTGTGGCGCTGGCGATCCCGCTGGCGTTAGTCGTGGAAGACGGGGTGATCGACCCACCGCCCCCGGTCACGGCCCAGGTCACGACCGTGCCGGCGACCGGATTTCCGTTGCGGTCGGTTACGAGCACCGTGTAGGGCGTGGCGAGGGTCGCTCCGACGGTGTCCGTCTGCGAGTTACCGCCAGAGAGGGCGATGGCGTTCGCCGCCCCGGCGGTGGCTGTGGCGGTGAACGTGATGGGGGAGCCGGTGAGCCCGGTGACCGTGGCGGTGGCGGTCTGGGCGCTGGCGCCGAGCGTCGTGCCGAGCACCCGAGTGGCGCTGGCAATCCCGCTCGCGTTGGTGCTCGAAGATGGGGTGATCGACCCGCCGCCGCCGGTCACTGCCCAGGTGACGGTCACGCTGGGCACCGGATTGCCCAGACGATCCGTGACGAGCACGGTGTAAGCGGTCGCCAGCGTCGCCCCGATCGTATCGGTCTGAGCGTTGCCGGCCGACAAGGCGATCGTTTTCGCGTTGCCGATCGTCGCGGTGGCTGTGAACGTGACCGGCGAGCCGGTGAGCCCGCTGACGGTGGCGGTTGCCGTCTGGGCGTTCGCGCCGAGCGTATTGCCCAGCACGCGCGTCGCCGTGGCGATTCCACTCGCGTTCGTATTCGAGCTGGGGGTGATCGAGCCGCCGCCCCCGGTCGCGGCCCAGGTGACGGTGGTGCCGGACACGGGGTTGCCGCCCGCATCAGTGACCAGCACCGTGTAGGCCGTCGCGAGTGTGGCCCCGATCGTGTCGGTCTGGGCGTTGCCGCCGGCGAGCGAGATGACCGATGCAGTCCCTGTGGTGATGTCGAACGCCGTACTCACGTCGTTCGTCAATCCCGTGGCCGTCGCGTCGAGCGTGTAGCCGGTGCCCACCTTGTTGACGCTCAGATCGGAGAACGTGGCCACTCCGCTTGCCGCCATGATCTGTTTGGTCCCGGCCAAGGTCGCGCCGCCCGGATTACTGCCGAAGGCCATGGTGACCTGGTTCGTGGCGGTGGTGACACGGTTCGAGAACTGGTCCAGGATCTCGACTTCCACCGCCGTCAGCGTGGCCGTGGCGGTGGTGCTGATCGGCTGGGTGAAGAACTTGACTGACGCGGCGTTCGCCGGCGTGACAGTGACCGTGGCCTGCTGGGTGATCGCCACTCCGCCCACGGTGGCGGACACCATCTTGGACTCGGCTCTCGTGGAGCTCAGTGTCCCACTCGCGGCACCACTCACGTCCGTATTGCCGGAGGGGGGCGTCAGGGTATTCCCGTTCGTCGGGTTGGCAGCGAGGACCACCGCCTTGTTCTTGATCACGTTGCCGAACTGATCGCGTGCCGTGACGGTGATCGTGCTGACGATGGATCCGCTCGAAGCGGCGATCGAGGCCGGGGAGGCCACGACGCTCGTCTGCGACGCGCTCACCGCATCGGGGACCGTGAACGCGGTGAACGTCAGCGGTGAGGCGACGGCGGTAGCCTGGACGAGCTGCACGCTGTCGGTCGGGCTCATCGCCGTCCCCAGCGTCCAGCTGATCGAGGCGATGCCGCTCCCGTTCGTGACCGACGTCGGAGCACTGACCGAGCCGCCACCGTCGATCACCGACCACGACACGGTCACCCCCGAGACGGGGTTGTTCGAGGCATCGCGCACGAGCACGGAGAGCGGAGTCGGCAACGTCTTCCCGACCGTGTCGGTCTGCCGGTCCCCGGCGTTGATGGTCATCTGGGTCGCGCCACCCGCCTGCGCCGTAATGCTGAACGTCACCGAGTCCGGCCCCCCGGTGAGCGTGGCTTTCGCGATCGTTGTCTGCGTCCCAGCCGTTCCGCCGAGCATGCGAGTCGTCTGCGCGTGCCCCGTGGCGTCGGTCACTGAGGACGGCGGGCTCACGGTCCCGAGTCCGCCGCCGGCCGTCCACGTGACGGTGACCCCGGGCACCGGATTGCCGTTGGCGTCGGTGATGAGCACGTCGTGGGGCGTCGCGAGCGTGGTGCTGACCTGCCCCGTCAGGTTGTCCCCGGAGAACTTGGCCAGGTTCGCGGCGGCGCCGACCTTGGCAGTGTCGACGAAGGTGAGGGGGCTCCCGGTGAGGCCCGTCGAGGTGGCGGTGACGGTGTCGGGCTTGGCGACCGTTGAGAGCGTCCAACTCGTGAGCAGCGCGATGCCGCTCGGGTTCGTCGTTTGGGAGGCGCCGGTGATCGAGCCGTTGGACGTTCCCACGGCGGCGAACGTCACCGGCACGCCGGCCACCGGATTGCCGCTCGAGTCGCTGACGATCACCGAGGGCGGCACCGCCACCGCCGTGTTGGCGGTCGCGGTCTGGTGGTTGCCGCCGTTGATCGCGACCTGCGTCGGGTCACCCGCGGTGATACTAATGGTCCCCGAGGTCACGGCGTTGAGACCCGTGGCCGTGAAGGTGAGCGTGCGGGCGCCGACGGTGCCGGCGATCGCCAGGTTCGTGAATTGCGCGATTCCGGAGGCGTTACTCGTCGCGGTCGTCGTGCCCCAAAGGGCGCCACCACCCGTGGCGATCGCCGCGGTGACGACGATGCCCGCCTGACCGACCGGGTTCCCGACCGAATCTTCGACCTGGATTTCCGGCTGCTGGCTGAAGGGCTTGTTGCTCTGCGCACTGGCCGACGGCTGGGTCGCAATCGCGAGCCGCTGCGCGCCGCCGGTCAGGATGTTGAAGGGGGCGGAGGTGGCGCCGACCAGTCCCGTGGCCTGCGCCGTCAGGATATAGCCGGCACCGGCTTTGTTGATGCTCAGGTTCGAGAATTGCGCGACCCCGGCCACGGCATTCACGGGATTGGTTCCGCCGAGGGTGCCACCTCCCGGGTTCGCGGCAAACCCGAGGGTCACCGCATTCGTGGCCCCGGTGACGCGGTTGCTGTCCAGATCCTGCACCTCGACCTGCACCGTCGGGATCGTCGCTCCCGCCGCCGTCGTCACAGGCGGAACGATGAACTTGAGGTGGTCGGCAGCGCCGGGGTTGACGACGACCGATGCGGTCTGCGTCACCACCACATGGTTGATGGTCACCGAAACGGTCTTGGTCTCGGCGACCGTCGAGGTGAACGAGCCGGTGGCCACGCCGGATGCGTTGGTCAGACTGCTCGGCGGGGTCACGTTGGTGCCGCCCGGCGGGGTCACCGTGATCGCCACGGTGTCCCCACTAATCAGATTGCCAAATGCATCCTTGGCAGTGACCGTGACGGTCGACGCCGCTCCGCCCGCCGTGATCGGCGATGCCGCTGTCACGGTTGATTGGGAGGCCGAGACGGGGGCAGGGGTGACGATCACGGTCTGCGTTTGCGTCACATTGACTCCGCCGATCTTGGCGGAGACGGTCTTGGTCTCGGCAACCGTTGAGCCGAAGGAACCCTTCGCGTTCCCATTCACATCGGTCACCACGGCTGGCTGGGTGACGGTATCTCCGGTGGCGGGGGAAACGAGGATCTTTACCGTGTCCCCTGAGACCGGGTTGCCGCTCGAGTCCCGCGCCGTGACGGTGACGGTGTCGGTCCCGGAGCCGGCGACGATGGAGCCCAGCGCCACCGCGAGGGTGGACTGGGTCCCGGACACGCCGCCGGCGGTGATGCTGAACGGAGTGCTGAGGGTGTCCCGCAGCCCGGTGGCCGTTGCGAGGAGGTTGTATCCCGTGCCGGCCTTGTCCACCGACAGGTTGCTGAACGTCGCGACTCCGGCCACGGCGGACATGGTCTTGTTGCCCGCGAGAGTGGCGGAGCCCGCGTTGGCGAGCGCGACCGTGACTGCCGCAACGAAGCCGGTGTCGGTGTTGCCGAACGTGTCGCGCGCCGCGACCTGTACCGGGGGAGCGAGGGTCGCGTTGGCGTTGCCGCCACCGGGTTGCACCGCGAACTCGAGGTGATTCGCCGGCCGCGGCCGGATGTTGAAGGCGGTGCTCGTGTCGCCGGCGAGCCCACTCGACGATGCGGTGAGAGTATAACCAGCGCCACTCTTGTCGAGATTCAGATCGCCAAAGGTGGCCACCCCGGCCGTGGCGGTCACGGTCAGCGTGCCGCGCAGCGTGCTGCCGCCGGGGTTGTTGCCTCGCGCGATGGTGATGGGCCCGGTAAAGCTCGGGACCGTATTCCCCTGCAGGTCCTGCGCGGCGACCTGCACCGCGGGCGCGATGCTCGTGCCGGCGGTGGTACTGCTCGGCTGCACGATGAACCGCACCCGCGCGGCCCCTCCAGCCGTGACGTTGAACGTCGAGCTCGTGGCGGGGGAGGGGCCGGTGGCGGTGGCCTTGAGGGTATATCCGGTTCCGGCCTTATCGATCGTGAGATTGGAGAATGTCGCCACGCCCGCCACCGCCGCCTTGCTCAAGGTCCCCGTCAACGTGCCACCGCTCGGGTTCGTGGCGATCGCGATGCCAATGCTGCCGGTGAACGCCGTCGCGACGTTGCCGAACGCGTCCTGGGCGGTCACCTGGACGGCCGGGATGGTCGCTCCCGCGACGGCGTCCGCGGGTGGCACCGAGAAAATCAGGGTGGCTGCCGTCGCCGGCTTGACAATCACGGTCGCCGTCTGGGTGATCGTGTCCGTCCCGATCGTGGCGAAGACCGTCTTCGCGCCCGCGAGGGTCGAGGCGAGCGACCCGGTCGTCATTCCGTTCACGCCGGTCGCGGCCGAAGGTTGGTTCAGCGTATTCCCGTTTCCGGGCGTGGCCACGAGGTTGACGGTCGCGCCGCTCACTGGGTTCCCGAGACTGTCCCGGGCGGTCACGGTGATCACCGCCGTTCCACTTCCCGCCACGATGGTATCGGGACTCGGCGCCACGGTGGAAAGGGACCGGGAGATGGACCCCGGCTGCACATTGAACGGCGAGCTCGTCACCGTGAGCGTGGAGCTGCTGGCGCGCAGTGTGTATCCCGTGCCCGCCTTGTCGATCGACAGGTTCGAGAAGGTCGCCACTCCGCTCACGGCCCTCACCGTCCTTGTTCCGGAAAGCGTGCCACCGCCTGGGTTGGTGCCGATCACGATCGTGATGCTGTCGCCAAAGCTCGCGAGGGTGTTCCCGAGTGCGTCTTGCGCGGCAACCTTGATGGCCGGCGCGATGGCGCTGCCGGCAGTGGTGCTGCCCGGTGGCTGCGTGGTGAAGACGAGCTGCGACGGCGTGCGCGCGACCACGAAGGCCGTGTCTGGGTTGCTGCCGAAGTGAGTCCACGCGCTCCGCCGATTGGTGTTGTCGACCGCCCGCGCCTGCCAGTGATAGGCCACGTTGTCGCTGACCAGAATGGAGAGGCTCGCGACGGAGTTGTTGGCGACGGCGCTGCTCGACCCCGTGGCCGTATCGGCGAAGGCATTACCGGCCGGCTCCAGCTCGATCTCGAGCCGCACCAGGGCTCCCGAGTCGGGGTCGGCGAGGGTGCCCTTGAAGACGACGCTCGACTGCTTCGCAATACCGCCAACCGGAATTGGCGTCACCCCGTCGGCCTGGAACTGACCGAGGGTGGCTGGGGGATCGGGTGGGGACTGCAGGACGACGCGGAAGTCGGTGGCGCTCTCGGCGTTGGCCCCGAAGCTCACCCACGCGCTCAGCCGGCCCGTCTGGTCTTCCGTACGAGCCTGCCAGTGGTAGCTGGTGTTGTTGATCAGGCTGGTCACCCGGACAGCGGCGATGCCGGTGGTCGAAACCGCTGTGCTGGAATCGGTCGGGTTTTGGTTAAACGTCTGCCCGACTGGGCGCACTTCGATCAACAGTTTCAGTTGGTCGCCGGGATCGGGATCGGTGAGTGTGCCCTTCAGCACAACACACGCGGTATCCACCGTCACTCCGGTCGTAATGCTCGTGACGCTGTCACACTTGAACATGCCAAGTGATGCTGGCACGAACGGGGGCTGAGGAATCGATACGATGAAATCCGGAGCCCCCGGGATGGTACCGAACGGGGTCCAGTTTCCCCGCCTCCCAGTCTGGTCCACCGCGCGCACGCGCCAGTGATACGGGGTGTCGTCGCTCAACCCCGTGACGAGCACCTGTGCGCGTTTGCCGTTTCCCACGACCGTCCCGGTCGCGGTGACGGCGCCGGCGAAACCCTGCGAATTGGGAATGACTTCGGCTTCGAGGTACAGACTGTCGCCTAGGTCCGGGTCGGTCACCCGCGCCTCGATCACCATCTGCGACTTCGCAACGGCGCCGCCCAGGGGGATGACGGTCGTGGAGTCGTCCTGGAACTGGGCGGGCGAATCCGGCGGGTTCGGAATGCGCGGGTGCGCCACGTGCAGAACGAAAGCGCCGGTGTCCCCCGCTGCCGCGGTCGTCGCCTCGATCGTGTACGTCCCGGTACGCGGCAGCACCACGTAAGGAAGGCAGACCTCACCGGCGATCCCGCTGCAACCGCCCGATTCCCCCATCGGCGGCACCGCCGGAGCGGTATTGGTATCGAGCACGAGGTGCCCGTTGAAGGCGGCGGAGTCGAGCTGGATCGTGATCGTGTCGCCGGCGGTGCCGCCGAAGCTGAACAGCTTCGCGAAGCTGCCGGCGCGGTGCGGGGCACCGCAGTCCGCCGAGGTCAGCGTGTCGGCCACCCGCGCGCCCGCGAGCAGCGGCGTGACGGCGCAGGACTGAACGGTGAGCCGTACGCCGATGGGAAGTGATCCGCCCGACGCCCCGGTGGATGAGACCAGCAGCGTATCGCGGTAGGTGCCGGCCGCGAGTCCCGCGGGATTCAGGAAGACCCGGACCTTCGACGCGCCGGCGGGTGTGGCGGTGCCGCTCGTCGCGCTGAACGAAAGCCAGGGACTCGCGCCTTTGGTCGTCAGCCGCCAGTCGAGCGATCCGGCACCGAGATTGCCGATGATGAGCGTGTCGGTCCGCTTGGCCGTGGCGCCCGCGAAGGCGGAATCCGCGAGGCTGTCGGGAGCGAGTTTCAAGAGCCCACCTTCAGGCGGGTTCACCAGCTTGTCGAGCTGACAGGTCGCGAGGACGGCGGTGGCGGCCATGACGAAGACCGCCGCCAAGCGGTTGGTGGCTGCGCGTGGCCGCGCTGGGCGAATGTCCAGAGGTTCTA
>Ga0335085_10005600_pt1 | contig 20087 bp, 18 predicted proteins | sample Lox_Sample_45_FD_206712 | JGI IMG/M metagenome (GOLD analysis project Ga0335085, IMG submission 206712) | Soil microbial communities from Loxahatchee National Wildlife Refuge, Florida, United States - Lox_Sample_4.5 | ecosystem: Environmental > Terrestrial > Soil > Wetlands | place: USA...
ACAACAAGCCGGAAGACATCGCGGTGATGAACCCGTACAACCGGCTGCCGGTGCTGGTCGAGCGCGACCTGATCCTGTACGAGTCGAACATCATCAACGAGTACATCGACGAGCGCTTCCCGCACCCGCAGCTGATGCCGGCCGACCCGGTGATGCGGGCCCGCGCGCGGCTGATGCTGTTCAACATGGAGGTCGAGCTGTTCTCCCAGATCGAGGCGCTCGAGTCCGGCAAGGAGAAGCAGCAGGAGCGCGCCCGCGCCCAGGTGCACGACCAGCTGGTGCAGCTCTCGCCGATCTTCACCAAGACCAAGCACATGCTGGGCGACGACTTCACCATGCTCGACGTCGCCATCGCGCCGCTGCTGTGGCGCCTCGACCACTACGGCATCAAGCTCGGCAAGCCGGCGGCGCCGCTGATGAAGTACGCCGAGCGCATCTTCTCGCGGCCGGCGTTCATCGAGGCGCTCACGCCGTCCGAGAAAGTGATGCGAAAATAGCCGTCGCCGCGGCGAGCCGATGTCGACCACCGAGATCCCGACCAAGCCGTACCTGCTGCGCGCGCTCTACGAGTGGTGCGTGGACAACGGCTACACGCCGCACCTCGCGGTCAAGGTCGACTCGCGCTCGCAGGTGCCCTCCGAGTACGTGCGCAACCGCGAGATCACCCTCAACATCTCGCCCACCGCGGTGCACAAGCTGCAGATGGGCAACGAGCTGATCGAGTTTTCGGCGCGCTTCGCCGGCGTCGCGCGCCAGATCTCGGTGCCGGTGGCGGCGGTGTACGCGCTCTACGCGCGCGAGACCGGCCACGGCATGACCTTCGAGGTCGACGCCGCCAGGCCCGAGATCCAGGGCGCCGCCGAGGGCGAGCCCCACACCGTCAGCCCCTCCAACGAGTCCGCGCCCGCGGCGCTGCCGCCGCCGACAGCACCCACCGAGCCCACCAAGCCCACCGGCGGCAAGCCGCAGCTGCGGCGCGTCAAGTAGCAGGCTTTCCGCCGCGCCCTTGGCCGGCTCGCTCGGCGCGCGGAACGAACCGGCCGAGCCCGGGTCAGAGAGCAGACGCAAGGCCGGCGCGCGGCATACCATGGCAACGATCTCCGACCGTACGGACCGGATGGACGCGCGATCTCGGTCCGTTCCATGGCTGGTGCTCGGGGCGGAGGCGCTCGGCACCGCGCTGCTGGTCGCCGTCGGTCTTTCGATCGTGATTCTCGACTTCGGCCGCGGCAGCCCGGTTCTCGAGCTGGTCCCGGCGGCGGGCTGGCGCCGGCTGCTCACCGGCTTTCTGTTCGGCGCGGTCGGAGCCGCGATCGCGCTCTCGCCGCTTGGCAAGGAGAGCGGCGCGCACGTCAACCCGGTAGTGACCCTGGGGTTCTGGCTCGTGGGCAAGCTGAGAGCGGATCACGCGTTGGGCTATGTGCTGGCGCAACTGGCGGGCGCAGTCGCGGGCGCGCTGCCGCTGCTGGCGTGGGGCGAGATGGGGCGCAGCGCGAGGTACGGCGCGACGCAGGTCGGCGCAGGATATAGCGCAGCCTCCGCGCTGCTGGGGGAGACGGTGTGCACCTTCGCTCTGATCTTCGGCTTGTTCTGCTTCCTCCAGCACCGGCGCCTGCGCGCCTACACCCCGGCGCTGTTTCCGTTTCTGTACGCGCTCATGGTCTTCGTGGAAGCCCCGATTTCCGGCACGAGCACCAATCCGGCTCGCAGCTTCGGGCCGGCCGTCATCTCGGGGGCCTGGCAGGGCTGGTGGCTGTACTGGCTGGGGCCGTTGCTCGGCACCTTGTTGGCGGTCGCCGCGTACCGCTCGAGCTGGTGGCGCTGGTCGGCGGTTGAGGTCGCCAAGCTGTACCACTTCGGGCACGACCGCTACGGGATCTTTCGCGCGTGACGCCGGCGCTGCCGTACTGAGACAGGAACCCTCGTGCAAGCGCCTCAAGCGAGCATGCCGCACCCTACCTGGGCCCACGCCGGCAAGGACATGGTGGGCACCGCGCTCGGGTCTTCGCGGCTCTGGTTTACGGTCGCCGAGGGAATCGTCACGGAGGTCTACTACCCGCGGATCGACATTCCGCAGATCAAGGACCTGGGCTTCATCATTGCCGACGATCGCGGCTTCTGGGTCGAGCTGCGCCGGCTAGAGGGCTACGAGGTGAGCCTCGCTGGGCCCGGCGTGCCCGCCGTCACGGTGGTTCACCGGCACCCGCGCTTCACATTCACGCTGCAGATCTGCCCCCTGCAACGTCGCGACGTGCTCGTGCTGCGCCATCGGCTCGAGGGCGACGACGGGCTGCGGCCGTATGCGCTATTGGCGCCTCGCCTGGGGGGCGACGCGGAGCGCAACCTCGCTGCCATCGGGAAGCACGGCGGTCGCACCGTCCTGTGGGCGGAGCAAGGGCCGTTCGGACTGGCTCTGGCGGCGGCCGCGAGAGGCGGGGCCGACGCCTGGCAGCGCTGCTCCGCCGGCATCCTCGAAACGAGCGACGGCTGGCAGGACTTCGCGCAGCACGGGCGCATGACGTGGGCGTATGACGAAGCCGGGCCGGGAGCGGTAGCGCTCATGGGGCAACTGCCCGGCGAGGCCACGCTCGCGCTTGGGCTGGCGACCAGCAAAGAGTCGGCGGCGACGCTCGCGGTATCGGGTTTGATGGAGGATTTTTCGACGGTCTGGGATGCGCAATGCCGGGCCTGGGAAGCATGGCTTGCGCAATGCCGGTTCCCGAGCCTGCCAGGCGGCCTGGGCGACATGCTCGCGCGCTCCGCCTTGGTGCTCAAGGTGCATCAGGACCGCACCTATTGCGGCGCGACGGTGGCGAGCCTTTCGGTGCCATGGGGAGAGCAGAGTCAGACGCGCGGCGGCTACCACCTGGTCTGGTGCAGGGACCTCGTCGAGGCCGCGGGCGCACTGCTCGCCATGGACGCGCTGGATGATGCTCGAGAGGCTCTGCGCTACCTGATCGCGACGCAGCAGGAGGACGGACACTGGCTGCAGAACCAGTGGCTCGGCGGCACCCCGTTCTGGCAAGGCATTCAGCTCGACGAGACGGCGTTCCCGGTCCTGCTCGCCTCCGCGTTGCACGCGCGCGGGGCGTTGGAGGGCATCCCGGTCGAGGACATGGTGCGGCGCGCGTTGCGCTTCATTGCGCGCGAGGGGCCCGCGACGGCGCAGGACCGATGGGAGGAAGACCCCGGCGTGAACACCTTCACCCTCGCGATCGCGATCGCCGCGCTGGTCGAAGGCAGCGGCTTTCTCGAGGGCGCGGCGCGGGACTTTGCGCTGCTATTGGCGGACCACTGGAACGCACGGCTCGAGGACTGGACCTACGCGAGCGACACGCCGCTCGCGCAGCGCCTGGGCATCCGGGGATATTTCATCCGCACCGCGCCGACCGACACCCTGGTCCATGACGGCGCCCGGGCGGAGCACGTCCTGATCAAGAATCGCGCACGAGACCTGGGCTTGCGCGCAGACGAGCAGATTGCGACCGACTTCCTGCAGCTCGTACGCTTCGGCCTGCGCCGCCCCGACGATCCCTTCATCCTGGAAAGCGTGAAGGCGATCGACCGGCTGCTCAGGACCGATACCGCGAGCGGCCCGGTCTGGCACCGATACAACGGCGACGGCTACGGCGAGCACGACGACGGCAGTCCCTTCGACGGGACCGGTCGCGGGCGCGGCTGGCCGCTGCTTACCGGCGAGCGCGGCCATTACGCGCTGCTCGCCGGGGAAGACCCGCTCATCTACCTGCAAGCCATGACGGCGATGACCGGGGCGGCGGGCTTGCTGCCGGAGCAGGTCTGGGACAGCGCTCCGATCCCGGAACGCCGCCTCGCGCCGGGCAAGCCGAGCGGCTCGGCCATGCCCCTGGTGTGGGCCCACGGCGAGTTCATCAAGCTGTGCTACAGCCGCGCGCTCGGCTATCCCGTCGACAGGCCCGCCGCCGCCTGGAAGCGCTATCAGGGCAGGCGTGCCGAGATCGCTTACGAGCTCTGGGGCCCGCGCTACCGCCCGCGCCACCTGCAGACGGGCCACCGGTTTATCGTCGCGCTCAGGGAGCCCGCCCGCGTGCATTGGGGTTGCAACGGTTGGCAAGGCGTCCGCGACATCGGCACCACGGATACCGGGCTCGGCGTGCATCTCGCCGAGCTCCCCACCGCCGGGCTCGCCGCCGGCGAGACCGTCCAATTCACCTTCTACTGGCCCGAGCAGGGCAATTGGGAAGGCTCGGATTACGAAGTGCAGGTGACCGGGCGCGCCACGCCCGGGCCTCGATTGCCCGGCCGGCGGCAAGCCCCGGCTGCGATCAAGTAGTAGACTTTCCCGCGCTCGTCCAGGGCCGGCTTAGCTCAGCTGGTAGAGCAGCGGTTTTGTAAACCGTTGGTCGGCGGTTCGACTCCGTCAGCCGGCACCACCCCTACTTCTTCGGCATCGCGCTCTCGTCTTTCTCGAGCACCGGCTCCATCCGGCGCTCCATCTTCTTCTCGGCCTTCTTCACGTCTCCCACCTTCATGCCGGGCTTCGCCATCTTCGTCGGCATGGGCTGCGTCGTCGGCATCGGATGCCGATCGGGCTTGAGCGCGTCCTTCCCGCCGTCGGCGAGCGCGGTTGAAGCGAAGACGCAGGCTGCGGCGACCATGGCCAGAAGCGCGTTGCCGCCGGGCATGCTCAGTCCGGTTTCGCGATGCCGCCGGCCGGCGCCGCCAGCGGCCGGCGCTCGTCAGCGGCCTTCTGGCGCTCGTAGGCGCGCAGGTTGCGCGGCGAATTGCGCTCCGCTTCGAGAAGCTGCCGCTGGCTGACGTCGTCGAGGCGGTTGCGCTCGAACGTCTGCTCCGAGTCGGGCGCCTGCCGGCGGCCGGGGTCGGCCGGCGCGACCTGCTGGCGCTCGAGGGACTGGCGCAGCTGCAGGGCGAAGGCGTCGGATTGCTGGGCGCGCAGCAGCAGCTGGCGCTGCACGGCGGCGTCCTGCGCTGCGACGGCGAGCGGCATCAGGGCGAGGAAGGGGAGCCAGCGGTTCTTCACCGGGTCAGCGGCGCAAGATCCAGAGGATGATCGTCAGCACGAGCGAGACGATGATGCTCGTGGTGAGCGGGAAGTGGAAGCTGAAGCCCTCGCGCCTGACGAAAAAGTCCCCGGGCAGGCGCCCGAGGCCGAGGCGCGAGACGAGCGGCCAGGCGAGCCCGAGCACGACCAGGGCGATGCCGGCGGTGATCAGCCACTTCTGGATCATCTGCCTTCGGCCGCGAGCGCGCGGCACAGTTCCCGCAGCTCGCCGCGCTCGCTCGGCGAGAGGCCCAGGGGGTCGAAGCGGTAGCGCCGATGCAGCGCGAGGGCCAGGCGCACGCGCTGCTTTCTTTCATCGGGCAAGCTCCTTGCAACGCGGGTCAGCCAGGCGGCATGGGTTTCCGCAGGCTCTCGCGCGGCAAGGGCACGCTCGACGGCGTAGAACTCCGAGTCTTCGCCCGGCCGGCGCGCCCGGACGGCAGCCTGGGGGGCGCCCTTGCGCACGACTTTGCGCCCGCGCAGCAGGCGCCAGGCGAGGATCACGAAGAGCACCGCGAGCAGCACGTACCAGCCTTCTCCCGCCTTGAATTCCTCGCGCATTGTCCAGCGGAACGCGGCCCAGCGCACGAGGTCCGCGAGCCGCTCCCAGAACGGCGCTTCGGCGGCCTCGTCGGCGACCCACTCCGGGGGCGTGTTGTCGATGTCGATCCAGCGCCCGCCGACCCACGCGCGCGTCCAGGCATGCGCGTGCCGGCTGCGTACCACGTAGGCCCCCTCGAGTGCGCTGTATTCCTCGACCGCGTAGCCGACGGCGTAGCGGCTGGGGATATCCGCGGCCCGCAGCAGCAGCGCCGTGGCGGCGGCGAAGTACTCGCAGTGCCCGGCGTGCCTGCGCGTCAGGAAATCGCCGAGCGCAGTCTCGCCCTTGGGCACCGGGCGCTCGCGGTAGAGCGAGTAGCGGAAGTCCGAGAAGTAGTGCGCGATGCGCCGCACCGCCTCCGCCGGCGGCACCGAGCGCAGCCCGAGGCGCGTCGCGATGCGCTCGAACACTTGCTGCTCCGCGGCGGGCAGCACGCGGTCGGCCGCCTCTGGCGGCGCGTAGTCCTGTATCCCGCCGCCGCCGGCGGCGCGGTACTGGATCCAATCCGCGCCGACGTCGGCGTGCACCGCGCCCAGGGCGTTGCGCCGCAGCGTCAGCGCCGTGAGACCCTCGATGCGGGTCGTGCCCGCGGGCAGGGGCAGCAGCGCCTTGCCGTTCGACAGGTGCGCCGCGATGCGCACCTGCCACCTGGGCGCGCCCGGCTGCAGCGTCCAGGTGGTGTTGTCGCGCTCCGACTTGATCTCCTGCATCGGCGCATCGCGCGCAAGCCAGGTGGTGCCGGCGTAGGTGTTGTAGCTTGCGCGATGCAACAGGCGCAGGTGCTCGACCTGGGCTGGCGTCGCGTATACGCGCAGCACGATGGCGTCGTACTGCTTCAATCGCCCGATCGAGCCGATCTCCGTGATGCTGCGGTAGGGGTCGGCATCGAGGCCATGCAGGTTGAGCTCCAGGATCCAGCCCTCCAGCGCCGCCTGCATCTGCGCCAGCCCGACCTGGCCCGCGTACCCGGCCCCGGCGCCGGCCGCGAGCATGAGCACCCAGGCCGCCGGACGCGCGTGCCGCGGCCGCACCTGGACGAGGAGCCACGCCGCGATCAGCACCACGCCGGCGTAGTACCCCGGCCCGCGCGCATTGGCGACGCCGGCCGAGATCACGACCAGCGCCGCATACACCGCGCTGACGTCCACCATCGGGTCGCGCACCTCGGGCTGGCGGCGCTTCAGCTTGCGCATGTAGCGGAACAGCGCCGAGAGCGGGATGCGGCCGCCTTCGGAAAACAGCTGCGCCGCCATGATCGGCGCCAGCGCCGCCGGCGCCCAGATGAAGGCCTGCAGGATGCCGGAAGACACGCCCTGGTTCGCTGCGAGCAGTGCGGCGAGCGCGACGAAGCCGACTGTCGAGAGGTCGGCGATGCGCGCATGCTCGGCGGCGCCGAGGTCGAGCCGCAGGCGCAGGTAGCGCGGCGCCTCCAGCGCGGCCCCGAGCGCGACGCCGGCCGCGACGTGCCCGGACTGCCAGCCCCAGAAGGCGAGCGCGGCGCCGATCAGGAACGGCGGCGCGATCATCGCAGCGCCATGAGGCCGCGCTCGATCGCGCCGGGCACGAGGTGCAGTACCCCGGCGGGCAGCGGCTGCGGCGCCTCCGCCTCGGCGCAGACCAGCAGGATGCGCAACTCGAAACCCTCGGCGCGCAGGGCCGCGGTGAGGCGCGCGCGCGGCTCGTCCCACGCGAGCAGCACCGCGATGACGCTGGAGAGCGTGCCGCGACGCGCGAGCACCGCGCGCGCGAGCGCGCCGAACTCGCCCGGCGGGCTCGCGCCGATGCCCGCCAGCACCTCGAGCATGTGCTGGGCGTGCATCTGCCCGCGCCCCGCGGTGAAGCTGCGCACGCTCGGGTCCGCGGGATACGCCGCGCCGCCGACGAACAGCAGGTCGAGCAGGCAGTCGTGCGTGTCCAGCGTGTAGACGAAGCTCGCGGCGAGCGCCACCGCCTCCTCGAAGGCCGCGTGCTCGCCGCGCGCGCTGCCCGTGTCGAGCACCAGCGCGTGGCGCTCGAAGAACTCGTCCTGGTACTCCTTCACCACGGGCCTGCCGGCGCGCGCAAAGCTCTTCCAGTGCACGCGCTGCAGCGGGTCGCCGGGGCGGTAGTCGCGCAGCGACAGGAACTCCTCCGAGTCGCCGACCGAGGCCGCGAGCGACACGCCGCCGGGCTGGAACTTGCGCCGCCCGGGCAGCGCGATCTCCGGCAGCCGGTAGCGCTTCGGCAGCGCGACCACGCGCGCCGGGAGCGCCACGCGCGCCAGGCCTTTGACCAGTCCCAGCGGGTCGGGGCGCGCGAGCGTCAGCCCTGCCAGCTCGATGCGGCCGCGGCGCCGCGGCGTGAAGGCGAGGCCGAGGCTGGCGCGTTCCCCCGGCGCCAGCGCGCCGAGCGCGGCCGGCGCGGCGTCGCGCGGCACGCGCCGCTCGATCAGCCAGCGCCAGCGGAAGTAGCCGACGTTGCGGTCGAACCAGTTGCGGCGCTCCTCGCCGGGCTCGCGCGCGCGCTTCCAGTCCTCGAAGTCCGGCCGCGGGTCGCGGAACTGCTCCGCCACCTCGGCGCCGGAGAGCGCGCGGGCGCCGCGGTTGACCACGGTGACGCGGTAGCGGAACGGCTCGCCGGCGGTGGCGTAGCGCGGCAGCTCGCGGCTCGCCTCGGCGCGCGGGCGCCAGGCGAGGGTCGCGAGCCACGCCAGCGCGAGCAGCGAGCCGAGGAAGGCGAACGCGCGGTAGGTGACGGTGAGGTTGGTGTCGAGGCCGGCGGCTGCCGCCGCCCCGGCCGCGCCGAGCGCCAGCCAGCCGGCGAACGTGAGCCGCTCGCGCAACCGGTGGTCGATCGCGGCGACCCGACGCAGCGCAACGTAGATCAGGCGCCGCACCTTCGCCCCTAGGCCGGGACCGGCACCTCGCGCAGGATATCGGCGACCAGCGCCCCGGCGCTCGCCCCCGCGAAGCGCGCCTGCGGATCGAGCACCATGCGGTGCGCGAGCACCGGCACCGCAAGCTCGTGCAGGTGCTCGGGGCGCACGTACTCCTCAGCGTCGATCAGCGCCAGCGCCTTGGCCGCGCTTGCCAGCGCGATCGAGGCGCGCGGGCCGCAGCCGAGCTGCACCTGGGGCGCGGCGCGCGTGCGGCGCACGAGCTCGACCACGTAGCGGCGCAGTTCGCCGGACATGCGCACGTGGCGCACGCGCTCCTTCAGCGCCAGCACTTCGTCGCGGGAGGCGACGGGCCGCAGCGCGGCGAGCGGATGGCCGAGGTCCTGGGCCGCGAGCACCTCCGCCTCGACCCCGGCGTCGACGTAGCCGAGCGCGAGGCACATCGCGAAGCGGTCCATCTGCGCTTCGGGCAGCGGATAAGTGCCGCGGAACTCGACCGGGTTCTGTGTCGCGACGACGAAGAACAGCTCGTCCATCGGGTGCGTGCGCCCCTCGACCGAGACCTGGCCTTCCGCCATGACCTCCAGCAGCGCCGACTGGGTGCGCGGCGAGGCGCGGTTGATCTCGTCGCCGAGCAGGATCGAGGTGAACACGGGACCGGCGCGGAACTCGAACACCTGATCGCGCTGGTTGAAGACGGAGACCCCCAGGATGTCGGAGGGCAGCAGGTCGGGGGTGAATTGCACGCGCGTGAAGCGCGCGCCGATCGAGGCGGCGAGGCTCTTGGCGAGAGTGGTCTTGCCGGTGCCGGGATAGTCCTCGATCAGGACGTGGCCGCCGGAGGCGAACGCGGCGAGGAGCTTGCGCACCGCGTCGCTCGAGCCGCGCATCACGGTCTCGATGTTCGCCGCGATGCGCCCGAGCAGCGCGGCCGCCTCGCGCGCGGGCAGCAGCGGCGGCGCGGCGGCGTCCATCGGCGTCAGGCTTCCTGGAGCTTGCGCTCGCGGATGGTTTGCGCGAACGCCAGCACCGCGCGCGCCAGCGCGGCGCGGTCTTCCAGCGTGCGCATTACGGTGTTGGCGACGAGCACCTCCATGCCCGTGGCGAGCACGTCCTGGGCGCTCGCCGCGTCCTCGTTGTCGATGACGAAGCCGTCGATCAGCTTCAGGTACTCCAGCGCCACGCGCCGCGCCGAGGCCTCGTGGCGCAGCTCGCGCATCATCTTGCCGGCCGAGCCCTTCAGCGCCTTGCCGCCCACGATCGGCGTCACCGCGATCACCGGCGCGCCGCGCTTGCGCAGGAGCTCGCGCATCCCCGGCACCTCCAGGATCGGCCGGATCGTGTGGTACGGGTTCGCCGGGCAGATCACGACCGCCTCGAGGTCGGCCGAGTCGAGCGCGTCCGAGACCTCGGGCGGGATCACGGCGGCGTCGGCGCCGGCGTACTGGAACCCGCGCACCACCGGCTCGCAGCCGAGCGCGCTGAAATACTCCTGGAACGGCACCGCGCCGTCGTCGGTCAGGACGTGGGTGCGCACCGGGTCGTCGCTCATCGGCAGCACGCGCGCCGTGATGCCGAGGTGGCGGCAGAAGTCGAGCGTGATCTCGGTGAGGCGGCGACCCTCGGCGAGCCAAGCGGTGCGCAGCAGCGGCGCGGCGAGCGCGCGGTCGCCGAGCGCGAGGCGGTCGGGGCCGCCGAGCTGCTTCAGCGTGGCGAACGCCTGGTGGCTCTCGCCCGCTGGCTCCCACGGCGCCGCGGGGTTCGCCATGCCGGCCAGCACGTACAGCACCGTGTCGATGTCGGGCGAGAACTGCAGGGCGAGATGCTCGTAGTCGTCGCCGGTGTTGACGAGCGCGGCGAGGTCCTTGCCGCGCAGGTGGTACAGCCCGTCGACCAGCTTCGCGCCGCCGACCTGCCCGGTGAGTGCCACGACGGTTCCCATGCCGCTAGTGTACCGGGACTGCCGCCGCCGCCGGAGCGGCGAGGCGCTCGAGCGATCCGGGCGCGCAGCCGCGCATGGGGCAGGCGGTCGGAACGCGCGCGAGGCTCGTGTCGGGCGCGCTGCCTGCGTGCAGCGCGATCGCGCGCTCGAGACAGACCGGATCCGCGCAGTCCTTGACTTCGCAATGCGCGCCGCCCAGCCCGGCGAGCCGCACGCGGGCGAGGCCCGGCTGCTCGGGGAACGTGTTCTTCCACGGCTGCGTCGGCCCGAAGAAGGTCGTCGTCGGCACGCCGACGGCGCAGCCCAGGTGGTGCAGGCCGGTATCCGTCGAATACAGGTGCTCGAGCTGCGCCAGCTCGGCGATCAGCGCCTCGAGCGTCGGGAATCCCACGAAGCGCGCGCCGGCCGGCGCACCCGCAGCGCGCAGCGGCCGCGCCAGCGCATCGGCCGGGTTGACGAGGACGCGGATCTCGCGCCCCGGGTGGCGCGCCCTCAGCGCCGCGACGAGGGTCCGCAGGGCGGCAGGGCTCAGGGTGCGGCGCGCCTCGTCGGAGGCGGGCGCGATGCCGACCGCGTTGCCGGGGCGCCGCAGCGCCGCGAGGCTGGGGATCGAGGAGCGCCGCGGCTGCGCGAGGCGCGGCTCGTAGAGCGCGGCGACGCGCCACGCCGGCTCGGAGTGGATATGCTCGGGCGGCATCTCCGGCCACTCGGGGAACACCGGGGCGTAGCGTGCGTCGAGAAACAGCTTGCGGGCGGCCCGCAGCACGCGGCCGAGAATCTCGATCTCGGGGCCGGAGCCGAGCAGCACCAGGAGCGCATCGAAATCCGGCTCGAAGAGGCGCAGTTGCGCCGCGCGCAGGCGCATCGAAAGGCGGCCGCCGGCGCCGAGGACGCGGATGCCGGCCTCGCGCGCGAACAACGGCGCATAGTTCGCGCGCACCAGCAACGTCACGTCGTCCTGCGCAAAGGCGTCCTTCCAGGCGCGCACCGTGGCGTAGGCGGCCACCGTGTCGCCTAGCCTGCCGCGCACGACGAACAGCACGCGGCGGCGGCCGCCCGCGGCGCTCACAGGCGCGCGGCGAGCTCGGCGCCCTCGAGCATGGCGCGCTTGGCGTCCAGCTCGCGCGCTTCCTTCGCGCCGCCGATCAGGTGCCAGCCGGCGCGCGCCTGCGGGAAGGGCACGAGCGGCGTCTGCCCCGCGCACAGCACCACGGTCTCGGCTGCGACGCAGGTCTCCTTGCCGTCGGCCACGACGTGCACGCCGGCGTCGTCGATCCCCCGGTAGGCGACGCCGCCGATCTGGGCCACCCCGTGGCGCGCGAGCTCGATGCGGTGCACCCAGCCGGTGGTACGGCCGAGCGTATTGCCGAACGGGGTGGCGGAGCGCTTGAGCATCGTGATCCGCCTTCCGGTCCCCGGAGCCGAGGCGCGCGGCGTGCCCAAGCCGCCGGCAAGCGCGGCCTCCTCCGCGATTCCCCAGTGCCGGTTGAACGCGGCGACATCGAGCGTGGAGCGGCTCTCTCCCTCCAGCAGGAACAGGGCGACGTCGAAGCCGATGCCGCCCGCGCCGATGATCGCGACGCTCGCGCCGGCGCGTACGCGGCCCGCGAGCAGGTCGACGTAGCTGACGACGCTCGGATGCTCGATCCCGGCGATTTCGGGCCGGCGCGGCAGGATCCCGGTGGCGAGCACCACCTCGTCGAACTCCCCGAGCTGCGCTTCCGACGGCGAAGCCTGCAGCCGCACCCGGGCGCCGGCGCGGCGCAGGCGCTCGGCGTAGTACGCCACCGACTCCGCGAACTCCTGCTTGCCGGGGATCACCTTGGCGAGGTTGAACTGGCCGCCGAGCCCGGCGGCGCGCTCGAACAGCGTCACGGCGTGGCCGCGCTCGGCGGCGACCGCGGCGCAGGACAGCCCCGCCGGCCCGCCGCCGACGACCGCCACCGTCTTCCTCGTCTTCGCCCGGGAATAGACCAGCTGGCTTTCCCGCCCCGCCCTCGGATTGACCACGCAGCTCGCGGGCTGGCCGATGAAGTAGTGGTCGAGGCAGGCCTGGTTGCAGGCGATGCAGATGTTGATGCCGGCGCGGTCGCCCCGCTCCGCCTTGGCGGCGAATTCGCCGTCCGCCAGCATCGCGCGCGCCAGCGACACCATGTCGGCGTCGCCCGCGGCGAGAACCGACTCGGCGACTTCCGGTGCATTGATGCGGTTCGACGCCACCACCGGGAGCGCCACCGCCTGCTTCAGGCGCCGCGTCGCCCAGGCGAAGCCGGCGCGCGGCACGGCCTGCGCGATCGTGGGAATGCGCGCCTCGTGCCAGCCGATACCGGTGTTGAGCAGCGTCGCCCCGGCCGCCTCGATCGCCTTCGCCACCTGCACCACCTCGTCGCCCGTGAGTCCGTCCTCCACGAGGTCGAGCGCCGAGATGCGATACATCACGATGAACTCGGGCCCGGTCGCGACGCGCGTCTGGTGCACGATCTCGCGCGCGAAGCGCACGCGGTTCTCGAGCGTCCCGCCCCAGTCGTCGCTGCGCCGGTTGGTGCGCAGGCACAGGAACTGCGTGATCAGGTAGCCCTCGGAGCCCATCACCTCGACGCCGTCGTAGCCCGCGGTCTGCGCCAGCACTGCCGCGCGCACGAAGTCGCCGATGGTCCGCTCGATCTCGGGCGCGGTGAGCTCGCGCGGCACGCCGGGGTTGATCCCGGACTTGATGGGCGAGGGCGCGACGATGTGCTTGTGGAAGCCGTAGCGGCCCGAGTGCAGCACCTGCAGCACGATGCGGCCGCCGGCCTCGTGCACCGCCTGCGGGATGACGCGGTGGCGCGCGGCATCCTCCTTGGTGCTCATCTGCGCGCGGTGCGGCGACAGCTCGCCGGCGTCGTTCGGCGAGAAGCCGCCGGTCGCGATCAGCGCCGCGCCGCCGCGCGCGCGCTCGGCATAGAACGCGGCGAGCCGCGCCATGCCGTCCGGGCGCGGCTCCAGCCCCGTATGCATCGAGCCCATGAGGATGCGGTTCGGCAGCCGGATCCCTCCAGGGAGCTGCAGCGGGCGGAAGAGATTGGGATACGCGGCCATGGATCGAATTCAGGGACAGGCCCCGTTGTCCGCGATGCGCAATCCGCATCGCGGACAACGGGGCCTGTCCCTGATTTTAGCTGCGAGTGACGAGGACGGTGCCGGCGACGATCAGCGCGGCGCTCGCCAGGGCGCTCGCCGGAAGCGACTCGCCGAGGAAGAGATAGCCCCAAGTCACGCCGAAGAGGGGGATCAGGTAGGTGACGGTGAGCGCGCGCGTCGCGCCGACGTCGGCGATGAGCCGGAAGTAGAGCGGGAAGGCGACGGCGCTGCCGAGCAGCGCGAGCGCCAGCAGGTTCGCCGCGGCGAGCACGGTCGGCGGGGTGGCAGTCGGGACCATGGCGGCGAAAGGCAGCAGCACCGCGGCCGCGGCGAGCTGGTTGCCGGCGGCCATGGCCCGCGGCGTGGCGCCGCGAGCGAAGCGCTTGACCAGCACTCCGACGACGCCGTAGCAGCAGCACGCGCCGAGCGCGGCGGCGACCGCGCTCGAGAGTGCGCCGGAGGCGGCGATCTCCGAGGGCGCGGCGATCAGCGCGACGCCGGCGATGCCGAGCGCCAGGCCGGCGAGCTTGCGCCCGGTAAGCCGCTCGTCGCGGAACGACGCATTCCAGGCGAGGCCGAACATCGGCGCCGTCGCGTTGAGGATCGCGAGCAGCGAGGCCGGGGCCCGCATTGCGGCGTACGAATACAGCGCGAAGGGCAGCGCGATGCCGACCGCGCCGAGCAGCAGGTAGAAGCGCGCGTGGCGCCGCAGCCCCGGGTCGACGCCCCTGAGGCGCAGCCAGCCGTAAAGCGCCAGCCCGCCGACGAGGACGCGCAGCTCCGCGGTCCAGGCCGGCCCGAACACCGGCGCGGCGACGCGCATGAACGGGAAGGCGCCGCCCCAGATCGCGGCGAGCAGCAGCAGGCGGGCGTAGTCGGCCGGCGTCATGCGCGCATCATCGCCGACGGTGGCCGGGCCTGGCTAGCCGTTTTCGGACACGGCGCCGTCATGTCCGGAAACGGCTAGCGGGGACCGGGGGCGCGGTCTAGACTCGCCGTCATGACGCTCGATCCCCACACCTGCTACCGCGCGCTGCGGGCGCGCGACGCGCGCTTCGACGGCCGCTTCTTCGTCGCGGTGTCCTCGACGCGCATCTACTGCCGCCCGGTGTGCACCGTGAAGCCGCCGCGGCGCGAGAACTGCCGCTTCTACCCGAGCGCGGCGGCCGCCGAATCGGCCGGCTACCGGCCGTGCCTGCGCTGCCGGCCCGAGCTCGCGCCCGGCAACGCCAGCATCGACGCCACCACGCGCCTCGCGCAGGCGGCGGCGAGCCTGCTGGAAGACCGCACGCTGGAGGAGGACCGGCTCGACGCGGTCGCGGCGCGCCTCGGCATCAGCGACCGCCACCTGCGGCGCGCGTTCGGCGCCGAGTTCGGCGTCTCGCCCGTCGAGTTCGCGCAGACGCAGCGGCTGCTGCTCGCCAAGCGGCTGCTCACCGACACCGCGATGCCGGTCACCGAGGTCGCGTTCGCGAGCGGCTTTCGCAGCGTGCGCCGCTTCAACGCGCTGTTCCGCGAGCGCTACCGCCTGCAGCCGGGCCAGCTGCGGCGGCATGCGGCCGCCGCAGCGGCGCCCGACACGCTCGCCTTCGAGCTCTCCTACCGGCCGCCGTACGACTGGCCGGCGCTCGCCGCCTTCCTCGACGCCCGCGCCGCCGCCGGCGTCGAGGCGCTCGAGGGCGGCGCCTACCAGCGCACGGCGCGCCTCGCGCACGCCGGCCGCGAGCACAGCGGCTGGATCGCGATCGCGCCGGCGCCGAAGAAGGCGGCGCTGCGCGTCACGGTATCGGCTTCGCTCGCGCGCGCGCTGCCGCCGCTGCTCTCGCGCGTCAAGGCGCTCGCGGACCTCGCCTGCAACCCGACCGAAGTCTGCGGCGCGCTCGGCGGCCTCGCCAGGCGCCGCCCCGGCTTGCGCGTGCCGGGCGCGTTCTGCGGCTTCGAGCTCGCGGTGCGCGCGATCCTCGGCCAGCAGGTCACGGTCGCGGGCGCGCGCACGCTCGCCGGCCGCCTCGTCGGGGCGTTCGGCGATCCGGCCGCGACGCCGTTTGCCTCGCTCACGATGCTCTTCCCTTCGGCCGAACGAATCGCGGAGGCAAGGCCGGGCGGCCTCGCGAAGCTCGGCATGCCGGAGGCGCGTGCCCGCGGCGTGATCGCGCTCGCGCGCGCGGTCGCCGCGGGCGGCCTCGAGCTCGCGCCGCACGCCGATGTCGAGGCGACGCTCGAACGCCTGCGCGCGCTGCCGGGCGTGGGTGAATGGACTGCGCAATACATCGCGATGCGCGCGCTCGCCTGGCCAGACGCGTTTCCGCAGGGCGACGCCGGCGTCCTCAGAGCCCTCGGCGAAACCGACCCGAAGCGCGCGCTCGCCGCCGCCGAAGCCTGGCGGCCGTGGCGCGCCTACGCGGTCATGCAGCTGTGGCAATCCCTCCACGACAAGGACTGAACATGCGCTACTACGACACCTACGAAAGCCCGATCGGCGGCATGCTGCTCGCCGCGAGCGAAAACGGCCTCAGCGGCGTGTATTTCGACCGCCAGAAGTACCTGCCGCGCAAGGGAGCCGGCTGGAAGCACGACCCGGCCAATGCGCACCTGAAGCGCGCCAAGCGCCAGCTCGCCGAGTACTTCGCGGGCAAGCGCAAGGCGTTCGACCTCGCGCTCGACCCGGCGGGCACCGGCTTCCAGAAGGCGGTGTGGAAGGCGATCGCGGGCGTCAAGTTCGGCGAGACGATCTCCTACGGCGAGCTCGCGCGGCGCGCCGGCGTCCCGGGCAGCGCGCGCGCCGCCGGCGCGGCGACCGGCCGCAACCCGATCGGCATCGTGGTGCCGTGCCACCGCATCATGGGCGCGGACGGCGCGCTCACCGGCTACGCCGGCGGCCTGTCGAAGAAGCGCGCGCTGCTCGCGCTGGAGGGCGTCCTCTCGGGCGAGCTACTCGCCTCGTAGCGTCTGCAGATAGACGTCGCGGTCGACGTTGCCGCCCGAGGCAATGACCGCGACGCGCCTGCCCTTGCGCACGGGCTCCTTGAGCAACGCGGCCAGGGGCGCTGCGCCCGCGCCCTCGATCACGTTGTGCGTGTCGGAGAAGAAGATCCGCATCGCGGCGCGGATCTCGTCGTCGGAGACGCGCACGACGCGCTCGGCGCCGGCACGGATCGCTTCCAGCGCCGCGGGTACCGGCACGCGCACCGCGATGCCGTCGGCGAATGTATTCGCCGAGGGGGTTTCCAGGGGAGTATTTGATTCGAAAGACAAGGCGTAGCACGGCGCCAGCTCGGAGACGACGCCGATCACTTTGGTCTTGAGGCCAAGGGCGTCGCGCCAGGCGATGACCCCGCAGATGCCGGAGCCGCAGCCGATCGGGACGTAGACGTCGTCGATCCGGTCGACCGCGCCGAAGAGCTCCTGAGCGTAGCTGCCGACGCCGGCGGCGAGCTCGGCGTGGAACGGGCCGATGTACTCGAGCTTCTCGGCCGCCGCCAGCTTCGCCGAATGCTCGCGCGCCTCGTCGTAGTCGCGCCCGTGCTCGACCAGGTCCGCGCCCCAGGCGCGCATCGCCGCGTTCTTGTCGCGGCTGTTGCCGTGGGGCACGACCACCACCACCCGCATGCCGAGGCGCCGGCCCGCCCAGGCGAGCGACTGGCCGTGGTTGCCGCGCGTGGCGCTGATGACGCCCCGGATCCCGGGCTTGGCGCGCTTCAGCTCGTCCAGCATCACCAGCCCACCGCGCACCTTGAAAGAGCCGATCGGCGTGTGGTTCTCGTGCTTGACCCAGACCTCGCATCCTGCCCGCGCGTTGAGCAGCGGCCAGGAAAGCTGCGGCGTCGGCGCCATCGCCGAATGCACCAGGCGCGCCGCGTCTTCCAGGCCTGCGCGAGTGAGCCTCACCGCGGGCGCTCGCGGCTAGGCGCCTTTCGGGCGCTTGTCCACGACGCGCTTGGCCTTGCCGATCGAGCGCTCGATGGTGCTGATCGGCACCAGCCTCACGTCGGTGGTGACCCCGATCAGCGACTTGATGTTGTGCTGGAGGCGCTTCGCCGCTTCCTGGCCTTCGCTCCCGGATTCGACCAGCACCGTAAGGCGATCGAGCGGGCCTTCCTTGGACAGCTCCAGCACGTAGTGCGGCGAGAGCTCCGCCTGCTTCAGGATCAGCTCCTCGATCTGCGACGGGAAGACGTTGACGCCGCGGATGATCAGCATGTCGTCGGAGCGGCCGGTGATGCGCTCCATGCGGCGCATGCTGCGCGCGCTCGGCGGCAGCAGCCGGGTGAGGTCGCGCGTGCGGTAGCGGATCACCGGCAGCGCCTCCTTGCTGAGCGAGGTGAAGACGAGCTCGCCCCTGTCCCCCTCGGGCAGCACCTCGCCCGACTCCGGGTCGATCACCTCGGGATAGAAATGGTCCTCCCAGATGGTCAAGCCGTCCTTGGTCTCGATGCACTCCTGCGCCACGCCCGGACCCATCACTTCCGACAGGCCGTAGATGTCTATCGCCTGCAGCGAGGTGCGCCGCTCGATGTTGCGGCGCATCTCGTCGGTCCAGGGCTCGGCGCCGAAAATTCCGACTCGCAGCGAGGACTTCTTCGGATCCAGGCCCTGGCGCTCCATCTCGTCGGCGATCGCCAGCATGTAGGAGGGCGTCACCATGATGATCTCGGGCTTGAAGTCGGCGATCAGCTGCACCTGGCGCTCGGTCATGCCGCCCGAGACAGGGATCGTGGCGAGCCCGAGGCGCTCGGCGCCGTAGTGCGCGCCGAGGCCGCCGGTGAACAGGCCGTAGCCGTAGGCGACGTGTACCTTGTCTCCCGGGCGCGCGCCCGCGGCGCGGATCGAGCGCGCCATGAGGTGGCTCCAGGTGTCGATGTCCTTCCTGGTGTAGCCGACCACCGTGGGCTTGCCGGTGGTGCCGGAGGAGGCGTGCACGCGCACCACCTGGTCCATCGGCACGGCGAACATGCCGAAAGGGTAGGTCTGGCGCAGGTCGGCCTTGGTAGTGAACGGAAATTTCGCCAGGTCGGCAAGCGACTTGAGGTCCGAGGGCTTGACGCCGGCGGCCTCGAATTTCTTGCGGTAGTGCGGCACGCGGTCCCAGGCGCGCCTCAGCGACCACTTCAGGCGCCTGAGCTGCAGCTCGCGCAGCGCCTTGCGCGACGCCTTCTCGATCGGCTCTAGGGGGAACCGCTTCATCGCCCCTGGAACGAGGGCTTGCGCTTCTGCTGGAACGCGGCGACGCCCTCCTTCCAGTCCTCGCCCTCGCCGACCTTGCGCTGCAGCTCCCGCTCGAGCTGCAGCTGCGCGCCGAGCGCGTTGCCGGCCGAGGCGTACATCTGCTGCTTGATCAGCCCGAGCGTCCGGGTGGGCCCGGCCGCCAGCTGCTGCGCCAGCTTCCCGGCCTCCGCCATCAGGTCGCCGTCGTCCACGCACTTCCAGATCACGCCCCAGCGCTCCGCATCCTCGGCCGGGAGGCGGTCGCCGGTCATGGCGAGCGCCATCGCGCGCTGCGTGCCGGCGAGGCGAGGCAGGAAATAGCTACCGCCGCAATCCGGCACCAGCCCGATCTTGACGAACGCCTGGATGAACGATGCCGAGCGCGCCGCGAGCACGATGTCGCAGGCGAGCGCGAAGTTCGCCCCGGCGCCCGCGGCAACGCCGTTCACCGCGCACACGATCGGCTTGGGCAGCGCGCGCATGCGCAGCACCAGCGGGTTGTAGTTCGACTCCAGCGTCGCGCCGAGGTCGATCGGCTGCGCCGGGTTGACGTCGCGCCCGGCGAGGTCGGCGCCCGCGCAGAAGGCGCGCCCGGCGCCGGTGACCAGGACGCAGCGCACCGCCGCGTCCTGCTCGGCGCGCGCCATCGCCTCGCGCAGCGCGGCGTGCATCTCGAGGCTGAAGGCGTTGAGGCGCTCGGGACGGTTCAGCGTCCAGCGCAGCACGTTGCCTTCGAGCGAAACCAGGACGGGGTCCATCGCCGAAGCTTAGCTAAAATCAGCCGCATGAGCTACGAATTCATCGCCACTGAAGTGAGAGGCCGCGTCGCGCTGGTGCGCCTGAACCGCCCCAAGCAGCTGAACGCGCTCGCGCCGAAGCTGATGCAGGAGCTCGGCGCCGCGCTGTACGGCTTCGATGCCGACGACGGCATCGGCGCCATCGTGATCACTGGCAATGACAAGGCCTTCGCCGCCGGCGCCGACATCGCCGCGATGAAGGACTTCGATTTCATGCACGCGTTCAAGACCGACTACATCACGCGCGACTGGGAGCACATCCGCAACGTGAGGAAGCCGGTGATCGCCGCGGTCGCCGGCTACGCGCTGGGCGGCGGCTGCGAGCTGGCGATGATGTGCGACATCGTGATCGCGGCCGAGAGCGCGAGGTTCGGCCAGCCCGAGATCAACCTCGGCACCTTCCCGGGCTCGGGCGGCACGCAGCGGCTGCCGCGCGCGGTCGGCAAGGCGAAGGCGATGGACCTGATCCTGACCGCGCGCATGATGGACGCGCAGGAGGCCGAGCG
>Ga0335085_10005601_pt1 | contig 20086 bp, 10 predicted proteins | sample Lox_Sample_45_FD_206712 | JGI IMG/M metagenome (GOLD analysis project Ga0335085, IMG submission 206712) | Soil microbial communities from Loxahatchee National Wildlife Refuge, Florida, United States - Lox_Sample_4.5 | ecosystem: Environmental > Terrestrial > Soil > Wetlands | place: USA...
AACAACACCAGCGAGGATGTACCGCACACCGACTGGACCGATACCTTCCCCATGTGGCACGGGAACACGATCTATTTCACTTCTGATCGTGGCCCGGACCATCATCTGAATCTCTACAGCTATGATCTGGGATCGAAGCAAATCGAACAACTCACCCACTTTGATGATTTCGATGTCATGTGGCCGAGTCTAGGGCCGGACTCCATCATTTTTGAGAACGGCGGCTATCTCTACACCTACGACTTCCAATCCAAGCAGCCCAAGAAGCTGACGGTTTACGTTCCGGGCGAGCGCGACCAGACGATGCCGCGATGGGTGAACGCCGCCAAGAACGTTACGGATTTCGACATCGCTCCTGATGGCAAGCGCGCAGTGTTTGCGGCGCGCGGGGATGTTTTCACGGTTCCGGCCAAGGAAGGCAGCGTTCGCGATCTCACCCGGACCCCCGCCATTCGTGAGAAGCAAGTGGCGTGGTCGCCCGATGGACGCTGGATCGCCTACACTTCCGACCGCACCGGCGAAGATGAAATCTACATCATGCCGCAGGATGGTTCTGGCAAGGAGCAGCAGATTACCAGCGGATACAAGGGCTTCAAGTTCGGTCCGCAGTGGTCGCCTGACAGCAAGAAGCTGGCGTGGGCCGACAAGGACCTGAAACTCTGGTGGATCGATATCAACGACAAAAAGCCGGTGCTGGTCGACCGGGGAAAATACGGCGAAATCACCAACTATTCATTCTCCGCGGACAGCAAGTGGCTGGCCTACGACAAGAACGCCGATACCGGTTATTCCATTGTCTACATCTATTCTCTGGGCGATGGGAAAATCACTCCCGTCACTACCAGCATGTCGAACAGCTATGCCGGGCTCTGGGATCCGGAAGGGAAGTATCTCTACTTCCTCTCCGACCGTGATTTCAACGAAGTTCTCGGGAACTTCGATTTCGAATTTGCCAATCCCAAGACCACGCGCGTTTATGTCGTCACTTTACGCAAGGACGAGCCTTCGCCGTTTCCGGCGATGAGCGACGAAACCGAGATCAAGAAGGACGACACCACGGAGCCGCCGGCGACTCCGGGGAAGGTCTCCGCGAAGGGAGAGAAGAAGCCGGAGGCGAAGGAAGCAGAAAAGGACAAAGATAAAGATAAGGAGAAAGAGAAAGAAGATAAGGAGAAAGAGAAGCCCAAGGACTTCCGCATCGATCTTGACGGGATTCAAGATCGTGTCGTGGCCTTGCCCATGGAACCGACGATTATCCGGACGTTCTTCGTGGCTAAGGGATTTCTCTATTACTCCACGGTTCCGGTCCAGGGGCTCTCGGGCCCGCTGCCCGGCGAGAGTTCGCAAGTCCGCGTTTTCGATATGAAGGAGAAGAAGGAGAAAACGCTGATCGAGAACGTGGATCGCTTCGCCCTCTCATTCGACGGCAACAAGCTGCTCTATGAGGCCGGAGGCGGACCGAACGGCCGCACTTACGGAATCATTGACGCCAAGCCGGAGCCGCAGAAAAAAGTCGGCGAGGGTGCTCTCAATCTGGCCGGGATGAAGCTCGAAGTTGATCCTCAGGCCGAGTGGAAAGACATGTTCAACGAGGTGTGGCGGCAGGAACGCGACTACTTCTTCGAAGCTTCCATGAACGGGGTCGACTGGCAGAAGATCCACGACAAATATGCCGCGTTGCTGCCTTATGTCGCGGACCGCTATTCCCTGACCTACATCATGGGCGAGATGATCGGCGAACTCTCAAACTCCCACACCTATGTCGGAGGCGGCGACTATCCCGACCTTCCCCACAACAACGTCGGCCTTCTCGGTGCTGATTTCGAGGTCGACAATGCCAGCGGCATGTATCGCTTCAAGAAAATCTATCCGGGCGAGAACTGGCACGCGGAACTGCGCTCCCCGCTGACCGAGCCGGGAGTGAACGTCAAGGAAGGCGACTACCTTGTCGCGATTAACGGCCGAGCGCTGAAAGCTCCCGAAACCCCCTTCGAGATGCTGATGAACACAGCCAACGAGACAGTCACGTTAACCGTGAACTCTAAGGCTTCCGAAGACGGGGCCCGGAAGGTTCAGGTGAAGCCGATCGCCGACGAACAGGAACTGCGCGAGAATGCCTGGGTAGAAGCCAATCGCAAGAAAGTCGATGCCGCTACCAACGGCCGTGTCGGCTATATCTACATTCCCGACATGGGCGCACCGGGGCTTAACGCTTTCGTCAAAGAGTACTTCCCGCAAATCCGCAAGGAGGGTTTGATCATCGATGTCCGCTACAACGGCGGAGGCTTCGTTGATCAACTCATCTTCGAACGCCTGCGGCGAGTGCTCGCCGGCATGGGATCCTCGCGGAACTTTGATGTCAACACCGTGCCTCCCAATGTGTTCCACGGATCGATGCTTGCCATCACCAATCATTACGCGGCCTCCGACGGCGACATCTTCAGCTATTTCTTCAAGTACTACAAGCTGGGACCGCTCATCGGTACCCGCACCTGGGGCGGTGTCCGCGGTATTCGTGGCCAAATTCCTCTCATGGATGGCGGCTACATCACCCGGCCCGAGTTTGCCCAGTACGGACTCAACAGCAAATGGGTCATCGAAAATAAGGGGGTTGAGCCGGACGTGATCGTCGACAATCGTCCGGAAGACTACGTGAAAGGAAAAGACACACAACTGGATACGGCGATTCAGATGGTGATGAAGTCGATCCAGGAGAATCCCAAGAAGTTGCCACCGCGGCCTCCGGACCTACCGGCTTATCCCGAGGGACCGGGTTTGTAGCAGCGACGGTTAAGAAAGAACGGCCGCCGGCTTAAACGCCGGCGGCTGTTTTTGTTTGTACGGGCTGAGCTGCGCTTTGCTCCATTCGCTTGCGAATCCGCCTGACCTCCATGAAGGTCAACGCCGTCATGGTACAGATCAAGCTGGCGAACAGGATCATCAGGATGGAATCCATCTCTTAGGGCCCCCTCGGTCCCATGAACCTATGGAATCACCACTATACAGGCAACTGTATCAGCAACCGGCCATCTCCAAAGACCATTCCAGGTTAGCTGTTCTGATTCCCGAACATGGCCCAAAGGTTCATCTTCCACGGGCGAAAAGGGCCATACCCCGGTTATAATAAAACTTCCAATGCCCAAGTACTCCATTGTAGTTCCGCTGCACAACGAGCAGGAGAATGTGACCGAGCTCTATGACCGCCTGAAAGCGGTGATGGAGGTCAATGGCGAAAGCTTTGAACTCGTGCTGGTGGACGACGGCTCGCGAGATCGCACCTTCGATCTGCTGCGTGAGATCGCGGCCGTGGACAGCCGGGTAACGATTGTCCGCCTGCGCCGCAATTTTGGCCAGACATCGGCGCTGGCCGCGGGTTTTGACCATGCCCAAGGCGAGTACATCATTGCCATGGATGGCGATCTGCAGCACGACCCGGCCGACATTCCAGTTTTCCTCGAGAAGATTGGCGAAGGCTATGACATTGTCAGCGGATGGCGCAAACAGCGCATTGACAACCTGTGGTTGCGGCGGATTCCTTCGCGCTGCGCGAACTGGCTCATGGCCAAGCTGAGCGGTGTGGACATCCATGACTTTGGAACGACCTTCAAGGCTTACCGCCGCGAGATCCTGGAGCAGGTTCCACTTTACGGGGAGCTGCACCGCTTTATCCCGGCACTGGCGTCATGGCATGGGGCCTCGATTTGCGAGGTGCCGATTCGCAACATCAACCGCGAACGCGGCGTCTCGCATTACGGCATCTCTCGCACCTTCCGCGTTTTCTTTGATCTGATTACGATTCGCTTCCTGCTGCGTTATCTCTCACGGCCCCTGCATTTCTTCGGCACCATGGGCATGGTCAGTATCATGGCGGGCGGCGGAGTAACGGCGTGGCTTTTCGCGGAGAAGTTTTTGCGGCATCTGGACGTGATGACCAACCATGGTCCGCTCATGATCTTTGCCGCAGTGCTTTTGCTGGCTGGATTCAACATGCTTGCGATCGGCCTGCTTGGCGAAATGCAGGTTCGTCACTACCACGAACCCAGCCGCCGTGCCCCGTACTCGGTGGATCGAGTAGTCCGCGCGCAGGGCAGCGAAGAGCACACCATCTCGGAATAAACGGCTGACCCACTTGTGTGCTGAACCGGAAATATATTACGCGGGTAAGGATCGCGTAGCGGCCCAGCACCGCAATCCGCGCCCAGCGATCATTCTAGTTCCGCACCACCAAAGTCTCAGAGCTTGGCGAAAGACGCGGGTTCAGCCTCGTGGGTGGTTTTCTTTGCGCCCATTAACTCGACCGCTTTATGCGCGATGTGCTCGGCGCTGACTTCAAACTCCTTGATGAGTTCCCACGGCGCGCCGGAATCGCCGAAGCGATCTTGTACTCCGATGGCTCCAGTGATTACAGGAACCCCATAGAGCAGGGGGCTTTCCGTCAGGATACTGCTGACCCGCCATGCCAAAGCCCCAATCTGATGTTCTTCTGCGGTGATGATGACGCCGGTTTCGCGGGCAGCATGCAGAACGGCGGCCAAGTCGATGGGTTTCAGGGTGTGCAGGTTCAGGATGCGGGTTTCGTAGCCGAAGTCTTTCTTGAGAATCCATGCCGCCCGCATCGCCTCCGGCACCATCGGACCGCAGGCGATAATCGTGAGGTCTTCGCGCTCGTTCCGGTGGTGCCGGCTCAAAACCGTGTCAAAGGCCTCAACGAAGTTCGGCGACTCGCGCCGCAGGCGAATGACATTGGCGTGCCCGAATTCAAAGGGTGTTTCTTCTGTCGTAACAATGGGCGTTGCCTCGCGAGCGAAGCGCACATACTTCGGGCCCTCGTGCCGCAGCAGTAGGTAGTCCGTCGCTTTGCGTGTCTCGATGGCGTCACAGGGAACTACCACCGACATATTCGGCAGGCCGCACATCGCGAACAAGTCTTCCAACGCCTGGTGGGTGGCGCCATCCGGCCCGACCGAAACCCCGCCATGAGCCCCAGCGATCAGCACGTTGAAATTTCCATAACAAACCGAAGTTCGGATTTGATCGAGGTTGCGTGCGGCCGCAAAAGTGGCATAGGTTCCAAGCACCGGTAACAACCCTTCTTTGGCCAGCCCTGCAGCCGCCGAGGTGGCGGACTGCTCGGCGATACCCATACTGATCCAGCGACGCTTGCGCTCAGGCTTGGAGGCGTAAAAGTCGCTGATGGTGATGGACCCAGAAATGTCTAATCCCAGGCACACTACGCGCTCATCGTCGCCGTTCTTGGCAAGCGATTGCCCGAAGCCTTTTCGTGTAGGCTCCATTTTCACCTTCATGGTCTCGTTGCAGTTCCACCAGTAGTTGTGGTTGAATTTCGGCATTTTCGCGTCGAGCCGCCGGTCGACTTCTGCCTGGTAGAACTTCGCGATGTCGAGCAGCTTCTGGTAAGGAATGCGCTCTTCCAGGCCCAGTTCGACGAGGGCCTTCCGCAGTTCCTCGAAGCTGGGAGCCTTTCCATGCCAGCCCGCCAGATCTTCCATGAAGCTGACGCCTTTACCCTTCACAGTGTCAGCGAGAATGACAACCGGCTTGCCGAAACCCGCCTTCGCTCGTTCCAGAGCTGCTACTACCTGCTGCATATCGTGGCCGTTGATGTGGAGTACTTCCCAGCCAAAACTCCGGTACTTTTCCTCGAGCGGCTCGACATTCATCACATCGGAAACTCTGCCGTCGATCTGCAAGCGGTTCACATCTACAATTCCAACCAGGTTGTCGAGTTTGTGATGGGCGGCCTCCATCACCGCCTCCCAGATCTGTCCCTCCTGCTGTTCGCCGTCGCCCATGATGCAGAAGGTGCGATAGTTCTTGCCCGCCAGCTTCCCCGCCAGGGCGACGCCGACGGCGATGCTCAAACCCTGCCCCAGTGAGCCCGTCGAGACCTCGATGCCGGGCAACTTTAACCAGTGCGGATGACCTTGGTAGGGGCTCCATAGCTTGCGCAGCAAAGCCAGATCCTCCACCGGGCAGAACCCGGCAAATGCCAGGCCGAGATAGAGGCTGGGCGCCTTGTGGCCCGTAGACCAGACGATGCGATCGCGCTCCGGCCAGGCGGCGTTTTTCGGGTCATGGTCGGCCACCCTGAGATAAAGTGCCGCGGCGATGTCCATGATGGAGAGCGTGCCGCCGGCGTGGCCAGACCCGGCAGCGCACAGGGCAACCAAATCGTAACCCCGCATCAGGGTCGCTGTATCAATCAGTTGGTCGATGGAGTAATCCTGGGTGACGTTGCCCGTACTGGAATCCTTGATGGCCATGAGCATTATCCTCGCGGTGCGCACGTCGAAGGCGCGCGGCTTCCTGCACAGTGAGCCTAGACGGGAATAACACTCCGGGCAGTGCCAACGATCACAAGCGCAAGTGACGGAGCACAGGGAACGGCGTTCCGGAGTTCGCCAAGACCCCGCAGTTTACAAAGATTTAACCGCCAGAACCGCAAGGCCGTGCCGCTCCATCGTTCCTTGAACATACAGGAAGCGCCGATCGCTGCTCTCATCGATCCTCCGCTCGTGCCTCCTCCCGAAAAAGCAAGGCAACCTCGCTACGGAGAATGTTATGGAAAAACAAACGACGGTGTTTTATGTGGACGACAATCCCAAGTCCAGAGAACTGCTGGCTGGCATTCTAAAGAGCAAAGGGTTCGCAGTCGTAACTGAGAGCGATCCGTGGACCGCCGTGGAGCGGACCCGAGAAACAGAATTTGAACTCGCTCTTCTCGACTATCAAATGCCCGGAATGACAGGGCCGGAACTGGCCCGTGAATTGAAGGACTTGCGCCCCAACGTGGCAGTCATCCTGATCTCGGGTCTGCCCGCTTTGCCTTCCGATGAAATGGCATATGTGGATGTTCATCTTGGGAGGGGTACTCGGCTTGACCATCTGCTTGAAACGCTCGAGATGCTCGCCTGCCCCTCCGTGGGGGGCGAGCGGGTGAGAACTCTTTGGCAGGAATCGACCTGAATCGGGTGGGAGGCAAGGGATCGTTCAAAGAGGAGGCACGGGCCGAGGCCCGTGCCCCTTGTAGTTTCTAATAAGCGACAAACGGCCCGGTTCCCCCTGACGTGGACTGCCCTTCGATGGCCTCGTAAACGTTGCGCCCAAGGTAGAAGGGAAGTCCCCAGTCAAAGCTGCTGGGGTTCGGACCGGCGAGATTGTTGAAGATCACATTGCCGCTGCTGAATAGGTTGTCAGTGTTGGCCACGCTGAATGTGACGTTCTTTCCAATACTCGGGTTCACACTGCTCTGGTTGGTTGCCGTGACGGACTGGGTTGAGCCCGGACAGTAGAACTGATTCTGCAGGTCAGAGCAGGTCGGGATGCCCGTTGTGCTGGCATCCAGGAAGAAGAATCCGTTCGATCCGGTGTCCACGAAACTGAATGGATAACCCGTTCCCTTGTAGCTGGAGGTGAACAAGCCCTGGGAATCGAGCGGAAACACCGTGGCTCCGGTCAACGCGTTGTTCGATTGCGTGCCGATGCCGAACACCAGCGATCCGGTAGCGCTTACCTGTCCTGACGATGACACCGACGGAAGTTCAACGATGTAGCCGTTATTGTCGGTGGCAAACAGCGGCACCGGATTCATCACCTGCTGCGCCAGAGGGACAAAGGCCGAGACGCAACCTGTGTTGGGGCAACTGTAATAAATGCCGGTCGGCGGTGTGCCGCCTGAAACGCAGAAGCTGCCGCAATCCTGGGCGAAGACATTGAGTCCGAGAACCCCATTGGCGCCAAAGCCGTTCACGTTGTTCTCATTGACCCCACCGTTGGAACAGCTGATCGGGATATTCGTGAACGACGGATCGCCTACGACATTGATGGGAACTGAACTGGCGGTTTCACCGCTGATCTTGATGTCTGCGGTGCGCACGGGCCCCCACAGAAAGCTCCCATCGAGAAATTGCGTGCATTCGGCGAATGGATTGTTGCTGGAGTCGTTCTGCGAGGGAAGGGTGAGGTTAAACTCCCCGCCCACGCTCGAAGAAAGCAAACGCAAACCAATTGAGCCAGTATCTACGAGAACATTGTCGATGGTCTGGCAGGTTGCGGTACCTGGGACGCAAACCGTGACCGTGGTGAAGATGCCGTTCGCGTAATTGCCGGTGATGCCGGAATTCAGCGAGACGGTCTGAACATTGGGACCCGACGTCACAATCGTATTTGGCGGATTGTTGCTGCTGCTGCCACCGCCTCCGCAAGCCAACGCCAAGGCCAGGGTCATCACGATCAACACAGCTCCCAGCACGCGAAATCCTGTCTTATTTAATCGCATCAGCCGTCACCCCCTGAGGCAGCATGTCGGGCACATAGGCCTTGCCGAAAAACGCCCGCATATGTCCGCCGGAATAGAGAACCAGTCCCGGCTGTTCAATCACCAGCGGACCGTTGTTGCGGCGGTGGTTCTTTCCCGCGGCTATGAATTGCTGAAAGTAGGTTCCCAGTAGCTTCTGAAAATCAGGACGAGCGGGACCCTGCCATGCAATCCCGAAGACTTTGCCCTGCGCCGTGACATATTCGCGAACCGTGCCCGAAGGGGCGATCAGTTCGTGCATGGTATAGCCCTTCAGCTGCGTAGAACGCAGCATTGCCTGCATATGAAGTTGATCATTGGTGACGGAAGCCGCATCGCCGCCTAGGACAGCGAAAGCGGGCAGGGTAAACAGCAGCAACGCCGCGCAAGCCAGCGTGCAGACACGCCAAATATTTTCCATAGAGTTTCGAAGCCACTGCTTTCTTTCAAAATTACAGTTCTTGACACTCGAATCGTACGGATCCACTTGTGATGGAATGGGTACTACACTTGTTTTCCATTTTAGATGAGGACGACCCCTAGGAGTTGCCTTGATGAAATGGCTAGGGCAGGGATTCTAGAGGGGGAGGGCTCACCCTGGCACTGCTCGGCCAGGGTGAGCGTGCGCACTGAGCGGCTTGTCCGGCCCGCTAGTCTTGCGCAATGGAAAAAGGGATTAGTTGCCCTCCGGTTCCTGTCTTTCTGGCGGGAACCGCGGCAGTTTTCAGTTTTCTGGAAGCGGCAGTTCGGCGGTCAGGGCGTTTTCTTTTTTCCAAAGCCTCCAGCGCAGCAATCGCCCGGCTAAGATGGCGACGCTGTCTCTTCAATTCCATCACAAGTTCCAGAATATCCAATTGAAAGCTTCCCCCTCCCCGGGGCTGAGAGATTAAACCTCCGGATTACCCTGTGCAGAGCTTTTTTCTGGGGTTGTTCTGTTTTCCGAACAAAGTCCTGAACGCGGATTTTGCCGCTTAAGGTGCAGCTTCTTCCCTTTAGCGTGGTGAGAGCGCCGCTCGCCGCCTGTGGCCTGCGAATACCCCTACCTTCCGCTATACTATTGAAGGTATGGCTATCTTCGAGAACATTGCCGCCATCGCCAAGGGCATGAGCATCACCTTCCGGGAGATGTTTCAGCCGACCCTGGTAGAGAACTATCCTGATGGCCCCGGGCCGTTAAAAGGCGCCAAGTTTCAGGAACGATTTCGCGGTGTGCACGTGCTGCAACGGGATGAAAATGGCCTGGAAAAGTGCGTGGCCTGTTTCTTGTGCGCGGCCGCTTGTCCGTCGAATTGCATTTATATCGAAGCTGCGGAAAATACCGCCGAAAATCGGCTTTCGGGAGCCGAACGCTACGCCAAGGTCTACAACATTGACTATAACCGCTGTATTTTCTGCGGTTATTGCGTAGAGGCGTGCCCCACCGATGCGATCACGCACGGGCACGGGTTCGAGCTGGCTACGTTCAATGCCAGTAGCCTGGTATATCGCAAAGAGCAGATGCTGGCGCCGGTTCCGGCCCATCTGGGAGCCAACGCCGTATTTAACATTGCCGAGGTTCTGGAAGATCACATGCCAGCCCAGCCGGCTCCGGGAGAATAGACCTTTCGAGATTCCCGCGAGATTTTCAACGCCGGTCCCCCAAAAGCTGTGAGGGCCGGCGTTTGTGTATGAGTCGTGTTTCGGGCAGTACGCTTTTAGGAGGCGAAATTCGAGAGCAGAGTCCATAGCAAGCCAGCCACGAACTTCCAAACACCAATGACCGATTTCCTGCAAACCGTGGGCCAGCGCGTCGTCGTCTACGACGGCGCGATGGGGACCAACATCCAGAAACGGAACCCTACCCTCGACGATTTCTGGGGGAAAGAAAACTGCTCTGAGGTGCTGGTGCTCAGCCGTCCCGACATCATTCGCGACATCCATGCCGATTTTCTGCGTGTCGGGTGCGATGTGGTGGAAACCAACACCTTCGGCGGCTCACGGATCGTGCTGGCGGAGTTCGATCTGGCCGATCGCGTGCGCGAGATCAACCTCGCCGCGGTAAAGCTGGCGCGGGAAGCGGCGCAGCAATTCTCCACCCAAGATAAGCCGCGCTTCGTAGCCGGTTCCATCGGACCGACGACGAAACTGCCCTCGCTCGGGCATATCCGTTCTGACGATATGGTAGCCGCTTTTGAGGAGCAGGCAGCGGCTCTGATCGAGGGCGGCGTGGACATCCTGCTGGTAGAAACTGCGCAGGATCTTCTGCAGGCAAAGCTCGCCGTCATCGGCGTCATCGATGCCATGAAGAAGGCGGGAAGGCGGCTGCCGGTAACGGTGCAGGTGACATTGCAGGAGTCTGGCACCATGCTGCTCGGAACCGAAATTGGCGCGGCCCTTACTGCGCTCGAAGTGCTCGATGTAGATGTGATTGGCTTGAACTGCGCCACTGGCCCCGCGGAAATGAACGACGCCGTCCGCTACCTTGGCGCCAATTCCACGAAAGAAGTCTCGGTTCTTCCCAACGCTGGCCTGCCGGAGAACGTCGGAGGTCAGGCCGTCTTCAAACTGAAGCCGGAAGAACTGGCGAAATATCACAAGCATTTCGTCCAGGACTACGGAGTGCGGATTGTGGGCGGATGTTGCGGAACTACGCCCGAGCATCTGAAAGCAGTTGTCGACGCGGTATCCGGAGTCGAACCGGCCAAGCGCGACATCAAGCCGGTGGGAGCCGCCTCAAGCGCTTACACGTCGGTGCCTCTGGATCTCGATCCCAAGCCCCTTGTCGTCGCGGAGGAAATGAACACGACGACACGGGTGGAGCATTTTCGCAACTTAGTGCGGGGCAAGAAGTACGATGACATCCTGCAGTTGGCGAAGAAGTTGGTTGCCGACGGTTCGCACATGCTCGATCTGTGCTGCGCCATCGTAGGCGAAGATGAAAAGGGCTACATCTCCTCTATTCTGGAGCGTATTGCCACCCGCGTGCCCGCGCCGATCATGGTCGACTCGACGGAAGCCGACGTCGTCGAGGAAGCGCTTAAGCGAATTCCCGGCAAGGCCATCATCAACTCCATCAACCTCGAAGACGGCGAAAAGCGCACGTCGAAAGTCCTGCCGATGGCCAAACGTTACGGCGCCGCCGTTATCGCCCTCACCATTGACGAAGACGGCATGGCCCTGACCGCAGACAAGAAAGTTGCCATCGCCCATCGCATCTTCGATCTGGCGACCAGGAAGTACGGTATCCGCCCCGTGGACATCATTTTTGATGCGCTCACTCTGCCTATCTCGACCGGGCAGGAAGAGTACCGCACGGCTGGCATGGAGACGTTGGCGGCGGTCCGCCGGATTAAGGCTGAGCTGCCCGACGTGAAAACCATCCTTGGCGTTTCCAATATCTCTTTTGGCTTGGACGCCTATCCGCGCCGTGTGCTGAACTCAGTTTTCATGCACGAAGCGGTGGACAATGGCCTCGATATGGCCATCGTTAACTACAGCAAAATCTATCCGTTATACAAAATTCCCCATGAAGAAGTTGAGCTTGCCAAAAGACTGATTTACCGCCAGGGCGAGGGCGATCCGCTGCAGATTTACATGCAGCATTTTGCCGGAACCAAGGGCAAAGCCCAGGCTTCGACCACGGCGCACGTGGAAACGCTATCGGTCGAAGACAAGCTTAAGTTCGCCATCATCAATGGCGAAAAGACGGTTGGGGATGGTGAGCACCGCCGCACCCTCGAGCAACTGCTCGAAGATGCCCTGGCGCAGTACTCGCCGCTCGAGATCATTAACACGGTTCTGCTCGACGGCATGAGAACTGTCGGCGAACTGTTCGGCGCGCGCAAGATGCAATTGCCTTCTGTGCTTGACTCCGCTGGGGTGATGAAACAAGCCGTCGCTTACCTTGAACCAAAGATGGAAAAGAAGGCCGGATCGCAGAAGGGCACCATCGTACTGGCCACAGTCAAAGGCGATGTACATGACATCGGCAAGAACCTGGTTGATATCATCCTGACCAACAACGGCTACCGCGTAGTCAATCTCGGGATCAAGCAGCCAGGCGACGTCATTATTAAAGCGGCGCAGGAAAACAAGGCCGATGCCATCGGGCTCAGTGGCCTGCTGGTGAAGTCGACGCTGGAAATGAAGTACGTGATTCAGGATTTGCAGCGGCAGTCGCTGGAATTTCCGGTCATCTGTGGCGGCGCTGCGCTCACACGCAAGTACGTCGAAGACGATCTGCGGCGCGAGTATTCCAATGCGGTCTTCTACGCCGACGACGCTTTCGCCGGGTTGCACATCATGGAAGACCTGGCCGCGCCCAACGGGCAGAAGGAAACTCGTCTCCAGGAGGGCCGTACGGTCAAGGAATACGCTAAGGCCACGGCCGTCGATGAAGAGACTGGCCCGGTATTTACCGGCCGCAGCGCCGTAGTCAGCGATGCCCCGAACATTCCCGTACCTCCGTTCTGGGGTGTCCGCGTCAAGAAAGATTTTGATCTCCGCGAGCTGTTCCCCTATATCAACGAGACCGCGCTCTTCAAAAATCAGTGGCAGTTAAAGACTGCTTCGCAAGAAGATTACCTGCGACTGGTGGAAGAGAAGTTCCGCCCCATCAAGAAAAAGTTGGAAGACGAAGTCATGGCTAGCGGAATCTTCGAGCCACGCGCGGTATACGGATATTTCCCGGCGCAAGCAGAAGGCAACGACGTGATCGTTTACGAGCCCGGCAAACCGAGCGAACTGCTGCGCTTCACTTTCCCTCGCCAAAAAGAAGGCCGTAAACTCTGTATCTCGGATTTCTTCGCCCCCAAGAGTTCGGGCAAGATGGATGTGCTGGGATTATCGCTGGTGACCATCGGATCAAGAGCTTCGGAAGAAACGCAGAGGCTTTTTGAAGGCGGAGAGTATACCCGCTACCTCTACCTGCACGGGCTGAGCGTAGAAACTGCCGAAGCGCTTGCGGAATATCTGCACAAGAAAATGCGCGAAGAGTTGGGAATCGCCGAAGAAGATTCTCCCCGCATTCGCGACCTGTTCCACCAGAAGTATCGCGGCTCGCGGTATTCGTTCGGATATCCTGCCTGCCCGAACCTGGAAGACCAGACCAAGTTGTTCGCACTGCTCAAGCCGGAAGAAAATGTCGGTGTGCGGCTGACGTCAGGGTTCCTGCTCGAGCCCGAGCAATCGACATCGGCGATCGTGGTGCACCATCCTGCGGCGAAGTATTTCGTGGTATAGGCCGAGGGGAATTGCGGTTCTACGGGCTTCCTGCCGGCGGCGTCATCGCCGGCGCGTCCTGCACCCGTCTCAGGTAAGGAAACACCGGGGTAATCTCGAAAGGTATCTTCTCGCTCGCCAGTCGCACCGGGTCAGCCCTGACCTTCAGCATCTCGATGCGGTCACTCCAGGGATCGATCTTCACCCGGCTTCCCAGCGGGAGTGCGCTGATTTGATCGACGCGCGCCATTTCCAACTCCGGTGCGGGTTCTGCCAGATGCGACTGCTTCACGGCGTCGGCTTCAATGACCGCGTTCCCCAGGTGGGGATGGATCAAGTTCGGCAGTTCCGGCGCGCGCGCCTGCAGAGTTTTGAAGAACAGGGTCGCTTCCGCCAGCTTGTCTTTGTAAGGCGACTTCGCCAGCAGTTCGGCCGCTCTCTTATTCGCAGCCTCTTCCTGCGCTTCGTCGAGCCGAAAATCGAACTTCTGTAGCGTCTTTTCGTTTGGAAAGAACAGGCTGTTCCACGACGCGTATTTGTCTTCGGAGGAATGGCCGAGTTCGATGTGGGCCAACTCATGAGCGAGCACGGCTGCCAGTGTAGCCTCATCCGGAAGTACGTCGATTAAGCCGCGGCTCAATACGATCACGTGTCCGAACGAGAAAGACTCCAGGGGGGCGGTGAGCAGCACGCGGCAGCGGATCTCGGGCTTGAGGTCCAGCTTATTGGTGATGATCAGATTCTCCGTTACCGTCTCCAGAATCTGATCGACCGGCCCGGTAGGGGCCATGAGCCCTGCTACCTGCAGACGCTCGATGATGTTGTCTTCCGTGGAATACTGAAATGGCCGCACGCTCAAGCGCCCGCTGAGATCGTAGCCGTCGTTCTTCTTGCCTTCAGTCGCCGCTGGCGCCGTTTCCGCCAGAGGCTGGGCATACTCGCGAAGATCACCGGCGTGCTGTAAATCGTATCCCCAAATACGCGTCAGCGCCTTGTATCGAATGGAAGGGCCCAGCTTTGAGTGTTCATCAGGCTCTTCGCTGTAGGAGTATGCCGGCAGCCAGACATGCGGCAAGACATTCAGCCGCCAGCTTTCGAAGTGCGTTCCCATCCGGGCGCCAACATAAGTTCCGTTGATCCGAACGATGTGGTAATCCTCGTCCTCCACCCAGATGCGGCCGAGAAAGCGCCCGTTGCCGGAGTGCGGCTGCGGTTCCACGTCAATAACTAAGCAGCGCACCTCGCCGAGCATCTCGCTGCGCACTGGAGTGAAGCTGTAGTGCTCGCGGTCGAAGTGCCCGGGATCCATCAGGAGAGTTCGGGCGAAATCGACCCCCGAGGGCTTCGCCGAGAGGATGCCCGTCATGCCATTCATGACGCGCGACCGAATGCCCGAATCTCCCAGGTAAGAGACCTCACTGATCCCGTTGGCGAAGCTTAATTGGCCGAGGAAATACTCGTCGCGGTTGGGTACGGTGCCGAGTTTGGCATCGGGCTTGGTGTCTTGCACATAGGTTTCGGCAATCGGGTGCAAGTTGCGCATTAGGGTGACAACGTCGTTCTCTCTGGCCATGACCCGGTCCAGAAACTGATCGAAATTCAGCCTCGCCGGGGGATGAGCGGGAGGCGGGAGAGGCGCAGATTGCCCCGCTGCCGACGCAACCAGCGCCAGTATCAGGATCAGAACGGCAATTCGTGAGACGGGCATGCAATGGATAAGCGGCGGACAAGCTCTGGGGTTCGTACGATTGTGCTACGAAGGCAGGCCTAAGCACAACTTCGAGGGAGATACGCAAAAGGCCCCATCTTTAGGACGAGGCCTTTACGCAGTCAGCGCATCGTTGGGGTGTCCAGGCTCCAGGAAAGCCTTAGACATTCAACCGCGTGAGTGTATGCAGGCGAAGGCAGTCGGTGCAACGAGTTTTACATAACTTTACCTGTCCTGTGGATCAGTTGCGCAGGTGCTGAACCGAAGTCACCCAGGCACGGACGGACAGGGGTGCTAGGATAGGTCTCCGTAGAGGTTACGATGCGCCGCTTGGGTTGGGCTGTCATTGTTCTTGCCATGGTGGGATCGGCGTGGGCCAGAGAAGCCCAGTGGATCGAAATCAAATCCCCGCATTTCTCAATCGTGACCGATGCCGGAGAGAAACGAGGCCGCGAGGTCGCCGTTCGTTTCGAGCAGATGCGGGCGGTTTTTGGGGCGCTCCTTGTCAAAACCAAGGTTAATCTACCCGTCCCGTTGCAAATCGTAGCCTTCCGCAACACCAAAGAAATGCGCCAATTCGTCCCGCTTTTTCACGGCAAGCCGACAGAACTCGGCGGGCTGTTCGAATACAGCAGCGATCGCAGCTTCATCCTGCTCGATATGTCGGCGACGGATCCCTGGCAAACGGTGTTTCACGAATACGCGCATCAATTGTTGAATGGCAACACCTCGGGAGAGATACAGCCCTGGTTCGACGAAGGTTTCGCGGAATATTTTTCGACGATTCGAGTGGCAGGAAAGGAAGCGGATGTCGGTTTACCGCCGGAAGGCGACGTCGAGATTCTGCGGCAGGTGGCGTGGATGAAAATTGCCGACCTCTTCCAGGTCCAGCAGAACTCGAGCACTTACAACGAGAGCGGCGACCATCGCTCCATGTTTTATGCCGAATCTTGGCTCGTCATGCATTTTCTTTATGACAGGCAATTGCTGCCCAAGTGCGCTCAGTATTTTGATCTTGCCGTAGACAAGAGAGTCCCGGTTTCGCAGGCAGTACAGCAGGCTTTTGGAATGACGCCCGAGATGTGGGATAAACAGCTACGCCAGTATTACGCGGCAGGCACCATCAAATATTACAAACTGACCACTCCGCCAGGAATCGAAACCACAGGATATGCGACTGCTGACCTTTCCGATTCCGATGCGAAAGCGGTGCTCGCCGACGTGCACCTGCATTCTCCGGACTATCAGGATAAGGCCATCGAAGAGTTCGAAGGCGTACTCACGGTTGATCCCAACAATGCGGCGGCATTGCGCGGCTTGGGTTATGCCTACCTGCAGAAGCGCAATCTCAGTGCCGCGGGAAGTTATTTTCAGAAGGCGGCGGCGCTCAATTCCCAAGATCCGCGGGTTCTGTATTACTCGGCGCTGCTGCGGAATCAAGAGAGATTTTCCTCTGATCCCCATCAGCTGGAGATGACTCAAAAAGAACTGGAAGCCTCGATCGCCCTCGATCCGACCTTTGCCGATGCCTACAGCGTGTTGGCTTACGTTTTGCAAGCGCAGACGAAGTACACAGAAGCCCAACAGGCCATGCTGCACGCGGTAGCACTTAACCCCAGGAATGACAACTACCAATTCAATCTTGCTCAACTTTATCTGGCCATGCGCAACCTGGATGCGGCGGTTCCGATTCTTGAGCGCTTGAAAAATAGTACGAGTAATCCGCAAGTCGCCCTCATGGCTTCGACGTCTCTTCTGCAGATTGAAACGTATAGGGCGGCGCAGACGCAAGCAGCCCAGTCCGGCGGGGCGCCAGCGGTTGCGTTGCGTGCGAGAAATGATAGCGCTCGCCCCTCCGGCGAAACCGAAGCACCCCAGGCTGCTCCGGTGGCTCCAGCGCGATTTCTGAAGGGTAAGGTCACTAGTGTAGATTGCTCCGCTCCACCGGCCGCGGTGCTCATCGTCGTTGCCGGCGGCAAAACCTGGAAAATGTTGGCCAAGGATAGCGGCCACTTGATTCTCATCGGCGCTGACCAGTTCTCCTGTGAATGGAAGAACCGGAACGTCGCAGTGAATTACCGCGAGACAGGGGCGGAGCAGGGCGAAATCATCTCGCTAGAGTTGCAATGAGTGGGCTGCTTCGATAGCTTGAAGTAGATGGACTAAGGAGAACAGTTCACGATGGCGGACTTATTTCGAACTTCGAACCCGGCACTGAATCCGAAACAATTTCGCGCAGGCGAAACGACCTTTGGCGAGGCGATGACTGTGTCCGGCACGGTGAATAAAGCCGGACTCTTGCTCATATGCGTAGTGGCGACGGCGGCTTGGACTTGGCATCAGTTTCTGACGTCTCCTGCTCCTGAGACAGTCATCCCCTACGTGGCCGTCGGCGCGATTGGAGGCTTCATCGCGGCGCTGGTCACCATTTTCAAAAAGACCTGGTCGCCCGTGACTGCCCCCATCTACGCCTTGCTGGAAGGCCTGGTGCTTGGCAGCGTGTCTGCCCTGTTCGAGTTGCGATTTCCGGGAATTGCTATTCAGGCGGTTGCTCTTACCTTCGGCACTCTGGTTGCGCTCTTGCTCGCCTACCGCTCGGGATTGATTCGTGTCACCAACAACTTCCGCCTGGGCGTGATTGCCGCGACCGGAGGCATCGCCCTGTTCTACCTCGTGACCTTCGTCCTGGGATTTTTCGGCGTGCACCTGACGTCGGTTTGGGGCGCAGGTCCGATCGGCATCGGCTTCAGCGTTTTTGTGGTTATCATCGCGGCCCTGAATCTGGTTCTCGATTTTGATTTCATCGAAAACGCCGCGCGCGCCGGGGCGCCCAAGTACATGGAGTGGTATGCGGCCTTCGGCCTGATGGTCACTCTCATCTGGCTATACCTGGAAATCCTGCGGTTGCTCTCAAAATTGCGGAGCCGAGATTAGATTCACCGATGTAAGAGTCGGGACCCACGGTCACAGCCGTGGGTTTCGTTTTTGCGATGTGCCGCAGCTGTCCGCTTTATAATCGGGCTTCGTTTCGTAAAAGGGGAGTCATGGACGATCAGGAGAAGAAAGACCGTGCCCTCGGCATGGATCGGGCAATCACCCGCCGCGATTTTCTCAATGGTGTCGCTATCGGAGTGGGTGGGCTCGCCCTGCCTGCGTGGGCATTCGATGAAACCGAATTTGCGCCCGAGAAATCGCCTTCTTACTACCCGCCGGCTCTCATGGGCATGCGCGGCAATCATGACGGCACCTACACCTGGGCCCACAAGCTGCGCGATGGCGACTTCTGGGAAGGAGAGGGAAGTCCGGCCAAGACGGGGGAAACTTACGATCTCGTCGTCGTCGGCGGAGGCATCAGCGGACTCGCCGCCGCCTATTTCTACCGCAAGCACGCAGGGCAGGATGCGAAGATCCTCATTCTCGACAATCACGACGACTTCGGAGGGCACGCCAAGCGTAATGAATTCCAGGCCGGCGGCCGCATGGTGCTCAGCTATGGCGGTACGCAGTCCATCGAAAGCCCATCGGAGTACAGCGAAGTTGCCATCGGTTTGATTAAAGAATTGGGCATTGATACCCGCAAGTTCTACAAGGCCTACGATCAGAATCTCTACCGCTCGATGAAGCTCACCACGGGAGTTTTCTTCGACAAGGAAACCTTCGGAGACGATCGCCTGGTGCCTGGCATGGGAACCCTTCCCTGGAAAGAGTTCCTGGCGAAGACGCCGCTTTCGGATGTGGCCAAGCGCGATATCGAACGCGTCTATACCGAAAAAGTCGACTACTACCCCGGACTCTCTCGAGAAGAGAAGCGGGCCAGGTTGGCGAAAATCAGCTATGCCGACTACCTGACAAAAGTGGTGAAGTTAAGTCCCGAAGTTCTGCCCTTCTTCCAAACCAAGAGCGATGATCTGTTCGCCGTGCACATCGACGCCGTCCCGGCGCTGGGCTGTTTCCTGGGAGGCGACGACTACGACTTGCCATACCCGGGATTCCAGGGGATGGGCCTGGAAGAATCAGAAGGTCGCGGTGCTGAAAAGCCCGACCCCTATATCTTTCATTTTCCGGACGGCAACGCCTCGATTGCGCGCATGCTGGTGCGCTCGCTGGTTCCCGGATCGATTCCCGGCGGCACCATGGAAGATATCGTTACCGCCAGGGCTGACTACGGCAAACTCGATCAGGCATCATCGCCGATCCGCATTCGTCTGAATTCCACCGCAGTGCAGGCCCGCAACGCCAAGTCAGGTTCAGGGATCGAAGTCGCTTACATGCGCGGCGGAAAGTTGCTGAGCGTGCAGGGGAGGGGAGCGGTGCTTGCCTGCTACAACGGAATGATCCCGTACTTGTGTCCCGAACTGCCGGATAAACAGAAAGACGCGCTGTCGTATTTAGTCAAAGCTCCACTCGTCTATACCCATGTCGCACTGCGCAACTGGACGTCGTTTTCCAAGCTGGGCGTGCGCGACGTGGTGGCGCCGGGCAGCTACCATCCTTATGTCGCTTTGGACTTCCCAGTGACTCTGGGAGAGTACAAGTACCCGTCGAAGCCAGAGGAACCGGCGGTATTGTTCATGTTGCGGACTCCCTGCAAACCAGGTTTGCCCCAGCGCGATCAACATCGGGCGGGACGCGCGGAGCTGATGCGTACCCCGCTCTCCACCTTTGAGCGCAACGTCCGCGACCAACTAGCGCGCATGCTGGGGCCTGCGGGATTCAACCCCGCCCAAGATATTGTGGGCATCACGGTGAATCGCTGGGCGCACGGATATGCCTACGGCTACAACCCGCTGTTTGATCCAGATTGGAAAGAGGGAGAACAGCCCTGGGTTGTCGGACGGAAGCCCTTCGGGCGCCTCACCATT
>Ga0335085_10005604_pt1 | contig 20082 bp, 23 predicted proteins | sample Lox_Sample_45_FD_206712 | JGI IMG/M metagenome (GOLD analysis project Ga0335085, IMG submission 206712) | Soil microbial communities from Loxahatchee National Wildlife Refuge, Florida, United States - Lox_Sample_4.5 | ecosystem: Environmental > Terrestrial > Soil > Wetlands | place: USA...
GTTGGAGTTGATCTTCAGCGGGTCCTGCGGCGCCAGGGACGAGCCGAAGAACGTCAGCACGAGCACGCCGAGCAGGATGACGATGGCGATCCGCGCAGTCGGCAGCCGGAGCACCGAGCCGCCCCCTCGGCCCTTGTTCGCTGCTGCGCTGCGGGATTTGCCGCTCATGTGCCCACTCCCTCGCTCGAGCGGTAGAGCCAGGCGAGCACCGTGTTGACCACGAGGTTGACGACTACGACGAACGTGCTGACCACGAGCAGCAGGCCCTGCACGACCGGGATGTCCCTGCTCTCCGCGGCGTTGAGCAGGAGCTGGCCGAGGCCGGGCAGGGAGAACACCGCCTCGGCCGCGACCGCGCCCGCCAGCATGATCGGGAAGTCGTTGCCGAGAATGACGAGCGCGGGACCCGCAGCGTTGCGCAGCGCGTGCCGCACCAGGATGCGCCGCCACGGCAGGCCGCGAACCCGGGCGCCGGTGATGTAGTTCTGCTCGAGCACCGACACGAGCGATGTCCGCAACTGGCGGGCGATGTCCGCCGCCACCTGCAGGGCGAGCGCCAGGGCCGGCAGGATGATGTGCTCAAGCCACGGCCCGATGCCCTGGGCCGGACCCATGTAGCCGTTGGCAGGCAGCAGGTGGGCGGTCACCGCGAAGATGACCACCAGGATGATGCCGACGACGAACGCGGGCAGCGTGGATACCGCCGAGCAGACGATCGTCAGGCCGCGGTCGAACCAGCCGCCACGGCGGACGGCGGCGATCGTGCCGGTCGTGCCGCCAAGGATGACCGCGAGGATGACGGCGAGAATCGCGATCGACAGGTCGACGGGCAGCCGCTGCGCGATCGACTGGGAGACGGGGATCTGGCTGAAGTAAGAGGTGCCCAGGTTGCCGCGGACGGCGCGGGACAGCCAGTCCCAGTACTGGACGATGAGCGGCTTGTCCAGGCCGAGCACGTGGTTGAGGTGCGCCACCGCGGCGGGGGTCGCCGCGTCCTGCCCGAGGATCGTCGCGGCCGGGTTGCTGTTGGACAGCGCGCCGAGGCTGTAGGTGATGAAGGAGCTGAGCACCAGGATGGGCAGCAGCACGCCGATCCCGCCGCCGACCCTGGCCGCGGCGACACGGGCCCGGCGCCGCCGGGGCGCGATGGCCCCGCCCGTGTTTGCCAGTTCAGCACTCGTCAGTTCGATGACGGCCATCATCGTCAGCCGTTGCTCACGGTGACGCCTTCCCAGCGCTGCTGCACCAGGTCCGACGGGATGCCGCTGACCGACGAACTGTAGGCGAAGATGCGCGGGTTGGTGTAGAGCCAGATGTGGATGGGCTCCTGCTGCACCGCGGTCTCCACCGCACTCTGCAGCGTGGACGGATAGTCGGGCGAGTCGAGCGGCACGTTGAGCGCCTTCGACAGCGCGCTGCTCACCGCGGCAGGCACGGTGGTCGCCTTGCCCGTCACGTTCATCAGGCCCTGCTGGCTGTAGAGGACGTCGAGCATCTCCACCGGCGACATCCGGCCCGCCGTGCCGTCGACCGCGAACGGCACCGACTTGTCGAGGTAGAGGAACTGCGTCGCGGTGTCCGCCGCGGCGTCCTTGATGGTGACCTTGATGCCGACCTCGGCAAGCTGACCCTGGATCTGCTCGGCCAGGGCGTCTTCTGTGCTCGCCTCCGAGGTCAGCGTGATGCTCAGGCCGTTGGCGTAGCCCGCCTGCGCGAGCAGTTGCTTGGCCTTGGCAGGGTTGTACGGGTACAGGTTGGCGAGCTTGGCGCTGTAGCCGACGAAACCCGCGGGGAACGGCTGGTAGGAAACCGCGCCGTAGCCGGAGGCCTGGACCTGGAGGATCGCCTGCCGGTTGATCGCGTAGTTGATCGCCTGGACGACCTTCGGGTTGGTGAACGGCGCCGTGGTGGTCTGGATGTCGAGCTCGTTGACGACCTCAGACGGGATCACGGCGATCTTGAAGCCCGCCGCCTTGGCCGATGCCACCTGGTTGCCGGCGATATAGGCCACGTTGACCTGGCCGGACTGGAGCGCGGAAAGGATCTGCTCGGGCTGGGTGATCGACTGCACCGTGAAGTTGGCGACGTGGATCTCGCTCGCGTCCCAGTAGTCGGGGTTGCGCGTCAGGTTGGCGTGCGAGTCGGGCACGTAGCTGGTCAGCGTGAACGGACCGGCGCCTTCGGGCTTTGTCGCCAGCGATGCCACGGTCTTGAAGTAGGCCGGGTTGACGATCATGCCGTCCTTGCCCGCGAGCAGGTCGGGCACCTGATAGTCGACCTGGGTGAGGTCGAGGGTAAAGCTCAGCGGGCTGTCGACGGTGACCTTGCTGATGACCGACAGCTCGGAGGAGATCGTCGAGTTCGACTGGGTCTTGCCGCGCTCGATGTTCTGCTGCACGGAGGTCGCGGTGAGCGGCGAGCCGTCGGAGAACTTCAGGCCGGAGCGAAGGGTGAACGTGACGCTCTTGCCGTCAGCCGCGTACTTCCACGAGCTGGCAAGCCCGGGTATCACGTCGCCCTTGGCGTTGAGCGTGGTGATCGAGGCGTAGACGAGGCCGAGGGCGTGCATGTCCCAGCCCGCCGACGAGGTGACCGGGTCCCAGGAGGTGGGCAGCGCCCACTCCCAGTTGATGGTCCCGTTCACGCCGGACGCGGCCGCGGAACCGGATCCCGTGGCCGACGATCCGCTCGAAGAGCTGCCGCAGGCTGCGAGGACTGAGATCGCTGCGATGGAGGCGGCGGCAGCCGCGCTCCGGTAGGTCAGGCGCGCTCTAAGCCGAGAGCGCGAGCGAGAGCGAATAACAGGCATGCGGAAACTCCGTAGATCAGGGACATGGCAACACGCGGCCGTCGGGTTCGACGGTCGCCGGTGACATCGGGGATGGGCGGGGATTACATGCGACGGCGGACGCCAGCTACTGATATCCGTCGACATCTGCCGTGACGGCTCGGCCGCGCCGTCCGGTAACGACAGCATAAATCACACAATGTCGATCGATCAAGTAGGAATTACGCTGGGCTCCGTTTCATGCCGCCCTACCCCCGGGCTGGCCGGCCGCCTTGGCCGGCCGAGGCGGCCGGTGCTGACCCCGGAGGCCATGCGGGCATACCTGGAGTGGCAGTACGGCCTGGTGGCGCAGCTCGGCCGGGACGGCACGCACGGCTTCAGCGTGCTGCTGCCGTAGCTCGGCGTCCCGGCCGGACCGCCGACGCGAAAGCGGAAAGTCAGGCGGACGGTCCCGGGGGCTCAGCTGGCCATAGGCTCTCCAGGTTGACCACGATGCCCTCCTGGCTGCTGCGCGCGATCACCACGACGGCCTCGCCGTCACCGGGGTTCTCCTCGCGGTGCGGCACGTACGGCGGGACGAAGATGTAGTCGCCGGGCTTGGCCTCGAGCCTGATCTCCTCGTCGCCCTCGGCGAAGACGAACGCCGGGGTGCCAGACACCACGTAGATGGCGGTCTCCGCCTCACCGTGGTGATGATCCCCCGACTTGGCTCCCGCCGCGACGTGGGTCTGCCCCATCCACAGCTTCTCCGCCCCGACGGTCTTGCCCGAGATGGCCTCGCGGCGCGACATGCCGGAGGTCTGGCCGGTGTCCCCGGTCAGCTCCCCCGCCTTGATCTGGAACAGCGGCCGGTGCCAGTGGTCGTCGCTCATGCGCGGTCCCCTTTGCAGTCTTTATAGATCGACTTGGTAGGTTATATCGTTTCGCCGCAGGCGGCGAGCACCAGGCCAGCTGCACGGTGCCAGGCCATGATCACCTCCTGTCGTTCCGTCATCCGAACCTATCCGGACCACGGCGCCCCGTGAGGCAACCGCCCGCCCCCTCCATCGAGGACGCTCTATCAAAAAGGATGAATTCAGCAGCGACGGAACCGGGGCACCGGGTCACCGCATGCGATTGTTTGCGTCAAATCGATGAATTGCCTGCCAAAAGTCAACGACTACTACAGAATCAGCTCCGTCCTTCCATCGGACACTGTGAAACCGGGGAACTCGGAGGTAAGTAAAGTGAGCGGTCAATACACCCCCTACGGCGGGCCGCAGGGCGGGTACGCGCCGCAGGACCCTCAGCAGCGGGGTTACCTGCAGGGCGGTCCTGTCGACTTCCAGAGCGCGATCAGGCTCCAGATCGAGAACGTCATGAACTTCAACGGCCGCGCCTCGCTGTCCGCCTACTGGTGGTACGCGCTCGGCCTATTCATCGTTGGCGTGGTGGCCGACATCCTCATCTTCGCGATCGGCTCGCTGCCGCTGACGCTGCTCATCATGCTCGTGATGATCGCGGTCGGGCTCAGCGGACTGTCGGTGGGCGTCCGGCGCCTGCACGACTCCGACAAGTCCGGCTGGCTGCTGCTGCTCGGGCTGATCCCGTTCATCGGCGGGATCATCGTGCTCGTGCTGCTCGTGCTGCCTGGCACGCCGGCGCCGAACCGCTTCGGCTGACAATCGGGCGGAACGCTCGAAGCCACGAACCCGTTCGGGATAAATGGCCTTCGAATTACCCGAGCCCGGCATCGTCGTGATGCCGGGCTCGTGCGCGTGGTCAGTCCGGGTGACTATTGCTCGAAGAGGACGCTGACGGACTGGCCGTCGTGGGTGCGCCTGATCGCCTCGGCGAGGGCAGGCGCGACGGACAGCACGGTCAGCTTCGGATGCACGACGGGGACGGGGACCGAGTTCGTGCAGACGATCTCGTTGACGTCCTCGGCGGCGGCGAGCTTCTCCAGCGCGCCGTCGGCGAACAGCCCGTGCGTGCAGGCGATGCTGATCGAGCGCGGCTCGTGGTGCCGCAGCACGGAAAGCAGTTCAAGCACGGTCGTGCCCCGCGCGATCTCATCGTCAAGGACGATCACGTCACGGTCGGCCACGTCGCCGATGATCGCGGAAATCGACACCTTCTGGTCGCTGAACCGCTCCTTCGCTCCTGCCGCGACCGGGACGCCGAGGCGGCGCGCAAACGCCGAGGCCGCCTTGGCGTAGCCGAGGTCGGGCGACAGCACCACGGCGCGGGACAGGTCGCGCTGCCTGAAGTGCGCCGCGAGCTCGCGCAGCGCGTGCAGGTGATCCACGGGGACTGAGAAGAAGCCGTGCACCTCGGGCGAGTGCAGGGTCAGCGTGAGCACCCGGTTCACCCCGGCGGTGACGAGCAGGTCGGCGACCAGGCGGCCGCCGATGGAGATGCGCGGCGCGTCCTTCTTGTCCGAGCGGGCGTAGGCGTAGTGCGACATGACCGCGGTCACCCGGGCGGCCGACGCGCCGCGGGCGGCGTCCGCCATCAGCAGCAGCTCGACCAGGTTCTCCTGGGCCGGCGGAACGACCGGCTGTATCAGGTACACGTCGCGCTCCCGGCAGTTGGCCTGGAGCTGCACCTGAAGGCAGTCGTTGGCGAACCGGCTGGTCCGCACCGGGCTGCGCTGCACGCTCAGGTGCCGGCAGATCTCATCGGCCAGCTCAGGATGGGCGTTTCCGCCGAAGATGACGATCTCCGCGTTCAACCCTGCTTCCCGCTCTCCTCGTTCCGCATGACATCACGATTGCACAGCAGCCAACGGTGATCAGCGCCCTTGCCGGGCGCGATACGCTCGTTGACATGGAAACCCCCGGTTCAGCGCCCTCGCCCCAGGCCGCGCCGGACACGGCGCCCGCGACGGCGGGCGCTCCGCGTGAGGTCTCAGGCCCAGTATGGCGGTTCCTGATCGAGCCGCGGTGGCTGGGGTGGCATGCCTTCACGGTCCTCGCGATCTGGGGGATGCTGTGGCTCGGTGACTGGCAGCTGCACCGCGCCATGGCGGGCAACGGGCTGAGCTGGGCTTATACGTTCGAGTGGCCGCTGTTCGCCGGGTTCGGCGTGATCTTCTGGGCGCGGACGATACGCGATGAGTTCCGGCTGCGGCGAGGCGTCACGTCGCCTGCCGACCACGCTAGTGCCGCCGCGACGTCCGCCGCTGTGCTGCCCGAGGGAATCGGCACCAGGCAGATCGAGCGTCCGGGCGACGACGCGGACGACGCGGATCTCGCCAGCTACAACGCCTATCTGGCTAAGCTGCACTCCGAGGTCAAGGGGAGCGGCAAGCGCCGGGCCTTCTGGTAAGGCGGCAGCCGACGGTCCGTCCGGTGACGCGGCCACTCGTGAACCATTGTGATATTGCCCGCAAACAGGAAGGACACCGACCATGCACGCAGCGGTACTGCGCTACCGGGTGATGGCCTACATAACCGGCGTGGTGCTGATGGTGCTGTGCTTCGTCGGCATCCCGCTCCAGGTGGCGGGGCACCCCGCGGTCGCCAACGACGTCGGCGTGGTGCACGGCATCCTCTACATCATCTACGTGGTCGTCGCCTACCTGCTGTCGCGGCTGCTCAAGCTGGCGGCAGGGCCGACCGTGCTGCTGCTGCTCGCCGGGACGATCCCGGTGCTGACGTTCGTCGTGGAGCGCTGGCTCACCCACCGTTACATCGAGCCGGCGATGGCCGCGGCCGACGCGTCGCCGCAGCAGCCCGTGAGCCGGTGACCGGCTCCTCGCACTACTTCGCGGCGCAGCCTGATGCCGCGCACCGCCCTGGCCTCGTCCGGGTCGTGCTGCCCGACCTGTACCTGGAACTCGCCACCGACTCCGGGGTGTTCTCGCCAGGCCGTCTCGACCCCGGCACGCGGTTCCTGCTGGAAAAGGCGCCGCCCCCGCCAGCGTCCGGCGACATCCTCGACCTGGGCTGCGGCTACGGGCCGATCGCGTGCACGCTCGCGGCCCGCTCCCCCGGCGCGACCGTGTGGGCGGTGGACGTGAACGAGCGGGCGCTCGCGCTGTGCGCTGCAAACGCTTCTCGCGCTGGCCTCGCCAACGTGCGCTGCGAGCTCGCCGACTCGCCCGACGTGCCGCTGCGGGTTGACGGGATCTGGTCCAACCCGCCGGTCCGCATCGGCAAGCCGGCCCTGCACGCCATGCTCCGCGGCTGGCTGGCCCGGCTCGCGCCGCAGGCGGCCGCGACCCTGGTGATGGGCCGCAACCTCGGCGCCGACTCGCTGCACGCCTGGCTGGCGGACGAGGAAGGATGGTCGGTGACCCGGCTGTCCGCGCGCAGCGGTTACCGTCTGCTCCGGGTGACCGGCCCCGATGATCCAGAACGGATGAGGGAGACTCCCGATGGCCACTGACACTCCCGACGCGTCCGGGGCTTCCGGGGGCCCGCCGCGTCAACTGCGGCCGACCGACGTGAAGCGGCTCAACAGGGAGTGGCGGCGGCAGACCGAAGGACGGCTCGCGCTGCTGCTCGACTCGGTCAGCCAGCCGTTCAACGTGGGCTCGATCGTGCGGACCGCCGCCGCGTTCGGCGTGGAGTCGGTGTGGCTGTGCGGCAACACGCCCGACCTGGACCTGCCTGCCGTCGGCAAGACCGCGCTCGGCACGGACCGCTTCCTGTCGTCCTACCGCGAGCCGTCGCCGGCGTTGGCGGCGAAGGAGGCCGCCGAGGACGGCTTCCGGGTGGTCGCGGTGGAACTGGCCTCGGGGGCGGTGCCGCTCTTCGAGGCGCCGCTCGACGGCGACGTCTGCCTGGCGATCGGCAACGAGGACCACGGCTGCTCACCCGCGCTGCTCGCCGCGGTGTCCGCGGCGGCCTACATCCCCCAGGTCGGCCGGGTCGGCTCGCTCAACGTGGCCGTCGCCGCCGCCATCGCACTCGCCGAGGCCCGCCGCCGCGAATGGAGCTCGCCCTCCTCGGCCGGCTAGCCGCTGGGTTGGCGCTCTGAGATTTGGCTGGCGCTCCGCGCTTGTTGCTGTTATCCGCAAGTGCAGCGCCGCGGGCCGGCGGTCGAGGGACTTTGCCTGGGTGACGAACGTCGCGCTACGCGCTTGTTGCTGTTATCCAGGCGGGGCGGGGCGGGATCTTGTTTTCGACTGGGGGAAACGTGGGCGACGAACCCTGTTTACCTATCGTGCCTGGTCAGCGGGGAATAATCCGAGGCGTGGCACTCTGTCCTTACCTGGACCATCCCCGGCCGGTGGCGTTCGCCCACCGGGGCGGGGCGGCACATCACCCGGAGAATTCCTGGGCCGCCTTCGAATATGCCGCTAGCCTCGGCTACGCCTATCTGGAGACGGACGCGCGTTCCACGGCGGACGGCGCCCTGATCGCCTTTCATGACGCGGACCTGGACCGCGCGACCGACCGGCGGGGAACTGTCAGGAAGCTGAGCTGGCGGGAGGTGTCCTCGGCGCGGATCGCGGGCACCGAGGAGATCCCGCTGCTCGAGGACCTGATCGGCTCGTTCGGCGAGGTGCGGTTCAACATCGACCTCAAGGATGAGGGCACCATCGCGCCGCTCGCGGGCCTGCTCAAGCGCACCGGGGCATGGGACCGGGTCTGCATCACCTCGTTCTCCGGCGCCCGGCTGCTCGCGGCGCAGCGTTCACTCGACAGGCCGGTGTGCCTCGCGGTCACGCCCGCGGCCATCGTGGCCCTGCGGTACCTGGGATTCCCCGGCGAACTGCTCGCCCGCGGCCTTGCCACCTACGGCGCGCAGTGCGCCCAGGTGCCGCGCAAGATCGCCACGCGCGGGTTCATCAGGCGGGCACACGAACTCGGGCTTCAGGTGCACGTCTGGACGCTGAACACCCGGGCGGCGATCGAGGAGGTGCTCGACCTCGGGGCCGACGGGGTGATGACCGACCAGGTCGTACTGCTCAAGGAGATCCTGATGGAGCGCGGCCAATGGCACCCGCGGGTCTCCGCGACGCCGAGTGCCCCGGTGGCGTGAACGCCGCCCTGGGCGACATAAGGGGTGTCGCGGACTCACACGGGCGCTGACACCCTGTTTGCGGCCGCACGCTGCGGCAATATTTCTGCTGCCCGGAACCACGGTGCCGCCGGAAGAGTTTCGAGTTACCTGCGCGAAATGGGGTTGGACTCTCCGCGTGACGGGAATCTTGTCCGGGTATCCAGTGTTGCCGATAGAGATCGCCAACCGCCTGGGAGGCAGCAAGTAATGGCCGAACGCGCACTTCGCGGAACCCGGCTCGGCGCCACGAGCTACGAAAACGACCGGAATACCGACCTGGCCCCCCGCCAGGACGTACCGTTTGACTGCCCCAACGGACATCATTTTAGCGTGCCCTTCGCCGCCGAGGCGGAACTCCCCCCCATGTGGGAGTGTCGTGTCTGCGGCGCGATGTCGACGGCAAGCACGGGCGACTCGCCCTCCCCCAAGAAGGTCAAGCCCCCGCGCAGCCACTGGGACATGCTCATGGAACGGCGGACCGTCGAAGATCTTGAGGCAGTCCTGGCTGAGCGGCTCGAGGTAGTCAAGCAGCGCCGCGCCATGGAGGCGCGCGCGATCGCCGACGTGGCGAACCGCCGCAGCGCCTGACCCGCGTCAGAAACGCACTGCGTTGGCAATGCGTAGGGCGGCCCGGAACACCGGGCCGCCCACTGGCATGCCTGCGTCTAGCGCCTGATGCTCGCCGCCGAGTGGCCGTGCAGCCGTGCGCTGATCCCCCACTGGGCGACCCGGCTGAACGCCTCGAAGATCACCGTGTTGGACATCTTCGACGCGCCACGCTCCCGCTCCACGAACGTGATCGGCACCTCGGTGATCGTCAGGCCCGCCTGGAGAACGCGCAGGGTCATGTCGATCTGGAAGCAGTAGCCTGCGGACTCGATGCCGTTCAGGTCGATCTTGCGCAGCGTCGCGGCCCGGTACACGCGGAAGCCGCCCGTCGCGTCCTTGACCCGGACGCCGAGCATCAGCCGGTTGTAGGCATTGGCGCCGCGGGACAGGAACTCCCTGGACTTCGGCCAGTTCACCACGGTGCCGCCGGGCACGTAGCGCGAGCCGATGACCGCGTCCGAGCGCTCGGCCGCGGCAAGCAGCCTCGGCAGGTCCTCCGGCCGGTGCGAGCCGTCGGCGTCCATCTCGACAATCAGGTCATAGCGTTGCTCAAGCGCCCAGGTGAAGCCGGCCACGTACGCCCTGCCGAGACCCGCCTTCTCCATCCGGTGCATCACCTGCACCCGCGAGTCCGCCTCGCAGAGCTTGTCGGCCAGGTCCCCGGTGCCATCGGGGCTGTTGTCGTCAACCACGAGCAGGTCAGCGCCGGGAACCGACTCGCGGATCCGGCTCGCCATAATCTCCAGGTTCTGCCGCTCGTTATACGTGGGCATCACAATCACAACGCGGCGCGCGACCGCGTCCCGTTCACCCATCGCCTGTCTTCACCTTCTTCATCCGGCCATGTCCGCATTGTCAAGTGGAAGAGGGCCCGGGCGAGCGCCTTCGGTCCGCTGACTGCTCGTCGGCCACGAGCACGATCACACGTTTTCTACTGAGCCGCCCGGGCCCCTTCCAGGCCCAACTCCCCCTGACAGCCGGACGCAAACCGGCGCCTGCCGTCGCGCACGGCCACCGGAGACTGGCCGTCTCCGCCCCCGCCGTTGCGCTGATCCAATGCTACGCCAGCCGCTCTCGCCCGTGAGCCGCCGCTGGACTGCGGGTGAAAACATACCGTTGTTCCGGCCAATGTCAACTGGCATCACGGTAAGGGCCTTTTGCCGCAAAGGAACAGGTGAGCCGCTGCGGACGATCAGGCATAGCTCTTGTTTACTGAGGGAATATGTTCTATTACACCGCGTGATTTTCGCTGACAAGATGCGGTTGAACAGTGCAAAGGAGCAATGGGGGGAGCACTGTGATTCACCTTTCGCGGAAGACCGCGGCGTGGGCATCGGGTGCGGTACTCGTGGTCGGCGGCTGCACGGCGGGAGTCGTGCTCGCGACGCAGGGCGGCGGGTCAGGCGGTCACCCGGCGAGCGCGGCATCGAAACCGAGCGCGACCAAGCCCGTGCCGCTCCGCCTGGTCTCGGTCAGCCCTGACGACGGGAACCAGGGCGTCAACGGCGCGCGGACCATCACCGTCACCTATAACAAGCCGCTGCCGGCCAGCGCGCCGCTTCCCGTGCTGTCCCCGGCGATCGCCGGTACCTGGCAGCGCACCGGCGACGCCGCCATCTTCATGCCGGCCACCGGCTACCCGGCGGGCACGCATGTCACCGTCACGGTGAGCGGCCTCGGCGACCCGGGCGTCACCACGGAGAAGTCCACGTTCAAGACCGGCGCCTACAGCACGCTGCGGCTCCAGCAGATCCTGGCGCAGCTCGGCTACCTGCCGATGAGCTGGACGCCTGGCGCGGGCGCGGGGGTGCCCGCGGGCAGTGCGGCGGCGCAGCTCGCCGCGGCGTACGCGCCGCCGCCAGGGACGTTCGCCTGGCACCACGGCTATCCGTCGGCGCTGTACTCGTTCTGGGACCAGGGCAAGGAAAACACCCTTGACCGCGGCGCGATCACCGGCTTCGAGGCTGATCACGAGCTGCCGACCGACGGGGTGGCGGGGGCGACCGTGTGGAAGGCGCTGCTCGCGGCGGCCGCCAAGAACCAGCGCAACACCCACGGGTACAGCTACGCGATCGCCAGCAATCACCTCCCCCAGAGCCTGACCATCTGGCACAACGGGCACGAGGTGTTCTCCTCGCCGGCCAACCTCGGCATCTCCATCGACCCGACCCCGGTCGGCACCTTCCCGGTGTACGAGAAGCTGCCGTACCAGGTCATGTCGGGCACCAACCCGGACGGGTCGCACTACGCCGACCCGGTGTCCTGGGTGTCGTACTTCTCCGGCGGTTCCGCGGTGCACTTCATCCCTCGCGGCTCCTACGGATCTCCGCAGTCGCTCGGCTGCGTCGAGCTGCCCTACAGCGCGGCCAAGGAGGCCTATCCGTACCTGCCATACGGCACGCTGGTGACTGTCACCTAGCTGGCGACGGGCCGGCTCAGGTCGGTGACCTGGAGCTCGCCGTCCGCGCCAGGCGGCGGGGCGGTCCTCCACGGGGCGAACCGGGCGCGCACCGCCGGATCGTGACCGGCGACCAGGTGCGTGCCTGGCTGGCTCGCCAGCTGGGCGAGGGTGTCGTAGGCGCGGTACATCGCGGGCAGGTCGGCGAGGATCGCGAACGGGCGGTCCCGTTCGACCTCCTCGTAAAAGTGCAGCGCGTCCGAGGCGAGCACCGTCGTCCCGGCGCCCGCGGTCACGGCGACGATCAACTGGCCCGGAGTGTGGCCGCCGACTTCGATCAGGTCCACGCCAGGCGCCAGCGCGTGCTGCCCGCTGAACATTGTGATCCTGCCCTCGGCGCGGGCCCGGGCGAGCAGTTCGATCTCCTGCGGCTCGGCGTGCCCGGCGAACTGCTGGCGGGCGGCCATGGGCGAGGTCCAGAAGGCGTACTCGGCTTCGGCCATGACGATGGCCGCCCGGGGGAACTGGCCCAGGTTTCCGATATGGTCCCAGTGCGCGTGGCTGATCACCACGGTCGTGACGTCACCAGGCGCGATGCCAAGGCCGGGCAGCGCGCCGGCGGGCGTGGTCCAGTGCGCGCGGCGGCGCCGGTCGCCCACCTCGGGAGCGAACCCGGTGTCGACAAGCGTGACGGCACCGCCGGGTTCGCGGATCACCCAGAAGAAGTAGTCAATGTCCAGCGCCGCGTCGGGCTCGCCGTACAGGTGGAAGTTGAGGTAGCTCTCCGCGCGGCTGGTGACGCGGCGACCGTATCGCACCGCGATGACCTCGCGCGCGGCGGCGCCGTCCCGCGCGGCCATCACAGGCCGTCGAAGGCGTCTCGATAATGCTCCTCGGCGACTTCCTCGTGCCAGCTGGTGAGGCCGAGGGAGACGGCGGTGTGGCTGAGGAAGGAATCGGGCGCCGCGCCGTGCCAGTGCACCTCGCCAGGCGGCGCCCAGACCACGTCGCCCGCCCCGACAATCCGCCGGTCGCCGTCCCTGGTCTCCACCATGCCCCGGCCGCTCGCGACGAGAAGCGTCTGCCCGGCGGCGTGCGAGTGCCAGTAGGTCCGCGCGCCCGGCTCGAAGACCACGCTGTAGACCCGGACCTGGCCCTTGTCCCCGTCGTCGAGCAGCGCGTCCTGCATCGCGTGCCCGGTGAACGTCGGCTTGGGCCCGACGTTGGACGGTACGCCTTCCTTGCGGCCCCGCTCGTACTCCACCTGATCCGCCCTTCGCCGCGCGCCTGGTTCCCGGCGGGGACACCCCGCCACTGGGGTAACGCTAGACGCGGGCAGCGCGCCGCGCCATAGGGGCCGGCACCAATCTCCGGGGGCCGCGACCAAGACCAAGACCAGTGCGTCCGAACGGGTGCGTGGCCTCACCGCGCGGCACCGCACTGCCCTAGGAGCCGCGGAGCCTACGACAGGCGGTAGACCGTGACCCGCTTGACCGGGGCGTCCTCGAGCACGGTCAGCACCGGGATGTCGTAGCTCAGCAGCGCGGTGAGCGACTCGGCGGGTACGAAGGCGCGGCCCGGGTCGGCGACAAGGACATCGGCGCCGCCGTCCATGGCCTCCCGCAGGAAGCGCAGCGCGGTGGCGGCCAGGTCGCGCTGGTAGAACACGTCGGCGGCGAGCACCACCGCAGGCGCGCCCGTGCGGCCGTCTGGGCCGCCTGTGTCACCGAAAGGGCCCGTATCCCTGAAGGGCACAGCCAGGTCGAGGCGGCACGGGACGACGCCTGGCACGTCGTTGGCGGCGGCGTTGAGTGCGATCGCGGCCAGGGCGTGCTCGTCGATGTCGCCGGCGGTCACGGCGGCGGCGCCCGCCTTCGCGGCCGCGATGGCGACCAGTCCCGAGCCCGAGGCGACGTCGAGCACGTGGCGGCCGGCCACCGCCTCGGGATGGTCGAGGACGTAGCGGGCGAGGCCCTGGCCGCCCGCCCAGGGGAACGCCCAGAACGGCGGCGCGTCGCGCATGGTCTGGTCCCAGAGCCCGAACGGCTCGGCGGCGGTGAGCAGGGTGACCTCGGGGACGAAGGGCACGGGCGCCCATTCGGTGGCTGTGCTGACCAGGGTCTCGGGGCTGACCAGGGTCTCCTGCTCCGGGGTCATCGCCCGAGCATACGCCGGCCAGGCGCCGGCGGTCAGCCGGTGACGGTGCGCGAAGGCACGTACTCGTTCGGGAAAATCTTTGTTCTACTTACCGTTCTCCTGTATTTTTTTCTGACACAGCGGGGTATAACGCAAATACTGAGTTCATTGGCGCAGGAGGCGGATGGTGGAGCAGCCCTACCAATACCAGCGGCGTGAGCTCGCGGAACCGGAGTGGCGGCGGCTGCCCGGGTGGTCCGCGGTGACGTCGCAGGAGTGGGAGTCCGCGCAGTGGCAGCGGGCCCACTCGGTGAAGAACCTGCGCCAGCTGCGCGAAGTCACCGGCGACGGCCTTTCCGACGCGTTCCTCGCCGACCTGGAGCGGGACCAGCGACAGCACGCCACGATGTCCATGCTCATCCCGCCGCAGATGCTGAACACGATCGCGCCCGCCGTGGCGGCCTCTGACGCGGCGTTCAGCGATGCCTGGTACGGCGACCCGGTGCGCCGCTACATGCTTCCCGTGGCGAGCGACCGGCGGCCGGACTGGCCGTCGCACCCCCGCGCGACGCGTGACTCGCTGCATGAGGCGGAGATGTGGGCGGTCGAGGGACTGACCCACCGCTACCCCACCAAGGTGCTCGCGGAGCTGCTGCCGACCTGCCCGCAGTACTGCGGGCACTGCACCCGGATGGACCTGGTCGGTAACCCGACGGCTTCCTGGGACAAGCACAAGTTCACCATGGCGCGCGACGACCGGCTCGAGGCGATGCTCGGCTACCTGCGGCACACGCCGACGGTGCGGGACGTGGTGGTGTCCGGCGGCGACGTGGCCAACCTGCCCTGGCCGCGCGTGGAGGCGTTCGTGTCCGCGCTGATGGACATCGAGTCGGTGCGCGACATCAGGCTGGCGTCCAAGGCGCTGATGGGGCTGCCGCAGCACTGGCTGTCGGCTGACGTGCTCGCCGGGGTCGGGCGGCTGGCCGCGACAGCCCGCTCGCGGGGCGTGTCACTCGCCCTGCACACGCACGTCAATGCCGCCCAGTCGGTGACGCCGCTGGTAGCGCGGGCCGCAGGCGCGCTGCTCGAGGCGGGCATGCGGGACGTCCGCAACCAGGGCGTGCTGCTGCGCGGCGTGAACGATTCGGCCGGCGCGCTGCTCGACCTGTGCTTCGCGCTGCTCGATGAGGCAGGGATCACGCCGTACTACTTCTATATGTGCGACATGATCCCCGGCGCCGAGCACTGGCGGCTGACCGTCGCCGAGGCGCAGGCGCTCCAGTCGGCCATCATGGGCTACCTGCCCGGCTTCGCGACGCCGCGCGTGGTCTGCGACGTGCCCTACGTCGGCAAGCGCTGGGTGCACCAATTGGCCAGGTACGACACCGAGCGCGGTGTCTCGTACTGGACCAAGTCCTACCGGACCGCGCTCGAGGGCGACGACCCGCTCGCGCTCGACCGCGAGTACCCGTACTACGACCCAGTTCATCTGCTGCCCAAGTCAGGCCAGGACTGGTGGCGCGCCGAGGCACGCGAAGCGCAAGGCAGCGCGGTCTTCGCGCTGCCTGCCACCGCAGCCACAGCGCTCTAACCTCGCCACAGCGCGGGGGTCGCCGCGGTCTCTGCGGCTCGGCGAGCAGGTGCACCACGTCGGACACCGCCTGGTCGACCACGGAGATGCCCGGCGCGATGGTCGGCGAGACGCGGTTGTACTGCTCGATCTCCGAGGTGGCGGCGCGCGCCACGTCGGCGAGCGCAACTGGGTCCGACCACTTGCGCGGGTTCTACTTCTTGTTGTCCCCGGAACCGGGGGCGGTGCCTTGTGAGATCTGCACGTCGGTGCCCACCGCAACGACGTCGTGCAGCACACCGGTGGGAGACGTGGTGCCCAGATTCTCGAGGACGTTCATCTCGACGTCCTGGGCCACGGAGATGTCGGGCGTGCTCATCGAGTCGGTGAGGAAGGCCCGCTCGGCCGGCGTCGCCGACTGCTAGTTGGGCACTTAACTGCACAATCGATTGCAGCTAGCCGCGGCGCGTGGCGGAGCCCCGGCGCAGCGGGACCGCGCTGCCGGCCCCCGACGCGGTCCCCGGCGGCGCGGTCGAGCCGCGGACCACGAGCTCGGGCGCGAGGAAGAGGATCTTCAGCGGGCTGTCCGGGGACTCGATCCGCTCGATAAGCAGCGTGGCCGCCTCGGTGCCGAGCTGATAGTGCGGGAACCGCACCGAGGACAGCGGCGGGCGGAGCCGGTCGATGAACGGCATGTCGTTGAACCCGATGATCGACACGTCCCTCGGGCAGTCCAGGCCGAGCTCGTCGAGCGCGCCGTAGCAGCCGACCGCGAGCATGTCGTTGGCCGCGACGATGGCGGTGAGGTCGCCGCGCGCGGTGAGCAGTTCCCTGCCGCAGCGCAGCCCCTCCTCCATGGAGTAGCCGGAGGCGTACACGATCTGGTCCTCGACCGCTGTCAGCTGGTGCGCGGCCATGCCCGCGCGGAAACCGCGGATCCGCTCGGCGCCCGTCGAGACGTCCTGGGGGCCGGCGATGTGGCCGATCCTGGTGTGCCCGAGCGACACCAGGTGCGCGACCGCCGCCCGCACGCCCGCCTCGCTGTCCGCCGAGACCGATGAGAAGGGATAATCCTGCGCGGTGCGGTTCATCAGCACCACGGGCACGTCGGACTCGGCCGCCTGGGCGATGATGGGGCTGCCGGCGATCGCGGTCGCGAGCACGAACCCGTCCACGTGCCTGGCCAGCATCTGGTCGAAGACGAGCTGTTCCTTGGCCAGGTTCGCGTCGGTGTTGCCGAGCAGCGCGACGTAACCGCGGGTGGCCAGCCGGTCCTCGAGGCCGCGCACGATCGGCGGGAACAGCGGGTTGTTGAGGTCGGGTATCAGCACGCCGATGGTGTGCGATCGGCGGGTCCGCAGGCTACGCGCCACCGGATTGGGCCGGTAGCCGAGCCGGTCGGCCGCCTCGCTGACCCGTCGCGCGGTGTCCTCGCTGACCAGCAGCCGGGTACCCGGGTTCAGCGCGCGCGACGCGGTGGCCGGGTGCACGCCCGCTGCCGTGGCCACGTCCCGCAACGTGGCCGGGCGGTCATGGTGGGCCATCGCGTTCCTCGTCTGTCGGGTGGGATCGCCGGGAGGGAGTCACGGCGCAGACCAACGTTGTCGCTCCGTTAACTCACAGTACCCACGGGGCGCATTCGCCGCTAGGCAATGCCTGGCTCGTGGGCCTGCTTACGAGCTAGAGCGTACGGGTCGCCGAGATGACGATGACGTAGGAGCGGCCGCGACTGCGGCCCGCCGCCGCGAGGGTGGTCCGCGACCAGGTCACGCGGAGCCTCGGCACGGTCAGGTGCGGTGCGCGGCGGCGCGCGGCACACCGCGGCACGGGCTGGTGCGCGTTCAGGTCGGCCGTCATGTCACGGCGGCGTTCGGCGGCCAGGGACAACATGAGCTGCGGGTGCATGGCGTGCTCCTTCTTTGCTGCTGACCCGCATGCGCGGGCCGCCGATTAAGATGTATCGCGTTTCTTGGACGGACTTTTACTTGTCCGCGTCGCGGCCCGTTTCACCGGCGGGCGGCTCGGTCCAGTCGGCGACCCGGTGGGTGAACAGCGACCACTCCACGGGGCGCGCGCCCTCCGGGCGGCGCGCCGGATTGGCGAGCCGGTCCTCGTACCGGTCGAGCAGCCGGCGCATTTCGTCCATCAGTTCCTCGGACTCCGCGGCCGTCACGAACAGGTGACTGCGCGTCCAGCCGGTCGCGTGCTCCCAGCCAGGCGGCGGGTTACCCGCGCCGACCTCGCGCCTTGCCCGCTCGACCCAGCGCTCGAACATGAGGCGGCCGAGTTCGCCCGCGGCGAGTGCCGCCTGCGGGTCGGGCTGCTCGGTCGTGATGCGCAGCATGCGATTGGCGAGGGCCCACGGGCGCTCGCGGCCGCGACCGCCGCCCGCCTCCTTGACGAACCCGTACTTGGCCAGGGTTCGCAGGTGGAAGGCGCAGTTCGCGGGCGACTCGCCGAGGACATCGCTTGCCTGCGTCGCGGTTAGCGTCTCGCGAGTGCCGAACAGCTCAAGCAGGGCCATCCGCACCGGGTGCGCCATCGCGCGCATCGCCTTGGCGTCGGTGAGGACGCGCAGGTCCGCTGCCTCCGCTTCCGCCGCGCCCACGGCGTCCTGGGGGCTGCCATCCTGGCCCGGAATCTCTTCGGAACTCATATTTCGAAACATTACGCTCGAAAGAACTGTTTTGACAAGCCTCTCGGAAGAATTCTTTCGAGACCTTTCCGCGGTGCGGCTTGCCGGGCGGATTTGCCCGTCTTGAGACCGTCGCGGTGCCCCGGGCGTGCGACGATGAGGTCATGCGCATCACTGGGGTCGAGTCGACGGATCTGTTCACGGGAAGCGCCGGACACTCAGGGCGGGCACTCCAGGTCATCAGGGTCACCGTTGAGGCAACAGAGGCGGCCGAGGCCGGGGCGGCGGCGACCCTGCGGGTCATGGGGGCCGGGGCGGATACCCCGCAACCGTTCGGGATGAGCCTTGGCGAGCCGGGGGAAGGCCGCACGGGCGAGGTGAGCGTCGCCCTGACCGGGTCGCCGGGCGTCGAGCTGCCCGTGACGGTCATCGCGGAGATCGAGTCCGGCGGGCGGGCCGAGCAGACGGCGACGATCACGGTCGCCGAGACCGGCTGGACGATGTGGATGGTCTCGCACTTCCACTACGACCCGGTCTGGTGGAACACCCAGGGGCAGTTCACCGAGGCACGGCTGGTGCTGCCGGACGAGGACGGGGACCTGCCTGACACGCGGACCGCGTTCGACCTGGTGCGGCTGCACCTGGAGAAGGCGCGGCGCGACGCCGACTACAAGTTCGTGCTCGCCGAACTCGACTACCTCAAGCCGCACTTCGACGCGTTCCCCAGGGACAGGCAATTCCTCCGCTCGCTGCTGCTCGACGGGCGCGTGGAACTCGTCGGCGGCACCTACAACGAGCCGAACACCAACCTCACCGGGGCGGAGACCACCATCCGCAACGCGGTGTACGGGATGGGCTTCCAGCGCGGCGTGCTCGGCACTGGTGTCCCGGGCACTGGTCTTCCCGATACTGGTCTTCCCGATACTGGGCCGGCGTCCGCGTGGATGCTCGACGCGTTCGGCTTCGATCCCGGGTTCCCCGGTCTGATGGCGGCTGCCGGGCTGACCTCTTCGTCGTGGGCGCGCGGGCCGTTCCACCAGTGGGGCCCGTCCGTCAACACGGACATGCAGTTCCCCGCCGAGTTCGAGTGGCTGTCCCCCGACGGCTCCGGGCTGCTCACCGCCTACATGGCCAACCACTACGGCGCCGGCTGGACGCTGCACACAGCCACGGACCTGCCTGGCGCGCTCGGCGAGGCGTACGCGCAGTTCCGGTCGCTCGCGCCGGTCGCCGCGACGCGCAACGTCATGCTGCCCGTCGGCTCGGACCACGTGATCCCCGCGCGCTGGGTGACCGACGTGTCCCGCGCCTGGGCCGACAAGTATGTGTGGCCGCGGTTCGTGCCCGCGCTCCCCCGCGAGTTCTTCGCGGCCGTGCGCTCTCAGTCGGAGTCCGAGCCGCAGCGGTACTGGATCATGCCGCAGACGCGTGACATGAACCCCCTCTACACCGGCAAGGACGTCTCCTACGCCGACACCAAGCTCGCCGCGCGGGCCGGAGAGACCGCCGTACTCGAGGGCGAGCGCCTCGCCACCCTCGCCTGGCTGCGCGGCGCTTCGTATCCGGCTGAGTCATTGGACAAGGCGTGGCGGCAGCTCGCCTACGGCGCGCACCACGACGCGATCACCGGTACCGAGTCGGACGAGGTGTACCTGGACCTGCTGGCCGGCTGGCGGGAGGCGTGGCAGCGCGGCGACGCGGCGCGGGCGGACGCGGTCGCCTTCCTGACGCGGTCCGGCTCGGCTGGCGTTTCCCGCTCGGCCGGCCTCGGGCTCGCCGTCACGGTGGTCAACGGTCTTTCGCGCGAGCGCGACGGGATGGTCACCGCGACCGCGCGTCTCGCGTCGCCTGGCACCCCGTGGCTCGCCGTCATCGACCCTCGGTCCGGCTCGCCTGTCCCTGCGGTCGCCGAGGGGGTGCGCAGGCACGCCGACGGGTCGCTCGCCGAGGTG
>Ga0335085_10005605_pt1 | contig 20079 bp, 18 predicted proteins | sample Lox_Sample_45_FD_206712 | JGI IMG/M metagenome (GOLD analysis project Ga0335085, IMG submission 206712) | Soil microbial communities from Loxahatchee National Wildlife Refuge, Florida, United States - Lox_Sample_4.5 | ecosystem: Environmental > Terrestrial > Soil > Wetlands | place: USA...
GCCGGTCCGCCTTCTCCCCCAGATCGGCAGTCCCCCCGGTGTTGTCCACCAGGAAGTCGGCGCGGGCGGCCTTCTCCTCGATGGGCCACTGCGCTGCCAGGCGCGCGTCGGCCTGCGCCGCGGTCAGGCCGTCGCGCGCGGCCAGCCGGGCGCGCTGTTCCTCGGCCGGCGCGTACACGACCACCACCGAGTCCACGACCTCGTCCACGCCGACCTCGTAGAGGAGCGCCGCGTCGTAGAAGACGAGGGGATGGCCCTGGGCCGCGAGGCCCGTAGCGTCCTCCACCATCGCGCTGCGGATGGCCGGATGGGTGATGGCCTCCAGGCGCTTCCGCGCGGCGCCGTCGGCGAAGACGACCTCGCCGAGCCGCTTCCGGTCGAGACCGCCGTCCGCCGCGATCACGCCGGGCCCGAACGCCCTCGCGATCTCGGCGAGCACCGGGGCGCCGGGGGAGACCACCCGCCTGGCGAGCTCGTCCGCGTCGATGACCGGCACGCCCCGGGCCCGGAGCGCCGCCGAGAACGTGCTCTTGCCCGTGGCGATGCCGCCGGTGAGGCCGACGACGCGCAAGGCGCCTACTTGCCGGCGCCCTCGCCGGCGGCGGGCTGTCCGGTGGGCTTCGGCGGCTCGGGGGCGGCTCCCTTGGGCTTCGCCGGGGAGAACGTGAGCGCCTCCACGTTCCCCTCCTTGTTGAAGTAGACGGTCACGCCGGACTGCGGGTAGAGCCACACCTTCTGGAACGTGTCCTCCACGAACGTCTTCTGCGGAGGCTTGCCGTAGGTGCCCTCCACCGAGGCCGCGTCGAGCTCGGCGGTGAGGAAGATGGTGATCTCCACCACCACGCCCGCCGGGTCCACGTGGAACTGGGCCTGGCGCGTACCCGGCAGCGCCTGCTCGCCGAAGTAGGCCAGCACGGTCCGGTTTGTCCGCTTGGTGCGGTTGGTCGGCTCGCCGAACTTCTGCTGGACCTCCTGGGCGGTCGTCACACCGGGCGTGATGCCCTGCCAGGGTCGCGCGGCGGCCGGAGCCGGCAGCGCAGCGACGAGGCAGGCCGCGAGGGCGATCGAGAAAGCGCGCATGGCGAGAGTATACTCCGGGCCCCGTGAGAGCCCTCCTCGCCGCGCTGCTCGCCGCCGCGCCCGCCGCGGTCCTCGCCGGCGACGCGGTGGGCTCGGAGACCTGCAAGGCCTGCCACCCGGCGGCGTACGAGATCTGGAAGGCGAGCCCGCACGCGCGTGCCCGCGACATGCTGCCGGAGCGCCATCGCAACGACGCCCGCTGCCTCTCCTGTCACGCTCCCCAGGCCGACGACGGCTTCTCGGGGGTGGGCTGCGAGGCCTGCCACGGCCCCGGCCGCCTCTATACCGCGCGCTACGTGATGAAGGACGCCGAGCTCGCGCGCGCCCTGGGCCTCACCGACCCGGGAGAAAAGGCCTGCCTCGGCTGCCACACCGACTCCACGCCCAGCCTCGTCCGCTTCGACTACGCGCGGAAGGTGCCGCTCGTCCAGCACTGGGGCGACGCGGTGCCGCCGCCTCCTCCGCCGCCGGCCGCCCTGCCGGGGAAGCGGTGAGCCCGTGACGGTCCAGCTCCTGTCGGCCGAGTTCCTGACCACGGCCACGCGGCCGGAGGAGTGGCCGCGCGGGCTCGAGCCGGAGGTCGCCTTCGTGGGCCGCTCCAACGTGGGCAAGTCGTCGATGCTGAACGCGCTGGCCCGCAGGAAAGGGCTCGCCCGCGTCTCGTCCACGCCCGGCCGCACCCGCGCGCTCCAGTTCTTCGAGCTCGCCTACCGGCCCACGCCGGCCGCCCGCCCGCGCCGCATGCGCTTCTGCGACCTGCCCGGCTACGGCCATGCCGAGGTCTCGCGGGCCGAGCGCGACCGCTGGGCCGCCATGATCGAGGGCTACCTGCGGGGCCGCGAGGACCTGCGCGCCGTGGTGCTCATCGTGGACGCGCGCCACCCGCCGGCCGGGAGCGACGCCGACGCGCTCGCGTTCCTGCGGGGGGCGGGCCGGGAGGTGCTCGTGGCCGCCACCAAGATCGACAAGCTCGCCCGCGCCCGGCGGGCGGCGGCGCTGGCCACCGTGGAGCGCGACCTCGGGCTCTCCCGGGGCGAGGCGGTTCCCTTCTCGGCGGTGGAAGGCACCGGTACCGACGCGCTCTGGAGCCGGCTCGCCGCCATCGCCGTGGGAGCGGCGTGAGGGCGTCGCCCTTCGACTGGGCTCAGGGCGAACGGGATTCACGGCCGCGGGCCACCTTCATGACCGAGGATCCGTCCAGGCGATCTCGAGGACGGTGAGCTCCACCACGCCGGCCGGCCGCTCGATGCGCACCGTCTCGCCCACGGCGCGTCCGATGAGGCCCCGGCCGAGGGGGGCGTCCACGCTGACGAGCCCGGCCGCGACGTCGAGCTCGTCGGGCCCCACCAGCCGGTAGGTGCGCTCCACGCCGTCCTCGTCCTCCACGGTGACCCAGGCGCCGAAGAAGGCCTTCCCGCTCGGGTGCGGGCGTGGGTCCACGACGATGAGCGCGTCCATCCGCTTCGAGAGCTCCCGCAGCCGCCGGTCGAGCTCGCGCAGCTTCCGCTTCCCGTAGACGTACTCGGCGTTCTCGCTGCGGTCGCCGAGAGCGGCGGCCGCCTCCACCTCCGCCACGATGCGCGGCCGGTCCACCGTCCAGATCCGCTCGTGCTCCCGGGCGATGCGCTGGAAGCCCTGCGGCGTGATGTAGCGCGGCCGCGACATTGGAAGATCCAACCGCGGAGTGTAGTCTCGACGGCCGTGCGCATCAGCGACATCCTGCGCTTCGCGCGGGAGCGGGGGGAGCCGGTCTTCTCGTTCGAGTTCTTCCCGCCGAGGACCGACGAGGGCACGCGCCAGCTCTTCGACACCGTCGAGGCGCTGCGGCCGCTCGGCCCGGCGTTCGTGTCGGTGACCTACGGCGCGGGCGGCTCGACCCGGCAGCGCACCCTCGAGATCGTGAAGCGCCTCCGGCGCGAGAGCGAGGTCGAGGCGATGGCCCACCTCACCTGCGTGGGGGCCTCCCGCTCCGAGCTGGCCGCGGTGCTCGACGAGCTCGCCGACGCGGGCATCCACAACGTGCTGGCGCTGCGCGGGGACCCGCCCCGGGGCAGCAGCGAGTTCGTGCAGCACCCCGAGGGCTTCCGCTACGCGAGCGAGCTCGTCGCCTTCGCGCGCTCGCGTCCTGATCGCTGGCGCTTCTGCATCGGGGCAGCCTGCTACCCCGAGGGCCACGTGGAGACGCGCGACCTCGGGCAGGACCTCGCCCACCTCAAGACCAAGGTGGCCGCGGGGGTCGACTTCCTCGTCACCCAGCTGTTCTTCGACAACGCCCGATACGAGCGCTTCGTGGAGCGCGCCCGCGCCGCCGGGATCGCGCTGCCCGTCCTCCCGGGCATCATGCCGTTCACGAGCGTGGACCAGGTGGAGCGGTTCACCGCCATGTGCGGGGCGACCATCCCCAGCGCGCTGCACGCGGGCATGGAGGTGCGCAGGGCCGACCCCGACGCGGCCCGGGAGCTGGGCGTGGCCTACGCCACCCTCCAGTGCGCCGACCTGCTCCGGCGCGGCGCGCCGGGCGTGCACTTCTACACCCTGAACCGCTCCACCTCGACGCGCGCCATCCTGGCCGCCCTGCGGGCGGGAGCGCCCTGGAGGTCTCCGTGAGCGGGAGCGTCCAGCCACCCGAGGGCGGCACCGTGGAGCTGCACCATCGCGTGCAGATGGGGCTCCTGCGGGCTGTGGAGCACCAGCTCGTCTGCGAGGCCGACCCGGCCGAGGCCGCCGAGTCCGTGGCCCGGCTTCTCGAGTTCACCCAGGTGCACTTCAGGGCGGAGGAGCTGCTCATGCTCCACCACCGCTACCCCGGCCTCGAGGCCCACGCCGCGGAGCACGTCCACCTCATGGGCGAGGCGCTCGCCGTCTCCCAGGCCCACGGTGCGGGCGACCTGCCCCAGGCGCGCGAGACCGTCGCCCGCCTGCGATCCTGGATCGCCGAGCACATCGAGGGCGCCGACGCGGCGTTCGACCGGTGGTGCGCCCGGAACGGGATCACGCTCGAGTAGACGGGTGTATCTCGTGCGCTCGGCGCCCGCGGGAACAGAAGAGGGGACCGCGCGTTCCTGGCGGTAGCCCGCCCGGGGGCGAAATGTGATGCACCTCCCGCACGTAGGCATGCGGCGCGAACTCCGGGCCGGGAGGATCCGGGAGGGTGGCAGTGGGGCGGCGCTGTTCGGCTGGCGGGGCAGGCGGTACCATACGGGATTTCCGGAGGTGCCTTGGAGCGGGTGCGGCGGTTCTACGAGGAGATGCGGCGCCGGCGCATGTTCCGCGCCCTCGGCGCCTATGCCGTCGCGGCCTTCGCTCTCCTCCAGGTGGCCGAGCCGGTCGCGCACGGCCTTCACCTCGCCGACTGGACGGTGACGGCGGCGGTCATCGTCTCCGCCGCGGGCTTCCCGGTCGCCTTCCTCCTCGCCTGGACCTTCGACCTCACCGCGCGCGGCATCGAGCGGACGCCCGACGTCCCGCCGCCGCGCTCCGCCGCGCCGCCGGTCCCCGCCGTGCAGGCCGGGGCGATGAGCGCACTGCTCGAGGAGCTGGCCCGGGCGCCAGACCTCGCGCCACGCGAGATCCGGCCGCTCGGGCCGGGCGACAGCGTGGGCCGCTTCGAGATCCTCCGGGAGATCGGGCGGGGCGGATTCGGCGTGGTGTACGAGGCCCGGGACGGCGGGCTGGGCCGGCTGGTTGCGCTCAAGACCGTGAAGCCGCGGCGCGGCGTGGACCCGGAGATGTTGCGGGCCGAGGCCGAGGCGGCCGCACAGCTCCAGCACCCCAACATCGTGACCGTCCACGACGTCGGCGCTGACGGCGGCCGCGGCTGGATCGTGCTCGAGCTCCTGCGCGGCGAGAACCTGGACGCGCGGCTCCGTCGCGGTCCGCTGGCTCCCGTGGAGGCGCTGCAGGTGGCCGTGGGCGTCGCCCGCGGGCTGGCCCACGCCCACCGGGCGGGCATCGTCCACCGCGACCTCAAGCCCGGCAACGTGTTCCTGTGCGAGGACGGCACCGCCAAGATCCTCGACTTCGGCCTCTCGCGCGTGTTCGGGTCGGGGGGCGCGGAGGGCGGCACGCCCGGCTACATGGCCCCGGAACAGGCGCGGGGCGAGGCCCAGGACTCCCGCACCGACGTGTTCGCCGCGGCGGTGATGCTCTACGAGATGCTGTCGGGCCAGAAGCCCTACGGCGTGGTGGACGGCCGGAGCGCCGCGCTCGACGCGGCGAGGCCGCCTCCGCTCCCCGTGAAGGCGCCCGCCGCCCTGCGCCGCCTGCTCGACTCGGCCCTCTCGCCGGATCCCGTCCGCCGCCCGCGCGACGGCGCGGCCTGGATGGAGGGGCTGCTCCACGTGGAGATGGCGGGGGCGCGCGTCCGGGCGCGGCGCTCGCTCACGGTGGGCGTCGTCGGCAGCACCCTCGCGGCCGTCGCCGTCGCGCTCCTCATCTGGCGAGGCTACCGGCCGGGCGAGGGCGAGGAGGTGGGCGCCCGCATCCCCGTCGCCGTGGCCGACGTGCGGAACGGCACCTCGGATCCCGAGCTGGACGGGCTCTCCGGAATGCTCGTGACGTCGCTCGAGCAGTCGCGCCGCCTGCTCGTCCTCACCCGCTCGCGCATGGTGGACGCCATCCGGCAGCTCGGGAAGGAACCGCCCGACGTGCTGGACGAGCCGCTCGCCCGGGAGATAGGGCGCAACCTGGGGGTGAAGGCGCTCCTCCTCGCCACCGTGCACCGCTTCGACGACGTGTACGCCATCGAGCTGCGCGCGCTCGACCCCGCCACGAACGAGTACCTCTTCACCGTGAAGGAGCAGGGCCGCGGCAAGGCGAGCGTGCCCGAGCTCATCGACAAGCTCGCCCAGTCCACCCGCGAGCGGTTGCGCACCGGCACCGCCGACATGGAGGGCTCGCGCCGGGCCGTGGCCGAGCTCACCACGCCCAACCTGGCCGCCTACGAGCGCTACTTCGCCGCGCGCCGGGCGATCGACATGCGCCAGTTCGACGTGGCGCGGAAGGAGCTCGAGGCCGCGCTCGCCCAGGATCCTGACTTCGCCCTCGCACACTACGCCCGGACGGTGCTCGACTCCTGGACCCACCCGCTCGGCCTCACCGGGCTCGAGGGCCCGGACGCGAAGCAGGACCGCGAGCACCTCGATTCCGCCGTGCGCCTCGTGAACCGCCTGCCGGAGCGGGAGCGGCTGGGCCTGCTCGCCTGGAGGGCCACCGCCGAGGGGCAGAACGACGAGGCGCGCCGGCTGCGAGACGAGGCCGCCCGGGCCTACCCGCAGGACAAGGACGCGGTGTTCTGGGCGGGCGACCAGCGCTACCACGTGGGCGACACCGCCGAGGCGATCCCCTACTTCGAGAGGGCGCTCGCGCTCGACCCCGAGTACCGGGTGGCGCTCGAGCACATCGTACGCGCGCTCGGCCAGCTGGGGCGCCGCGACGAGGAGCTGACCTGGGCGAGGCGCTGGGCGGAGTCCGCGCGGACGGTCGAGAGCCGCCTCGCCCTCGGCCGGGCGCTGCTCGGCCACGACCAGTTCGACGAGGCCGAGCGCGTCATGCACGAGGCCGTCGGCGGCAACTGGGATCCCCCCCAGCTCCTCATGTGGCTCGCGCGCCACGGCCGCGTGAAGGAGGCCGAGGCGCGCGCGCGCGCCACGCTGGCCATGGGGCTCCCCGAGCCGCTCGCCGAGGCCGCGAAGGAGCAGCCGGTGAGCGACGGCGGGCCGCAGCGCGGGGTGGGCGACACCCTCGAGGGCCTGCTCGTCTACCAGGGCCGGATCCGCGAGGCGGAGCGCCTCTCCGCGCCGCGCATCGCGAAGCGCCCGCAGCGCGAGCAGGTCGCGCGCCAGCTGTCGTTCGCGCTCGCGGCACGCGACCCGGCCCGGGCCCGCGCGGCGGCGAAGGCGATGGAGAAGCCCGGCGCTCCGGAGGAGGGGACGCTCTACGCCCAGACCGCCATCGTGCTCGGCATGTCCGGGGACCGCGAGGGGGCGAAGCCGTGGGAGGCGCGCGCCCGGGCGGCCCGCGACTGGTCGAAGCTTCCCGCCCCCATGAAGACGTTGCTCGAGGGCGCCCTGGCCTGGGCGACCGGGCGGGAGGACGAGGGGCGCCAGGGCGTCGCGGCCTGCACCTCGGACCCCAGGCCGGGCCTCGCCTACACGGCCACCGCGGTCCTCGGCGAGATGCTCGTGCGGCAGGGGAGGGCCGCCGACGCGGTTCCGGTGCTGCAGCGGGCGGAAGGCTTCTCGGTTCCGCCCGACGAGGGCAACTTCATGTGGCAGCACCCGCGCGTCCTCATGCACCTGGCCCTCGCCTACGACGCGCAGGGGCGGAGCGCGGAGGCGAAGAAGGCGCTCGACGAGCTCCTCGCGCTCTGGAGCCGCGCGGACGCCGACCTGCCTCTCGCGATGGAGGCCGCCTCGATGCACCGGAGGCTCGGCGGGGGCTCCGCCACCCAGCCGCGCGCCTCCGCACCTTGATAATCCCGTGGCGGACGGCGATGCTGGGGCAGCGAGCCACTGCCCGCCCGGAACGCCTCATGCGCATCGTCGCAGCAGCAGTCGCCTTCGCACTCGCCGCCGCGTCCGTTCGCGCCGACGACTCCATGCGCTGCGAGCGCGGGATCGTCGGGCTCGGCGACCTCACAGTGGACCTCCTCGGCAAGTGCGGACCGCCGGCCCTGCGCGACCGCTGGACCGACACGCGCGACTCGGTGGCGGTGGACTTCACCCGGAGGCTGTCCGCCTCGGAGCGGATCAGCACCGAGTTCGAGCAGTGGACCTACGACTTTGGCACCAACCACTTCCTCCAGGTGGTCACCCTCCAGAACGGCCGGATCGTCCGCATCGAGCGCGGCGGCTACGGCCACGGCCTGCCGCCCGCCTCGTACCTCGGGCGGCCGCCGGTCTCGGCCTGCGACCCCTCCATGCTCCACCAGGGCGACACGAAGGCCGACGCCATCGCGCGCTGCGGGGCCCCGGCGTCCTCGTCCACCTGGGAGGAGCCGCGGACCACGGCCGTGACGGTGGAGAGCGGGCAGGTGCCGTACGCGCGCTCCGTGGTCCGCGTCGAGCTGTGGGTCTACAACCTCGGCCCGAACCAGTTCATCCGCATGGTGCGGTTCGAGGACGGTCGGGTCGTGCGTGTCGAGACTGGCGGCTACGGCTACCCGGAGTGACCCGCCGGCGCTTCGGGGACCGTTGCCGTGGCCGCTCGCCCACTCGTGGGGTCTGCTACGTGTGGGCCCTGCTCTCGATCCGGGGGACGCTCGAAGGACGTGAGGACTCCCGCCGAGACCGCGCCGCCGGAGATCGTGCCGCCCGAGAGGCGGCCCGGCGAGGCGGACGACGCCTCGCTCGTCCTGAGCGCCCGCGGCGGGGATCGTGCCGCGCTGCGCGCGCTCTACGATCGGCACCGGCCTGCGGTGCACCGCGCCGCGCGCGGTTTCGCCGCGCTCGACGACGGCGAGGTGGACGACGTGGTGCAGGAGAGCTTCGTGCGCGCGTTCGCGGGCCTGGCCGGGCTTGCCGACCCGAGGCGCTTCACGGTGTGGCTGCACGCCATCACCCGGAACCGCGCGCTCACGCGCCTCGAGCGCCGCCGCTCGGGGAGGGTGCTCGCGGAGGAGCTGGCCCGCGAGGCGGACGTGCTGGCCGGAGAGGTGGCGGCCCTGCCGGACCCGGACGCCGGTGCCGAGGTGGCGCTCGTGCGGAGGCTCATCGAGGAGCTGCCCGAGGGGTCCGAGAAGGAGACGGTTCGCCTCTTCTACCTGGAGGGGGAGCTGTCGGCGCGCCAGATCGCGGACCGGCTCGGGGTCGGCAAGAGCGCCATCACCATGCGGCTGGAGCGATTTCGCGCGAAGGTGAAGGCCCGGGTGCTGGCGGAGGTGGCCAGGCTCCGGGGTGGCGGGTCCTGACGGGAGGGACATGCACCTCGACGAACGACGCCAAGCGGAGCTCCTCGGCGGGATCCTCTCCCGGGCCGAGGCGCTCGCCCTCGCCTCCCACCTGGGCACCGGCTGCGACCTGTGCGAGGCGTTCCTCGCCCGGCACGGCCGCGCCGACGCGGCGGACGGCTGGGTGGACCGCGCGCTCTCGGCGCTCGCGGCCGGCGGCCCGCCAGGAACCGAGGGCGAGTTCCGCCGCATCGAGTCGGCGCTTGCCGCCGGCGCGCCATCGCGGGAGGACGGCGACGCGCCTCGGGGCGCCGGGCGGGGACGATCGTGGCGTCCGCTCCTCGCCGCGGCGGCGCTCCTCCTCGTGGCGGGCGTGGCCGCGCTCGTGGCCCGCGCGCCCGCCACGGCGCCCGCGCCGGCGTGGGACGGCCTGAAGGGCGAGGCAGGGCCGGCGCCCGTGCGGCTGCGGTTCGACGTGGTCGCCGGCGAGGGCGCCTCCGCCGAGATCCGGCCGGGGACGAGCGGCGAGGCCGTTCCGGCGACGGCCGCGCTCCGCTTCGAGGTGGACCTCGTCCGCAGGGCCCACGTCGCGCTCGTCCGCCTCGCGCCGGCCGGTGTGCCCGAGCGGGTCTGGGAGGGCGAGGCGGGTCCGGGTCCGACGGCGATCACGGTGGGTGACCGGGCTGCCGTCTATCCGCTCGCCGGGCTCTCCGGCCGGCAGCGGTTCGTCGCCGTCGCGAGCGACGTCCCCCTCGCCGGCGACGCGGTGGAGCGCGCGGCCGCGACGGGCGGGCCGGGAACCTCGGCCGTGGAGGTGCGCCTGGAGTGAACCTGCAGCCGGCCGTCGCCTGCGCCCTCGTGGCGCTCGCCGCAGCCTGTGCCTCCACCGGCTCGGGCGAGAAGGGCCACCTCGTCCCCGTGGACCTCCCCGCGGCGACCACCGCGGGCTCGCCGGCGCCCCGGCGCGTGGCGCTGGTCGTCGGCGTGCAGCGATTCGACGACGCGCGCTGGCGCCCGCTGCGGTTCGCCGAGGCGGATGCGCGGGACATGGCCGAGGTGCTCCGCGATCCGGTCCACGGGGCGTTCGACGAGGTGCGTGTGCTCGTGGGCGGGCCGACGCGGCTGGAGGTCCTCTCCGCGATCCGCGATCTGGGCGCCCTGAGCCGGGACGCGCGGGACACCGTCCTCCTCTACGTCTCCTCTCACGGGACCCTCGCCCGCGACGGGGCCGGTCGCCTGGGCCGGTACCTGGTGGTGCGCGACACGCGCCTGGACGACGTCGCGCGTACGGGCCTGTCGCTCGTGGACCTCGAGTCGGCCTTCGACGCGCTGGGCTCGCGTCGCAAGGTCCTCGTGCTCGCCGCATGCCATTCCGGCGACGGCAAGTCGCTGCTCCCCGAGGACGTGGCGGCCGAGCTGGCAGGCCTCAAGGCCGGGTTCTTCCCGCCGCCCCTCGACGAGGTCTCCCGCGCCCGGGTCGTGCTGGCGGCGAGCGACTTCGGGGAGACCGCGCGCGAGGACGAGTCGCTCGGCCACGACGTCTACACCCACTTCTTCCTGGAGGCGCTCCGGCAGGGTCTCGACCGGAACGGCGACGGGGCGGTCACCGCCGCCGAGGCGCACGACCACGCCCGGCGCGCCACCTACGCGTTCACCGGCGGCCGGCAGAGGCCGAGCGCGGAGTCCTCCGAGGTCGGCGCCGACGCGATCGTCCTCGCGGGGCACATCGAGCGGACCGGCCGGCCAGAGCTGTACAGCTACGCTCAGCGACTGGACGGGTTCACCGTGCGCGTGGACGGGGCGGACATGGCGGAGCTCCCGGGTGGCGTGGCGCTCGCGTCAGGCCCGCATCGGGTGCAGCTCGCGAAGGGCGGCGGGCCGGAGATCCTCGATGCTCGCGTGACGCTGTCGCCCGGCGAGCGGGTGGACCTCGTGCACCTCCTGGAGCGCTCCGACCGGTGGGAGATCGCGCCGAGGGTGGCGGCGCTGGGCTTCCTCGACGCCCGGAGCCGGCACGACGTGACCGGCGGGCCCGCCGTGGGCCCCGCGCTGTCCGTGGTCCTCCGCGAGTGGCCGGCGACGGGCCTCGTGCTGCGCCTCGACGTGGCCGCCGCCCAGGGGCGGGGCACGCTCCAGCAGGGCGAGCAGGAGGCGCCGTTCGAGTATTCGGTGCTGACCGGCGGCGCGGCCGTCGCCTGGCGGTGGGCGCCTCCGGGCCTGGGAGGCACGGCGGTGCTCGTCGGCCCGAGGCTCTCGGCGATGTGGCTGGAGCGCCGGTTCGACCTCGCGCTCGCGCCTCCCTCGCAGACTTACTTCACGTTCGCGCCTGGGCTCCTCGCCGGTGTGACGGTCCCGCTCGGCCGCCAGCTCACGCTCGGCGCCGAGATCCAGGCGGACTGGGCGGTGGTCCGGGTGGACGGCCAGGACCGCTCGACCGGCTTCGGGGCGGTGCTCGTCGGCGCCGGGTGGAGGCTCTGATGCGTTCACGGGGAGTCGAGCACGTCGCGGTCGTGGCGCTGGCCGGGCTCGTCGCTTCTTGCGGCAGCCTCGACAACCCCGACCTGTCCAGCGGGGTCGTGGCGGGCCGCGTCGTCCCAGCCTACGCGGGAGGGCGTGTCTACCTGTTCGGCGCGCCCGCGGTGGGGCAGGCGCTCGACGCCGACGGATCGTTCCGGCTGATCGTGCCGTCCGGTCGTGCGACGGTGGTGGCGTTCGACGGGAAGGATCGGGCCGGCCTCCTGCCGGCCGAGGTGCGAGGGGCGGACGTCGTGTGGGTCGGCCCGGCGGCCTCGACGGCGGCCGGGGGCGACGCGACGCTTCCTGGCAGCGCCGGTCCACCGCTGCCGCTCGCGGGGTGGATCCGGGCGCGGGCGGGCCCCACGGCCGGGCCTCTCTCCACGGGGGCACGCTTCACGGTGGGCGGGACCGACGTCGCGGGTGTGGCGCCGGCCGCCTCCGGCGACGCCGACCTCGGCCCCCTCCCGCCCGGAGCGTTCGAGCTCAGGGTCACGGCGCCGGGTTTCGCCGAGTCGCGCCTGGCGGTCACGGTGGTGGCGGGCACGACGGTGGTGGCCGAGGTCGTATTGAGCCCGTGAGTCCGTCCAGCCCCGAGCGTAGCCCCGCCGAAGGCGGGGCGCAGTCGAGGGGGGCGCAGTCGAGGGGGGCGGAGCCGAGGGGTCAGAACGACCATCCCAGGCCCAGGCTGACCCTGGATTCGTCGGTGACGTCGAAGCGCTGCCAGTCGGCCTTCACGACCACCTCGGGGCCCAGGTGATAGCTGGCGCCGGCGGTGAAGACGGTCTCGGTGGGGCGCGGCGAGGGGGTGAGCCCCGGCCCGAGGTCGGCGTAGGTGCGGCCCGTGTTCGCCTGCTCGACGCGGGCGAACGGCACGAGCCAGTCGCGCTCGCCCGACCAGAGCCGGTAGGCGGCCTCGACGTACCAGCCGTCGAACGAGGCCGGGAGCAGGGTGGGGCTTCCCACGAGCGGGGCGTTGAAGGCGGCGCTGTTCGTGAACGCACCGCGTGCGTAGAGCGCCGAGATCTGGAGGCTGCCCGGGCTCCAGCGCGCCCGGAGGTCCCAGAGCGCCACGCCGCAGCGGGGCAACCCCGGCTGTCCCTGGCTGGCACGTCCGGCGAAGCCCGAGGCGCCGAGGTGGAGGCCGGGTACGCCTCGCCAGTCCACCGCGGCGAAGAACGACGGGTCGCGCGCCCTGGCGAGCGCCATCTCCTGGTGGATCGAGCCGAGCGGCGACTCCTGGCCGTCCGTCGAGGCGGCGTCCCATCGCGAGAGATCGAAGCCGGTGGTGATCCCCGCCTGCACGGCCACACCCCCGGCGGTGCTCGCTCCCACCGCCACGCCACCCTCGCGCCACGTCGTGGGAATGATGGCGGTCTCGACGAGGTTGCGCTCGACGCCGTTGTAGGTGGTCGGCTCGTGGCTCCGGTTGAGGAGGCCGGCCGGCACGAGCAGGAGGCCCGCCCGCACCGACCACACGGACCCGAGCCGGCGCGAGACGAACGCCTGCTCGATCTCGACCTCGCCCGGGTCTTCGGCCGAGGTGACCGCATGCTCCACCTCGAGCTCGAGCGCGATCTCGGTGTCCTCGTCCACGGATCGTTCCAGGCCGATGACGACCCGCCGCAGGTCGGCGACCGCATCCTCCGGATGGTGGACGGGTACGCCCAGGTTGACCTCGCCGTAGCTGGTGAGGCGGGTCTCCCCGGTCGTCCGGGCGGGAGCAGCGGCGGGCTCGTCGGCGAGGGCCTCGCCGGCGGAGAGGCAGAGGAGGGCGGCGGAAAAGCTCAGGGTAACGATAGTGAGAATCATTCTCATGATTGGAGATCAGTAGCCGACGGGGCGGCGAAGGGTCAAGAGGAATCCGGAGATGGGGTCCGGGTCCGGAGCCGGGCCCGGACCGGCTCACCTGTACCGGATCCGGATACGGTCGGTCAGGTCGGCAGCGGGACGAACTTCGGCCGCCGCGGCGAGGCGAGGTAGGCGGCGATGCGCGGCCGGCTCGCCACGCGGTCCGCGAAGGCGGCGAGCGCCGGGTGGTCCGCGAGCGAGGCGACGAGGCCGTTGTCGCGGACGATCTCGAGCACGTACCAGAGGGAGAGGTCTGCGACGGTCAGGTCGCGCCCCACCGCCCAACCCTTCCCGCCGTCGTTCCGCAGGACGAACCGCTCCAGGAACCCGAGCCACCGCGGCAGGAAGACCCTCGAGATCTCCTCGCGCACGGCGGCCCGCTTCTCGGGCGGCGCCGCCGTGATCTTCCGCAGCTCGCTCCGGACGTCCTCGACGGCTCCGAGCAGCTCGTCGCAGCGGGCCTCCTCGACTGCGTCGCGCCCGCGCAGGCCGTGGGCGCGGGCGACGTGGTTGGCGATGGCCGCGCTCTGGGCGAGGCGGAACCCGCCCGGCTCCTCCCAGACGGGGACCGCCGCGAAGGGGAGCGCGCCGCTCGCCGTGAGCTCGCCCATGTCCGTGGGGAGGCCGCCCGAGGGCGGCGTGCCGCGGCCGACGTGGCGCTCCTGCCAGTCGACGCCGGCCTCCGCCAGCACGAGGCGGATGACCTCGGCGCGCCCGCGCGTGCCGAAGTAGACGAGGGTGGGCTTGTCCGGCTTCTCCATGGTTCAGCTCCCGTGCCGCTTGAGGATCGCGTCCACCTCCTCCACGGAGAACCCGTTCAGGCCGATTATCTTGGCCTGAGCGCGGAACGCGGGCGGGACGAGGCCGCGGGCCTCGGCCTTGTCGGCCACGTCCACGGTCGCCCACGCCCGGTGAACGCCGTCGTGGCAGCCCCAGTCGGCGTGGGTGAGGAGGTGCGATCCGCTGGAGAGGAAGACCTTGACGGCGCGCGCGCAGGCGATCTTGTCGTCCTCGTGCTCGACCTCGATGAGAAACCTCGGCATCGCGGAATCCTCCCGTTGGCCTGCTACGATACCTCGACTGGACGGTGGACGTGAAAGGGAGAGGCATGTCGATCCCGATGAAGCCGGCGTTGGCCTGCGCCCTCCTCGCCTGCGCCGGCCCGGCCCAGCAGGCCGGAGGCGTCCCGGGCCCGTCGCCTGCCGCCCCGGCTACGGCCCCCGCGCCGTCGGAGCCTCCGCCACTCCTTAAGCTGCCCCGCGACGTGCGCCCCACCGGCTACCGGCTCCGGCTGGAGGTGGATCCGCGCGGCGAGCGCTTCGCGGGAGAGGTGGAGATCGACGTGGTGCTCGACCGGGCCCGCGACGTCGTCTGGCTGCACGCCCAGGGGCTCACGGTCACCCGCTGCGAGGTCGCGACGGCCGGCGGAGCGGCCGTGAGCGCCCTCCTCGAGCAGGTGAACGAGGACGGTGTGGCGCGCCTCACGCCCGCCTCGCCGCTCGCGCCCGGAAAGGCGACGATTCACGTCTGGTGGAATGCTCCGTTCGGTTCCCTCGCCGGGCTGTACCGTTCGCGCGAGGGCTCGGACTGGTACGCCACGACTCAGTTCGAGGCCGTCGACGCGCGCCGGGCCTTCCCCTGCTTCGACGAGCCGTACTTCAAGGTGCCGTTCGATGTCGCGCTCGTCGTCCCGGAGGACCAGGTGGCGGTCTCGAACTCCCCCGAGTCGGGCCGCGAGCCCGCCGGGTCCGGGAAGGTCCGGGTGAGCTTCCGGAGGACCTTGCCGCTGCCGAGCTACCTCGTCTTCGTCGCGGTGGGCCCGTTCGACGTGGTCGAGGCGCCGCTCCCTCCGAGCATGGGCCGGACCCGGACGCTTCCCGTGCGCGGCCTCGCACCCAGGGGGCGGGGCGCGGGCCTCGCGCCGTCGCTCGAGATCGCGAACCGCATCCTCCTCGAGCTCGAGCACTACTTCAGCATCCCGTTTCCGTACGACAAGCTCGACCACGTCGCCATCCCGGACTTCTTCTACGGCGCCATGGAGAACGCCGGAGCCATCTCGTACCGGGAGGCCGACCTCCTCGCCCCCAGCGGGGAGGTCTCGCAGCAGCGCAGGCAGATCATCGCCGAGACTGTCGCGCACGAGATGGCGCACCAGTGGTTCGGCGACCTCGTGACGCCCGGGTGGTGGACGGACATCTGGCTCAACGAGTCCTTCGCGCAGTGGATGGGCCTGCGCGCCACCTCGCGGGTCGAGCCCTCGTGGCGCTCGGAGCTCGGCATCACCGAGGGCACGGCCGAGGCGATGGAGGTGGACGGCCTCGCCGCCGCGGGGCCGGTTCGCGAGCCGCTGCGCACGATCTCCGGGATCGGGGCGCAGTTCGACCTGCTCCGCTACCAGAAGGGCGGCGCGGTGCTGGCCATGCTCGAGCGGTGGCTGGGCGAGGAGACGTTCCGAGGGGGCATCCACGCCTACCTCAGGGCCCATGCGCACGGCGTGGGCTCGACGCCGGACCTCCTCGCCGAGTGGTCGCAGGTCTCCGGCAAGGACGTCACCGCGGTGGCGGGCACCTTCCTCGATCAGCCCGGCGTGCCGCTCGTGGAGGCGAGGCTGGAGTGCGACGCGAAGGGCGCGCGGGTCCGGCTCGCCCAGTCGCGCTGGCTTCCCCGCGGCAGCACCGCGAGCCGAGAGCAGACGTGGAAGATCCCGGTTTGCGTCCGCCATCCGGCGGCGGCCCGTGTCGCCGAGGCGTGCACGCTGCTCGCCGAGCCCACGGGCGTCGTCCCGCTGCCGGGCCGCTGCCCCGCCTGGATCATGCCCAACGCCGGCGGAGCGGGCTACTTCCTGTGGTCGCTGCCTCCGGCCGATCTCCAGCGGCTCGTCGCGAAGGGCCTGCCGCGCCTCGACGCTGCGGAGAAGATCTCGGTCGCCGCGTCGGCGCAGGCGGCCTGGCGGGCGGGCGCCCTCCCGTTCGACGGCGCGCTCGACGCGATGGCGGCCATCGCCCGCGATCCCGATCCGGAGGTCGCGAGCCAGCCCATCGACTTCCTCGCCTTCGCCCGCGAGCAGCTCGTCCCGGACGGCGCCGTCGGGGACGTCGAGGCCCTCGCGCGCCGCCTCTACCGGCCCGCCTTCGAGAGGGTGGGCTGGTCGCCGAGGCCGGGCGAGGCCGCGTCGGTCACCAAGTTCCGGGGCGCGGCCCTCCTGGCGCTCGTCTCGATCGGCCGCGACCCGGCCACGACCCGCGAGGCCGCCGCGCGAGGGGCGGCCCTGCTCGGCCTGGACGGGAAGCCTCCCGACCTCTCCGCGGTGGCGCCCGATCTGCGTGCCGGCGTGCTGGCCGCCGCGCTGCGCACCGCCGGCCAGCCGGCGTTCGACGCCATGCTCGCGCTGCACTCCGACGCGTCGGGGGCGTTCCGTGCGTCGCTGCTCCACGCCCTGGGGACCGCGGAAGGGCCGGCGCTGGCCCCGATGGCGGCCGACCTCTGGCGGAGGCGCGAGCTGGGCGCGTCGGACCGCTTCGAGGTGCTGGGCGCGCTCGCCGGGAGGCGCGACACCCGGGCGCTCGCACTCGAGACGGCGGATCGCCACATCGACGAGATGCTGGACGGCGCGCCGGAGGGCTCGCAAGCGTTCTTCCCGGACTACCTGGGGGGCGGCTGCTCCCGCGACGATCGAGATCGCCTGAAGGGCCTCCTCGAGCCCAGGCTGGCGAGGTGGCCGGGTATGCAGAAGGCGCTCGACCAGGAGCTGGAGGCGACGACCCTGTGCGCCGCCGCGCGCGACGCCGACGGCGCCGAGGCGGCGAGGGCGTTCGCGCGCTTGGGTCGTTGAGCCGCAGCCCACCCCCGTTGCCGCGCCCATGCGCGCGGCCCCAACGGGGATCCTTGCCGCGCGCCTCCAGGCATCGCAGCGTGCCGCACGCAGCGGAAAACGGCTGCAACGCAACGCGAAAGCCAGGAGGAAGACATGAGGAACGTGTCCCGCACGCTGGTCGCGGTGTGTGTCGTGGGCCTCGCCGCCGTATTCGGCCTGTCCGCGCGCACGGCCGTCGCCCAGGACAAGAAGCCGGTCGTGGGCCTCGTCATGAAGTCGCTCGCGAACGAGTTCTTCAAGAGCATGGAGGAGGGCGCGCGCAAGTTCGCCGCCGCCGACGGCACGTTCACGCTCGTCCCGGTGGGCATGAACTCGGAGACGGACATCGACACGCAGATCTCCGCGGTCGAGAACTTCGTCACGCAGAAGGTGGACCTCATCTGCGTCGCTCCCGCCGACTCAGTGGGCCTCGTGGCGCCGGTGAAGCGCGCCATCAAGGCGGGCATCACGGTCGTCAACTTCGACGTGAAGCTCGACGACAAGGCGCTCGAGAAGGCCGGGCTCAAGGACCTCGTTTTCGTCGGGCCCGACAACCGCGAGGGCGCCTACCTCGCCGGCCACGAGCTCGCGGCCAAGCTGGGCAAGGGCGGCAAGGTGTTCATCATCGAGGGCAACCCGGGCGCGGACAACGCCAAGATGCGCAAGGCCGGGTTCGAGAAGGCCGCCAAGGAGGGCGGGCTCAACGTCCTGGTGAGCCGCACCGCGCACTGGGAGACCGAGGAGGCCAACACGCTCGTCACCAACCTCCTCACCAGCCACCCCGACGTCCAGGGCATCATGGCCGCCAACGACTCGATGGCGCTGGGCGTGGTGAAGGCCCTCGACGCCGCGGGCCGCTCGGGCAAGGTGCAGGTGGTCGGCTTCGACAACATCCCGGCCGTCCAGAAACTCATCAAGGACGGCAAGGTCCTCGCCACCGTGGACCAGTTCGGCCCGGACATGGCCGCGAACTGCATCAAGACCGGCTTCAAGATGAAGAAGGGCGAGAAGCTCAAGGGCTGGATCAAGACGCCCGTGAAGCTCGTCACCGCGAAGGACCTGCCGGCGATGTAGCATCGTGGCGCGACGGGGGCGGGCCGAGCGCCCGCCTCCGCCGCCACTTCCACGGGGGTGACGTGGACTCACCCACGCGCGGCGCGCCCGACCACATCATCGAGTTCCACGGGATCACGAAGAGGTTCCCGGGCGTGCTGGCGCTCGACCGGGTGGACCTCGCCGTCCGGCGCGGCGAGGTGCACGTCCTCGTGGGCCAGAACGGCGCGGGGAAGTCCACGCTGGTGAAGCTCCTCTGCGGCCTCCACCCGCCCGACGAGGGGACCCTCCTGCTCGAGGGCCGGCCCTACGCCCCGCGAAGCGCGCTCGCCGCCATCCGGGCGGGGATCCGGGTCGTCTACCAGGAGTTCAACCTCCTCCCGTTCCTCTCGGTGGCCGAGAACGTCTTCTTCCAGCGGCTGCCGCGGCGGCTGGGCGTGGTGGACGTGCGGAAGCTCAACGCCGACGCCGAGGTGCTCCTGGCCGAGGTTGGGCTGGACGTTTCCCCGGGGACGCGGGTGGAGACGCTCGGCGTGGCCCAGATGCAGCTCCTCGAGCTCGCGAAGGCGCTCTCCACCCGGAGCAAGGTGCTCATCCTCGACGAGCCCACCGCCACGCTCAGCCCGCCGGAGATCGGTCGCCTCTTCGAGATCATCGCCCGGCTGAAGGCGCGCGGCGTCACCATCCTCTACATCTCGCACCGCCTGCAGGAGGTGTTCGAGGTGGGCGACCGCATCACGGTCCTCCGCAACGGTCGGAAGGTGGAGACGCTCGTCGCACGCGAGGCCGACGTGCCGTCCATCGTTCGCCTCATGGTCGGGCGGGCCATGGGGTCGGAGCATCCCTTCCACGCGGAGGTGAAACAGGGGGAGGAGGTCCTCCGGGTGGAGGGGCTCCTGCCGCGCGGTGCGCGCCACCCGATCTCCTTCGCGGTGAGGCGAGGGGAGATCCTGGGCGTGGCGGGCCTCGTCGGCTCGGGGCGGACGGAGGCGATGCGGGCGCTCTTCGGCGCCGACCCCAGGGCGGCGGGCCGGATCCTGCGCGACGGACGCGAGATCCACGTCCGGACCCCGCGCGACTCCGTGCGGAACGGCATCTGCCTCCTCACGGAGGATCGCAAGGCGCAGGGGCTCATCCTCGACATGAGCTGCACGCCGAACGTGACCCTGACCGACCTCGCCCGCGTGTCGCGCGCCGGGCTCCTGCGCGAGGGGGCCGAGCGGCAGGAGGCGCAGGCGCTCGTGGACGAGCTCGACGTGAAGACCCCGTCCCTGGATCAGCTGGTCCGCAACCTCTCCGGCGGGAACCAGCAGAAGCTGGTGCTCGCGAAGTGGCTCTTCCGCCGCGCCGAGGTGCTGATCTGCGACGAGCCGACGCGGGGCATCGACGTGGGGGCCCGGTTCGAGATCTACGAGCTCCTCTGGAAGCTCGCCGCGGGGGGCAAGGGCATCGTGCTCGTGTCGTCCGACCTGCCCGAGCTGATGGGCGTGTGCCACCGCATCGTCGTCTTCTCGAACGGGCGCGTCACCGCCGACGTGCCGCGCTCCGGCTTCTCGCAGGAGAGGATCCTCGAGGCCGCCTACCAGGAGTACCTGCAGGGCGGGCCCGCTGCCGCCGCGGGGCAGGCTGCTCCGCCCTGATGAAAGCGAACCGCATGCGCGCCACCCGGATCGTCTACCTCCTGCTGCGCGAGGCCGGCATCGGGCTCGCGCTCGTGCTCATGGCGATCGCCTTCTCCGCCTTCGCGCCCCATTTCGCGTCGATGGCGAACCTCACCAACATCCTCACCCAGATCAGCATCAACACCGTGATCTCGGTGGGCATGACGTTCGTCATCCTG
>Ga0335085_10005606_pt1 | contig 20077 bp, 24 predicted proteins | sample Lox_Sample_45_FD_206712 | JGI IMG/M metagenome (GOLD analysis project Ga0335085, IMG submission 206712) | Soil microbial communities from Loxahatchee National Wildlife Refuge, Florida, United States - Lox_Sample_4.5 | ecosystem: Environmental > Terrestrial > Soil > Wetlands | place: USA...
GTGATTTTATCAAGTACTCATCTTCCATTCTTAATACCATTACTAAAGGAATCATTCCCGCATGTAAAATTTCTTGATCCAGCATATTCAATACCAGACAAAATTTTAAAAGTATTGAAAGACAATACGTTGAAAAGAAGTAAATTTAAAATATTTGCTTCGGGCAACGTTATAACTTTTCAAAAGCGTTTATTGAAAATTGGAATAAAAAACAGAGTCCAGCAATTATGATGTGGTTTTAGCTCGCCTATAACCATGAGTAAATGTCTTATCATATAATCTAGAATATTCATACGATCTTGGATTAATGATATCTCCGATGATTATAATCGCAGTTCTTACAATCTTTTCATCCCTTACCTTTTTAATAATATCCTGTAATGTTCCCTTGATAATTTTTTCATCTTCCCAACTAGCTCGGTAAACAACTGCCACTGGAGTTGATTTTGCGTAGCCTCCCTTGATAGCTTCTTGTACTATATCGGATACAAGGTGAACACTCAGATAGAAGATCATTGTGGCATTATGTTTTGCAAGTTGAGAAATTTGTTCACGCTTTGGTACTTTTGTTCTAGATTCAGCTCTTGTTATAATAATAGTCTGAGTAACCCCTGGCAGAGTAAGCTCACATCCTAGTGCTGCTGCCGATGCCAAAAATGATGTTATGCCAGGAACTACCTCATAATCTATTTTTTCTTGTTTGAGATTATCTATCTGTTCTCGTATTGCACCATAAATGCTAGGGTCACCATCATGCAATCGTACTACAACTTTTCCTTTCAATGCGTTATCTCTTAGAATTGTGAATATTTCTTCTCTTACTAGCTTTGCTGCGTCATGAAGCTGAGCTTTTTTACTGATTTTGATAATCTCTTTAGGAATAAGTGATCCAGAGTAAACTATCACGTCGGCTTTTTGGATTAGTTTCTTGGCCTTTATTGTTAGTAGGTCCGGATCTCCAGGACCACATCCAACAAAGTATACCTTAGGCACGTTTAACCACCATTATTGAAAAATATTTGTTTGTAAATGTCTCCTTTGTAACCTGACCTAGAGTTAGTTTCTTGACTATTTCTTGGTCCGTGCCAACATCTTGTGCTATTGCGAAAAGCGAACTGTCTGGGAATCCAGCTTCTTTGAGCAATGCTATTACTTGATCAAAGTATCTTCCATCTTTTAGAAAAATCATCGTATCACAATTCTTTGCAGTTTCTTTGACCCTAGCAAGATCATAACACGCAGGTATAACTGCCATGGTTTCATCTCCTTCTGCAATGCTGATTCCTATTTTTGATGCAAATGCGAACATGGACACTATCCCAGGAATAACGTTAATTCTAATATCCGGAAATTTTGATCTTAATTCTCTGTGTATGTATATCCATGTGCTATAAAGTGATGGATCACCTACTGTCAGATAGACAACATTCTTGCCGCTTCTAACGACTTCTGCGACTTTTCTAGCATTTTGTTCCCACGTATCTTCAAGGACTTTCTTGTCCTTTACCATGGGAAATACAAGGTTTATGACTTTGGTATTTTTTGTATTATCAACTAGCTCTGACACAATAGAATAAGCAATGCTATCTTTTCCCTCTTTGGAGGTTGGACATATTATAACATCTGCACTTTTAATAGATCTTACGGCTTTTACAGTAAGTAATTCGGGATCGCCTGGGCCGCATCCTACACATGTTAATTCCCCCATAGCTTCGAGTTTTTATTTACCTAATTAAAATCTAGATTTTAAAGAAACGTTCCATAACAGGCACGAAATGAAATAAAGAATATGAAGTACCGGAAATTCCCATATTCCAAAAAATGCTAGTTTAGATCTTAGTTGCTGCAATTATAGTAACTGGATTTCTAGCTAGCATCATTGTTCCCGTTGAAGTCTGTCTGCTCTTTGATATAGTAACCTGAATTATGTCGACAGATGAAAATTTTAGTTTTGTAATTATATCAAGTACCGAGTATAGAGTTTCGATTAGAATTGTCGCAACTACTATTCTACCTCCTTGTTTTAGCTTTGATTCACATAGCTTTATTATTTCGGCTGTTTCTCCACCGGTGCCTCCAATAAAGATTGCATCAGCAATTGGTAGTTCAGATATTTTTTGTATTGCATTTCCTAAGATCAGGGAAACATTGGAGATTTGAAATTTGTTCAGGTTTTCCTTTGTAAGATCTACTGCTTTCGGGTCAATATCTATTGAGAAAACTTTGCCAGAAGATCCCACTTGATAAGCTGCTTCTACTGAGATCGATCCACTTCCGCATCCAACATCATATACTATCTGTCCAGATGATAGTCTTGCTTTACTTATCTGAATTACGCGAATTTCTTCTTTTGTGATTGGTACATCTTCTGTTCTTTCAAAGAGTTCATCTGGAATTCCAGGTGTTCGGTATTGCCACATGCACTTCATTCAAAGTTCATTAATATTTAGAACTACCTGATATTGTTAATACCCACATCAGGATGAATGAGTGTGTTTACCAAAATCCAGCTGAAAATGAACATTAGAAAGTAACTGCCATACCCAGTAGTGATAAGTTTTCTCTTATCACTTGGAATAATAGGAATTTTCATATTTTTCGCTATACCGTATGAGAAAATAAATAGAACAATCATAATTCCAAAACCCAATCCAATTCTAGTTGATGTATCATAAGGACCACCAATTCCTGCAGAAAGGGATCCAGCTAATATCCCTAATCCTACCCTTAACCAAAAAAGTTTGTCAAATCCCCTTTTTATTTTAGACTCATCAGATTCAGGAGCTCGAGGCTTTTCACTAGGATCATCCTTAACGTTGTCGCCAGCGTCTGGTGTCTTTTCGTTACCTTTTTTCTTTGGATGTCTTGCCAACTAAATTTTCAAAATCACTCGGTTTAATCCCGTTTAAAATGTTTGGTTGACAACATAAGGGTAAAGGTATAATCAGTGGAAGGTAAGCAGAGGACACCATGACACTTGCAGGCATAGAATTACGTTATCTAATAACAGAGATAGGAAAACGAGTGCAGGATTACTATGTTAGCAATATTTACGGTATCACCCGAAATAGTCTCCTATTCAAACTACACCATCCTGACAAACCAGATCTGCTTATGATGTTTTCCACCTTTGGTATTTGGATAACAAACATCAGGATAAATCAGATAGAAGAAAATAGATTACTAAAAAGATTTAGGAATGATCTTTTACGAAGTAGAATAACAGAGATCAAACAAATAGGAAGTGAACGAATTGCATATGTGACTTTCTCTGGATTCAACCAAGAATTTGTTCTAGTTGGGGAATTTTTTGGGGATGGCAATATCATATTATGTAACAAAGAAATGAAGATTCTTTCTCTTCTCCACTCAATTGATGTTAGACATCGTAAACTTGCTGTGGGGCTGAATTATGTTCCTCCTCCTTCTTCTGGATTGAATATTTTTGAAATTGGGATTACTGATATGGAACAAATCAAAAAGAGTTCTACACCAGCGGTGAGGTGGATTGGTAGAACATTAGGATTACCTACCAAGTATGCCGAAGAAATTATGCGAATTGCTAATTTGGATCTTGGATTGTTGGGAACTACTGTATCAGATACAGAGATAGAGCGTATTTTTCTAGCTTCAAGTCAATTGATTGAAAAAGTGATCACTGGAAGTCATGATTGTTACATCGTACATGACGATAAAAATTCAGATGTTATACCAGTACCTCTTGGAAATATGGAAGGTAAGAATGTTATCAAAGTATCTAGTTTTATGGAGGGATTAGATTCCCTTTTTTCTGAAAACCTTCTAGAACATGGTAAGACATCTCAATCAACTACAGCAACTCAAAAGATTACAGAGCTCGAACATAAGTTAGAAGAACAAAATAAAGCAATTTTATTAGTAAAGGAAAGAGCTAGTACAATATCTGGGGTGGCAAAAAGTCTAATGTCTATATCAGCAACTGGTATAACATCAATTGAAGATCCAGGAATACCTTTGATTCTTGAAAAGCATAACTCGCATCTAGCCAGAGAAAGTGGTATATTTCTAATAAATATAGGTGGAGAAAAAATCAAATTAAATCCTCAATCATCTATTCAAGCAATCGCTTCAGCTCTCTTTAATGAATCAAAGAAACAGTTGAATGCTGTTAAGACAATTGATTCGGAAAAAAAGAAGACTGAAAAAAGTCTGGAATTAATTAAAAAGCAAGCTAGTATTGCTCGAGACTCTGTAGTGTTTACTGTACAAAGAAAGAAAGAATGGTATGAGAGATATAGATGGTTCATAACTTCTGATGGTCTCCTAGCAATAGGTGGACGTGATGCCTCATCAAACTCATCCGTCATAAGAAAACATCTCAATAAAAATGACAGAGTATTTCATGCAGAGATTTTTGGATCTCCATTTTTCATACTGAGAGAAGTAACCGATGAGCATCGTTCTAGCGTAATAGAGGTTGCACAAGCCACTGCCTGTTTTAGTAGAGCATGGAGAGAAGGTCTATACGGATTGAATGCATATTGGATAAAACCTGATCAAGTTAAAACCGCTGCTCCAAGCGGTCAGTTCATTGCCAAAGGCTCCTTCATAATTGAAGGCTCTAAAAATTTTGTTCATGTTTCAACTATGCAATTAGCAATAGGACTTTATGAAAAGGGAGATGATTATTTGCTAATGTGTGGGCCGACATCTGCCATCAAGAAGAATTGCATCTATTTTGTAATAATAGAGCCATCAGGAATAGATATGGCAGAGCTTGCAAAAAAAATCAAAATAGAATTTCTGAAATTCAAAGAGAAGGAGGAGGTAGTTAAGACCTTCACTATAGATGATTTTACAAGAATGCTTCCAGCTGGGGAAAGTCACATAGTAGGATCCGGTATGGGAGAGGCGTATTTAATTGAGTGAAAAAGCATCCAATTTCATAGTAGACGCAATGCTTGGAAATCTAGCGAAAAAATTACGAATTCTTGGATATGATTCAAAATATTTTTCTACAATTGAAGATGATAAAATTATAACAATAGCAAAAAACGAAAAACGCGTAATTTTAACAAAAGATGAGCAGCTTGCTAAAATTGCCGAAAAACAAAATGTTATTGCGATTCTTATTCGAGGAAATGATGAATTAGAACAAATTGCACAAATAGATGCAAAGATTAAACTTGATAAAGTTATGATGGAACCAGGCAATTCTCGCTGTGTTGCCTGCAATGGAAACTTGCATTTAATTGAAAAATATAGGATTATAGGTAAAGTTCCAGAAGGAGTACTTTCTAGGGAGGAAAAGTTTTGGATGTGTAATTCTTGTAAGAAGATTTATTGGCAAGGTTCACATTTTAAAAAACTTCAAGAATTCGCTTCTAAAGTAAATGATAGGATCAAATGAAATTATCAGACTACGATGGAGAGATATTGGTAAAAACAGCCAGGTTAGTCGTTACAGAATACCTCAAGAGAGGTAGAATGATGGATGTATCAAATGAAATAAAGGTAAAGTTTTCCTATAATTCTGGAATTTTTGTTACTCTTACTAAAGAAGAAAATCTAAGAGGTTGCATAGGATTTCCTACACCAGATAGAAAACTTTACAGTTCCCTTGTGGATTCTGCTGTAGCAGCAGCTACTGAAGATCCTCGATTTGCTCCAGTGAAACACGAGGAACTAGATGATATTATCTTTGAAATAACTATACTTACTCCTCCTGTTGTTATAAAGGTCAAAAATCCTTCAGAATATCCAAGCATGATAAAGATAGGTAGAGACGGTCTTATTATAAAATGGCAGTTTGGATCAGGTTTGCTTCTTCCTCAAGTTCCACTCGAATATGGGTGGAATGAAGAAGAGTTCCTTAATCACACATGCGAAAAGGCTGGTGCTTCAAAAGATTATTGGAAGCGAAAAAGTACTCAAATTTTGAAATTTGAGGGTATTGTTTTCAAAGAAACAAAACCAAATGGGCCTATTAAGAGGGTTGAATTATCTTAGTTCTCCCGTAATTGCATCAAGTAGAATTTCTTTGCCCTCTTGCAATGAATCATAGTCGGTTTTCTTTGCGATTACGAGTGGGATGTTTGAAATTGCACAGCCTGAGGCAGTTGTTAGGTCCGCCTTGAGACAAATTATTCCTAATGGAGCACATTTGTTATATTTTAAAGAATAGATAGTATATGCTCCAACACTACTTCCTATGCCGAAAGGAAAGGCAAGAATCTTGTTACTGATGGATTTACCAAAGAGATCATGATTTTTGTCGTGAATTATTCCAGTTTTTTTATCAATGCCTCCAAGAAAATTTATTGGAGATTTAGTAATTAACAAGGAACCTTTGACGTTCCCCTTTACGATTACTTGTACGTTCATATTGTTTCATCATTTATTATCTGTTTCAAGCTCTTGAGATTCACTCCAACTTCGTTTGAAGTGTTGAGATAGTATGCTCCTTTTACACTGTTAGTAATCACTGCATCTACATCGTCCTTATCAATTAGTGGTGTAAGACACGTACAACAATCATATAGCACTTCACCACCAGCACGCTCTAACTCATTTGTAAATCCCAAATCTTTCATTTGTCCTTTGATTGCCCTTGGGCAAAAGATCATACAGCGCTTCCTAAATGATTTTCCCTTTAACATTGCAGTCAAATCAGCAATTTCTTCAATTCCAAGTTGAGGACTGCCAAGCGCTATTACATCTCCCTTCTCAGAAGTATTAAGCTCATCATGAATTATTTGCATTTCTTTCTTATCAAAATCCATTTTCTCTCCTACCTCTTCTCCTATTGTAAACATTCCACACCTACCAGATGTACCCATCCCAGCACACAAAGATTTACAACTTCGTCTATCAATATCTCCTGTTCCCGAAAAAGCCACAGAGCTTCCTGCTACTTTACCAGCAAAATATCCAAGCATACCATATGCTAGTTCATCAGGAGTCTCAACTTTCATCCGAATTGTCAGGTTGGGTCTTCTTACTTTATCATCTCGGAGGTCTGAACATGGACTCTTACCTGTGATTGCACTAGCGAGTGCGCTAAATGCACCTTCCTTATTGGTCTTGAGTCCTGAAACCGAATTTGCATAAATTGCTGCATTACTTTCTGCAAAGGAAACATGTGTTCCATGCTCTGGTACATCAAAGATTTCATACGGGATACATGAAAAGGATGGAATAGCTCCCATTTTTTCATATGAATTCTTGATACTTTGCTGACCCTCTATGAATTTGGCATCTAATTTGTAACGTGAAACTGTATCAAAATCGAATCCCATTGGGTTTACGGTTGTTTTTACAGTGAATTTAGCATCTCTACTGAGATGCGAGAGAAAGTCTTTTCCTGCATCCCCTATGGTGTTATAGTTCACTCCAGAAAGATGAGCCCATTTTATTGGGATTAGCCGATCTGATTGTGTGGCTTCTCCAATTGCTACCAGAACCCTATAGGCAAGGGAAAGAGTTTCCCCATGCCTTCCGTCAAGTGCGGCTTCTTCATATTTTGTTAATTCCAATATACGCCCTTGTTATAACAGATATAATACTTCTATGCTTAATATCAAAATCTATTGGACAAAATACAAAGAATTCTAGGTGGAATGGTTTCAACAATGAATTCTGTCAAGCCTCCCCGTATGACAGCACTTAGAGAACTGCGTGATGCTGAGAATGGAAGTCCATTAAGCATCCTGATAGGAACAATTCTTTCTGCCAGAACGAGAGATGAAAATACTTCTGCGGTAGTGAAAATATTGTTTTCAAAATACAAGACTGCCCAAGAACTTGCTAACGCAAAAGTATCTGATGTTGAGAAGATTATCAAAAGAACTGGGTTCTATCGTGTGAAAGCAAAGAGAATAATTGAAGTCGCATCAATTATAGATTCAAAATTTTCTGGCATGGTCCCAGAAACTATGAAAGAGTTGCTTAGCTTACCCGGGGTAGGAAGAAAGACAGCAAATTGTGTTTTGGTTTATGCTTTTAACGAGCCTGCAATACCCGTTGATACACATGTGCATAGAATTTCAAATAGACTTGGATTAGTAAAGACCAAGATTCCTGAAGAAACTGAGGTTGAATTAATGAAGAAAATTCCAAGGAGATATTGGACAAGAATTAATGATACATTTGTTATGTATGGACAAAATATCTGTAAGCCTATCTCGCCAATGTGTTATGCGTGTCAGATAAAAAGAGAGTGTAGCTACTACAAATCTAGGTAGTACTTTCTGAGAGTCTTTTTGTCTCGTCCGTTCTCTTTTTTGTTTTTAGCAAGACTACAATTATCGCAACTGTTACTGCAAGTACGATAAATGGCATGTAGAAAATAGGATTTTGGGCAGGATCTCCCGAGACAAAGCTAAAGGTCATCTTCCCTGAGATTACAGGTGGAGAGTCAGATGTAGAATTCATCCCAAAGACTGTAAACTCCCTTACTGTAAATCCTGCTATGTCCAAGTTAGAAACAGCTTCTCTTTGCCCAACACTTACTGTTAGACCTCCATTACTTGAATGGGTTGCAGTTATTGGTTTATCAGCAGTCCATCCAAGTTTCTTTTCTTGATCAATTACAAAGTATCCATCTTCTGGAGTATTGACAGCTACCCAGAATGTGTTATCTGGAGGACCGCCCATACCAATTTCGATAAACTTTGCCTCGTTAAGATCTTCATACAACCTTACAACTACACTACCTTCTTGATTGGAATACTGCAATTTATTTTCCATTTCGACTTGCCAGTTTGTTGCATGCTCATGTTCTAGCTTAAAGATTGATGGATTTTTATTATTTACGTTAAACATGCCATATGGGACTTCAACGGAATCATAACGTTCAGATTTGTTCATGGTGGATTCCTGAGCATAGACGGGTGCAAATGAAGCGGTCAATAAAAGTAAGGTTATCAATATTCGCATAATTTGAGCTGATCTCATTTCAATAAAAATCTAGTCGACAAAGGGATTACTCCACTTCATAAGCACTTTTGAAACTTCAGGCCTTATCATATATTCAGATGGGTTTTGTTTATCAAGTATCATTGATCTAAGTTTTGTTCCGCTAAGACTTTCTTGATACTCGGGTCCATGGGGACAATTCCGTTCACTTGCGAATGACAAACATTTTTTACAATAGAAAAAGGCTGGGAAAAAGATAGGTTCAATTCCAAGATCAGGATAATCATCAAATATTTTGTGTGCTGCAAATGGATCATAGTAGCTGCCCACGCCAGCATGATCACGACCAATTATTATATGTGTACATCCAAAGTTTTTTCTCATAATTGCATGATGTATGGCTTCTTTTGGGCCTGCATACTTCATTTCTGTATGCAATGTGGCAAGAAAGCATCGATTTCTAGGATAATAATGTTCTATTAGAGTTTCATAAGAGGCTACAATTACTTCGTCTTTGTAATCTCCAGATTTTTTTTTCCCAATAAGCGGATTTACAAATAACCCATCGTGTGTGTTAAGAGATGCTTTTTGAAGCATCTCATGTGCTACATGTGGTACATTTCTTGTTTGAAAAGCTACAATAGTTTTCCATCCAGCATTTTGAAAAAATTCGCGAGTTTCTAAGGGTGTTTTTCTATACCTCCGAATAGGGTTTTCTAGAGGTCGTTTCACATATTCAATTTTTCCTCCAACAAGAAAGTCTTTCATAGAAATGGTTTTTGCTACGCCTGGATGTTTTGGATCACTAGTCTTGTAAACATTTTTTGCCATATCATACTTGTCAAAAGTGTATACATCTTCTACATTCAAAATGGCAAAATTTATTCCATCATGACTGAGTGCAACATTTCTCTCCTCCTTCATTCTTGCAGCAGTAATCTCATCGACATCAAGTACAATTGGAATCGTCCATGGTGTATCGTTTGATAATCTTCCTTTAGAGATGACTTGTACAAAATCATCCTGTACCAAAAATCCTTCTAGCGGGCTAAAAATTCCATCAGCTATATTTTCGATATCATTTGCAAGATCTGAATTAATAGATATTGAAAATAACCCACTTGGATCTCTCTTTGTAATTCTATTTACTAGCTTGCCTCCATGAGGTTTTGAGATACCAATATTTTCCAAGATATATCACTTGCCGTGGTCAGCATGTAACCCACATTCTTTCTGGTTGTCGGATTCCCACCACCACCGTCCTGCTCGTGGATGCTCTCCTATTTTGATTGCTCGTGTACATGGTTCACATCCTATGCTAGGAAATCCCATATCATGCAATTTGTTATATGGAATGTTATTTTTATTAATATAATTCCAAGTTTGTTCCCAACTCCAATCTATTATGGGATTTATCTTAATGATATGATTGTGATTTTTGTCAATCTCTATCCTATTTGCTTTTGATCTTACTTCAGTCTGATCTCCCCTCAACCCTGTAATCCATCCGTCCAATGTAGAAAGCATTCTGTTAAGAGGATGTACTTTTCTTATGCCACAACAGAGTTTTCTGTTACCAATACTGTGATAGAATAAATTCATCCCGTTTACACGAACCATTTGTTCTACCTCGTTATTATCTGGAAACATTATTTCGATGTTAATCTGGTATTTGTCACGTATAGCATCCATAACATCATATGTTTCTTGATTGAGTCGTCCAGTGTCAAGAGTAAAGATCCTTGCTTTTTCATTTATTTTCATGATCATATCAATCACAACTACATCTTCTGCACCAAAGCTTGAAGCCATAGCTACTCTTGGATGAAAATTATCTAAGGTCCATTGTAGAACCTCTTGAGGAGTCTCGAGTTTTTCATTTAACTGCTGTATTTGCTCAGCAGTAAACTTGGACATAATTAAAAAATTCTTTATTCGTCATATAATTATTTAGGTTCATTATTCATTCTAGAGTTATAAATGAGTTACAATAATGAAAAAAGAATGTCTGAAAAAAATGTCATTATTGTCTTTCCATCAATTTATTCATTAAATAAAATCAAGACTCTCATAACAAGCATTGCACAAACTCTTAGGATTAAGAATCAGCCAGTCAACACAATAAGACAAGATGAATCTGTAATAGTGGTAGATGCAAGTGACCCAGTACTTGCTTCATCTGCTATCAGCATGCTATTTGGGATAGAACGGGTTGCAATTTCAAGAGAAGTAGATAGTAATTTTGATTCTGCACTAGCTTCCATTGTAAATATTGGCTTGAGCTTACTTTTGAGGGGTGAGACATTTCATATCAAGGTAGAAGGAAAGACAAAAAACTTTTTGGTAAAGGATTTGGAGATTGCTGCCACTGCTTCTTTAATAGATAAGAGTGTAGCTCTTCAAGTAAAACCTGCTTCAGAGGAAGACCATGATAAATTAATCTACACTTTCCTGACAGATTCACATGCTTATGTTTGCATTTTCATAGATAAGGGATTAGGCGGCTTACCATATGGTTCGCAAGGTAAAAAAATTCTATGTTGCATATATGATGAACTCTCAGCAATATCTTGTCTCCAAACCATTAAAATGGGATTTGATGTAAAATTCCTAATCTGCTATCGCAATGAATCAGATTTACTTAGATTATCTAAAATGATAGTCAAGATAATACCAAGGGTTAATCAAGAAACAATCTTTCTTAATGTATGTAGGTTAACAGGAAATTCAAGTTTACTGACAATGATTAATACGATAACTCACATTATGATATCACTTGCATTGAAAGAAAAGATTAACAGAATTGCTCTAGCAACATCCCCGATGATTTTTCCAGCATCTTTTGTGGAATCTAATTCCTACCTAGTTTTTAAAAATAAGCTATTCCCATGGTTTCCATTATCAGGTATAGATAATGGAATTCTAGAAAACGCGCGTGAGATTGGCCTTGAAAAATATATATCGAATTTGAAAGAGCTATGTAAAAAGCGTCTTGACGAAAAAAAAGTCTCAATCTCTGAGGCTTCAAAAAATGCGAAAGATTCGCTCAAAACCTTAAAATCTATATCGATCACTCTTGGTCCAAATAATTTACATGACATAATTGATTCGTTGAAGTCACAGCATTGAGAATTTAACTGGGAGAATTTACTTTTGACTATGAAGAAAATAGGGGGATTCATCTATCCTTGGGGAAACGGTCATTTTACCAGAATGATGCACCTTGACAAAGTAATCCGCGAGACAATGAAGAATGATATTGAAATACATTACTCGAGCAGCGGTGAAATATATCAAAAATTACTAAAAAAATTCGAGGAAAAACGTTTAATTCACAACATCGATATGCCCATCCCAATAGATGGTAAAAAAGGTCCAAGCGTTTTCTTGTCCTTGTATAATTTTTTACTACCAGTTAAGGATCGTGCACCTCTTCTCTCAGTCATGGCAAATTATTTACGCAGTGAAGGAAGGCTCTATGATAATCAAAAATTCAATTTAATAATAAACGATGGAGATGTAGGTTCCAATGCTATTGCAAAAAGGAGAAATGTTGATTCTATTTTCATCACTAACCAGTTTAGACCAAGACTTTGGGCTTCTAGGTTCTACCTTTATCCGGGATTGTTATACATATCAGCAAATATCGCAAAGGCAACAAAAATAATAGTTGCTGATTCTGCTCCACCTAATACCATATGTGAGTACAACCTGAACTTCCCTGATAAACTGAAGGAAAAAGTGATTTATGCTGGTCATTTTTCAAATGGCATAGTAAAACATTCAGAACCCAAATCTGATTTTGAGAGATTGATAGAAACTGCAGATAACTTTGGATATTGGATGATAACTGGTAATAAATCGACTAATGAAATTACCCGCAGCACATATGAAAAGATTTTTCGTAGATCTGAAATGGATAGTGAAAGGAGAATCATTTCCCATGCAAGGAAGGATACATCTCTTGACAAAGTACTAGGTAAAGATGGAAAAACATATTCCATTGCAGAAGCCTGCGAAAAAAGAATAGACTGGATTCAAATCGATATTGGTTTTATGTCAGAACAAGAGAAGGATAACGTCTTGAATTTATGCAAATATGCTGTAATAAATGGCTCTCATACAGCAATGGGTGAGATATTAGGAGGGAAGGCAAAACCAATCATAGGTATTCCTGTTTATGATGAACATACAAATCAAATAAAGTGGGCACAAGACAGGAAGCTTGGAATTTTGTCTACTAGCATCAAGAATACCATTAAGGCTGTTTCCCAGATACATAGAAACTACAACAAATACCAAGAAAACCTTGCCGAGTTTTGTAGAAACTATGACACAAATGGTACAAAAAATACTGTCAAGATAATTTCTGAGATGCTAAAAGACCAGAAAGAATTATAATTTTTCAACATAAACACTAAGTTCTGGTACGCGGCATTTTCGATGGGCGAACTGACCTTTTGGGATGAAGACAAAGACCGCGTACCAGAAATTGGCAAAAGCTTTTATGGATAACTTTGATGATCGCCGTCATTGACTGAATGTCCAGAATGTGCAGCTAAAGAGGTAGTTATAGAAATGAAATTTGATCCTAATACAAAACACTTTATTTGTAAAAAGTGTGGTTTGTTTGCTACGAGAGAACAGATAAGCGATATAAGATATAGACTAAATAAAAAAGAAAAAACACGTGAGGATAAGCATGATGAATACCGTGATTGGTGGCAATCAAGTAAGAAAGAAAAACAAGGTTAGGGAGGAGTAAATCAGATATGGTAAAGGAAATTCCAAAGTGGGCACAAGACGAAATAAAGAATGCAAAGTTCAGCAAACCAGAGTCGCTTACGAGGACTGGCTACATACTAGAGATTTATGACAAAGACATGAGGATAGATGCTCAGCTTTATGAAGCTGTTGAAGATGGAAGAAAAATTATTGAAGGAATGAATTTACCAAAGAAAATCAAACCATCAAGTCTCTCCAAGGGAGTTGTCTATGAATTTGCAATAAATTCTTACAAAGCACCTTTGAGCAAAAAAGTAATAGAATTCCTAAAAAAGGAGATGGAAATTGATATGGATGCTATCTACCAATTCGAGCTTACCAATCTTGAATTAATGGATGTAGACTCGGATTCCTCTAGCGATGAGGAATCAGATGAAGAATGATTTAATCTTTTTAATCTAGGTCAGATCTCATTGATTTTCTAAAAATTCCACCTATTAGTGGGTTTATTAGATATGGAAAGGTCTGTTTCAGCCATATAGCAAATCGCACTACTTGAGGGACCACAATCTCAAGTCTTGGTGATGATGATGCCCTCACGACTGCTTTTGCAACAGTACTTGCACTAAGAGACGTCATTGAATATCTTGGCATTTTATCAAATGATTTGCCATCAAAGAAATTCGTTCTTACCATAATGGGACTTACCACAGTTATTCCAACTCCAGTTCCTTTCAATTCATGAAATAATGCTTCCGAGAATCCCAACATAGCGAATTTCGATGCACAGTATGATGCCATTCCTGGAATTCCAATGCTTCCAGCTACTGATGCTACATTGACTATATGACCGGACCCTTGTTTTAGCATTTTTTGAAGAAATATCTTTGTGCAATACATTATACCAAAAAAATTAGTTAACATCTGCGCTTCCATTTCTTCAATTGATATATTGTTCACAGTATTATATACCCCAAATCCTGCGTTATTTACAAGAATATCAACCGAGTCAAATTTTTCTAGTACAACTTTGCTGAGTTGCTCTACCTGATCTTTTTTGGAGACATCACATGGACATACAAGAATTTGAGATTCATATTTTGACAATCTCGTTGCAACCTCTTCTAATCGTTCTCTGTTCCTAGATACCAAGACAATTCTAGCACCTAGTTTTGCAAATTCCTTAGCTGATTGTTCACCAATTCCGCTTGAGGCTCCTGTAATTATAACTACTTTACCAGAATAATTCAATATGAAAATAATATGAGATTGAAAATAAAGTGCTTTCTATGCAGTTTTTGTACTCTTTATACTTGGATAAACTATTTTCATAAGAAAAAGCCAACTTATAACAAGGCCGACATGGTAAGTAGCAATTCTCCATGCAATCACAATATTCCATTGAAGACTATTCTTTGCTGCCACGAAGGTAAGTGTATTAAGGTGGCCTAGATAAGCCCATATAGAGAATTCGGTAAGACCGGAGCCACCGATAGTTACAGGTAAATTACCAATAGCATTTGATGCCATTGTAGCCATAAGCGAATGGAAAAAGTCTATGGTATAACCTGCTCCACTTGCAATTATCATAAAGGAAAGGCCATAAAGTGACCAAGTAAATACAGAAATTATTATTGATACAACAAACGCTTTTTTGATTTTCTTATCATGAAGAGTTTGTCTACTCATATCACATATTTCTGTCATCCAAAGATTGGTTTTGTCAATGTAATTCATCGAACGTTCTTTTCCAACTCGTATGGCTATTCTAGAAGCCCACTTAGGTACTTGGAATGTCCTTTTAGATGATAAAAAGAATAAGGTGGACCATACCCCAGTTACTGGAATACTGACTGCAAGTATTGCTATTCCAATGACATAGGCGCCATAAACGAAAGATATCACTGCTGCGGTGATTGCAAATGATCCTGCAACCAATACTTCTGTTACAATCTCTATTATTGTAACCCAGGATGCCTTTCCTACAGCAATACCTTTCTTATTTAACCACATAATTCTGACCAGTTCTCCTCCAACAAAAGATGGTGTAGTAGATGTGACAAATTCACTACCTATCCTTACAGAAATTGTCTTCCAATTCACATCTACTGGGCCTAGAAATTTCTTGACTAGATAATTGAACTTTAACCCTTGAGTGAGCAGTTTACATGCCATTACTAATGCGGCAGCCACAAATGGTATGATACCTATTGCGAGTAGATTTGCTAAGCTTACGTTAAATGTAACCGCAATGATAAGAAATGGTATAACGCTTACTGGCAAAGCAAGGAGTTTCCAATTCATCGCATGCTTTACTCATGGATGGAAATATAAGCTCAACATAAAATAAATTATCAGAAAAATGAAGGTAATTTTTATAGTTGGCACTGCAGGAGCGGGAAAATCGTTACTAGCCTCAAAAATATTTGATTATTACACAGGAAATGGCGCCTTTGTAGGAATGTTGAATTTGGATCCAGCCGTAGAGAATCTCCCATACACTTGTGATATAGATATTAGAGATTACATCGATATAGTATCTATTATGAGACAGTATGATCTTGGTCCTAATGGATCAATGATTATGGCAAATGATCTTATCGCCTCCAGAATAGATGAATTGCAACATGAGGTAGATGATGTAAATCCTGATTATCTGATTGTAGATACACCTGGTCAGATAGAGCTGTTTGCATTTAGGGCAAGTGGACCCTTTGTCATACAAAACTTGACCGCTGAACAAAAAACATCAATATTTCTTCATGATGGATCACTAGTAACAACTCCAACCAATTTTGTATCGATTGCATTGCTTGCTACTTCTGTAAGATTAAGGCTTGGTATACCTCAAATTAATGCATTAACGAAAGTAGATCTTATAGAAGATAAGATTAAAGATATACTAAATTGGTCCACAAACATGACAAGTCTAGAAAATTCCCTTTCTAAAGAAGCTAATGGCGAAACCTATACTCTCGTGATGAATCTTCTTCGAAGTCTTAACCTTGGAGGTTTTGCACAAGGATTGATTCCCATTTCTAATACTACTGGGGTAGGCATGGTCAATCTTCATAGCGCTTTGAGTCGCATACTAGATTTGGGAGAAGAGGTACAAGATTAATGCAAAGTGTAACTGCTAGAGCCCCTTGTTCAACTGCCAATTTAGGTCCTGGTTTTGATGTGTTTGGCTTGGCTCTAGATGCATATTATGATGAAGTCAAGTTAACAAGAGAAGGAAAAAAAATTATCATTGAAAGTTCAGATTCTATTCCTCTAAAACCAGAGAAAAATTCCGCCGGCCTAGTGATTAAGGAAATGGCAAAAAAATTCAAGATAAAATCGGGACTAAAGATAACGATTACCAAGGGCATACCTGCAGGATTTGGAATGGGTAGCAGTGCTGCTTCTGCAGCTGCTGCAGCAGTAGCTTTTAATGAATTGTTTGATCTTAATCTTGACACAAATATTCTAGTCCAGTTTGCAGGCATGGGTGAGAGAGCTAGTGCAGGATCCGTTCACTACGATAATGTTGCTGCGTCAGTTCTTGGCGGTTTTGTAATAGTAAAAACAGAACCTTTTAGCGTTATAAGTATTGATCCTCCAAAAGACTTGATCGTTTGTGTAGCCATACCTAAAATTAGAGTTCCTAAAAAAAAGACGAAAGTGTCTAGAGGTGTACTTCCCACTAAGGTGAGGCTGTCAGATCATGTGAAAAATCTTTCAAATGCATCTGCAATGATTGCGGGATTTATGAAGAAAGATGTAAACCTAATAGGTCATTCCATAACAGATGTAATTGTTGAACCCGCAAGAAAACATCTCATTCCTGGCTTCGACAATGTAAAAGCAAGTGCACTTAGAGCAGGAGCATTAGGAGTCACTATTAGTGGAGCAGGTCCATCAATCGTTGCATTTACCTCAGGATCTTCAAATGTTGAGAAAATACGCCAGTCAATGAAAAGGGGATTCGCTACAGCCAATATAGAATGTATAACTTTGAAATGCAAGGTAAGCAAAGGAGCTTTTCTGGTATAGTTATCTTTTTCCTAGGAATGCACGCATTCTTTCTTCTCTATCTTTGGTAGAAAAACATACTGACCAAGAATATATCTCAAGGCTCAATCCTGTATCGAGATTAGCGTCACCTCCTCTATTCACAAGCATTTTAGAAATTCCTATTGCATGATTGCTATTTTTTGCAATAGTCCTTGCATACGCCTTTGTTTCAGAAAGCAAATTCTCAGGAGATATTATTCTATTTATGAGACCCATTGAAAATGCCTCGTCTGCCAAAATTTTTCTACCGGAAAATATGAGATCTTTTGCTCTCGCTGGTCCAATAATCCGTAATAATCTCTGTGTGCCCCCCCAGCCTGGGCATATTCCCAATGTGACTTCAGGTTGACCAAGTTGAGCACCAGGTGATGCAAATCTGATATCACATGCAAGAGCCAGCTCGCATCCTCCACCCAGGGCATAACCGTTTACTGCAGCTATTACAGGTTTTTCTAGTTTCTCGATTTTGTTGAGTACTTCGTGTCCTCTGAGTGCATACTTTTCTGCCTCTGCGGATCCAATCTTACTCATATATTCGATATCTGCTCCAGCCGAGAAAGCCTTTGATCCTGCACCAGTGATAATAATTACTCTTGAAGAATCTTGTTTTAGGTTATCCAATAGAGAAATAAACTCATCCATAACATCTAGATTCATTGCATTTAGCTTATCTGGCCTATTTATCGTAACTTGAACAATTTCTTCTTCTTGTTCGATTTTAAGATATTTCATAGAATGAAAATATTTTAGGAGAAATTAAACTTTCGAATATAGTTCCAAATAGAAACTGAGTTATACTACAGCCCTCACAGTGTAACCAGCTTGAATCCACTTGGATTGTTAACATCCATCGGGGCCTCAATCAGCTGGGGTACCTTTTTTGTTCCGGTCAGAAAAGTAAATGTTGCAAACATAGGATTACTTCAGGGTTCAACAGGAATTGGTGTTCTAATTTTTGCGATACCTGTAGGTTTTTTCTGGGGATTCCAAATTTTACCGAGTGGTCTCCTTAGTGGGGCAATATGGACTGCAGGAAATTTACTGGCACTGTATTCGGTGAGATTAATTGGCCTTTCAAGGACCTCACCATTTCTTGCAGGTTTTAGTATTCTGGTTTCATTTGTTTGGGGAACCCTCTTCTTTGGAGAGAGGTTCAACTACATGATACTTGCGTTTGTGGCAGTGGGATTGCTTCTGGGTGGGTTACCATTTGTTTCCAGTGCCACAAAAACCTCAGCCATGCAGCGAAGAGGATATTTTGTAGCTGCAGCCTCAGGATTAGTAGGAGGTTCTTACGTTATTCCAATGCAGGCTACACACTCTCTTCAATCAGGATTCTTTTCGTCTAGTTTATCTATTTTTGCGATTGGGATACCACTGCTATTTTTTTCAAGAAGATGGATAAAAAAAGAGATTCTTGCAGGAATGCTTTCGGGAAGTTTATTCAACGTTGGAAGTTTGTCTGTCCTAATTGCTATATCGTTTATAGGAATCACAGTAGCGTATCCGATTTCTCAGACAGCCACTCTTTTTGCTGTATCTTGGGGTATTTTATATTTCAAGGAAATAGTGCACAAGCGTAACATATTACGAGTCATCACTGGTTCTATAATGATACTCTCTGGAGCGGCCCTACTGTCAATTGCTTAAGCATTTTATTTGGCATATTGAAAACAATTCCAACTTGAAAGCAGTTGTAGTGTTTAGTGGTGGATTAGATTCTGTTTGTACTGCAGTATACCTTCAAAAAAGACATGATATCTACGGTATCACTTTTTCTTATGGTCAGAAGGCTTCTAAAGAAGTGGAAATCTCACAACAATTTTCAAAATTGCTAAAATTTAGAGACCATAAGATTGTCAATATAGAATTCATGAGAGATTTATACCAAAACACAAATGTCTTAACTAATCCCAAAACTATAGCTCCCCCCAAATTTGATTATTCTATAGTTGTACCAATAAGGAATGCGATATTTCTTTCTATAGCATCAGCATGGGCATTTTCAAATAAGGCTGAACTTGTTGCCTATGGAGTTCATACTGATGATATAAGATACCCAGATTGTAGGCCTCCTTTTACAAGATTACTCACAAAAGCTCTCAATGAAGGTGAACATGATGGAATAAGACTTCATCTTAGAAAAAGAATCAAAATTTGGAGTCCATTTATGAGCAATCTTTCAAAAAGTCAACTTCTCAGGATAGGATATAGAGAATTAGGAGAATCTATTTTCAAAACTTGGAGCTGTTATGAAAACAAGAGGATTCACTGTGGAAAGTGTGAGTCGTGCAACAATCGAAAGTTAGCATTTCTTAATGCGAAGATAATAGATAAAACCAGATATCAAAAAAGCAATTAGATCTTTGATAGAATTGGCTTTCTCAGTATGATTGGTCTT
>Ga0335085_10005607_pt1 | contig 20076 bp, 18 predicted proteins | sample Lox_Sample_45_FD_206712 | JGI IMG/M metagenome (GOLD analysis project Ga0335085, IMG submission 206712) | Soil microbial communities from Loxahatchee National Wildlife Refuge, Florida, United States - Lox_Sample_4.5 | ecosystem: Environmental > Terrestrial > Soil > Wetlands | place: USA...
GTCGAGACGGCGCTCGACGCGTGGGGCTGGCCCGGGGCGAGCCGGTAGCCCGCGGGTGAACCGGTGCGAGGCGATGCCGCCTACCAGAGCCGGTGAACGTGCTCCCGGATCATCTCGTCGTAGACGGCCTTCACCTTCGCCATCTCCGGCGGCCCGAGCGGCGGCAGGTCCGCGGCGGCGGCGTTCTGCGCGGCCTGGAGCGGGGTCCTGGCGCCCGGGATGGCGCAGCTCACCGCGTCGTACATGAGGATCCAGCGGAGCGCGAGCTGGCTCAGGGTGGCGCCGGCCGGCACGAGGGGTCTCAGCCGCTCCACCGCGGCGAGGCCGACCTCGTAGGGCACGCCGGAGAAGGTCTCGCCCTTGTCGAAGGACTGGCCCTCGCGGTTGAAGCTGCGGTGGTCGTCGGCCGCGAAGGTCGAGTCGGCGCGGAGCTTGCCCGTGAGGAGCCCGCTCGCCAGCGGCACCCGGGCGAGGATTCCCACCCGGCGCGCCGCCGCCTCGGCGAAGAAGGTCTCCGCCGGCTTCAGCCTGAACATGTTGAAGATGATCTGGACGGTCTCGACGTTCGGGTGTCGGAGCGCTCGCCGCGCCTCGTCCACCGTCTCGACGCTCACGCCGTAGTGGCGGACCTTGCCGGCCCGCTTCAGGTCGTCGAGGATCCCGAAGACCTCCGGCCGGTCGTACACGGCGGGGTGGGGGCAGTGGAGCTGGAGCAGATCGAGGGCCTCCATCTCGAGGTTCTTCAGGCTCCGCTCGATCCAGGCCTCGAGGTTCTTGCGCGAGTAGCCCTCGGGCGTCTGCACCGGCAGGCGCCGGCCCGCCTTCGTGGCCACCCAGATCCGCTCGCCGGGCCGCTCGCGGCGGAGCCGCGCGATGAGGCGCTCGCTCCGGCCGTCGCCGTACACGTCCGCCGTGTCGATGAAGTTGATGCCGGCGTCGAGGGCGGCGCGGAGCGCCTGCAGCGACACGTCGTCGTCCACGGTTCCCCAGGCACCGCCGATGGCCCACGCCCCGAAGCTCACGGCCGAGACCTGCATCCCGGTGCTGCCGAGCGCCCTGAATTGCATGTCCGCACTCTACCTCCGCGCGCGGGGATCGGGTCGATCGGCGTCGCTCGGAAGGCGTCGGCCGCCCCTCGACTTCGCCTGCCCCGAGCCTAGCCGAGGGGCTCGGGGCGACCGGTGTTGAGCGGGTGGCTTCTTCAACAGTCTGCTAGGCCGCCTTCGGAGTGGCGACGACCTTCTTCACCGCCTCGACCTCGAGGGCGATCTCGATCTTCTCGCCGACGAGCACACCGCCGGTCTCGAGCGCGGCATTCCACACGAGGCCGTAGTCGCGGCGGTCGAGCGAGGTGCGGGCCGAGAAGCCGGCGCGCTCGTTTCCCCAGGGGTCCTTGCCGGTGCCGGAGAACTCGGCGTCGAGCACGACCTCCCTCGTCACGCCGTGCATCGTGAGGTCGCCGGCGACCTTCAGGCCCTCGCCGGCCTTCTCGACCCTGCGCGAGCGGAAGGTGATCTCCGGGAACCTCGCCGCGTCGAGGAAGTCGGCGGAGCGGAGGTGGTTGTCGCGGTCGGCCACCTGCGTGTCCACCGAGGCCGCGTCGATCGTCACGGCGACCGACGAGCGGGTGACGTCGCCGGCGTCGAGCTGGACCGCGCCCGACCAGCGCGTGAACGCCCCGCGCACCTTCGAGATGACCATGTGCCGGACGGAGAAGCCGATGGAGGAGTGGGAGACGTCGATGTCCCAGGTCTGCGTCGCCATGTTCGTGTCCTTTCGAGTTCGGCGAGCGACCGTTTCGTCCGCCGTCGGGGAGGAATCTGCTACCGTTCCCCTGAAGGCACAAGCGGTCCGAATGCACAACTCTGTTCCAATGGAGGAACGATGGATCTCAACCTGCTCGCGGTGTTCGAGGCGGTGGCCCGCACCTCCAGCTTCTCCGCGGCGGCGAGGGAGCTGGGCTGGCCCAAGTCCTCCGTCAGCAGGGGGATCGCCCGGCTCGAGTCGGAGCTCGGCGCCCAGCTCCTCTTCCGCACCACGCGCCAGGTCTCGCTCACGGCCGAGGGCACGGCGCTCTACGATCGGGTGGCGCCGCCCCTCGGCACGATGAGAGCCGCGGTCGAGAAGCTGCCGGAGCAGGCCGAGGTGCCGTCGGGGACGCTCCGGGTGACGGCGCCGGTGGACATCGGCGTCCTGTTCCTGGCCGAGGTGGTGGCCCGCTACACCGCGCGCCATCCGGCGGTGCGCGTGGAGCTCGAGCTCACCGGGAGGGTCGTGGACCTCGTGAAGGAGGGGTTCGACGTGGCGCTGCGGGTCGCCGCGAGACTCGCGGACTCGACGCTCGTGGTACGCCGGGCGGCGCCGGTGGTGATGCGCTGGTACGCGTCGCCGGTCTATCTCGCTCGCCGGGGCACGCCGCGCAGCGAGGAGGACCTGGCGGCCCACGATCGGGTTGCGTTCCGGAGCGGGCCGCAGCGCCTGCGGGTGAGCGCACCGCGCGCGGCCGGGGCCGTTGACCCGGAGGCGCGGATCGTGGCCGACGACGTCCTCTTCCTCCGCGACGCAGTCCGGGCCGGCTCCGGGATCGGCCTGTTGCCCGCGCTCACCGCCGAGCCCGAGGTGCTGGCGGGCACCCTCGTGCGGGTCCTGCCGAAGGTGGAGCGTGCGGCCGGACACCTCCACATCGTGACGCCGGGCGCGCGCCAGGTGCCGGCCAAGGTGACCGCCTTCCGCGACCTCGTGCTGGAGCTGCTCCGCGCGCGGGAGGGCAGCCTCGCCCCGGCGTGAACGGCGGCGGAGGGCCCTCAATCGGATAGGATGCCGTCCACGGGAGGGGTCCCATGGAGAATTCGAGCCGGGCGGGCTTCAGGTTCGCGGTCGCGGGCATCGCCGCGGTCGCCGCGGTGGCGGTGGTGCGGGCCGGATCGCCGGCATGGCAGCAGCGCCTGGAGGCGTACCGCTCCGAGCAGTGGAAGGCGCGAAGCCAGGCGAAGGAGTCTGCGGAGATACTGGACGTGAAGTACGGCACGCCGGAGGTGACGTTCGCCGAGCCCCGCTGCACCGCGCCCGGCGAGACCGCCAGCGTATCGCTCCCAGGAAAGCTCGCTGCCGGCTCGCTCGTGGTGGTCGAGAGCGACGTCGTGAAGGTGGCCTCGGAGAAGGTGAGCGCGAAGGGCTGGGAGGCGAAGGTGACCGTCCCGGCGGACGCGCCGCCCGGGCCGGTCCACGTGACGATCGTGGCGCCGGTGACGACGCGTGAGGTCGCTGGGCCACTCCTCGACATCTGCGGGAAGTACGAGCTCGCCCTCGCGCTCGAGAACGGTTTCGCGCTGCGCGTGGCGCCGTCGGGCGACGCCCACGTCGCCACCTGGACGCGCCCGCCCGCGACGGCCTCGCTGCGGCAGGGACCCGCGAAGGTCGAGGCGCACGGCCACGGCTCGCTCTCGGTGGAGCTCTCCGAGGATCCGGCGGCGATGCAGGCACGCATGCAGGCGGTCATGACGAGCGAGGAGATGGCGCTCCTCCAGGAGTCGCAGAAGGCGTGCGACTCGAAGGGCCCCATCGAGAAGTTCCTCGCCTGCGTGCAGGGCTACCAGAAGAAGGCGGAGGCCGCGAAGCAGAAGCGGATCGACAAGGCCGCGAAGGAGGTCCCGCCCTGCGGACACGCCTCGCTGGAGCTCGCCGCCGGGAAGGCCGCCGGGTACTTCAAGCGCTGCGACGAGGACATGCCCGAGGTGGCGGTCACGGGGACCTACCGGGTCGCCGGCAAGTAACGTGGCCGGAGCGGGGGATCGGCGGCTCGGCATCTCGGTCGGAGCGCTGTGCCTGGCCGCCGGCGTGGTGGTCGTCCCCGGCCTCGCCTCGCCGTTCCTCGCACCGAGGAGCGCGCTCCTCGGCGCCGCCGCGCTCTCGGCCACGGTGCTCGTGGCGAGCCGGCGAACGCTCGCCGCTCCCGGCGGGTCCGCGTGGCTCCTCGCCTGGCCGGCCACGGCCGCGCTCGCCGCCTTCGTCGGCGACCTCACCCGACCGGGCGCCGCGCTCCAGGCGGTCGCGGCGGGGCTGCTCGCGGCGGCGCTCGCACGGCTCCGCCCGGCGCCCGGCCCGGCGCTCACCGGCCTCGCGTTGGGCGGCGCCGCCGACGCCGCGGTGGTCCTCGCGCAGGCGGCCGGGCTCGACCCCTTCACGCTCGCCGGGCTCGCACCGGCCGCGGCGGGCGACCGCCTGCGCCTCTACGGCACCTCGGGCAACCCGGACTTCGCGGCCGCCCTCATCGTTCCGGCGCTCGTGGCGGCCGTCGCCGAGGCGGCGGCCGCCGGCCCGGGACGGCCCGTCCGCCGCGCCGCTCTGGCCGTCGCCGCGCTCCTCTGCGCCGCGGCGCTCGTCCCGCTGCGCTCGCTCGCCACCGCACCGTCGCTCCTCGCCGGAGGCCTCGCCGCCGCGTGGGCGCTCCGCGCGCACCGACGGGCGCTCGGGGCCGCGGCCGTCCTGGCCGTCCTGGCGGCGCTCGCGGCGGCAGCGGGCGCGGCAGGCCGCGACCTGGCCCGCGCGGCCGAGGGGCGGCTCCACCTCGTCGCCCAGGCCGTGCGCCATCTCGCCGACGGGCCGCGGACCTTGGCCCTCGGGCATGGCCCGGGTGCGTTCGTGTCCCTTCACGCCGCGTGGACCCGCGACGACCCGACCGCCTCGACGGAGGCGAGGTTCGCCGGCCCGCAGGATCACGTGCACTGCGATCCGATCGAGGTGCTGCTCGAGAGCGGCATCCCCGGGCTCCTCGCGATGGCCGGAGCGCTCGCCCTCGCGCTCTCCCGGGCGCTCGGGACCAGGCCGGGCGAGACGACGGAGGATGCCGTGCGCCGCGCGGCGATCGCCGCCGGCATCGCGTCGCTCTGCGCGCGCTCGCTCGTGGACTTCCCGCTGCACCGGCCCGGCGAGCTCGCGGTCCTGGCGGTGCTCTGCGGTCTCGCGTTCGGGCCGGCGAGGCGGATCGATCAAGCGATGGGCTTGGGGGCGAGGCCCTTCGACTCGAGGAAGGCCGGGTCGAACACCTTCGAGAAGTAGCGGCTGCCGTGGTCGGCGAGGAAGGTGGCGATGCGCAGGCCTTCCCCGCGGTGGCGCAGCGCCACGTCGTACGCCGCCGCCACGTTGAGCGCGGCCGAGGTCCCCACCACGAGCCCGTCCTCGCGGGCGAGGTGGTACAGCATCGAGATCATCCGGCCGTCGTCGAGTCGCATCGCCTCGTCCACGCGCGCACGCTTGAAGTTCTCGGTGATGCGCATGATCCCGATGCCCTCGGTGATGGAGGTCCCCGAGGTCTCGACCTTCCCCTCGGTCACCCAGGAGTAGAGCCCCGAGCCCGGTGGGTCCACGAGCACGACCCGCGTGCGCGGGTCCTTCGACTTCAGGAACGCCGAGACGCCGCCGAGCGTGCCGCCCGTGCCCACCGACGAGACGAGCACGTCCACGCGCCCGCCCGCCTGCTCGAGGAGCTCGGGGCCGGTGGTGGTCTCGTGGGCGCGGGCGTTGGCGAGGTTCTCGAACTGGTTCGCCCAGAACCAGCCGTTCTCCTCGGCGAGCTGCCTCGCCCGGTGGAAGAAGTGGTTCGGGTTGGCGAACGGCACCGGCGGCACACGCACCACCTCGACGCCCATGGCCTCGAGGAGCGCGTACTTCTCGCGAGACTGGTTGTCCGGCATGGTCACCACCACCCGGTAGCCTCGCTCGCGCCCGAGGAGCCCCAGGCCGATGCCGGTGTTCCCGGCGGTGCCCTCGACGATGGTGCCGCCGCGCGCGAGCCGCCCGTCCGCCTCGGCCTCGGCGATGATGCCCTTGGCCGCGCGGTCCTTGATGCTGCCGCCCGGGTTCATGAACTCGGCCTTGCCGAGGATCTCGTTCCCGGTGAGGCGCGAGAGCGAGCCGATGCGCAGGAGGGGCGTCCGGCCGACGGCGTCCCAGAGCGTGGAGACCATGACCGGCAGTGTAGCGGAGGAGCGGCGCCGCGGCAGGTAGGCGGCTAGGTCGTCCCCACGCCGTTCAGCCGCGCGGCGAGCCGGTACAGGTGGCAGCCCACGCAGAAGCCGGTCGCGGCGGAGAAGAGCGCGAGGCTCCCGACGGCCAGGCCGAGCACGGTGGCGACGGTGCCGAGGCCGACCGCGCCCGCGAGGCTCGCGACGCCGGTGAACGCGAGGCCGAGCTGGTTCGCGAAGCGGGGAGGGCGGGAGTCCTCGAGCGGGCCCTCGCCGATGCGCGGCTGCACGAGGTCGAAGTAGAGCCGGCAGGCCAGGCACCAGCGGCGCCCGAAGGTGAGCGTCACTGCGAGCTGGAGGGCCACGACGGCGAAGAGCGGCCAGGCCCCGCTGACGGCGCCGGCCACGGACAGGAGGCCGACGAACGTCTGGTTGAACCGCGGCGCGCGGGCGTCGATGACGCGCAGGTCGCGGTAGGGGTCGGCGGTGCGGGGCTTGGGCGTGGGCTGGGGCATGGCGGCTCCGGACGGTCACGGAAGCACATCCGTGATACCGGATGTCTAACATAACGGACGTCCGTTATGACGGACGGCCCTTCTGGGCCGCCGCCCGATGTCCCGGAACCGATGGACGGACGCCTAGACGGCGTCGAGCGCGGCCCTGAGCTCGGCGAGCAGGTCGCGCCAGTCCTCGACGCCGACCGACACCCGCACGAGCGCGTCGGAGACCCCGTACCTCCGCAGCTCCTCGGGCGAGAGCTCCGAGTGGGTGGTGGACGCCGGGTGGCAGGCGAGGCTCTCGACGCCGCCGAGGCTCACCGCGTTCTTCGCGATGTGCAGGTGGCGGAGCACGTCGAAGGCGGCCTTCTTGCCGCCGGCCAGCTCGAAGGCGAGCACTCCGCCGGGGAAGTCGCACTGCGCGTCGCGGATGCGCACCTGCTCGGGGTCGGTGAAGAGCGACGGGTAGTAGAGCCGCTCGATCTTGGGGTGGCCGTTCAGCGCCTCGGCGATGTGCTGGGCGTTCTTCGACTGGCGGTTCATGCGCAGGCCGACCGTGGGGAGCCGGCCGTCGAGCATCCAGCATTCGTCGGGCTGGAGGATGTTGCCGAGGATGGCGCGGGTACCGCGCAGGCGAGCCACGAGCTCCGGGTCCTTCGCGAGCACCACGCCGCCGAGCATGTCGCTGAAGCCGGAGAGGTACTTCGTGGCCGAGTACACGACCACGTCGGCGCCGAGCGGCAGCGGGTGCTGGAAGGCCGGCCCCATGAACGTGTTGTCCACCGCCACGACCGGCCGCTCCCGGTGGCGGGCGGCGGCCCTCACCGCGTCGGTCACGTCGGTCATGACGAGCGTCGGGTTCGCGGGGGTCTCGACGAGCACGAGCCGGAGGTTCTGCGCGCCCTCGATGGCGCCGTGGACGGCGGCGGTGTCGCCGGCGGGCACGGGGATGCCGTTCATGCCCCAGGGCTCGAGGAGCTGGTGCACCAGGTGCTGGGTGCCGCCGTAGATGGGCGTCGTGTACACGAAGCTCGCGCCCGGTTGGCAGAACGTGGTGAAGAGGGTGGAGATCGCGGCCATGCCCGAGTTGAAGACCGCCGCGGCAGTGGCTCCCTTCTCGAGCGGCACGACCTGGTCCTCGAGGATCTCGGCGTTCGGGTGGGAGAGGCGCGAGTAGATGAGCTCGACGTTCTCGCCGGGGGCCGCCTGGTCCTTGCCGAGCGCCACGCGGAAGGCGCGCTCGGCGGCCTCCGGGCTCGAGAAGACGTAGGTGGACGACCGGAACACGGCCGGCCGGGCGGAGCCGACGGAGAGGTGCGGGTCGAAGCCCCTCGTGAGGACCGCGGTGTCGGGCCGGACGACGTAGGGCGGGCGCTTGGAGTGAGGCATCGGGTCCCTCCGTGCGCGACCATACTCCCGGGCATGCGGATCGGAAGTCGAAATGGAGGCGGCTTCCGTGTCGTAGGATGAGGCATGGTCGGCTTCCTCCTGTGGGCGCTTCTCCTCGTCCTCTGCTGGCCGCTCGCGCTCCTCGCGCTCGTCCTCTACCCGGTCGTCTGGCTCCTGCTCCTCCCGTTCCGCATCGTGGGAATCGCGGTGGAGGGCGTGCTCGGGCTCCTCAGGGCCATCCTGTTCCTTCCCGCGCGCGTCCTGCGCGGTCCGCGCGCGATCCGGTGATGACGGCACGCGTGGCCGTCGCCACGCTGCGGCGCGGCACACCCCCAGAGGACGCGCGCCCGGGCGTGCCGCGGCGATGCCTCCCTGATAAACGTGGAGCGCTCCATGAGCCCCACCGAGCGCGCCATCGCAGGCCTGCCCCCGCACCTCAGGCGTTACGTGGTCCCCCAGGACTACGCCGCCTACACGCCCCGTGACCACGCCGTGTGGCGCCACATCCTGCGCCGCCTGACCGCCCATCTTCGCGAGCGCGCCCATCCCCGTTACCTCGCCGGCCTGGAGGCCACGGGCATCGACGTCGAGCGCATCCCGAGCCTCGACGAGATGAACCTGAAGCTCGCGCCGGTGGGCTGGTCGGCCGTCGCGGTGCGCGGGTTCATCCCGCCGGCCGTGTTCACCGAGCTGCAGAGCCGGCGCGTCCTCGCCATCGCCGCGGACATCCGCACCCACGAGCACATCGAGTACACACCGGCGCCCGACATCGTGCACGAGAGCGCCGGCCACGCACCGTTCATCGCCGACCCGACCTACGCCCGCTATCTCCAGGCCTGCGGCGAGGTGGGCTTCCGGGCGATCGCCACCTCCGAGGACGAGGCGGTCTTCGAGGCCATCCGCAACCTCTCCGTGGTGAAGGAGGACCCCACCGCCTCGCAGGCCGAGGTGGCGCACGCCGAGGAGCGGCTTCGCGCCGCGAGCGCGAGCGTGCGGGCGATCTCCGAGTCCACGCGGGCGAGCCGCCTCTACTGGTGGACGGCCGAATACGGCCTCGTGGGGACGCTCGAGGCGCCGCGCCTGTACGGCGCGGGACTGCTCTCCTCCATCGGCGAGGCCGAGCACTGCCTCACCGCGGAGGTTGAGAAGCTGGCGCTCTCGCCGGCCTGCGCCGACCTCGCCTACGACATCACGCGCATGCAGCCGCAGCTCTTCGTGGCGCGCGACTTCGACCACCTGTTCGAGGTGCTCGAGGCGTTCACCGCCAGCCTGTCATGGCGCCGCGGCGGCGACCACGGGCTCTCGCTGGCCATGCAGGCGCGCACCGTGAACCACCTCGCGCTCTCCGGCGGCCGCGAGCTGTCCGGGCGGGTGGTGGAGCGAGTTCCCGGGCCGGCGGAGGTGGCGCCCGGGCTCGCCACGGCGCTCGCGCGGCTGGAGGGCCCGGTGCTCGTCTCGCGCGGCGGGCGAGCGGAGCGCAAGCCCTGGCCCGGCGAGGTGGTGGTGGCGTTCGGCGAGGCCGGGCTGCCCGAGCGCGGCCCCTTCGACGCCCGCCTCCCCGGCGGCCTCGTCCTGAGCGGGTTCGCCGTCGGCGGCGGCGAGGTGGTGGACCTGCGCGGCACGCTCGACGGAAGGCCGCTGCCGCTTCCGAGCTGGGCGCTCCTCTTCGTCTCGCAGGACCTGCGCTCCGTGGCGGGCGGGCCGGCCGATCCCGAGGCATGGGACCGCTGGTTCGGCGAGCTCTCCTCGTTCACCGAAGGCGAAGGAGAGGCGCGCGCCCGCGCCCAGAAGGCGGCGGCGCTGCCGCAGCCGCTCGCCGCGCTCTACTCGGAGGTCCGCCGCTTGCGGGAGTCCGGCGCACCCTCGCGCGAGCGTCTGCTCGCCATCCGCGAGTCCGCGCGTGCGTACCGGGACGACTGGCTGCTGGCCGTCGAGGTGGGGGAGATGCTGGGGACCTCCGAGCGCTCGCCCGAGGCGAGGGCCTAGGGAGTCAGGAGCCTCGGGGCGGGCCTACGACCTGCGTCGCGCGCCCTCGGGGCGCCGCGTGGGGTCGTCCTCGGGCGTCGGGTTCGGGCCGTGCCGCGCCAGGTGCTCGCCGAGCGGGCCGTCGTTCACGCGCGTGTGGAAGCGGAGCCACTCCGGCACGCGGGTCTTCACGGCCTCGACGACGCGCGGCGTGGGCCCCTGCGCCTCGAGCTCCGCCTGGAGGAGGAGCACGTCCGAGACGAGGAGATCGTGCGACGTCCGGTGGCGCACGCGGTCCGGATAGGAGGACTCCTCCATCACCCGCTCCTCGTGGCGCAGGTGGGCGACGAGCGCGTCGGCGAACTCGGTCATGCGACGCCGGAGCTCGTTCGGCGCGGCGTCGGCCGCGCGCGTGACCTCGTCGAGGAGGCGGAAGACGTTGACGTGCTCCGGATCGAGCTCGTCGTGATTCAAGGTCAGCTCCGGACTCCACTCGGTAACCATGAACCACCCCCGTCGAGAACATCCTCCCGAGCCGATGCCTCTGCAAGTGATCGTCCTCACACATCGTGCGCGCGGTATCCACCTCGTGCGACCCTCGGCCGCGGGACGGTCCGTGAACGGGTTCACGGCGCGGCGGTGCCGGGGGGCTGGCCTCGGATGCGCCGCGCGTCGGAGCACGATTCGCCGTCGCCCGCTGCGCAGGACTCGTCGAGGTAGGCGAGCCCGAGCCAGGGATCGTATGGGCGGCCGTCGCCCGTGTAGTGGCCGTAGCCGAGCTTGCGCGCGACGAGGGCCACCTGCCGCCGCGCCTCGTCGCGTATCGGGGGCGGCTCGCTCGCGACGAGGGGGCGCAGCACGGCGAGGCCGCCCTCGAGGTCGCCCTCCTGGAGGAGCAAGAGCGCCCGGTAGAGGTCGAGGCTGCCCGAGCGCAGCCCTCCTCGCTCGGCCTCGTCGAGGAGGCTTCTCGCGAGCGCGGGGTCGCGCGACCGGAGCGCGGCGTGGATCGCGGCGCGGAGCTCGCGGCCCTGGTACGCGGTGAGGCCGGGCCGCGGCCATGCCGCGAAGGCCACGAGGGCGAGCACGCCCCCGGCCACGAGCAGGGCGGGGCGCAGGCGAGGCGGGGGCGCCGTCGCTGCGATCGCGGCGGCAGTCCCGGCGACGAGCCCTCCGGCATGGGCCAGGTGGTCGGCGGGGAAGACGTCGGAGCCGATCGCGTGCTGCAGCCAGGCGAGCCCGGCGAGCGCGAGGACCGCGGCCACCGCCATCCAGCCGCCGCGCCATCCCGGACGTCCGCGCGGGAGCCGGGCCAGCGAGGCCACATACCGTCGCAGGCCGCCGGCCTCCCGGACGCTCACCACGAGGAGCGCGCCGAGGATCCCGAACACGCCGGACGAGCCGCCCAGCGCGACCGCGTCGCGCCCGGCGAGGGACAGCGCGGACCCGCCCACCACGCTCGCCAGCCACACGAGGAGGAAGCTCCTCGTGCCCAGCGCGCGCTCGGCGATCCAGCCCAGGCCTCCGAGCCCGGCGAGGTTCAGGGCGAGGTGGCGCGCGCCGGCGTGGAGGAACGCCGCCGCCACCAGCCGGTGCAGCTCGCCGTGCCAGACCCGGCTTCGCTCGAGCGCTCCCCAGGCGACGAGGTCGGCGGGCTCGGCGCCCTGCAGCCGCGACCGGAGGAGGTGGATCGCCAACGTGAGGGCGCAGAGCACGACGGTCGCGACAGGGGGCGAGGGGCTCCGCTGTCGGTCCGCGGGCGGGGTCATGCGCGCCGAGCATACCGGCGGCGCGGATTCGTGTCTCAGGGTGAATCTGCGATAAAATCGGCGCGGGTATGCCCGAGTTCATCGTGAACCCCCGCCGCTCGCCGCGGGCGCCCGTTCGCTGCCGGGCCCAGGTCATCACCGGCCAGGGGACCATCGAGGCCGAGACCGAGGACGTGGGCATGCGCGGCTGCCAGGTCATCTCGCCCAAGCTGGTGCGCCGTGGCGACCCGGTGCGCCTGGTGGTCTCGCACCCGCGCCTGCGCGAGCCGCTCGAGGTGGCCGGCCGCGTGGCGTGGGCCAGCCCCCAGGAGCCATGGCGGCTGGGCATCGCCTTCGACGAGGGCTCGCAGAAGTTCGCGCGGCGCTGGTACGAGAAGCTCGTGGAGACGGTCCCGGGCATCCCCACCCTCGACCGGATCCCCGACAAGATCGCCGCGGACGCGTCGCTGTTCCTCGGCACGCCGCCGAGGCTCGTCGTGGACTTCTCGCCGGACGAGGCGGTGGTGCTGCGCTCCATCGGCAGCGGCGCGCGCATCGACGAGCTGAAGGCCAAGCTGAACGACCGCTGGGTGCCCTGCCAGCGGGCGATCTTCTCCCTGCTGGCGCGCCACCACGTCACGCTGGCGCGCGGGCACGCGGTCCACCCCGACGCGTGGAAGAAGATCCTCGCCGACATCGAGGCGAGCTACGCCATCGCCGGGATGTCCGCGCTGGAGCAGCCGACCCCATCGCCGCTGCCGACCACGCCGCGCCGCACCACCAGCTCCGGCATGGCCCCGGCTCCCCGCACGCCGGCGCCAGCGCCGTTCGCGGCGGCCTCCGCCGCGGGCCGGGGCCGCAGCGTGGAGGCGCAGGCCTGCCTCGAGCGGGGACTCGCCGAGATGGCGGCCGGCAACAGCAACACCGCGGTGGCGCTCCTGCGCCGCGCGGCCCAGCTCGCGCCCGGCGATCCCGAGGTCCAGGACGCCTTCTCGCGGGCGAACTTCCGCGACCGGAATCCCAACCGGCGCTGACGCCGATCAATCGTGCGCCCCTCGCCCCGCGGCGGCTTGACGCTCGCGCGACGACACTGCTACCACGCCCGGACGGTCGTCCCGGGAGGGGGTCACGGTGACGTTCAGGATCGTACGGCGGGAGGCGTTCTCCGACACCACGTTCCTGTGGGACGTCGAGGCGCCCGACGTCGCCGCCGCCGCACAGCCCGGTCACTTCGTGATGGTCCGGCTCCACGAGGGGTCGGAGCGCATCCCGCTCACCGTCGCCGACTTCGACCGCCGCGCCGGCACCATCACCATGGTGGTGCAGGCGGCGGGCAAGACCACCCGCGAGATGCTCAGCCGCTACCGCGAGGGCGACACCTTCTCCGACTTCGTGGGGCCGCTCGGCCTTCCCCAGCACGTGGAGAAGGTCGGCCACGTGGTGCTCGTGGGCGGCGGCCTGGGCGTGGCCCCGGTCTACCCGCAGCTGCGCGCCTTCAAGGAGGCCGGCAACCGGACGACCGGCATCATCGGCTTCCGCTCGAGGCCGCTCGTCTTCTGGGAGGACCGGTTCCGCCGCTTCTGCGACGAGCTCGTCGTCTGCACCGACGACGGCTCCTACGGGAAGCCCGGGTTCGTCACCCAGGCGCTGAAGGAGGTCGTGGAGCGGGAGAAGCCGGATCTCGTCGTCGCCATCGGCCCGCTGCCGATGATGTACGCGTGCGTGGAGACCACGCGCCCGTACGGCGTCCGGACCATGGTGTCGCTCAACGCGATCATGGTGGACGGCACGGGCATGTGCGGCTCGTGCCGCGTCACGGTCGGCGGCAAGGTGCGCTTCGCCTGCGTGGAGGGGCCGGACTTCGACGGGCACCAGGTGGATTTCCCCGAGCTCATGGCGCGCCAGAAGCGCTTCCGATCCCAGGAGTCGGCCGCCAGCGAGGACTACGCCCACGTCTGCAACCTCGAGAAGCAGCTCTTCGAGGAGGGGAAGCGCAACTACAAGAAGCTGAAGGAGCTCTCCCCCGTGCAGACGCGCATGCCCGAGCGCGACGCCGGCGAGCGGTCCCGGACCTTCGACGAGGTGAACCTCGGCTACCGCCTCGAGGACGCGCTCGCCGAAGCCGAGCGCTGCATCCAGTGCGCGCGGCCGACCTGCGTGTCCGGCTGTCCGGTGCAGATCGACATCCCGCGGTTCATCCGGCACCTCATCGTGCGCGATCTCGACGGAGCGCTCGCCGCGATCCACGAGAGCAACCTCATGCCGTCGATCTGCGGGCGGGTCTGCCCGCAGGAGTCGCAGTGCGAGGTGCAGTGCATCCTCGTGAAGAAGATGCAGCCGGTGGCCATCGGCCGGCTGGAACGGTTCGTGGGCGACCACGTCGCGCCCGAGCCGCCGGCGTCGCCGAGGGTGGCGCCCACGCTCGGGAAGGTGGCGGTGTGCGGCTCGGGGCCGGCGGGCCTCGCCTGCGCGGCCGACCTCGTGCGCATGGGCGCCGAAGTGACCGTGTACGAGGCGCTCCACGTGGTGGGGGGCGTGCTCCGCTACGGGATCCCCGCCTTCCGCCTGCCGCGCGACATCATCGAGAGGGAGGTTCGGTACCTCGAGGCGCTCGGCGTCCGGTTCCAGACGAACTACGTCGTGGGGAAGACGCTCACGGTGCCGCAGCTCATGAAGGAGCGCGGATACGACGCGGTCTTCTTGGGCGTCGGCGCGGGCGCCCCGACGTTCCTCGGCATCCCCGGGGAGTTCGCCGGGCAGGTGTACTCGGCGAACGAGTTCCTCACCCGCGTGAACCTCATGGGCGGCGACCGATTCCCGTTCCGCGACACGCCGGTGGCGGTGGGGAAGAGCGTGGTGGTCGTCGGCGCGGGCAACACCGCCATGGACTGCCTGCGGGTCTCGAAGCGGCTCGGCGTCCCGACCGTGCGCTGCGTGTACCGCCGCAGCGAGGCCGAGGCGCCGGCCAGGGTGGAGGAGCTGCGCCACGCGAAGGAGGAGGGGATCGAGTTCCTCTTCCTCCATTCGCCGGTCGAGATCCTGACCGACGCCGGCGGCGGCGTGCGCGCCATGAAGGTGGAGCGCATGGTGCTCGGCGAGCCCGACCAGAAGGGCCGGCGGAAGCCGGTGGGCACGGGCGAGATCGTCGAGCTCGAGTGCGACACGGTCATCTCCGCGCTCGGCACGCGGGCGAACCCCATCGTGGCTCAGTCCACGCCCGGCCTCTCGACCGACCCGCGCGGGAACATCACCGCCGACGACGGCGTCTCCGGCGCCACCCAGGCGACCAGCGTGCCGGGGGTCTTCGCAGGCGGCGACATCGTCACCGGCGGCGCCACCGTGATCCTGGCGATGGGAGCTGGGCGCCGCGCGGCCCGGGCCATCGGCGCCTACCTCGCATCGGGAAAGAAGTGGCCGCTCACGCGCGAGGACGTCGAGCGCTTCGAGCCGCGCCTCGGCGGGCCTGGGGCCGGGGCCGAGCGGCTGGCGGCTGCGCCGGTGGGTGCCACCGCACCGGCGGGGGCGCTGCAGGTCGCGGCCGCTCCGGCGGGCCAGGTCTGTCCGCGCTGCCGCAAGCCGATCGAGGCGGACGAACCCTACGTGTGCTGCGCCGGCTCGGAGCTGTCCTGGCGCTGCGACGCGTGCGGCAAGGTGGATGAGGGCTTCGCGTTCCCGTACGGGCAGTGCCGGGCCTGCGGCGGCAACCTCGCGTCGTCGTCGGCGCGCGACGTCGCGGGCGAGGCGTCGCTCGAGGCGGTGCGGACCGCGTTCGAGATCGAGCTCGGGGGCCTGGCATTCTACGGACGTGCGGCCGAGGAGGCCGGGGAGCCGGCCCTGCGCGAGCTGTTCGGCAAGCTCGCCGCGATGGAACGCGAGCACATGGCGACGCTCTCGCGCCGCTACCACGTGAGCCCGCCCGATCCGGGCCCGGGGTTCCGCACCGAGCGGGCGGCCATCTACGCGAAGGTGGAGAACCGCCCCGAGGACCCCGCCAACCTGTTCCGCATCGCGATCGGCTTCGAGAAGCGTGCGGTGGAGTTCTTCGAGTCGCGCGTCGGGTCCACGGCTTCGGGCTCGCCCGAGCGCGCGCTCTACGAGGAGCTGGCGGCCGAGGAGCGCGAGCACGTGGACCGGCTCGCCACCGAGCTCGACAGGTTCAAGGCGGGGAAGCCGGGGCTGCTGTAGTGGTTGGGCCCCTCATCCCTTCCCCTCTCCCCGCATGGCGGGGAGAGGGGAACGCGTCATACGCACGATCCACGTTCGGCCCGTGCCAGGCCGCCTGTCTTCTCTCGAGTTCCGCCGCCATCTTCGGCGGACGTCCACCGACGCGGAGCGCCTGCTCTGGAAGCATCTCCGCGCACGTCGCCTCGGCGTGAAGTTCCGCCGCCAGGTCAGCGTGGGCCCCTACACGCTCGACTTCTTCAGCCCCGAGCGGCGTATCGCCGTCGAGCTGGACGGCGGCCAGCATTACGAGGCCGGCGTGCGCGACAGGGACGAGGTGCGCGACGCCTTTCTCGCATCTCGGGACATCCGCGTCGTGAGGTTCAGCGACCGGGAGATGCTCCTCGAGCACGAGGCCGTCCTGCAGGTGATCTGGCAGGCTACCCGCGGCGAGTGACGACCCTGCTCCCCCTCTCCCCCGCGGCGGAGCCGTGGGGGAGAGGACCGGGGTGAGGGGGCTCGCACGGCGGCGCGAGGCAGCGCCTCACCGCCCCCGCTGCGCGCCTCGCCGCGTCTGCTGCGCGACGAACGGGTTCGTTGGCCGCCCGCCGTGCGGCGCCGGCGCGCCCGGCTTCGGCGCGTCGGGGTGCGCAAGGTGCTCCTCGCCGGAGGGCGGCGCCTCGACGGCGCGGTGCACCGGCTTCCCGTCCTTCTTCCGCTTCTTGCTGACCGGCATCGATGGGCTCCGTGTCCCGGCCGAGGACGTCGCTGGCGGCGCCGGGCAACCTCGAAACTAGCACGCGCGCCGGACGCGAGGACCCGGTCGCTGCGGCAGATCGTCCCTGTGCGCCGGGGCCCGTCCACCCCCTGTACGGGGACCCCGGCTCTGGGTATCTTCCGCCGGCCCGAGACCCGGGCCGCGCCCGGAGGAAGCCCGCATGCGGAAGCTGCTCGAGACGTTCGCCTCGCTCAAGGTGGCGGTCCTGCTGCTCGTCCTGTGGCTGGTGGTGCTGGCCGCGGGGACGATCCTCGAGTCGCGCCTGGGCACCGAGGTGGCGCAGCGGGCCATCTACTACGCGTGGTGGTACCTGCTCCTCCAGGGCGCACTCGTCGCGTGCGTGCTGGCCTCGGTCGTCCTCCACTTCCCGTGGGGACGCGACCGCATCGGCTACCTCACCACCCACGGCGGCCTGGTGCTCATCTTCCTCGGCGCCGCGCTCTCCTACCTCGGAACCACCCGGGGCCAGATCTTCCTGTGGGAAGGCGAGAGCGGCAACGTCATCGTCGATCGCGACGACCACGGCCGGGAGGTCTCGCAGACCACGCTCCCGTTCACCCTCCGCCTGGTGGACTTCAAGATGGACACCTACCCGGGCACGATGCAGCCCTCCGGGTTCGCGAGCGACGTGGTGGTCACCGACCCCGACGGCCGGAGCTTCCCGGCTCACATCTGGATGAACCACCCGCTCCACCACCGCGGCTTCAGCGTCTTCCAGTCGAGCTACCAGCGGGCGCGGACGCCGGGCGGGCCGGAGGCCTCCATCCTCTCGGTCTCGCGGGACCCCGGCCAGGACGTCGCCTTCGCCGGCTACATCACGGGGATCGCCGGCATGCTGATCGTGGTCTTCACGCGCGTCGCGCAGAACCGGAGGAAGGCCGCGCTCGAGGCCGAGCTCGGGCTCCCGGGCAAGGCGGCCGTCGCGCTCCTCGCCGCCGCGCTCTGCCTGCCGGCGCAGGCCCTCGACGCCGGGCAGGTGGACGCCCTCCGCCGCCTGCCGGTCCAGCACGACGGGCGGGTGATGCCGCTCGACACGCTCGCGCGCGAGTCGGTGTGGAAGGTGACCGGCAGCCATGGGGTCGACGGGGAGGACCCGGTGGCGACGGTGATGCGCTGGACGTTCGACCCGCGGGCCGCGGTACAGGAGCCGATCGTGAAGCTCGGCGGCGGCGGCCTCGCCGAGGCCATCGGCCTCCCGTCGGGCACGCGCTCCGTGAGCTTCGCGCAGATCGTCCAGAACCCGACGGCGATGCGCCTCATGCAGGAGGCGAGCGCCGCGGCGGAGGCGGATCGCCCCCGCCGGGGTCCCGTCGCCGCGGCCGAGAAGCTTCAGGAGCGGCTGATCGTCTTCCAGGACTTCATCGACCGCCAGGCCGTCCGCGCCATCCCGGACCCGTCGGGCCCCGCCGGCCGATGGGGAGTCCTCCAGGCGGAGGGCCCGGCCGAGCTCGCCGAGATCGCCGCCGGGCCGCGTCCCCCCGGCTGGCCGAGCGCGGAGGCCGTCGAGCGCGAGATCTCGTATCTGCGGGTGAACCCATCGCGGGTGGCCTGGCTGGCGCTCGCCGCCGCGCTCGTCCTCTCCATCCTCGGATGGAACGGCCGCTCGCGAGTGCTCGACGGGCTCGCCGCGGCGGCGCTGGTCGTCGGCTGCTCGGTCATGGCGTGGGGGATCGCCATGCGCTGGCAGGTGGCCGACCGGATCCCGGCCGCCAACATGTACGAGTCGCTGCTCTGGCTCGCCCTCGGCGCCGGCGTCTTCGCCGTGGTGGCCTTCGCCACCCTCCGGAACCGGATGGTCGTGCTGAACGCGAGCGCCATGGCGGCGGTGGTGATGGCCCTCACCGACCTCCTCCCCATCGACCGGTTCGTCCACCCCATCGCGCCGGTGCTGTCCGGCACGCCGTGGCTCGCCATCCACGTGCCCATCATCATGGTGGGCTACTCGGTGCTGGCGCTCGGCATGGTCGTCTCCCACATGCAGGTGGGCGTGACGCTCCTCGCGCCGGCGCGGACCGACCTGTTCCGCCGCATGGCCGACCTCAACTACTGGTACATGATGGTCGGCTCGATCTTCCTCGCGGCCGGCATCGTCACCGGCTCCATGTGGGCGGCGTCGTCGTGGGGCCGCTACTGGGGCTGGGATCCCAAGGAGGTCTGGTCGCTCGTCGCGTTCCTGGCGTACATGGCCATCCTCCACGGCCGCTTCGACAGGTTCATCGGCGAGTTCGGCGTCGCCGCGATCAGCATCGTGGCCTTCCAGACCATCCTCATGACCTACCTGGGCGTGAATTACGTGCTCGGGACGGGCATGCACTCGTACGGATTCGGCGACTCGCCCGTGCTCGCCTGGATGATCGTGGTCGCGCTCGTGGAGCTCGCGTTCGTTTCCGCTGGCTGGATCGCCTGGCGGCGGAACGCGACGGCGGCCGCGGCCGCATCCTGACGTGTGCGGCCGTCTGCCGCGCCCCGAGAGTCTCCTCGCGCGCCGCAGGTCGGTTCTCGACGGTTGGGGTCACATTCGACCTCGAAGGAGGACGTCATGACGATGATGCGCAGCGCGCTCGCCATCGGCCTCGGGCTGGGCCTGCTGGCCGGATGCGGGGGCAGCAGCTCGAGCGGGGGCGGTGGCGGCGGCCAGAGCTTCGACGGGACCTGGGTGGCCTGCCGGAACGACGGCCTGAACGACTTCCGCGAGTCGGTCACCGTGACCGGAACCGCGGCAGACATCGAGATCATCGACTATGCCACGACGGACGTCACGTGCGACGGCGACGGGACCAGCGAGGGGGTGTTGCCGGCCACGGTGGCGTTCGGCTCCCGGGTCTCCGTGCCGTTCCACTCGTCCACGGTGCAGGCGACCCAGGCCGACCTCACCATCGGGACGGACACGTTCTACTCGCTCGCCTATCGCGACGAGGTGGCCAGCCCCGACGCGCTCTACCTGGGTGACGATTCGGGCGCCCTCGACGGCTCCACGCCGGCGCTCAGGCCCACCACGCTGCAGGAGACCCTGCCGCGAGCGCTCCAGACGGATCCCGTGAACGCGGACCTCACGGGGACCTGGGCGCTCTGCCCGGTCGCGGAAGGGCAGGTCCTCGTCATCGACGCGGTGGCGGGCACCTTCGACCTCAAGACGTACTCGGGGACGTGCGGCGCCGGAACCATCACGAACGAGCTCTCCGGCACGTTCACCTTCGCGGCTCCCGTCTACGCCGGGTGGGGTGGCGTGACGGTGACGGCCTTCGCGGTCGACCTCTCCGCCACCGGCGGCGGCAGCCTCTACACGACCGTATTCGTGGACACGGCGGCCTCGCCTCGTCACCTCTTCCACGGCGACGACACGCTCCACGGGTTGGACGGATCGTCGGCGGACCTCCGGCCGCGGGTGCTCTCGGGCAGCGAGATGTTCGTGAAGCAGTGACGGGAGGGACCCTTTGTCGATGCCGGCGCCCGCTCCTCAAGGGGCGGGCGCCCCGGTGGCGGGGGCCGGCAGCGGCTCGAGCCCGAACTGCCAGCCGAGCGCGACGAAGAGAGAGACCGAACCGAGGCTGGGCGTCGGGTCTCCATAGTTGTTGTGG
>Ga0335085_10005608_pt1 | contig 20076 bp, 19 predicted proteins | sample Lox_Sample_45_FD_206712 | JGI IMG/M metagenome (GOLD analysis project Ga0335085, IMG submission 206712) | Soil microbial communities from Loxahatchee National Wildlife Refuge, Florida, United States - Lox_Sample_4.5 | ecosystem: Environmental > Terrestrial > Soil > Wetlands | place: USA...
CAGCCGCGACATCAGCGCCGCTGGCTTGCCGTTCAGCTGCGAAAACATGCGGCCATGGATGTCGGTCGCCGGGGCCGGACTGGGTATGCCGTGCTGGGCGAGATGCGACATCAGTCCGAGATAGAACGGCAATTCGGCCGGCGTGAGCTTTTCGAACAAGGTCAGCACGAAGCTGCCGCCGGTGGTGTCGACGAAGTAATTGGTGTTCTCGATGCCGGCGGCGATGCCCTGCATCTGCACCAGCGTGCCCAGGCGGTAGTGCTCGAGCCAGGCGGAGAGTTGCTCGGGCGTGACCGGTGTGAAAACAGACATGCGGGCAATCGGCGATGAGCGGGGGGTGGCCGGTCTGCGCGGGCTTCTTACCCCTCACCCGTTACCTTCGGCCCGCCACCTGGTTTAGAAGGAATGGATCACCCACTGCGGCACGCGCACGCCAGAATCGAGCGAATCGCGGCGCACCATCGTGCCGTTGCCGGTTTCGTCGATCAGAAAGTACGGCACCCCGTGCGGCGGCGTAACTTTCATCGCGTAGAGCTTGCCGTTGACGCGGTACTCTTCGACCTTGTTTTCGCCGCGCGTGGTGATGGTCACCTGCGGTTCGAGCGCCGGATCCGGCGCGAGGCCGGGCGGCGGCGGGGGCGGCTCCGGCAGCGGCTCGAGCTTGGGCGGCTGCTGCGCAGCAAGCGGAAGCGCGAATCCGAGCAGGGCTATTGCTAGCAAGCGGCGCATGATGGGCTTTCGGCAAGGCATCGTCATGGAACGATTCTAGCAGATTCGGACCCAGCCTCAGAGATTGAGCAGATTCTCCCGTTCTGCCGGCAACGGCGCGAACCCCCTCTTTTGGCTCCGGCATAACTTGGCGCTGCGCGCCAAGTTAGCCTGCGCCGAAAGCGGGGGCCTCATACTGGCATTGCTCATAGGTTCAGCAGATTCTCGCGTTCTGCCGGCAACGGCGCGAACCCCCGCTTTTCATAATACTTGAATATCGCTTCCACGATCGCCGCCGGATCGTCGATGGTCTGCACCAGGTCGAGGTCGGCGGGATCGATCATGCGCTCGGTCCGCAGCTGCTCGCGGAACCAGTCCAGCAGCCCCTGCCAGAACGGGGAGTGCACCAGGATGATGGGCATTCTGCGCGTCTTGCCGGTCTGCACCAGCGTAAGCGCCTCGGACAACTCGTCCAGCGTGCCGAAGCCCCCCGGCAGCACGACGTAGGCGGTGGCGAACTTGACGAAGCTGACCTTGCGCGCGAAAAAATGGTGGAAGGTGATGCTGATGTCCTGGTACTGGTTGCTCAGCTGTTCGTTCGGCAGCTGGATATTGAGGCCGACGGAGGGCGATTTGCCGAAGTAGGCCCCCTTGTTCGCCGCCTCCATGATGCCGGGGCCGCCGCCGGAGACGACGGAGAAGCCGGCATCGGAGAGCAGGCGCGCGATTTTCTCCGCGAGCAGATAGTAGGGCGAATCGACCGGCGCGCGCGCGCTGCCGAACATGCTCACCGCCGGGCGGATCTGCGCCAGGCGCTCGGTGGCTTCGACGAATTCTGACATAATCCCGAATATCCGCCAGGACTCGCGCGCGTTGTGGGCCATGTCTGTTGCGCCGGCATCGGCCGGCCGCGGAAGCTTTCCGTTCATTCCTGACCCTTTATGAAAACCCTGCTGTTGGTGGATGGATCGTCGTACCTCTACCGCGCGTATCACGCGTTGCCGGATTTGCGCAACGCGCGCGGCGAGCCCACCGGCGCCATCTACGGCGTGCTCAACATGCTACGACGGCTCGCTAGCGACTACAAGCCGGACTATCTCGCTTGCGTGTTTGATGCCAAGGGCAGGACGTTCCGGGACGAATGGTATGCCGAGTACAAGGCGCACCGCCCGCCCATGCCCGACGATCTCACGTGCCAGATCGAACCGCTGCATGAGGCGGTCGCCGCGCTCGGCTGGCCGCTGCTGATGATCGACGGCGTCGAGGCCGATGACGTCATCGGCACGCTGGCGCAGCAGGCCGCCGCGGCTGGCATGCGCTGCGTCGTCTCGACCGGCGACAAGGACCTGACGCAACTGGTGAACGAAAACGTAACCCTGATCAATACCATGAGCAATGAGCGCCTCGACGATGCCGGGGTCGAAGCGAAGTTCGGCGTGCCGCCGCGCCTGATGCTCGATTACCTCACGCTGGTCGGCGACAGCGTCGACAACGTTCCCGGCGTCGACAAGGTCGGCCCCAAGACCGCGGTGAAGTGGCTTGCCAAGTACGGTTCGCTCGACGGGGTGGTAGCGCACGCCGCGGAAATCAGCGGCGTGGTCGGAGAAAATCTGCGCCGCGCGCTGCCCTGGCTGCCGCAGGCGAAGAAGCTGCTGACGGTCTACTGCGACGTGCCCTTGGCGGTGAAGCCCGAAGATCTGACGCTGCAGCCGCGCGGCGAGGCGGAACTTGCCGGACTGTTCCAGCGCTTCGGCTTCAAGAGCTGGCTCAAGGACGCGGCGCCCGAGGCCGCGGCGGCGCCCGCACCCGCCGCGCCGGCGCAGACGCAGGGCGCGCCCGACCCGGTGGCGCGCAGCTACGACACCATCATCGACGAGACGCAGCTGGCCGAATGGATCGAGGTGATCGGTGCCGCCGCGCTGGTCGCATTCGACACCGAGACTACGGGGCTGGATCCGCTCACCGCGCAACTCGTGGGCATGTCCTTTTGCGCGGAGCCCGGGCGGGCGGCCTACCTGCCGCTCGCGCATGGCTACGCCGGCGCGCCGCGGCAGATCGGGATCGGGCGCGCGCTCGAACTGCTGCGCCCCTGGCTCGAGGATCCGGATAGCCCCAAGCTCGGGCAGAACCTCAAGTACGACCAGCACGTGCTCGCGAATCACGGCGTCGCCTTGCGCGGGGTGGCGCACGACACGCTGCTCGAGTCCTACGTGCTCGAATCGCATCTGCGCCACGACATGGAGTCGCTCGCCCTGCGCCACCTGAATCTGCCCACCATCAGCTACGACGACGTCACCGGTAAGGGAGCGCAGCGCATCGGCTTCGAACAGGTGAGCGTCGAGCGCGCCACGGAGTACTCGGCCGAGGACGCCGACGTGACGCTGCGCCTGCACCGCTGCCTGTATCCCAAGGTGCAGGCCGAGGCCGGGCTGGAGTATGTCTATCGGCAGATCGAGCTGCCGGCGCGCGAAGTGCTGTTCCGCATGGAGCGCGCGGGCGTGCTCATCGACGCCACCCAGCTCGAGGCGCAGAGCCGTGAGCTCGGCCAGAAGATGATGGAGCTCGAACACAAGGCCTACGCCGAGGCCGGCCAGCCGTTCAACCTGAATTCGCCCAAGCAGATCGGCGAGATCTTCTTCGAGCGCCTCAAATTGCCGGTACTGAAGAAGACGCCGAGCGGCGCGCCGTCCACCGACGAGGAAGTGTTGGAGCGGCTCGCCGCGGATTACCCGCTGCCCAAGACTTTGCTCGAGTATCGCGCACTCACCAAGCTCAAGTCCACCTATACCGACAAGCTGCCGCGCATGGTGAATCCGTCCACCGGGCGCGTGCATACCAACTACGCCCAGGCCACCGCGGTCACCGGGCGCCTCGCCAGCACCGATCCCAACCTGCAGAACATTCCGGTGCGCACGCCGGAAGGGCGGCGCATCCGCGAAGCCTTCATCGCGCCCGCGGGCTGCGTCATCGTCTCGGCGGACTACTCGCAGATCGAGCTGCGCATCATGGCGCATATCTCGGGCGACGCGAACCTGCTGCGCGCCTTCGCCGCGGGCGAGGACGTGCACCGCCACACCGCCGCCGAAATCTTCAACCGCGAGCTGCACGAAGTGACCGCGGAAGAGCGGCGCTACGCCAAGGTGATCAATTTCGGTCTGATCTACGGCATGTCGGCCTTCGGCGTGGCGCAGGCCCTCGGGCTGGAACGTGCCACCGCGCAGGCCTACATCGACAGCTACTTCACGCGCTATCCCGGCGTCGCGCGCTACATGCAGCACACGCGCGAGCTGGCGCGCGAGCGCGGCTACGTCGAGACGGTGTTCGGCCGCCGCCTTTGGCTGGCGGAAATCAAGGCGGGCAACGCCGCCCGGCGCCAGGGCGCCGAGCGCGCCGCCATCAACGCGCCCATGCAGGGGACCGCGGCGGACCTGATCAAGCTGTCGATGATCGCGGTGCAGGACTGGCTCGACCGCGAAAAACTGTCGGCGCGGCTGGTGATGCAGGTGCACGACGAACTGGTGCTGGAAGTGCCGCAGGCGGAGCTTGCGCTGGTGCGCGCGCAGCTGCCCGGGCTCATGACCGGCGTTGCCCGGCTCGCGGTGCCTCTTGTCGTGGACGTGGGTGTGGGCGCAAACTGGGAGCAGGCCCACTAGGCTTGGCTGGCAGGCGCGCGCTGCGCGCCGGGCCGAAGTCGGGGGAGCGAGGGGATGCGCCCCTCGCGTGGAAACAGGTTCAAACCGCATCGGCGAGCCAGATGAGCGAACCCTCCAGCCCGAAGCCGTCCGGCGCCGCCCGCAGGCGGGCGAAGTTCCGGCATGTCCTGCTGCTCGGAGATGCGCTGCTCGAGGCCTACAGCAGCATCGACAAGTCTCCGGGGAGATTCGAGAATGAACTCCTTCCGGGCACGGGCAGCCAGTGGAAAATCAGCGTGGTCGCGGAGGCCGAAGCCGAACGCGTCGGGCCTGCGCTGGCCCTGCCCGCCGACGCCACGCACGCGCTGATTTTCATCGAGGGCAATCACGCCATCGAGCAGAGCGGGCTGCTCGACCGTCCCGCGGATGCTCACGGACAGACGCTGGAGCAGCTTTCGCTCGCCGCTGACGAATTCGAGCGCAAGCTCGAGCGCCTGATCCACGTGGCGAAGGCGGCGCGCCTCATGACCATGGTGTGCACCATGTACGCGCCCCACTACAAGAAGAACCCGCTGCGCCAGCGCACCGCGTCCGCCGCGCTGGCGGTGTTCAACGATCGCGTGACCAAGCGCGCCGCCGAGGCAGGGGCCGCACTGATCGATTTGCGCCTGGTCTGCAACGAGCCGCGCGACTACGACACGCCCACGCAATTGTCCAAGAGCGGGCTGCAGAAGGCGGCGAACGTCATCCGCTTCGCCATGTTCGAACTCGACGCGGACGCGCGCCGCAGCGAGGTGTTTTTCTAGAGCGGATGGCGGCGCCGCCGCTGCCGGTTACTTTCCGATCGCGCCGAACACCTTGCTGATGATGCCGCTCGCTGCGCCGACCGGGTCCCGGCGGATCTTCTTCTCCTCCTCGGCGATCATCAGGAACAGCCCGTCGAGCGCCTTGCGCGTGACGTAGTTGTTGAGGTCCGCATCCTTGGCGTCGATCAGCCCGAACTTGGCGCCCTTGCCGGCGAACTGGTTGTACTTGTCGGCAAGCTTCACTTTCTGCGTCGCCTTGGTGACGATCGGCAGGAATTTTTCCGTGAGCGGACCCGAGGTGGTGCGCTTGAAGTATTGCGTGGCAGCATCCTCGCCGCCGGTGAGTACCGCCTTGGCGTCCTGCACGCTCATGTTCTTCACCGCATTCACCAGCAGCGGCTTCGCCTCGATCACCGCGGATTCGGCGGCACGATTCATGGTGGTGACGAGCTCATCGGCATACTTTCCCATGCCGAAGGTGCGCATCATGCCCTCGATCCGGCGCAGGCTGTCGGGCAGCGGAATCCTGACGCGGTCGTTGCCGAGGAAGCCGTCCTGCTTGCCCAACGCCGCCACCGCGGCCTGCGAGCCCTTGACCAGCGCCTCCTTCAGTCCGTTGGTGGCGTCCTTGTTCGAGACATCGGCCAGCCCGAAGGCGAGCGCCTGTGTCGACAGCAGCAAGAAAGCAACAGCGGCAGCGCGGAACCGGACAATGGCACGCATGGGTTTTCCTCCAAGAACATTGATGCCTATGCGACAGCTTAGCAGGGTGTCGAAAAACGGGGCGGCGCGCCAAGAACGGCGGCACGGCCTGAGCCGCGGCTAGACTCCGGCCGCGTGCGCCTGGCGGTCGGCGTGGTAGCTGGAACGGACCAGCGGGCCGATCGCCGCGTGCGCAAACCCGAGCTCGCGCGCGGCCTGTTCGAACACGGCAAAACCGTCCGGGTGGACGTAGCGCAGCACCGGCAGGTGGTGCGCGCTCGGCTGCAGGTACTGGCCGATGGTGAGCATGTCCACGCCGTGCGCGCGCAGGTCGCGCATGACGGCGATGATTTCATCATCGGTCTCGCCCAGGCCCAGCATCAGCCCCGACTTGGTCGGGACGCCGGGGACGCGCGCCTTGAACTCCTGCAGCAGCTTGAGCGAATGCGTGTAGTCCGAGCCGGGACGGGCCTGGCGGTACAGCCGCGGCACGGTCTCGAGGTTGTGGTTCAGGACGTCGGGCGCGTCGGCGGCGAGGATCTCCAGCGCGATGTCCAGGCGGCCGCGGAAATCGGGTACCAGCACTTCGATGCGCGTGCGCGGCGAGGCCGCGCGCACCGCGCGTATGCAGTCGGCGAAATGGCGCGCACCGCCGTCGCGCAGGTCGTCGCGGTCGACGCTGGTGATAACTACATAGTCGAGCGCCAGCGCGGCGATGGTCTGCGCCAGATGTTCCGGTTCGCCCGCGTCCGGCGGCGCCGGCCGGCCGTGCGCCACATCGCAGAACGGGCAGCGCCGCGTGCACAGATCGCCCAGGATCATGAAGGTCGCGGTGCCCTTGCCGAAGCACTCGCCGATATTCGGGCAGGAGGCTTCCTCGCATACGGTGTGCAGCTTGTTCGCGCGCAGGCGCCGCTTGATTTCCTCGAAGCGCGTGTTGCCCGAGCCGGCCTTCACTCGGATCCAGTCGGGCTTGCGCAGGCGCTCCTGCGACTGGATCTTGATCGGGATGCGCGCCGTCTTGGCGCGTCCTTTTTCAGCGCCCGCGCTCATGCCGTTGCAACAGCCGCGTCAGTGCCGCCGCGAGCTGCTCGCCCAGTTCGTCAACGCCGTCCGCGATGCCGAGGTCGCGCGTGCGCGTCACCGCCAGCCCGGGATAGCCGCAGGGATCGATCGCCAGAAACGGGTCGAGGTCCATGTCGACGTTGAGCGCGACGCCGTGATAGCAGCCGGCGCTGCGCACCCTCAGTCCGAGCGCCGCGACCTTCGCGCCGTTCACATAGATTCCGGGCGCGCCGTCGCGGCGCTCGGCCGCGACCCGGTGCTGCGCCAGCGTGTCGATCACCGCCTGTTCGAGCAGGTTGACGAAAATCCGGATCTTCAGGCCGCGCCGCGCGAGGTCGAGCAGGGTGTACATCACCAGCTGGCCCGGGCCGTGATAGGTGATCTGCCCGCCGCGGTCGACGCGCGCGAGTTCAATGGCGGAGCCGCGCGGCAGGTGCTGCGCTCGGCAGGCGAGGCCGGCGGTGTACACCGGCGGATGCTGCAGCAGCCAAAGTTCGTCCGGCGTGTCGGGCTTGCGCGCGGCGGTGAAGTCGCGCATCGCGCTGTAGGTCGGCTGGTATTCTGCCAGGCCGAGGCGGCGCACCTGCATCGCCGCGTCGAATCGCCGCGCTGCCGCGGCGCTTGCCGGCGGCAATGGCGGCGCGACAACGGTAGAAGCGCGGCGGTTTTCGCTTTGCACGGCTACAGCACCATCTTGACCATGGGGTGGTCGCACAACTCGCGATAGAGCCCGTCCAGCTGTTCGCGCGAACGGGCACGCACCGTGACCGTCAGCGACAGGTACTTGCCCAGACGGCTCTTGCGCATTTCCATGGTGGCGGCGTCGAAATCGGGCGCATGGCGCAGGACGATACCCATCACCGCCTGCGCGAATCCCGGTTGGGTCTCGCCCATGACTTTGATCGGAAAGTCGCAGGGGAAAGCGAGCAGCGACTCTGGTTCAGGCGTAGAGCTCATTGCAGTATGGGGGGATACGCCCCGGAGAACGTTCCCTTGGGGGATTCCCCTCATGCCCTCCTGTATTTGCCGACACAGAAGTCATTTTACAGCGGGTTCTTTGAGCTTGGCCGGAGCGCGCATGACGGTGCGCTTGTAGTCCTGATAGAGCCGGTGCATGCGCGCCGCCACCGGTCCGGGTCTGCCCGCGCACTTCCCGTGGCCGACCGGCTTGCCGTCCAGCGTCGAGATCGGCAGCACTTCCTTGGTCGAGGAAGTGAGCCAGAGCTCGTCGGCGTCGCGCACCTCAGCCTCGCTCACCTGGCGGATTTCCAGCGGCATGGCGTTGGCGCGCGCCAGTTCGATGACCACGTCGTAGGTGATGCCGGGCAGAATGAAATTGGTCTTGGGCGGGGTGACGATGACCCCGTTCCTGACCAGGAAGATATTGCTCGCCGAGCCCTCGGTGAGGTAGCCGTCGCGCAGCAGCACCGCCTCGTCGGCGCCGGCGTCGACCGCGCTCTGGCGCAGCAGGCAGTTCGCGAGCAGCGACACCGACTTGATGTCGCAGCGCAGCCAGCGATTGTCGGCGACCGTGATCGCCGCGACCCCGCGCTCGCGCTGCTCTGGCGGCGGCGTGACGAGCGGATTGGACATCATGAACACGGTCGGGCGCGCACCCTTGGGGAAGGCGTGGTCGCGCGGCGCCACGCCGCGCGTCACCTGCAGGTAGACGCCCTGGTCTTCCCACGCATTCTTCGCGACGATCGCGCGCACGAGTTCATTCCAGCGCTCGAGGCTGTAGGGGTTGACGATGCGCACGCCGTCGAGGCTGGATTGGAGGCGCAGGAGGTGTTCGCGCAGGCGGAACGGGTGGCCGGAATAGGACGGTATCACCTCGTATACGCCATCGCCGAAAATGAAGCCGCGGTCGAGCACCGGCACCCGCGCCTGTTCGATCGGCATCCATTCGCCATTGAGGTAGATCATTTATCTCTCCTGGTTGTCCGTTGCGTCCGCGCTGCCCGCAACGCATGTCGTTGCAACGTGGCCCGGAGCAGCCCCGCTCTTGCCGGCTCGCTCAGGGAACGCCGCGGCGCGGCCGTCACTTGAACCATAGCCGCATGCTGTCCCAGACGCGGCCGAAAAATCCGGCGACTGCGACGTTCTCCAGCGCCACCACAGGGTACTCGCCCAGCAGCTTGCCTTGCAGCATGACCTTGACCGAGCCGACCTTCTGTCCGATGCCGACCGGCGCTACCAGCGGCTGCAGGCTCACCATGTCGGCCTTCAGCTGGTCGGCGAGGCCGCGCGGCACGCTGATGTAAAAGTCCGACGGGAAGCCCGCCTTGAGCCGGTTCTGCGCGCCCTTCCATACTTCCACCGTGCTCACCGGCTGGTCCTTGCCGTACAGTTTCACCGCGTCGTAGAACTGGAAGCCGTAGTTCAAGAGCTTCTGGCTTTCCTCTGCCCGGCCGCTGTCGGAATTCGCGCCCAGCACCACCGACAGCAGGCGCCGGGTCCCGCGCTTGGCCGACGCAACCAGGCAGAATCCGGCTTCTTCCGTATGCCCGGTCTTCATGCCGTCGACGTTCGGATCCAGCCACAGCAGCCGGTTGCGGTTCGGCTGGTTGATGTTGTTATAGCGGTATTCGCGCAGGGAATAGAGCGGGTAGTACTCGGGGAAATCGCGGATTACCGCCGCGGCGAGCAAGCCGAGGTCGTATGCGCTCGAGTAATGCTTGGGGTCGGGCAGCCCCGTGGCGTTGACGAAATTCGTGTCCTTCATGCCCAGGCGCTGCGCCTCGCGGTTCATCATCTGCGCGAATACATCCTCCGATCCCGCGATGGCCTCGGCGAGGGCGATGCAGGCGTCGTTGCCCGACTGGGTGATCAAGCCGTGCAGCAGTTCCTCGACCTTCACCGGCTTACTCGGCTCGATGAACATGCGCGAGCCGGGTGCCTTCCATGCCCGTTCGGATACCGGCACGACCTGGTCCAGCGAGAGCGTCTTCTGCTTCAGCGCCGAGAACGCGAGGTAGGCGGTCATCAGCTTGGTGAGCGAGGCGGGCTCGACCCGCTCGTGCTCGTTCGAACTGACGATCGGCTGGCCGCTGGTGAAGTCGTACAACAGCCACGCCTTGGCGGCGATAGAAGGTGGGGAAGGGGCGTCCGCGAAGGCGAAGGCGGGCAGCAGAATCAGTAAAGCGAGGAAGCGTGTCATGAAGTGGCGCAAAAATGCAAATTATAACAGCCGCATATGGCACCGACCGGCTCATTCGGGACAGCTGCGGCAGCGTCTTACTTGCTTAAGACCAGCGGCCTGAAATCCAGTTCGGCGCGGATTTTTTCGGCGACGGCGCTGGCGTCGCCGCGATTCGGATAAGGGCCGAGGCGCAAGCGGAACAGCTTGCCGCCTTCGTCTATCTGGATCGGCCGATCGAGCCAGGACAGTTGCTTGCGGATATTGTCGCGGAAGCTCTCGGCATTGGCGTGCGAGGAAAACGCGCCGAGCTGCAGGTAGATTCCGGCAGATTCCGCGGTTACCGGAATGCCCGCGGCAGCGGCCGCCGCAGCTGCCGGCGCGGGCGGTGCCGGTGGCGCCATCACGATGCTTTCCACTTCCACCGCGGCAATGCCGCTGTCGGCGAAGCCGAGCTTGTAGGCGGCTGCGAACGACAGGTCCATCATGCGGCCCGAGGAAAACGGGCCGCGGTCATTGATGCGCACCACCGCAGTCTTGCCGTTCTGCAGGTTGGTGACTCGGGCGTAGCTCGGGATCGGCAGCGTCGGATGCGCTGCGGTCATGGCATACATGTCGTAGATTTCGCCGCTCCAGGTGCGCTGGCCGTGGAACTTGCGCCCGTACCACGAGGCGGTGCCCTGCTTCCTGTGCGCGGAAAATTCCTTTTCCGGCACGTATTCCTTGCCGAACACGACGTAGGGATCGTTGGCATGGGGGTTCAGCGGCTCGGGCCGGGGCTGGGCGTCGGCGATGGCATTCAAGTCGACCGGAGGCGGACCGTCCGGACCGTCGTCCCTGTAATAACCGCCCGGACGGCGCAGCAGCTGCGCCACCGGCATGCTCGCGGGTTTGGCGGGCGCGGCCTGCACTGCCGTTGCACCTTGCCGCTGCAGCCCGGCGCAGCCGCAAAGCAGCAGGACGGGTAGCGCGCACAGTGCCGGTTTCATCAGCGCTCAACGCACCACGATGAACGGCTTGAATTGCAGCGCTTCACGGATCTTTTCGGCGATGCCGGCGGCTTCGTCGCGGTCGCGGTATGGCCCCAGATCCAGGCGGTACATGCCGTCGCGCGGGAGAATTCGGATCGCGTCGTTGAGCCAGGCGAGCTGCTGATAGACGCGCACGCGGAAGTTTTCGGCGTTGTCGCGCGCCGAGAACGCACCCAGCTGCAGGTAGATGCCCCCGGCTTCGGCATCGAGCGGCAGCGGCCGCGCCGATTGGTCCGGCTCGGCCGGCACGGAGCTGGCCGAGGCCAGCACCACCGGCGCCATCAGCTGTGCTGCGGCTGCCGCAGGCGCGGCGGCGGCGGCGAGCGCAGGCGCCGCTTGCCGCCGCCGCGCGGCAAGCAGCGGCATCTCCTCCGGCGTGATGGATTCGACTTCGACGTCGGCGCTGCCGACCGCCGCGTAGCCGAGCCTGTAGGCCGCAGCGTAGGACAGGTCGATCAGGCGCCCGGAATGAAACGGCCCGCGGTCGTTGATGCGCACGATCACGCTGCGGCCGTTGGCGAGATTGGTCACGCGCGCGTAGCTCGGAATGGGCAGCGTTGCATGCGCGGCGGTCATAGCGTACATATCATAGGGTTCGCCGCTGGACGTGCGCTGGCCGTGAAATTTGCGTCCGTACCAGCTGCCGATGCCGCGCTGGCGGTAGGGTGCGAGTGTCTTGAAGGGTATGTATTGCTGGCCGAACACGGTGTAGGGATTGTTGGCGGCGCGCGCGAGCGGTTCCACCCTGGGTTCGGCGTCCGGGATCTGATCCAGGTTCGCCGGCGGGTTGTCGCCCGGGCCGTCATCCTGGTAATAGCCGCCGCCGCGGCTGGCGCGCGGCGCCGTTGCGGGCGGCGCCGGTTTTTGCACGGCGGTCGCGGCGTCGCGCTCCGGCGCCGGCCGCCTGGGCGCGCTGCCGCAACCGTTGAGCAGCACGACCATGCAGGCGCCGAACAGCGCGAACAACAAGCGCGGCGCAAGCGCGTCGGCGATCGCCACCGTTCGTGCCTGGTGCGAAGGCGGAATTGTGGTGCGCGCAGTCAAGTCTGGACCAGTTTGCGGTGTCTGTGGATGCTCATCAGGATGCCGATACCGAGGAACAGCGTCACCAGGGCCGTTCCGCCGTAGGATACCAGCGGCAGCGGCACGCCCACCACCGGCAGAATGCCGCTGACCATGCCCATGTTGACGAAAGCGTAAGTGAAGAACGTCAGCGTCACCGACCCGGCCAGCAGGCGCGCAAAAAAGGTGGGCGCGTTGGCGGCAATCGCCAGGCCGCGGCCGATCAGCAGCAGATACAGCAGCAGCAACAGGCAATTGCCGATCAGCCCGAATTCCTCGGAGAAGACGGCGAAAATGAAATCGGTGGAGCGCTCCGGAATGAACTCCAGGTGCGCCTGCGTGCCGTGCAGCCAGCCCTTGCCGGCGAGGCCGCCGGAGCCGACGGCAATGACCGACTGGATGATGTGATAGCCCGCGCCCAACGGGTCGGAAGTGGGGTCGAGCAGGGTCAATATGCGGCGGCGCTGGTAATCATGCATCAGCGACCACAGGAACGGCAGGCTGGCGCAGCCCGCCAGCACCAGGCCGATCAGGATCTTCCACGACAGTCCGGCGAGGAAGATGACGTAGAAACCTGCCGCCGTCACCAGCAGGGCCGTGCCCAGATCGGGCTGGCGCGCGATCAGCAGCACCGGCACCAGCAGCAGCAGGCTGGCGACGAGGTACTCGCGCAGGCGCAGCGTCGCCTCGTGCTTGTGGAAATACCAGGCGAGCATTAGCGGCATCGCGATTTTCATGATCTCCGACGGCTGGATGCGCGTGACGCCGAGGTTGAGCCAGCGGCGCGCGCCGTTGACGACGTCGCCGAACAGCGCCACCGCGATCAGCAGCGCGAGCCCGAAGGCGTAGGCCGGCAGCGCGAAGCGCATCAGCGTCTGCGGCTGGAATTGCGCCACCGCCCACATCAGCGCCAGCGCCACCAGGATGCTCACCGCCTGGCCGCTGATGCGCGCGGGCGTGTCGTTGGCCGCGCTCGCGAGCGTGATGAGGCCGAGCGCGAGCAGCGCCAGTGCGATCGCGAACAGCGGCGGATCGATCTTGTCGGTGAAGCGCAGCCATAGATTCCTGGCCGGCAGTTGAAACCCCCCATGCATCAAGCGTCCTCCCGTGCGCCGCCCCAGCGTACAGCGCCGAACAGGTGCTGGTCCGGGGGATCAAAAAGAGGGCGTGCCCCCTCTTTCCACTTGCTCCTAATCACTGCTCTCGTCACCGGTGTCTTCCGCGGCAGGCGCATTGGCGCGCTTGCCGAGCAGATAGTAGTCGAGCACCTGGCGCGCGATCGGCGCAGCGGCACGCGCGCCGAAACCGGCGTTCTCGACCACCACCGCGAGCGCGATCTTGGGGCTTTCCAATGGTGCGAAGGCGACGAACAGGGCATGGTCGCGATGGCGTTCGGCCACGCGCCTCTCGTCGTATTTTTCGTTCTGCCGGATCGCGACCACCTGCGCCGTCCCGGTCTTGCCCGCGCTGGTATATTCGGCCTTGGCGAAGGCGCGCGCGCCCGTGCCCTCGATGTTGACGCCAGCGAGCGCGCGCTTGATGAACTCCAGGTTCGCCGGCTTGAGCGCGATCGTGCGCTCGAGCTTGGGCTCGACCAGGGTGCGCTCGCCGCTGCGGATGTTCTCGATATAGTTGACCAGGTGCGGGCGGTACATGGCGCCGTTGTTCGCGAGCGTCGCCATCGCCTGCGCCAGCTGCAACGGCGTGTAGGCATTGTAGCCCTGGCCGATGCCGACGCTGATGGTCTCGCCGGCGTACCATTTTTGCTGCTCCGGCTTCTTGAAGCGGCTACGCTTCCACTGCTGCGACGGCAGCACGCCGGTCGCCTCACCCTCGATGTCGATGCCGGTCTTCGCGCCGAAGCCGAACTGGCCGATGAAGCGCGCGATATTGTCGATGCCGAGGTCGTTGCCGAGCATGTAGTAATACGTGTCGCAGGACTGGACCAGCGATTTGTACATGTCGACGGTGCCGTGGCCGCCGGGCTTGTCGTCGCGGAAGCGATGCCCGCCGAAATTGAAATACCCGGGATCGAATATCGTCTGCTGCGCCGTGCGTTTGCCCAGCTCGAGCGCGGCCAGCGCCATGTAGGGCTTGAAGGTCGAGCCGGGCGGATAGGTTCCGGCGAGCGCGCGGTTCACCATCGGCCGGTCGGGCGAGCTGTTGAGCTGGTCCCAGCTCGCCGGATCGATGCCGTCGACGAACAGGTTGGGGTCGAAGCCGGGTTTGGAGACGAAGGCGAGGATGCCGCCGGTGGAAGGTTCGATCGCCACCAGCGCGCCGCGGTTCTCGCCGAAGGCGTGCTCTGCCACCTGCTGCAGATTGATGTCGAGCGTCAGCACTAGGTTGTTGCCCGGGGTGGGGGAAGTGCGCGACAGCGTGCGCACGCCGCGCCCGGCGGAGTCCACCTCGACCTGCTCGTAGCCGGTGATGCCGTGCAGCTCGCTCTCGTAGCTTTGTTCGAGCCCGGTCTTGCCGATGTGGTCGGTGCCCTTGTAATTGGCGGTCAGGCCCGCTTCCTCTATGCGGTCCACGTCGCGGTCGTTGATGCGGCCGATGTATCCGGTCACATGCGAAGCGAGCTCGGCGAGCGGGTACTGGCGAAACAGCCGCGCCTGGATGTCGACGCCAGGGAAGCGGAAGCGGTTGACCGCGAACTTCGCCACTTCTTCATCGGTCAGGCGCGTGCGGATCGGCAGGCTGTCCGCGCCCTTGGCCTCGATCATCAGCCGTTTGAAGCGGGCGCGGTCGCTCGGGCGAATTTCAACGACGGTCTCGAGCTCGTTGATGGTCTTCTCCAGGTCCTGCACCTTGCCCGGTGAAATTTCCAGCGTATAGGCCGAATAGTTGCGCGCCAGCACGGTGCCGTTGCGGTCGACGATGAGTCCGCGGTTGGGCATGATCGGCACGATGGAGATGCGGTTGTCCTCGGCCTTGGTGCGGTAATAATCGTACTGCACGATCTGCAGGTAGATGAAACGCACGAGCAGCAGCGCGAACGCGGCGATCACGAACGCGCCGGCGACACCGATGCGCAGCTGGAAGTAATACAACTCGCGCTGGTGGTCCTTGAATTCAGCTAAGCGCATGCTTTTTCTAGTCTCTAGATCGGCCGGTTCTCGTCCACGATTTCCGGCTTCTGCTGCGGCAGCAGCAGGAGAAAGCTCAATACCGGCCACAGCGCGGCGCAGATGAGGCTGCCGGCGAAATAGCTCCAGCCGGGAAAGTCGGCGCCGGCGGCGATGCGTATCACCAGCGTCAGCAGCTGGGTCGACAGCAGCAGCAGCAATAGATGCAGCGCCTGTTGCCACGGCGGGAACCAGAGGATGCGCCGGTGCACGGTGAAGGCGAGAAAGGCGAGCACCGAGTACCCGAGCGCGTACTGCCCGAGCAGCGCGCCATTGCCGACGTCGAGCAACAGGCCCAGCGTCCAGGCGATGCCGATGCCGACCCGGCGCGGCTGGTGGATGCACCAGAACGCAAGCACGGTCGCGGTAAGGTCCGGCACCCCGGCGATGCTGCGCCAGGGCAGCAGGTTGAACAGCAGCGCGAGCGCGAGCGTCAGCACGATGAAGCTGGGGTTGGCGGGCAGCAGGATGCGCTGCGGTTGCGGCTGCAGCTGCATGTTATCCGGCCTTCCTCGGGCGCTTGGGCTTTGGCGGCTTGCGCGCGGGTTCCTCCGCCTCTTCCGGCGGCGGCGGTTTGGCCTCATTCGACAGCACCAGCACCTGGCGATAGCGGTCCGTGCCCGCAGTAGGCGCCAGCGTGATGCGCGCAAACGCGTAGGCGGCATCGCGCTCGATGCGCGCCACCGTGGCTACCGGCAGCCCCGGCGGGTAGGTCCCGTCTATGCCCGAGGTGACCAGGACATCGCCGTTCTTGATGTCGGCGTTCGCCGCCATGAAGCGCAGGTCGAGCATGCCGCCCTCGGCGCCGCCATAGGCGACCGCGCGCAGGCCGTTCCTGAGCACCTGCAGCGGGATCGCCTGATTCTTGTCCGAGAGCAGCGTGACTTCGCTCATGAGCAGATACACGCGCGTTACCTGGCCGATCACGCCGACGTCGTCGATGACGGGCTGGCCGGGGAGGATGCCGTTCTGTGAGCCCTTGTCGATGACCACCTTGCGCGAGAACGGGTCACGCGCGGCGTAGATGATCTCGGCGAACACCGACTTGCGCGGCAGCCGCTCCTGCGCATCGAGCAGGCGGCGCAGCTGGTTGTTTTCCTCGTTCAGCGCCTCCAGCCGCAGCAGCTCCGGCGCCGCGCGCAGCTGCTTCGCCTTGAGCGCCGCGTTCTCGTCGCGCAGCGCCGCGGCGCTGGTGAAATAATTGGCCGCGCCGTGAAACAGGTCCACCGGCGCCATGGCAATGCGCTGGAGCGGATAGGCGGCGAGCGCCACCACCTGGCGCACGCTCTCGGCGTAGCGAAAACGCGCGTCGAGCACCATCAGCAGCACGGCGAGCGACACGAAGAAGGTGAGGCGGACCAGGGGCGCCGGGCCACGATTGAAGAAGGGCGGCGGCTGTTGGTCCACGCTAGCGTCTAGAGACTAGTATCCGGAAACTAGTCTCTAGTCGTTGGTGAAGATCGAGGCGAGCTTGTCCATTTTTTCGAGCGCCATGCCGGAGCCGCGCACGACGCAGGTGAGCGGATCGTCGGCGACGATCACCGGCAGACCGGTTTCCTCCATCAGCAGGCGGTCGATGTCGCGCAACAGCGCGCCGCCGCCAGTGAGCACCATGCCCTTCTCGGCGATGTCGGCGCCGAGCTCCGGCGGAGTGTGCTCGAGTGCGGACTTCACCGCGCTGACGATGCTGTTGAGCGGGTCGGTGAGCGCTTCCAGGATCTCGTTCGACGAGATGGTGAAACTGCGCGGTATGCCTTCGGCGAGATTGCGCCCCTTCACTTCCATCTCGCGCACTTCCGACCCGGGGAAGGCCGAGCCGATTTCCTTCTTGATCTTTTCCGCGGTGGCCTCGCCGATCAGCATGCCGTAATTGCGGCGGATGTAATTGATGATGGCCTCGTCGAACTTGTCGCCGCCTACGCGCACGCTGCCGGCATACACCATGCCGCCCAGCGAGATGACGCCCACTTCGGTCGTGCCGCCGCCGATGTCGACCACCATCGAGCCGGTCGCGTCCGCAACGGGAAGATCGGCGCCGATCGCCGCGGCCATCGGTTCCTCGATCAGGAACACCTGCGACGCGCCGGCGCCGATCGCCGATTCGCGGATCGCGCGGCGCTCGACCTGGGTCGAGCCGCAGGGAACGCAGATGATGATGCGCGGGCTGGGCGAGAGCAGGCGCGAGACGTGCACCTTCTTGATGAACATCTTCAGCATCTGCTCGGTCACGGTGAAGTCGGCGATCACGCCGTCCTTCATCGGACGGATGGCGACGATGTTGCCGGGCGTCTTGCCCAGCATCTGCTTCGCCTCCTTGCCCACGGCCTGGATCGTCTTCTTGCCGCTGGGGCCGCCTTCCTGGCGAATGGCGACGACGGAAGGCTCGTCGAGCACGATGCCCTTGCCGCGCACATAGATCAGCGTGTTGGCGGTGCCCAGGTCGATGGCCAGGTCATCGGAGAAATAACCGCGTAAAAATCCGAACATTTGCTAGTGTTCCAATGCGAAGGGAGGCTGGTAAATACGTTATAATACCGCACTTTAACGCGCCACTACGCCCAAATTCCATGCCGCTGTCCATACCGGAGGTCAAACGGGTCGCCTGGCTCGCCCGCATCGAAATCACCGATGTCGAGGCGGCCGCGACGCAGGGCCATCTGAACGGCATTTTCAAATTGATCGAGCAGATGCAGTCGGTCGATACCGCGGGCATCGCGCCGATGGCGCACGGCCAGGACGTGGTGCAGCGCCTGCGCGAGGACCGCGTGACCGAAGCCGACCAGCACGCGCTGTTCCAGTCGATCGCGCCGCAGGTGGAGGACGGGCTGTACCTCGTGCCGAAGGTCATCGAATAGAAGCCGGGGCTGCACGACCCCGACTGCACGCGCAGCGGGGCGCGCGGCTTGCGCCCAAATGTTCAATTCCACGCTCAAACAGCTGTCCGGCCTGCTCGCGCAGAAGAAACTGTCCAGCGTCGAGCTGACGCAGTCTTATCTGGAGCGCATCGGGCGCCTCGATCCGGCGCTCAACGCCTTCGTCACCATCGACGCCGCGAAGAGCCTGGTGCAGGCGCGCGCGGCCGACGCGCAGATCGCCGCGGGCAAGGCGCAGCCGCTGACCGGCATTCCGGTGGCGCACAAGGACATCTTCTGCGCCAAGGGCTGGCGCACCACCTGCGGCTCGAAAATGCTCGCCAACTTCGTCAGCCCCTACGACGCGCATGTGGTGGAACGCCTGAACGCGGCCGGGGCGGTGCTCCTGGGCAAGACCAACATGGACGAGTTCGCCATGGGCTCGTCCACCGAAACCTGCTACTTCGGTCCGGTGAAGAACCCCTGGGACCACGCGCGCGTTCCGGGCGGCTCGAGCGGCGGCTCGGCGGCGGCGGTGGCCGCGCGCCTTGCGCCCGCGGCGATCGGCACCGACACCGGCGGCTCGATCCGCCAGCCCGCGGCGCTCACCGGCATCTGCGGCCTCAAGCCCACCTATGGCGTCGTCTCGCGCTACGGCATGATCGCTTTTGCCTCCAGCCTGGATCAGGGCGGGCCGATGGCGAAAAGCGCGGAGGACCTGGCGCTGATGCTCAACGCGATGGCGGGCTTCGACGCGCGCGATTCGACCAGCCTGGAGCGCCCGCCCGAGGACTACACGGCCAGGATCGGCCTGCCGCTGCAGGGGCTGCGCATCGGCGTGCCGAAGGAGTATTTCGGCGAGGGGCTTGCGGGCGACGTCGCTGCGGCGGTGGAGGGCGCATTGGCGCAGTTCGAAAAGCTGGGCGCGCGGCGCGTTGCCATCAGCCTGCCGAACTCCGGCCTGTCGGTGCCCGCGTATTACGTGATCGCCCCGGCCGAAGCGTCGTCCAACCTGTCGCGCTTCGACGGCGTGCGCTACGGCTATCGCGCGCCCGAATACGCCGACCTCGCCGACATGTACCGCAAAAGCCGCGCGCAGGGTTTCGGCGCCGAGGTGAAGCGGCGCATCCTGATCGGCACCTATGTGCTCTCGCACGGTTATTACGACGCCTATTACCTCAAGGCGCAGAAGATCCGCCGCCTGATCGCGCAGGACTTCGCCGAAGCCTACAGGCAGTGCGACCTGATCCTCGGGCCCACCGCGCCCAGCGTCGCCTTTGCGCTGGGCGCCAAGGCAGCGGACCCGGTGCAGATGTACCTGATCGACATCTATACCGTCGCGGCGAACCTCGCCGGCCTGCCGGCAATGTCGATCCCTTGCGGCTTCGGCGAAGGCGGCATGCCGGTGGGCTTGCAGCTGGCCGGAAACTATTTCGCTGAAGCGCTCATGCTGCAGGCCGCGCACCAGTACCAGCTCGCGACCGATTGGCATCTGCGCCAACCGCCGGGTACGGAGTAGGCGATGGACTGGGAAACCGTCATCGGCATCGAAACGCACGCGCAGCTCTCGACGGCGTCGAAAATTTTTTCCGGCGCGGCGACGCAGTTCGGCGCCGCGCCCAATGCACAGGCCTGCGCGGTGGATATCGCGCTGCCCGGGGTGCTGCCGGTGCTGAACCGGGGCGCGGTGGAGCGGGCGATCCGCTTCGGCCTCGCGGTGGGCGGAGCAAATGTCATCAGCCGCCGCTCGGTGTTCGCGCGCAAGAATTACTTCTACCCCGACCTGCCCAAGGGCTACCAGATCAGCCAGTACGAATTGCCGATCGTCACCGGCGGAGCCGTCACCATCCACACCAGCGCAGGCGAAAAGACCGTGCGCCTCACGCGCGCGCACCTGGAGGAGGATGCGGGCAAGTCCCTGCACGAGGACTTCCGCGGCATGAGCGGCATC